>Ga0207664_10000448_pt1 | contig 29275 bp, 26 predicted proteins | sample LARL83metaG_FD_184349 | JGI IMG/M metagenome (GOLD analysis project Ga0207664, IMG submission 184349) | Corn, switchgrass and miscanthus rhizosphere microbial communities from Kellogg Biological Station, Michigan, USA - LAR L8-3 metaG... | ecosystem: Host-associated > Plants > Roots >... | reverse complement strand
CAGCGCCTCGAGGCCGAGGGCGTATTCGCGCAGTGCGAGCGACCGCTTGTGGCCGAGCGCGCGGTTGCGCAGGCGGCGGAGGTTCTCGGGCTCCAGGTAGTCGGGGCCGTAGATGATGCGCAGGTACTCGCGGCCGCGGACCTTCAGGCCCGGCTGGGCGATGCCGTTCGCGAGGCGGACGAGGCCGTCGGCCGGCTTGACCACCATGCCCTCTCCCCCGGCTCCGGTCAGCTCCTCCCACCACGCGGCACCGGCCGCGACTGAGGATGGATCACCGGTATCGACCACGATCCTGCGGGTCGAGGCGATAAGCGGCGGGTCGAGCGCCGCGAGACGGTCGGCCAACTCGAGGTGCCAGAGGTGCGGGCGCTCGTGATATACCGCGCCTTCGGTCGCCAGGAGCTGGAAGGGGGCGACGCGCACGCCATCCAGGCCGGACGTCTGCCAGCAGTAGCGCAGGTACGCCTGGGTGAACGCGTCCGCGTTGGCCGACCGGGCACGGGTACGGTCGAGCAGATCCTGAAGGGGTAGACTACGGTCGACGGCCGCAGTCAGTGAAAGCTCGGCGACGGGTAGCGACGCCCTGGCCGCGGCGCCGACCGCGGCGTACTGGTCGCGCAGCAGCGGACCGGCTTTGACGTTCCACGGCAGCAGCTCACAGTCGAACAGCAGCCACGACGTGGTCAGTTCCTCGAACAGGCCGGCCTTCTCGGCACAAGCCCGAACCCGCGCCACAAGCGCATCGGTGAGCGCAGAACCGAAAAACGAACGGCCGGTCCGCGTCCACAGCGCGCCGGCGTCGGTACGCGGGACGAGCAGCACGGCACGCGACCCCATGTGCTTCTCCTCGCACACCACGGACGCGACACCGTCCGCGGCATACGCGGAGAACGCGGCCGAAGGATGCTCCAGCAGATCCCCGTCCGGCGCCGTCGCCACCGGCGCCATTGTCGGCGGCAGGTACATGAGCAGCCGCGGGTCGATGGCGAACCGGCTCATCACCTCGAGCGCCGCCGCGGCGTGCCCCTCGCGAACGCCGACCCGCGACAGGTACCCGGTCTCGATCACCCGCGATCCGTTGACGTCGCCGATGTCCAGGACCCCTGGGTCACGCGCAACCGTGGCAGCCACCGGAAAAGGCCTGGCCGGCGTGTAGTGAACGGCGTCCGCGGCCACTGAAACCACCGCTCGTTCGGGATAATTAAGAGCGCTGAGACGGCCACCGAAGACACAGCCGGTATCCAGGCACAGGGTGTTGTTGAGCCACTCGGTCGCCGGCACGGGCGTGTGGCCGTAGAGCACCATGGCCTTGCCGCGATACTCCTGTGCCCACGGGTAGCGGACCGGCAGGCCGTACTCGTCGGTCTCTCCCGTCGTCTGCCCGTACAGGCAGAACTCGCGCACCCGGCCGGACGTGCGCCCGTGGTAGCGCTCGACCAGGCCGGCGTGCGAGACCACCAGCCGGCCGCCGTCCAGCACGTAATGGCTGATCAGGCCGTCGATGAACCGCTCGACGGCATCCCGGAACTCGGGCGGCTCGGCCCCGAGCTGCTCCAGCGACTCGGCTAGGCCGTGGTCCACCTTCACGTTCCGCCCGCGCAGCGCGCGCAGCAGTTTGGCCTCGTGGTTGCCCATCACGCAGAGCGCCGTCCCGGCCACGACCATGCCCATGACCAGCCGCAGCACGCCGGGCGTGTCCGGACCGCGGTCGACGAGGTCGCCGAGGAAGATCGCCCGCCGGCCGTCCGGGTGGCGGGCAGCGACAGCCTGGCCGGCCGCGTCGCGCGTCAGCTCGTAGCCGAGCTTTCCGAGCAGCGCCTCGAGCTCGGCACGGCAGCCGTGCACGTCGCCGATCACGTCGAACGGGCCCGTCTCGTGCCGCAGGTCGTTGAACAACCGGGTCCTGGTCACCGTCGCGGCGTCGATCTCCGCCTCGCCGCGCAGCACGTGCACGTAGCGGAAGCCTTCGCGCTGGAGGCCCTTGAGGCCGCGCTTGAGCTGGTCCCGCTGGCGGCGCACCACGGCGGCGCCGAAGTCGCGATCGGGCCGCGTCGCGTTCCGCGCCACGCACACGCCGTCCGGCACGTCGAGCACGATGGCCACCGGCAGCACGTCGTGCTCGCGCGCCAGCGCCACCAGCGAGCGGCGCGCCTCGGTCTGCACGTTCGTCGCGTCGACCACGGTCAGCCGGCCGGCCGCCAGCCGCTTGCCGGTGATGTAGTGCAGCACGTCGAAGGCCGCGGGCGTGGCCGACTGGTCGTTCTCGTCGTCCGCCACCAGCCCGCGGCAGAAGTCCGAAGAAATCACTTCCGTTGGGCGGAAATGCTTTGCGGCGAAGGTGGACTTACCGGATCCGGACGCGCCCACGAGCACCAGCAAGCAGAGGTCTGGAACGTTCACTTGGTAAACACCGCCAGCTGCGTCGGCGGCCCGACCTCGTCGTCTACCTCACCAACGGCGCGGAACGCCGCCTTGTACCCGTAATCGGCGGCCACCCGCGCCGCCCATGCCGCGAACTCGGCGCGGGTCCACTCGAACCGGTGGTCGCGGTGCCTGAACTGTCCCGCGGGGAGCGTCTCGTAGCGCACGTTGTACTCGGCGTTCGGCGTCGTCACGATGACGCTGCCGGGCTTCGCGAAGCCGAACACGGCGCGCTCCAGCGAGGGCAGCCGCTCCGGGTCGACGTGCTCGATGACCTCCATCAGCACGACGGCGTCCAGCCCGGCCAGCCGGTCGTCCCGGTACGTCAGCGCCGACTGGAAGATCTTCAGCCGCTCGCGTTGCCGGTCCGGCATCCGCTCCAGCCGCAGCCGGCGCGCCGCCAGTGCCAGCGCCCGTGCCGACACGTCGGTCGCGATGACCAGGTCGATGCCCCGCTCGGCCATCAGGTCCCTGGTCAGCGCACCCGCCCCGCAGCCGAAGTCGCCCACCGTCCGCGCCCCGGTCTCCCGCAGCACCGCCAGGATCGCCTCGCGCCGCCTGGCCGCCAGCGGCGTGCGGGCCTGTTCGTCCTCGGCTTCGGCTTCGGCTTCGACCGCGTTGTCAAGTTCCGCTGGCTCCGTGTCGTCGGTCTCCGCGAGCCTGGCCAGCGCGGAGTCGGTCAGCTCGCGCTGGTGGGCCAGGTACCGCCGGCTGATCAGCTGCTTCTCCGGGTGACCGGCAAGCCAGCCGCCGCCGGCCCGCATCAGCTTGTCCACCTCGTCCGCGGACACCCAGTAGTGCTTCACGTCATCCAGCGCCGGCAGCAGCACGTACAGGTGGTTCAGCGCGTCTTTGAGCGTGAGCGTGCCTGCCAGCGTCAGGTCCAGGTACGGCGAGTAGCCCCACTCGGCCGGCTCCAGCGGGATGGGAGTGGCGGTGACGGTCCAGCCCAGCGGCTCGAAGATCTTGATCGCGAGCTCGGCTCCGCCCCGGCAACGCAGTGCCGGCACGCGGATCTCCAGTGGGATTTTCGCCGCGGCTAGCTCCGGCTTCGCGTCGCACCGCCCGGTCAGCGCGGTCCGGAACGCCTCCTTGAGCGCCACGGCGAGCATGCTCGACGCCGCGTAAGGACGGTCGTTCACGTACTGGATTAGTTCGTTGTGCTTGCCGCGCACCAGCGCGATCGGGTCGACCTCAAGCAGGAGTGCCGCCGTGCACCGCGCGTCGCCTGCCTCCGGGTAGAACACGTGCGCGGTTCCCGAGGCCGTCGTCGCCGTCCACGGCCGATCAGGGTGTTTGTGCAGCAGGAACCCCAGGTCAGTGGCGGGTTCATGGGTCGAGGTGATCGTCAGGAGCACAGGCTCGACCTTAGCTAAACGTGCTCGGTCGCGAGGCGGGCGCTGAAACCGAGCAGGGCGGCGCCAGTCGTGGCGTCGAGGGTGCGGCGGACGTTTCGGCGGGCCAGCACGCTCCGCAGCGCGTGCAGGCCGGCCACCACGACGACCAGCCAGGCCAGGCCGAGGATCGAGAACGTGGAGCCGATGACCAGTACCCAGCCGAAACCAGCGCCCGAGGGCAGGAACTGCGGGAGGACCGCGAGGAAGAACACCAAGACCTTCGGGTTCGTGATGTTGGAGACGAAGCCCTGGCGCCAGCCGGCCAGCGCGGCTGCGTGGTCTGGTCGGTGGTCGTCATCGAGCGGCGCGTACTCGCCGCGGACTGCCGACCGGACGGTCTGGACGCCCAGGTAGGCGAGATAACAGACGCCGGCCCACTTGATCGCCTGGAACACCGGCTCGGCCCGCGTGATGATCGCGGAGAGCCCGGTGGCGGCGGCCATCCCTTGCAGCAGGTTGGAGCTGGCGACGCCGAAGGCGGTCCAGCCGCCGCGGTGCTTGCCGCCCACCAGGGTGTTCTTCGTCACGACGGCGAAGTCCGGTCCGGGGATGAGGATGACCACGATGGCGAAGACGAGGAACTCGCCGTACCTGGACAAGGACATACAACGCAAATTATCCCAGTGGCGGTTGTGCGTACATTTGTTTTTATGCGCTGGGTGCTGCATGTGGACCTCGACCAGTTCATCGCCGCTGTAGAGGTGCTCCGCCACCCTGAGCTGCGGGGAAAGCCCGTGGTGGTCGGCGGGGACGGCGATCCGACCAAGCGCGGCGTGGTGGCGACCGCGTCATACGAGGCGCGCGAGCATGGCGTGCACTCGGGGCTGCCGCTGCGGACGGCTTTGAAACGGCTGCCTTCGGCGGTCTTCCTGCCGGTGGACTTCGCGGCCTACGAGGAGGCGTCCGAGGTCGTGATGAACGTGCTGCGCTCGTCCGGCTCGGTGGTCGAGGTGCTGGGCTGGGACGAGGCGTTCGTCGGGGTTGCGTCGGGCGACCCGGAGGCATTCGCCCGGTCGCTGCAAGCGCGGGTGCTCGCCGAGACGCGGCTTTACTGCTCGGTGGGGATCGGCGAGAACAAGCTCCAGGCGAAGATCGCGACCGGGTTCGGCAAGCCGGCCGGGGTGTTCCGGCTGACGTCGGATAACTGGTTTCTTGTCCTCGGGGGGCTGCCGACCTCCGCCTTGTGGGGCATTGGCGCGAAGACCGCGAAGAAGCTGGCCGGGCTGGGGGTCATGACCGTCTCGGATCTGGCGACCGCCTCGCCGTCCTCGCTGGCCGCGTCGTTCGGGCCGACGACCGGGCCATGGCTGGTGCTGCTGGGGCGCGGCATCGGCGACCGCGACGTGACCGACGAGCCGTACGTGGCGCGCGGACATGGCCGGGAGGAGACGTTCCAGACCGACATCGCGTCGTGGTCGGTGGTGGAGTCTGAGATCGTGCGGATCGCCGGGCGGCTCGGGGCGGACCTGGTGGCGGAGCCGCGCCCTGTCGCACGGGTTGTGGTGAAGGTGCGATACCGGCCGTTCATCACCGAGACGCACGGGGTCGCGCTGGAGTCGCGGTCTTTGGAGGAGGCCGCGCTGGCCGCGCTGGGCCGGTTCACCGGCCGCCGCCCGGTGCGCCTGCTCGGCGTGCGCGCCGAGTTCGCCGACTGAGGCTCTTTCGCCTACGGCGGGTGAAGCCGGCGACGCCATCGCCGCACCTGGTGTCCTACGTGATCCTCGCGACCCCGCGGACCGGAGCGTGTTTCTCGTTGACCACCGGCTCGCCGGGCTGTGGCTGCCGGCCGGCGGCCACGTCGAGCCGCGCGAGGACCCGCTAACCACGGCGCGCCGCGAGGCCATGGAGGAGCTCGGGGTCGATTACCCCGTGACCGGACCAGCGTTCATCACCGTGACGCCGACTACCGGGCCGGACCCGCACACCGATGTCAGCTTGTGGTACGTGCTCACCGGTGACCGCTCACTGCCGATCACGCTGGACTCGCGGAAGTTCGCGGGCGGGCGGTGGTGGACGCCAGCGGAGATCGCCGCGGCCGGGCCGTCCGGGTTCGAGCCGCATATCGGCCGGTTCCTGGCGAAAATGCGCTAGTCCACTGGGCATCCGGGACCACAGGGCTTGGCGCTACCGGTCCAGCCGCGCTTGCTCAGTATCCTCGCCACGTTCATTGCTGTCTCGCAGCGCGTCTCGGTGGCATCGGGCCATTCGAACCTGAGCGTGTAGATGTCGCGATCAACGAGGTTCGCGTTGTCCCGGCGGGCGTCCTTCCGGCGGGACTGCGGTGGATGCGCCGCCAAGCCGTCCAGTTCGACGCACACGCCGTAGTCCGCGTACAGATTGTCCAGGTAGATCGTGCCCGATCCGCTCCGGAACTTCGCCTGCCGGACCGCGACGGGCAAACCGTGCGCCTGCTCGACGTCGATCGCGTACCGGCGTTCTAGCGGCGAATCGAGCCCGTCGCCGGCGTCCTGGAGAGCTTCTGTAAGCCAGTTGCGCCACCGGATCCGCTTCCTGTCCGCGAGAGCTTTCCGGATCAGGCTGACCGTGGTTGCCTGCTTGGCTAGCGCGCGGGTTGTCCAGCCGTATGCGTCATCGAACGTCCGGGCGGCGTCGATCAGATCCAGGATCGTGTCCTCCACCGTCGTGCGCGGCAGTTCCCATGGCGCGGTCCAGGCCGGCGTGAGAGCCCGGCGGCGATGGACGATTACGCCGGGGATCGGACGTCTCCTCGCTGGCCGGCGTCGCTCCGGGATACTGACATGGATCTTCGTTCCCGGCTTCTCGGCGAACCCGTGAATCTCGGCGGCCGTCTCGTGGCTGAGTACCGCGCCCTCGCCCGATCGCAGGATCGCAGCCCACAGTCGTGCCTCACGGGAGGCGTCGCCGGTGAACGTCGCGTAGGACCCGCGCTGAAGGCGACGCCACGCACCCGACCGCAGCCGAGTCGCGATCATCTTTTCTGACCAGCCAGCGGCCAGCGCCTGGCGCCGCGATGTGACGCGCGCCTGTGACTGCAAGTGGATGCGCCACTGCAATCCGTGTTTATCGGCCACAGTTTCAATACTGACCGTAACTTCACGTACACGCTACCGATTCGGTCTGGCGACTGTCGAAATCATCGCGGACCGTTACCCACCCAGTTTGGGAGGGTAAGTGTCCGCAATAATTCGAGGCGGACTGACGGATGGTGAAATATCCGGATTTGCGAGCGAGTTGGCGGCGGCGGGGGGCGGCGCGGCGCGGCGGGGGGTCGCGGCAATGCGCGGTTGTCAGCGGAGTTCGCGGCGTTCGGCGTGTTTGGCCAGGCGGCGGGCCTCGCGGAGGGACACGCCGCGGGCGTCGGGCGGGAGACGGTAGATGTTGGCGCCGCCCAGCAGGGCGAAGCCGCGGATGCGGATGACGGGAGCGCCCTGGCGGGGGCTGCGCTGGTTGCCGCGGACCTCGTTGCCGCCCAGCACCGAGAAGCCGCCCAGCTCCACCTCAACGGAATCGGGCACGTAGACGTTGGCGCCGCCCAGCAGCGAGTAGAGGTTCAGCGTCAGCTCGCCGCCCTCGATCTCGGCCTCGCGCAGGTCGATCTCGTCACCGCCGAGGATGCCGACGGCATTGATGCTGCCGACCGCGCGGAACCGGCCGCGGCGGTGGCCGCCGCCCAGCACGGCGATCATCCAGCGGACCGGTTTGCGGTCCCCGGAGGCGGCTGCAAAAGCAGGGGCGGGGGCGGACGACGGCAGGTCGCTGGTAAGCGCGGCCAGGTCACCCCTGGTCTTCGCGGCGAGCGCCTTGCTGGCCCGCTCCTCGAGCTCGTCAAGCGTCAGGCGGCCGACGGCGGCGTGCTCCTGCAGTTGCTTGAGCGTGACGTCGCGCTCGGCATCGGAAACCCGCAGCGACGCGTCGGGATCGGCCACGTTTGCCCCCTCTTGACAACATTCGCAGTGACGGAACACTAGGTTACGCCGAGGGAGGGGGCCCGCCATGCTGGGACGACACTGGACGGCCGCCGATGTGCCAGGTCAGGCCGGGCGGGTCGCGGTCGTGACCGGCGGGAACACCGGGCTCGGGCTTGAGGTCGCGCGGGTCCTCGCCCGGGCAGGCGCCCGGGTCGTCATCGCGGCGCGGGACCCGGAGAAGGCCAAGTGGGCCGTCGCGGACATCGCGACCGGCATGCGCCGGGCGCAGATGACCAGCGCCCAGCGGGCCAGCGGCGCCAACGGCACAAAGACCGCCCAGGTGGAAACCGTCCGCCTCGACCTGGCCTCGCTCGCCTCCGTGCGCGAGGCGGCGGACGAACTGAAAAACCGCTGCGAGCGCATCGACCTGCTGGTCAACAACGCCGGCGTGATGATGACGCCGTTCACCCGCACCGAAGACGGGTTTGAGCTCCAGATCGGAACAAACCACCTCGGGCACTTCGCGTTCACGGGCCTGCTGCTCGATCGCATCACGCGGCGGGTAGTCACGGTGGCGAGCATCATGCACCGGCGGGGCACCATCGACTTCGGCAGCTTCACCTCGGACAAGAGCTACAACCGCTCGGACGCTTACGCGCAGTCCAAGCTGGCCAACCTGCTGTTCACCTACGAGCTGCGGCGCCGCCTGGAGAGGGCGGGCTCGACGACGATCGCGCTGGCGGCGCACCCTGGCTATTCGAGCACCGGGCTCGGCCGGAACCTGCCGCCGCTGGTGCGGGCCGGCGTGCACCTGGCAAACGCGGTCGTGGCGCAGAACCCCGCGCACGGCGCGCTGCCGATCCTGCGCGCGGCCACCGACCCGGACGCCAAGGGCGGCCAGTTCTACGGTCCGGACGGGTTCGCGCAGCGGAAGGGCTACCCGAAGCTAGTGCACTCCAGCGCTCGGTCCCACGACACGAAGCTCGCGGCGGCGCTGTGGGAGGAGTCGGAAAGGCTGACCGGGGTCAGATACTCCCGCTGATTTTCGTCAGCTCGCGCACGTGAGTATGAAGCCAGGAACGAAGCGCCGATGTCGTTCTGAAAAAAGCGACTATATGGTCTTTTGCGGCGACGGTACCGAGCCATGGCTCCACCGGCCATTGCTGCCACGCGGTCAGGCCCTTGTAGCGAAGCAGTTCCACGCGCGGGTGGTCGGCGGGATAACCGCGCGGGACGGACTTGAGCACGCCGTGGCCGTGCACGGACAGGCCGTCCTTCTCGACCTTCGCGACGATCCGCGCAAGCTCGGCGCCGGTCTTGTCGTCCGCGACGGCCTCCCGGTAGCGGGCAAGCTGGTCCGGTTCCATGTGCCACATCCCGGCGCCGGCGCCGAGGCCCTCGGCGGAGAGCTGGACGTAGCCGGTGTTGCCGATGACCGCGCCGATGGCGGTCTTGTACGGCGTCTTGTCCTTGCTGAACCGCACGTCCCGGTACGGGCGGAAGATCTTCGGCTCACCGAACCGCTCGGCCAGCTCCTCGGTCAGCTCGGTCATCGGCCGCAGCACCATGTCGTCGTACACGTGCTTGTGCTCGGTCCAGTACGTCTTGGAGTTGTCGGCCAGCAGGCCGTCATAAAAATCGAGTGCCTCTGCCGGCCAGCCGCTGAACGCCATAAGCCAACCCTAGACGGTTCGGGCAGGAGCGCCCCCGGCCAGTACCGGAAGTGATGCCAGCCGCAGCACGAGCGCTACCTTTTTCTCATAACGACTTTCTCATAACGACCGTGGTGCTCCCTTCGGGGATCGGGTAGACGTTACGCATGGCGACGTCCGAGATAACCCTGACCCACCTTGACGAACCACTGTTTGACGGGGCGAACGCGACCAAGCGGGATCTGGTCGACTACCTGGACGCGATCGCGGACCGCATCCTGCCCGGGCTGCGCGACCGGCCGCTGTCGGTGATCAGGGTGCGGGCGGGCACCGAGCCGTTCATGCAGAAGAACCTGCCGCAGTACGCGCCGTCCTGGATCAAGACGATGACGATGTGGGCGGCGGCGTCGAAGCGCGAGGTGCGGTACGCGCTGTGCGAGGACCGGGACACGCTGATCTGGTTCGCCAACCAGCGTGCGGTGGAGTACCACGTCACGCTCGGCACGTCCGAGCAGCTCGACCACCCGTCCTACGTGGTGCTGGACATCGACCCGCCTGAGGGCGAGGCCTTCGGGAAGGCGGCCGCGGCGGCCGGCCTGGTACGCCAGGCGCTCGCCGACGCCGGCCTGGGTGGCGCCGTCAAGACCAGCGGCGCCAAAGGCCTGCACATCTACGTCCCGGTCAGCGACTCGACGACCGCGGAGGACGCCGCCGCGGCGACCCGCGCGATCGCCGCGCGGGCGGAAAAGCTCGATTCGTCGCTGGCGACCACCGCGTTCGTCAAGGCGGACCGCGGTGGCAAGGTGTTCCTTGACGCCACCCGCGCCCACGGCGCGACCGTCGTCGCGGTGTACAGTCCGCGGGCGCGGCCGGACGTACCGGTGTCGTTTCCGGTCACGTGGGACGAGCTGGCTTCGGTGTCGCCGCGCGACTTCACCATCCGGACCGCGGCGGCGGCGCTCAAGGACCGCGACCCGTGGTCCGACGCGCTGCCCGCCCCGCAGCAGTTGCCGCCCGAACTGGTCGAGGAAGGCCACGCCATCCCGGTCGCCCGTGTCCAGGCAATGCACGAAGGCAAGCGTCGCGCCCGCGCCTCCCGAGGCTCGTTACGTCTCGCGCACCATATTTCACATTCCTTGCAATTGGCCACAAACGCCCTATCGCTCTCGGTGAGCGATTATTCCGGCTAGCATTGAAATATGCCTCACCTTCAGGAGCTGCGAACTCTGCTACGTGATGAGCCAGCACCGGCAGGTTCGGTCCTCCTCGGCCGGGGAGGGCCGAACACACTGGATAGCTTGCGGTCAGATGCCCGCAGGACAGCTCGTCGCTTTTGTCTAAATAGCAAGCCTTTGCCCGGCATTTCGGTTTCCGCCGCTATTGACACGCCTGTGGATATGCTGTGCGCCCAGCCCCCGCTTGCCCGCTTCGCCAGTGTTTACACACCCACGATCGCTGATCTGCGCGCCTTCCCGGTGATACCCACGTTCGGCCGCCCGCACTTCATCGTGTGCCTGTGGCTCGCCGATGATGCCGAACTGAACATGCTCCTCACCGCCCTCGGGCCGCTCCGGACAAATCCGGGTGCGCTTGAGCGGTAGACGGCCCGGCTGACCCCGGAACGGAAGGAAGACTGGTGCATCGCGTAGACATTGCCGCTGACCTCAACGACGATGACGGCCGCGGTCGCATCTGGGCCTTTCTGGATGAGGCCCGCGACCCTGAAGGAGTTAAGGTCGGGGCACTCCTGGTGGCAGGGAGCGAGCAGGCCGCGGCCATGTGCGAGGTTGCCCGCCTTGAACCCGCGGCTGACGGCGGGACGATCGTCCATTTGAAAGTCCTGCCGGGCGGCGTGGAAAATCACACCTAGCTCGGGTTCCAGCGTTCGCTGACTTCTTGCCATGTGGGCGGCGGGCCAGGGAGATCCTCGCGCTCGTTCGCCCGCATGCCGTCCAGGATCATCGCCAGGTAGCGGTGCCGCAGCCGGTACGTCCGTTCCGGTGAGTTGAACTTGATCGCCCCCACGATCTCGAACACGATGCCCACGTCGTTCACGTCCAGGTCTGCCCGCAGGACGTCGCGGACCTCGCCGAAGAACTCGGCGCTCAGCGCCGCGGACCGGTCAGCGAGCGCGAACATCTCCGGAGTGGGCGTGAACTTGCCCGCCAGCGCCAGCGTCATCGAGCTGGTGTCGGCGTCGACGAGCGTGCGCATGTAGCGGGCGAACACCTCCCAGCGGTCGCCGCCGTTGCGCGCCGCCTCGAGCGCTGCCTCCGTTTCGGCGACGAACCTGGCCAGGCCATCGGTGCAGAGCTTGCGGAGCAGTTCTTCTTTGCTGGCGTAGCGGGTGTACAGGGCGCTGATGCCGACGCCGGCGTGCTTGGCGACCGCGGTGATCGGCGCACCGGGATCGGCGATGAACACCTGCCGGGCTGAGTCGAGGATGCGCTGGTCATTGCGGGCCGCCTCGGCCTGACGACCGCTGAGCGAGCCCTGGGATCCGCGCCGGTGGCCACTGATTGCTTCGGTCATGAAAAGAGTCTAGCAAGTACTGGAATGAAGCGTTCCGTTCTGTTAGGGTTGAATGGAACGGAAGATTTCATTCCAGAAGCTGGATCAGAGCCTGGAGGGTTCCCATGGAGGGATCGATAATGGAGGCGTCGGTGACGGAGGCGACGGCCACGAGGACCGCTGAGGTCGCGGGCGGTACCGCGACGGGGCGGCTGCGGTGGCTGGCGTTCGGCGTTGTCGTCACGGCGGCGGTCATGGACCTGCTCGACTCGACGATCGCGCAGGTCGCGGCGCCGACCATCCGCCACGAGCTGGGCGGCTCCTACGCGGTCATCGAGTGGGTCACCGCGGCATACACCCTGGCCATGGCGGTCGGCCTGCTGACCGGCGGGCGGCTGGGCGACCTGTTCGGACGGCGCCGGGTGCTGCTGACCGGGATGGCCGGGTTCATCGTCGCCTCGGCGGCGTGCGCGGCCGCGGTCAACCCGGGCGAGCTGATCGCGGCCCGCGCGGCGCAGGGCGCGCTTGGCGCGATCATGCTGCCGCAGGTGTTCGGCCTGATCCGGGACATGTTCCAGGCTCATGAGATGGGCAAGGCATTCGGCGTCTACGGGCCGGTGATGGGGCTGTCCGCGATGCTCGGGCCCATCGTTTCCGGGGGGCTGATCAGCCTGAACGTGTCCGGCACCGGCTGGCGCATGATCTTCCTCGTGAACGTGCCGATCGGGCTGGTCGCGCTGGTCACCGGCGCGCGACTGCTGCCGGCCGGCGACCCGGTCACGGGCGGGAAGCGGCGGCTGGACCTGCCGGGTGCGGCGCTGGCCGGTACCGCGATGTTCCTGCTGGTGTATCCGCTCGCCCAGGGCCACGAGCTGGGCTGGCCGTCGTGGCTGTTCGGCATGCTCGCCGCCGCCGTCGCGGTGCTCGCGCTGTTCGCCCGGCACCAGCTGCGCCGCCGCAACTCCGGCGCCACCACGCTTGTCGAGCCGTCTGTGTTCACGCACCGGGCGTACACGATGGGAATCCTGTTCTCGATCGCGTTCATCGGCTCGCTCGGCGGCATCGTGATGATCTTCAACGTGTTCCTGCAGAACGGCCTGGGTTTCACCCCCTGGCATTCGGCGATCACGACCGCACCGTGGGCGGCCGGTGCCTTCGTCGGCTCCGCTGTGGGCGGCATCGCGATGGCCAAGCTCGGCCGTCGCGTCCTGCACGCTGGGCTGGTCGTCGAGGTCGCGGGCCTGCTGGGTGTCTACCTGACGCTGCGGACCGCGGGTGGCGGGGTCGGTACCGTCGACCTGGTGGCGCCGATGATCATCGGCGGGATCGGGATGGGCATGGTGTTCGTGCCGCTGTTCGACATCGTGATGGCCGGTGTGCGGCCCCAGGAAATGGGCTCCGCGTCCGGCATCCTGCAGACGGTCAACTCGCTCGCGATGTCGCTGGGCATCGCCGGCCTCGGTGCCATCTTCTTCGCCCTCGACGGGTCCGGGTCCGGGTCCGCGGGGCATGGGTCCGGGTCCGGGTCCGGGTCCGCGGGGCATGTCGCGGGTTACCTGAGCGCCGCCGAGTGGACGACCGTGGCGACGATCGGGCTGCTGGTCGTGTCGTTCGCGGTGGCGTTCGGCCTGCCGCGGCGGGCTCGGGAGATGGGGGCGTAGGCCTTAGTCCCAGAACGTGGATCGTAGGGTGCGGCAAACCGCACCCTACGATCCACGTTCATGTGTGGTGCCTCAGTCGCCGCCGCCGCCGTCGCCCAAGATCCGGTCGACGACGTCGGACACCGACTCGGCCAGCGGCGGCCACGGGAACCGCGGCCGGGAGATGCGCAAGCTGACCGTGCCGTGCAGCTGCTGCCAGAGGAGCATCGCGGTGCGGAACGACTCCGGATCCGCCGCGGACCGCCCGATGGCTTCCGCCACCACGCCGGTCAGCTGCTGGAACGCGGCGTACCCCGGCATCTCCTCGACCGGCCGCGCGGCGTAGTCCGGCAGCGGGGAACTGAACATCACCTGGTAATGCCCGGGGTGCTCGAGCCCGAACTCGCAGTACGCCAGGCACCCGGCGTGCACCCGTTCCCGCGCCGACTTGCCGCCGCCGGTCGCCTCGTCCTGGAGCTGCACCAGCTCGCCGAACCGCCGCGCCGACACCGCCAGCACCAGCGAAGCGATGTCGTCGAAATGCAGGTACACCGACGTGGCCGCCACGCCCACCTCGCGAGCGACGGCCCGCAGCGTCGGCGGCGGCGAAGCGGGATCGGCCATCAGCCGGCTGGCCGCCTCGATGATGTCGTCTCGCAGCCGCTCCCCCTGCCCGCGCGGGTTCCGCCGCCGCGCCGACCCGGTCCTGGATCCGGTCCTGGATCCGGTCCTGGATCCGGCCTCGGGTGATCTCTTAGCAACTTTCGCAGGCATCAGCCCACCTCCTGACCAGCTAAGACTACACCCGTTGCGCTACGAGTGGAGTCCTCCTCAAAAACGTATTGACACCCGTAAGGCTACACTCGTACAGTGAGTTTATCAGAACAGTCGTAGCCTTACAGATGTACAGATGGAGACCACCATGAGCGCCACCCTCGCACCACCCCCAAGCAAGGCCCACACCAAGCCCAAGACCAGCGCGGACACCGTGACGCAGCCGTATCCTCGCCGCTGGTACACCCTCGCCGTGCTCTGCCTGAGCCTGCTGGTCATCGTTGTTGATTCCACGATCGTGAACGTCGCGCTGCCGACCTTCGCCCGCGACTTGCACGCCGGGACTACAGGCCTCCAGTGGATCGTGGATGCTTACACGCTTGCCTTCGCCGCGTTGCTGCTGCTGGCCGGCGCGATCGCCGACCGCTACGGCCGGCACACGATGCTGACCGCCGGTTTGATCGTCTTCGCGGCCGGCTCCCTGGCCGCCGCGTTTACCACGACGACCGCCGAGTTGATCACCGCCCGCGTCGTCATGGGCATCGGCGGCGCGTTCATCATGCCGTCCACGTTGTCGATCCTCAGCACGGTCTTCACCGACCACCGCGAGCGCATGAAGGCGATCGGCCTGTGGTCCGCGGTCAGCGGCCTCGGCGTGGCGATCGGCCCGGTCGCGGGCGGCTGGCTGCTCGCGAACTTCAGCTGGGGCTCGATCTTCCTCATCAACCTGCCGATCGTCGCCATCGCCCTGGTCGCCGGCCACTGGCTGGTCCCAGCCTCGAAGGTACCGGGTGCCGACGGCAAGCGACTCGACCTGACCGGCGCGATCCTGTCCGTGGCCGCGTTCACCGCGCTGACCTACACGATCATCGAGGCCCCGGTTAACGGCTGGCTCTCCGGCACCACGCTCGGCCTGGCCGCCGCCACCGCCGTCCTGCTCGCCGCCTTCGCCGTTCGCGAAGCGCGCGCGGCCAACCCGATGCTGCCGCTGGCACTGTTCCGCAACCGGCGGTTCACCGGCGCCGGCGCGTCGATCACGATCATGTTCTTCGCGCTGACCGGCACCGTGTTCCTGACCACCCAGATCTACCAGTTCGTGCTCGGCTACAGCCCGCTAGCGGCCGGCGTGCGTGCGCTTCCGTCCGCTGCCGCACTGGCCGTGTTCAGCCCGCTCGGCGCATTTCTGGCCAAACGAGCCGGGGTGCGTCTCCCGGTTACCCTGGGTTTGATCGCGGTGGCCGCCGGCCTGGTGTACTTCGCTACCGGATCAGCGGCCTCCGGCTACGGCCACTACGTGCTCGCGGTCGTGATCACCACCGCCGGAATCGGCCTGGCCATGGCGGCCGCGACGTCCGCGTCGATGCAGGAACTGCCGCCGGCCATGGCCGGGGTCGGCTCCGCCGTCAACGACACGACCCGCAATATGGGCAGCGTGCTGGGCGTGGCGGTGTTCGGCTCGATCGCCGCCTCGGTGTTCGCCAGCCGGATGACCCCCGTCGGCACAGCCGACCCCGCTAGCGCCGCCCACGCGGCCGGCGCCACCTCGGTCGGCGCGGCGGCCGCCGCCGCCCACCACATGGGTGGTGCCGCGGGCTCGGCCCTGATGCACACCGCGGGCAGCGCGTTCGTGACCGGCGCCAACCACGCCGTCATCGCCGGCGCGATCGCCGCCGTCCTCGGCGCCGCGATAGCCGCCCGCACCCTGCGCTAACCTCGGTCCGTCAAACGTGAGCGCGCCCCTGGCCCGCCGGGGGCGCTCACGCCGTCTGCCAGTAGACCGTGTAGTACTGGTGCGCCGCGCGGGCCACGGGGATGAAGCTGACGGCCTGGCGGCCGGCGGTGCCGGCGAACGTCATCGGCTCGGTGCCGGTCCGCTGCACGGACGCGGTGTCCAGCACCGGCATCGCGGCGCCTGGGTTCTTCGGATACACGCCGGCCAGCACGACCGGCCCGTACGTCGCCGCCTGCACCGACGTCTGGTCGGGCGTGGGCTCGAACGACAGCGCCATCGGCAGCGTGACCTCCACCGTGTCCCCCGCCCGCCATCGCCGCCGGATCTTGACCCAGCCCCCGGCCTTCCACTCGCCCGCGACCAGCGCCCCGTTCAGCAGCGCGGTTGGCGATCCGGCCACCCAGCCGGGCACCCGTATTCGCAAGGTCATCTCGCGCGAGCCGCTGACCACCGCGATCGTGACGATCGGCAGGTCAGGAAACCCGGTCGTCTGCCGCAGCGTCACTCCCCCGGCCCGCACCTGCGACGGGATGAACAGGTTCACGTACAGCCCGTCCGCGTCTTTGGCGTAGATCGTGTCCGCGAATTTCGCCTGCGTCTCCATCCCGGTGGCGTTGTCGCAGGTGAAGTTGCCGTAGTCGGTGGAGTAGATGAACGGGTTGGCCCCGGGAAAGTAGTTCAGCGGCTGCTGCTTGTACGCCCCCGCGGACAGCCCGGTGTAGTAGCAGTTGAACCCGTGCGGCGATGCGGGGTCCTGCTCCCCCGCCATCTGGTTGAACAGCGTCCGCTCGTAGTAGTCCAGGTACTCGGTCCGCTCCAGCTGGTGGAAGTGCAGCAGCCGGGCGAGCTTGAGCATGTTGTAGCTCGCGCAGTTCTCGCACGTGAGGTTCGACAGCTGCCCGGCGACCACATCGGGCTGGTGGAAGTGCTCGTAGTTGCTGACCCCGCCGATGACGTAGAGGTGGTGGCCGGTCACGATATTCCAGAAGTTCTCCGCGATGGCGCGGTACTTCGCCGAGCCGGTCTCCTCCCACATGCGCACGCAGGAGACGATCTTCGGGATCGTCATGTTGGCGTGCACGCCGTCGAGCACGTCCTGCCCGTCGGCGAGCGGATCGAGGATCGCCGCGTGGTAAAAACGCTGCGCCGCGGCCAGGTACCGTTCCGCCCCGGTGATCGTGTACAGGTTCGCCAGCGCCTCCGGCAGCCCGCCGAACTCCGTCTGCAGCACCATCTGCATCTGCTCGTACGGCAGCCGGCCGGACCGCCACGCGACCCAGTCCCCGAGCCGTGTGGCGACCTGCAACGCCGTGTCGTTCCCGGTCAGCTGGTACTGGTCGATCAGCCCAGCCAGGTACTTGTGGATCATGTAGTACGGCGACCAGACGTTCTGCCCGGCCTCCAGCCGGTCGAAAAACGACTCAGGGAACGCCGACAGGTACCCCGCGTTGAACCCCGCGGCCGGCGCCCGCGCCTGGAACATCGCGAGCTGCCCGACCAGGTACTGCCCGGTCGTCAGCGCGTCGGTGCTCCCGGTGTTCGCGTACGTCAGCGCCAGCGAGGACAGCCAGTGCCCGGTGGTGTGCCCGCGGATCTCCGAGGCCGGCGCCTCCCATCCCCCGCACGGCAGCGCGTCCGTCGGCTGACCGTAATTCAGCCGGAACGGCCGCAGCATCCGCTCACGGTCGAGGAACACCAGGTACGCGGTGTTCCTCGCCATATTCTGGCTGAACGTACTATCCAGCAGTTCCACGTCGTGCAACGGCAGCGCGGCCGTCGCCCCAGCGGTGCCGTCCGGCGCGTACCCCGAACTCCGCCCGGTCGCGCCGGCGAGGCTGGCGGGTTCGCGTTGCGGCCACGGGATGGATTCGTCCGCGCCAATGGCGGCGAGCACGCCGACGCCCCCGGCGGCGGCGAGCACCTGCCGTCTGCTCAGCCGTCGTTCCAACCTCGAGACCTCCGCAGCAGCGCCGACCCCAGGCCCCGCAAGTGATCGTATCCGGGCATACCCGGCATGTCGATGACGCGTCCACCATGTCGCCCACGATTTGACACGGTCTAGTGGGCTCGATTGCGCATTCGGCACGCTGGCGCCCCGAGCACGCGAGCCGCGCCGCTGGCCCGCCGCCCGCGGCCCGCGCCCCTAGCCCGCGCCCGCGGCCCGCGCCCGCGCCCCTCGCCCCTCGCCCGCGCCCCGCGCCGCTGCCCGCGGCCCTTGCCCGCGCCCCTCGCCCCTCGCCCGCGCCCCGCGCCGCTGCCCGCGGCCCTCGCCCGCGCCCGCCGCCCGCGCCCGACATTTCGGGATTCGTCCTGAAATGGTGAGGCGCGCTAGGCGTGCTTACATGTTAGAAAAGTGCTTTGTGGTAGAAAAGGGTGCGGATCTGGCGCCTTTCTTGACACGGAGCTCTTTTCTAACATGGGAGGTTTGCCTCGCTGGGCTCTTTGGTCACTTTGACCTCGAAAGCCCCAGGAACCTGGCCGCCGGGGGAAGAGCGACGATCGAGCACGCTGATCGGGCAACCACAAAGCGAGCACTAACCTCACCAATCTCAGACGTACCATGGCTGGGGGCGTCCCGGCTGCGCGTGCTCGGGGGCAGCACGAGGGCGCGTGCTCGGGGCAGCACGAGGGTGCGTCTCGGTGGCAGCACGAGGGTGCGTCTCGGGGATGCGCGTACGGCTGGCGGGTCAGCCGCGGGCGGTGAGCGCGGTCAGTGCCGCTAGGGCGACGGTGAGCGCGGCAGCGCTGCCGTGGATCGCGATGAGGCGGGTGGCGAAGACCGGGCCGGCTTCGTCCTCGCCACGGCGCCTGGCGGCGCGAAGGTTCGCGGTGAACCAGGTCAGCCCAAGCGACGCCGTCGCCGCCACGAGACCGAACGCGATCCAGGCGAGTACCCGGTTGTGCACCATCGTGTAGCCGAGCCAGAAAGCCAGCCCGGTGATGGCGAACGCCGGGTGCGCGAATTCCACGAGGTCCTTGAGGCCCGGCAAGGGCTCGTTCCGGGCCCGGGTCAGCGTCGGCGGATCGTACCGTCGCCGCGCGGCCCGCCGGGCCTCCCGCTTCGACAGCGGCGCCGGACTGGATGCGGATGCGGCTACCGGTTCCGGAACCCGCTTAAGCGACGGCGACGGCGACGGCACCGCCCGCCGCCCGAGGCCGCTGGTGAGCAGCAGGCGCGCCCCGGCGGACGCTGTGAGCAGCCACAGCACCAGCACCGTTATCGCCATACCCCGAATCTATGCGAGCGCCCGGTGAACTAGCCTCTTAACATGCCTGAGCGTAACCAGCATGAGTCACAGAACCTCTCGGACTACGAGGTCGACGACGCCTACGACACGCTGGACGGCGAGCCGGGGGAAGATCCGCTGGACAGCGGGGTCGTTCCGCCGGACAGGTGGTCGGCCGCGATCCGTTCCGGTGCCGAGGAGGAGTCGCTAGACGACCTGCTCGCCGAGGAGGAGCCCGACACCACGCTCACCGAACTCGAGGAAGCCGAACTCGAGGACGACGAGGAGCCGGACGAAGACGACGAGGACGCCGGCGACGAGGACGTCGACGGGCTGCTGCTCGACGATGGCCCCGACCCGCGGGCGGGCCGCCTGGTCGGCTTCGACGGCGGCCGCTACCCGCGCCGCCAGAAAGACCTTGTCGCCCACGACGTCGGGGTGGACGGCGGCGCCGCGACCGCGGAAGAGGCCGCGGTGCACGTGGTCGAGGACGACGACAACGACGTCCGGCCCGACGGCTGAATCAGCCGCCAGGCCGGACTGTTCGGTCAAGCGGGTCAGGCGTGTCGCCGCTCGGCGAGGTGGATGATCGCGAGGATCGCGCCGACCGCGGCCAGGCCCGCAAGGGCCAGGAACGTGGTCGCCTCGGCGTGGGCGGACACGTGGCGGAAAGCCAGTGCGCTCGCGCCCGCCGGCAGGTGGCCGGCCAGGTTCAGGTACAGCGTGCCGAAGGTGGCGACGCCCACCACGATGCCTAGCTGGTTCACGGTGACGACCACCCCCGTGGCGTCAGCGGCCAGCTCCACCGGGACCCGGAGCAGCACCCGGGTCATCAGCGGGCTGAACGCGGCGGCCATGCCGATGCCGACGAGCATCGCGACGAAGTAGATCCCCACGCCGCCGTCGCCGCCACCGCGCAGCAGCAGGGCCAGCAGCACCATCGAGATCGCCACCGTCACGAAGCCCGCCACGATGACCGCGCCGTGCATCGCCTGCGGCAGGCGCCGCCAGTTGAGGCTCACCAGCCCGAACGCCGCCGCTGACGGCGCGAACGTCAGGCCGGCGCGCAGGGCGGAGTCACCGAGGCCGTCCTGGAGGTGCAACGCGAAGCTGAAGAAGAACCCGCCGAACACGGTCATCACCACGAACAACGCGCCGATCGCCACGCTCACACCTGGGAGCGTGAGCACCCGGCCGGGGATCAGCGGGGTGCCGCCGGTCCGCGACACGCGGCGCTCGGCCAGCACGAACGCGCCGGTCAGCGGCACGCTCGCGGCCATCACGAGCCATCCCCAGGTGGGCCAGTTCTCCGGCTGGCCGAGGACCAGCGGCAGCACGACAGCGAGCACCGCGGGTGTGAGCAGCGCCAGGCCGCCAAGGTCCAGGGTCCGGCCGGCCTCGCCCCGGCCGTGCGGCAACGCGCGCAACCCGACGCCGATCAGCGCCACGCCAATCGGCACGTTCACGAGGAACACCGGGCGCCAGCCCCAGCTGAACAAGTTGGCGCTGATCAGCACGCCTCCGGCCACCTGGCCGGCCACCGCGGCGCCGGCGATCACCGCCGAGTACCGCGCCATTGCCCTCACCCGGGCCGGACCCGTGTGGGTCCGCTGGATCAGGCTCAGCACCTGCGGGATCAGCAACGCGGCGCCCGTGCCCTGCAGGAAGCGGAGCGCGATCAGCTGCCCGGCAGTGGTCGCCACGCCGCAGCCGAGGGAGGCGAGCGTGAAGGCAACCACCCCGGCGAGGAACATCCGGCGGTGCCCCAGGATGTCGCCGAGCCGGGCACCGGTCACCAGCAGGACCGCGTAGGTGATCGTGTACCCGGCCACGATCAGCTGAAGACTGGCCCCCGAGGCGTGCAAGCTTGTATGGATCGACGGTGCGGCCACATTGACGATGGAAGCGTCCAGCACCGCCATGAACTGGCCGATCAACACGATCGCCAGGACCAGGCCCGGACGGATCTTCCCGAGGGGTCCGGGGGAACGGCTTCCCCCGGTCGCGGGGGGTGGCAGGGGGGTAGTCCCCCCGCGGGAGCGCATCAGGATGTTCGTCATAGCTATAGACTGACCTAGGTCTTATCCAGGTACCAAGAGTCTGGTTATCCTGGTACTAGCGCCACCTGGATACCTAGGAGACACTGTCGCATCATGGGATCTGTGAACGACTTGCGCCGCGGCGAGCTCGCCGCGTTCCTGCGTAGCCGACGGGAACGCATCTCCCCCGGCGACGTCGGCCTGCCGCATGGCCAACGCCGTCGCACGGCCGGCCTGCGCCGCGAGGAAGTCGCGCAGCTAGCCGGGGTGGGTGTGACCTGGTACACCTGGCTTGAGCAGGGCCGCCCGATCCACGTCAGCGCCCAGGTGCTGGAGGCCGTGGCGCGCACACTGCGGCTGGACCCGGTGGAGCGCAGGCACCTGTTCCGCCTTGCCGAGGCGACCGATACCGGCCCGGATGACCACGAGTGCGCCCGGCTCAGTCCGGAGATCCAGCCGATCCTCGACGCGCTGAACCCGATGCCGGCCCAGGTGCTCACCGAGCGATGGGACATCCTGGCGTGGAACACCGCCTACCAGGTGATCTTCCCGCGCATCCCGCAATACGAGCCGGACGAGCGCAACGCCATCTACAAGTGCTTCACGCTGCCCGGGTGCTGCCGCGGCTACGAGAATACCGAGGACCACCGCGCCTTCATGGTCGCTCAGCTGCGCGCCAACTACGGGCATCACATCGGCGATCCCACGTGGACGTCGTTCATCAAGCGGATGGAGTCGGTGAGCTCCGAGTTCGCCGAGATGTGGCAGCGCCAGGAGGTGGCCGGGCCGCCGCGGTCGGCATTCAAGGTCTTCCGGCATCCGCTCTATCCCAAGCTGCCGATGACCTCGACCAGCCTCTCGGTCGAGCGCGCCCCGGGTACACGTATCGTGGTGTATACACCGGCCGACGAGGCCACCCGCCTCGCGATGCAGCGGCTGGTGGCCGGCGAGGGCGCGGACGCGCACTTCCCCTGTCACGCGGCGCACCGCGCGCGGGAGCTGGAACTCGCAGGCGCTCGGTAACTTGGCGTAGCCACGGATATCGCCACATCCTCCGTCGCAACACTGCTAACCTGGTTTTCACCGTCTGCTATGGGGTAAGCGACGCGGGTCATGGACGCAGGGTCCAAAAAGGGGAAGTCATGTCTCCGGTTATCGGCATAACTACATACGAAGACCACGCCGCCTGGCGCGGCTGGAACGCGCGCGCCGCGCTGCTCCCGTACGTCTACGTGGACTCGGTACGCAATGCCGGCGGGCGAGCCGTGCTGCTGCCGCCGGGCGGCACCGACGATGAGGCGCGGGAAACCGTCGCCGGGCTCGATGGCCTGGTGGTATCGGGCGGGCCGGACGTCGACCCGGCGCGCTATGGCGCGGCGCGGCACCCGGAGACGCAGCGGCCAGTGCACACGCGGGACGCGTGGGATCTGGCCGTGACGAGGAGCGCGCTCACCCTCGGCGTGCCGATGCTCGCGATCTGCCGCGGCATGCAGGTACTGAACGTGTGCCTGGGCGGCACGCTGCACCAGCACGTCTCCGACCTGGTCGGGCACGAGCGGCACAACGGCCCGAAGACCGGGTTCGGCCAGCACTCCGTGCGGGTCACCGAGGGCAGCACGCTCGCCACGATCCTGCCGCCGGGCGAGTACTTCGACGTGCCGACGCACCACCACCAGTCGGTCGATCTGGTCGGCGACGGGCTCACCGCGGTCGCCTGGGAAGAGGACGGGCTGATCGAGGCGATCGAGCCCGGGCCGTCCGAGCTGGGCGGGCTGCCCGGTTTCGTGCTCGGCGTGCAGTGGCATCCCGAGCAGGGCGATGACCCGCGCCTGTTCCAGGCGCTGGTCGCGGCCGCCACCGAGCACGCCCGCGACAGGGCGGCCGCCGATGGAGCGGCAGACCTCGCTTCAATGGTCTAATGTTAAACCGTGACGGAAGGCTCCCCCGCGATTACCGACGCGGTTTTCCGTGCCGTCAGGACCGGTAACGCGTTCGAGGAGACCGTCGAGCGACTGCTTGAGGGAATCAAGCTCGGCGTGTACGCACCGGGTGACCGGCTGCCCGCCGAGCGGGAGCTGACCAGCCGTCTCGGGGTCAGCCGGATCACGCTGCGCGAGGCGCTGCGGGAACTGTGCGCGGCGGGGTACGTGGAGACCAAGCGCGGGCGGTTCGGCGGCACGTTCGTCATCCGCCAGCCGCCCCCGCCCTCGCTGGCCACCGCCGCGCGGGACATGGGTGAGTTCCTCGAGGACGCGCTGACATACCGCCGGGTGGTGGAGGCCGGCGCGGCCGAGATGGCGGCGCGGGCCACGTTGTCCCAGCGGCAGCGCGAGGACCTCACGGACTGCCTGGCCTCGGTCGAGATGGCCGGGCCGGCGGGCTACCGGGCGGCCGACACCCGGCTGCACCTGGCGATCGCGGACCTCGCGGGATCTCCGCTGCTGACGGCCTCGGTCGTGCAGGCGCGGGTGCGCCTGGTCGACCTGCTGAACGCGATCCCGATGCTGAGCCGGAACCTGGAGCACGCCAACACCCAGCACGCCCGGATCGTGCACGCGATCTTGGGCGGCGACCCGGACCGCGCCCGGCGCGCCATGGAGGAGCACGTGGCCGGCACCGCGGCTCTGCTGCGAGGCTTTCTCGCCCAGTAGCAGACCCAGTAGCAAGCCCAGTAGTAAGCCCAGTAGTAAGCAGAGTTACCCGCGAGCCTATTGACACGCCCTCGACGCGATGCGTCAATGGATCAATTCCAGCCATTTGAGGAGGGGTGGTGGAGCCAGTGGCCGACGATGTAACAGCCGCGCAGGCGAGCACGGCCAGTGCCGATGAGCGACTCTTGCACGAGCTCGGGTACGCGCAGGAACTCCGCCGGCGGATGTCGGGGTTCTCCAACTTCGCCGTGTCGTTCACGATCATCTCGATCCTGTCCGGCTGCCTGACCCTCTACGGGTACGGCATGAACACCGGCGGTCCCGCGATCATCGTCTGGGGATGGCCGATCGTCGGCGTCATGACCCTGATGGTCGGGCTGGCCATGGCCGAAGTCTGCTCCAGCTTCCCCACGGCCGGCGGGCTGTACTACTGGTCGGCGAAGCTGGCCCGCAAAAACGGCCCGGCCTGGTCCTGGTTCACTGGCTGGTTCAACTTCCTCGGCCAGGTCGCGGTCACCGCCGGCATCGACTTCGGCGCCGCGTTCTTCATCAACGCGCTGCTGAACCTGGAGTGGGGGGTCAGCACGGCGCACTGGGTCACGATCGCGATCCTGGCAGGCGTGCTGCTGCTCCACGGGCTCCTGAATCAATTCGGAATCAAGCTCGTGGCGCTGCTGAACGACATCAGCGTGTGGTGGCACATCCTCGGCGTGCTGATCATCGTCAGCGTGCTGGCGTTCGTGCCCTCGAAGCACGCGTCGGCCAGCTACGTGTTCACCTCGACGGTCAACAACACCGGGTGGCACAGCACGTTCTACGTGCTGCTGCTCGGGCTGCTGCTGGCCCAGTACACGTTCACCGGGTATGACGCGTCGGCGCACATGACAGAGGAGACGCACAACGCGTCGCGCAGTGGCCCGCGCGGCATCGTGATGTCGATCGTGGTGTCCCTGTTCGCCGGCTGGCTGCTGCTGATCGGGATCACGTTCGCGATCCAGAAGGCCCAGTACACGACGTACACCGGCGCGCTGGTGCCGCCGGCTCAGATCTTCGCCACCGCGATCGGCGACACCGGCGCCAAGCTGCTGCTGCTCGTCGCCATCGGCGCCCAGCTGTTCTGCGGGATGTCCTCGGTCACCGCGAACTCGCGGATGATCTACGCGTTCTCCAGGGACGGCGCGCTGCCCGGATCGGCGTTCTGGCACCGGATCAACCCGAAGACCCGTACCCCCACCAACGCGATCTGGCTGGGCGCCGGCGGCGCCTTGGTCCTGGCCCTGCCCTACCTGGGGAACAGCGCGGCATACGCGGCGGTCACCTCGATCGCGACCATCGGCCTGTACATCGCCTACGTGCTGCCGACCTTCCTGCGGCTGCGGCAGGGGGACAGCTTCAAGCGCGGCCCCTGGCACCTGGGCCGGTGGAGCTATCTGGTCGGCACCATCGCGGTCACCTGGGTGGTCTTCATCACCATCCTGTTCATGCTGCCCACGGCCAGCCCGATCGGCTGGGGTAACTTCAACTACACGGTCGTGGCCGTACTGGCGGTCATCGGCTTCGCCGGCATCTACTGGGCGGTGTCGGCGAAGAACTGGTTCAAGGGCCCCAAGGTGCAGGGCACGCCGCAGGAACTGGCCGCGATCGAACACGAACTGGAGACGCTCGCGTAATGACCCCGCCGGTAAAGGCCCAGCGCAGAAAGACACTGTCGCTGGAGGAACTGCGGGTCGCGGCCGGCGAAGGTTCGATCGACACCGTCGTCCTGGCGTTCACCGACATGCAGGGACGGCTGCAGGGCAAGCGGCTGGCCGCGGAGTTCTTCCTGGACGAGGTGGCCGAGCACTTCTCCGAGGGCTGCAACTACCTGCTCGCCGTGGATGTGGACATGAACACCGTCGACGGGTACGCCATGTCCTCCTGGGAGCGCGGTTACGGCGACTTCGTGATGGCGCCGGACATGGCCACGCTGCGCCGGGTGCCGTGGCACGAGGGCACGGCGCTGGTGATCGCGGACCTGACCTGGCTGGATGGCGAGCCGGTGGTGGCCTCGCCCCGGCAGATACTGAAGGCGCAGACCGCCCGGCTGGCCGAGCGCGGCTGGACCGCGATGGTCGGCACCGAACTCGAGTTCATCGTCTACCAGGACTCCTACGAGCAGGCCGCGGCCAAGGACTACCGGGATCTGGTGCCGGCCAACCAGTACAACGTGGACTACTCGATCCTCGGCACGTCGCGGATCGAGCCGCTGCTGCGCCGGATCAGGCTCCAGATGGCCGGGGCCGGCCTGTACGTCGAGTCGGCCAAGGGCGAATGCAACCTCGGTCAGCACGAGATCGCGTTCCGCTACGCGGACGCGGTGACCACCTGCGACAACCATTCGATCTACAAGACCGGGGCGAAGGAGATCGCGGCTCAGGACGGGAACAGCATCACGTTCATGGCCAAGCCGAACGCAAGGGAAGGCAATTCCTGCCATATCCATCTCTCGCTGCGCGAACCGGATGGCACCGCGGTGCTGGCCGGCGACCGACCGCATGGGCTGTCAGAACTAGGCGAGCACTTCCTGGCCGGCCAGCTCGCGGCGATGCGCGAATTCGCGCTGTGCTACGCGCCCAACATCAATTCCTACAAGCGCTACGTGCCGGGTAGCTTTGCCCCCACGTCGATCCGCTGGGGTCCTGACAACCGCACCTGCGCGCTCCGGCTGGTCGGGCACGGATCCTCGTTGCGGGTCGAGAACCGGGTGCCCGGCGGTGACGTGAACCCTTACCTGGCGGTGGCCGCGATGATCGCGGCCGGCCTGCACGGCATCGACAACGAGCTGCCCCTCGAGCCGCCGGTGACCGGCAACGCGTACGCCGACACCACCGCGCGGGTCCCGCATACCTTGCGCGACGCGCTGGAGCTGTGGGAGAAGAGCGGGCTGGCCGCGCACTCGTTCGGCACCGAGGTGGTCGAGCACTACGCGAACTACGCCAAGGTCGAGCTGACCGCCTACGAAGCCGCGGTAACCGACTGGGAGCTGCGGCGCTGCTTCGAGCGCCTGTAAGGGGAACTGTAAAGCACATGACTGAGTTCACCGTGCTCAATCCCGCTACCGAGCAGGCGGTCACCACCGTGGCCGAGGCCTCCGCGGAACAGGCGGACGAGGCGATCGCCCGGGCGGTCGCGGCGCAGGCCGCCTGGCGCGACGTCGCGCCCGGGGACCGCGCCCGGATGCTGCGCGCCTTCGCCGCGGCGGTGGACGCGGCGGCCACCGAGCTCGCCGAGCTGGAGGTGGCCTGCTCGGGCCATCCGGCCGGGCAGGCCCGCTGGGAGGCCGAACACGTACGCGACGTGCTGCTGTACTACTCGGCGGCGCCGGAGCGGCTGACCGGAAAGCAGATCCCGGTTCCCGGCGGGCTGAACGTCACCTTCCACGAGCCGGTCGGCGTGGTCGGCCTGATCGTGCCGTGGAACTTCCCCATGCCGATCCTCGCCTGGGGCATGGCACCCGCCCTAGCCGCGGGGAACACCGTCGTCGCCAAGCCCGCCGAGGCGACCCCGCTGACCGCGATGCGGATCGGCGAGCTCGCCGTCGAGTCCGGCCTGCCGGAGGGAGTATTCCAGGTGCTGCCGGGCAAGGGCAGCGTGATAGGGCAGCGCCTGGTCGACCATCCCGCGGTCAGGAAGATCGTGTTCACCGGGTCCACCGAGGTGGGCCGGTCGGTCATGGCCGGCTGCGCGCGGACGGTGAAGCGGCTCACGCTGGAACTGGGCGGCAAGAGCGCCAACGTCGTGTTCGCCGATGCCGACCTCGAGCGGGCGGCGGCGACCGCGCCGTACGCCGTGTTCGACAACGCCGGCCAGGACTGCTGCGCCCGGTCCAGGATCCTGGTGCAGCAGTCGGTCCTTGACCGGTTCATGGAGCTGCTCGAGCCCGCGGTGAAGGGCGTCGCGGTCGGCGATCCGGCCGTGACCGGGACCGAGATGGGCCCGCTGATCTCGGCGGCGCACCGCGCGCACGTCGCCTCCTATGTGCCCGCCGGGGCGCCGGTCGCGTTCCGCGGCAGCGCGCCGGACGGCCCGGGGTTCTGGTTCCCGCCGACCGTCCTGGCACCGGTGCGGCCGGACGACCGGGCGTATACCGAAGAGGTGTTCGGCCCGGTGGTGACCGTGACACCGTTCACGGACGAAACGGACGCGGTGCGGGTCGCCAACGACACGCCCTATGGCCTGTCCGGTTCGATCTGGACGCGCGACGTGGGCCGCGCGATCAGGGTGGCCCGGGCGTTGGAGAGCGGCAACCTGTCGGTGAACTCGCACTCGTCGGTGCGGTACTGGACTCCGTTCGGCGGCTTCAAGCAGTCCGGCCTCGGCCGCGAACTCGGACCGGACGCCCCGGACGCGTTCACCGAGACAAAGAACGTCTTCATCTCGACGCAGGAGTAGGCACATGAGGTTCGAGGACAGGACCGTCGTCGTCACCGGCGCGGGCAGCGGCATCGGGCTGGCCGCGGCGCGTCGCTTCGCCGCCGAGGGTGCGCACGTGGTCGCCGTCGACATCGACGACGCGGCGGGCGAGAAGGCGGCGGCGGAGACCGAAGGGCTGTTCGTGCACGCCGATGTCACGGCGGAGGCCGCTGTGGGGGCGGCCTTCGCCGCGGCATTCGATACGTACGGCTCGGTCGACGTGGCGTTCAACAACGCCGGCATCTCCCCGGCCGACGACGACTCGATCCTCGCCACCGGGCTCGATGCCTGGCGGCGGGTCCAGGACGCGAACCTGACCTCGGTGTACCTGTGCTGCAAGGCCGCGATCCCGTACATGCAGCGGCAGGGCAAGGGCGCGATCGTGAACACCGCGTCGTTCGTCGCCGTGATGGGCTCGGCGACGTCGCAGATCTCCTACACCGCGTCCAAGGGCGGCGTGCTCTCGCTGTCCCGCGAACTAGGCGTGCAGTTCGCGCGCGAGGGCATCCGCGTCAACGCGGTATGCCCGGGACCGGTCAATACTCCCCTGCTCCAAGAGCTGTTCGCCGCCGACCCGGAACGCGCCGCCCGGCGCCTGGTGCACGTGCCGCTGGGCCGGTTCGCCGAGCCCGAGGAGATCGCGTCCGCGGTCGCGTTCCTGGCCAGCGACGACGCCTCGTTCATCACCGCGTCCACGTTCCTCGTCGACGGCGGCATCTCCGCTGCCTACGTAACCCCCCTGTAGCCCCACTTGTCACGCGCCACGACACACTTGTCACGCGCTTCTGCTGGGCAAAAGGTACATTTCGGGCGCAAATTTGACCATCCCGCGTGACATGTCGGTCAGGGCGCGTGACATGTCGGGGGCGGCGGTGGGGGTGGGTGGGGG
>Ga0207664_10000446_pt1 | contig 29400 bp, 20 predicted proteins | sample LARL83metaG_FD_184349 | JGI IMG/M metagenome (GOLD analysis project Ga0207664, IMG submission 184349) | Corn, switchgrass and miscanthus rhizosphere microbial communities from Kellogg Biological Station, Michigan, USA - LAR L8-3 metaG... | ecosystem: Host-associated > Plants > Roots >... | reverse complement strand
TTCTCCGTGCTGAGCCAGCGCACTGTAAAAGGTAAGTTTTCCTACCGAGAACGAAACAATGTAGGCGAGCACAATGCCTAACAGGCCGCCTACAAAGGTGATCGCCAGCGCCTCCGACAGGAACTGCACCAGCACATCAAAGCGGCGGGCACCCAATGCCTTCTCTACGCCGATCTCACGCGTGCGCTGAGTTACGCTCACCAGCATGATGTTCATGAGCCCCACGCCGCCGATGCCCAGAGTCAGAGTGCCAATAAAGGCGAGCAGCACCTGCAGAGCCATGCTAATGATGCCAAATTGCGAGAGTTGCTCCATCAGGCTGAAAACCATCAGAGCCCGCTTATCGTCGGGGCGGAAATTGTGTTGCGTTGCCAGCGTATTGCGAATGGACCGCTCGACCCCTTGATAGTCGTAGCCGAGAAAGTCGAGCCAGATCATGTCGATATAGTGCGTATCGCGGAAGTCGCTCAGGGTTGAGAACGGAATGTAGACGACCCGGTTGATACTGTTCTCGGAGCCTTCCTGCGGCCTCGGTTTAAGGACTCCGACCACCTCGTACGGAATACCGTTGATACGAATCTTCTCTCCGAGCGCGAAGCGGCCGGAGAAGAGTTTTTCTTTGGACTCCGAGCCCAGTACGCAAACGCGCGCACGCAGTTGAGTATCTTCGGCGCTGTAGAAACGACCGGCCTCGATCTGCAGATTCTGAATCTCTCGGATCGGAGGATTGCTGCCGCTGACATTCCACGTGTACGAACGTCCCTCATAGCTGACGGGAGCCTCGTAGAACGATTCCGGAGTAATCCGGGTCACTTGCGGAACATTGGTCACGACCCGATCGATGTCGTCCCTGGTCAAACGAATACTGGTACCGGCTTTGTTTCCTCCGGCCTGCATTGACGTGCGACCGCCCGCAATGCCGATTGCCTGCATGCTGGCATAGGATCTGAATATGCTGACGATGGCGGTGGAGAATCCGGAGCCGTAGGCGAGCAACAGCACCACGGTGGCGATTCCCCAAGCCATGCCCAGCATCGTCATCGCAGTGCGCCGGCGGTTTTGCCGGAGTGCGCGGTAGGATTCTGAGAACACGTCTTTGGCCAGAATCATGTTTACTCCCGACGGCCGTTACTCCTGACGAAGCGCCTCAACCGGTGTGAGCAACGCTGCTCGCCGCGCGGGATACAATCCGGCGACAATGCCGGCTGCGGCCAGACTTGTCGCGGCAAGCGCTGCGGTCGCAGGATAGATGTGAGGCAGTTCGAATCCGGGGATCGGCGGTACAAGCCCGAAAAGTCTGGTGGCGCCGTAAGCCGCGCCCACTCCAATCGCACCGCTGATTGCCGTCAGCATCAGCCCTTCCAGGAAGAACTGAAACAGGATGCTCGCTCTGGTGGCGCCCAGTGCTTTGCGCAAACCGATCTCGCGCGTACGCTCCGCAACCGACACCAGCATGATGTTCACCACTCCCATGGCTCCCAGAGCCAGCGTCACCAAACCGACAGCTCCTAGGAACAGATCCATGGCATCGGAAATTCTGCCGACCATCTCGGCGGTGGAGATGGAATCCCAATCATCGAATGCGTCGGGCGTCTCCGGATCGAAGTTGTGATTTCTCGCGACAATGCTGCGTACGGATTTTTTGGCTTGCGCGTGCTGCTCGCGCGTAATCGGTTGGTAGGCGACGTACTTGATTGCCTCCGCGTTACCTTGCCCCTTCAGCGGGAAGTAGGTGGCCATGGTGGTGTAAGGCATGATCAGCCGCATGTTCTCGCCGTTGTTGTTGCCGTGGCCCGTCTTCTTAATGGTCCCAATTACCTGAAAGGGCACGCCATTGATGAGCAGCCTGCTACCCACTGCGGGGCGGCCGGGAAAGAGTATGCGGACGAATTCGTTGCCGATTACGCACACGTTGTTGCGCTGTTGTTCGTCAGTCCAATCCGGCCAGCGCCCCTGTTCAATCGGCTGGTAACGAATGTTCTGGAACTGCGGCTCAGATCCATCCACGTAGCCGTTGCTGCTGCCATACTCGCTCACCAGGCGAAGATCGCCGCGGTAGAGTATGGGCGCGGCATTCCGAACCCAGGGCGAATTGCGAATGTCGAGATAATCCTGGTAGTTCAGGTAGTACTGGCGAGACGAGAGTTGGCTGCCCCCAAGGGCCGGCACGCGGCCGTTGTATATCTGCATGAAGTCTTCGCCAAAACTTGCCAGCTCCCTCGCGGTGCCTGCGCGAAACCCCTCGCCTAATCCAACCAGGAGCAACAGCGAGCCAACCCCCCACGCAATGCCGAACATGGTGAGGAAGGAGCGCAGCTTATGCGCCCACATGGCACCGAGGACTCGTCCGAAGCTGTCGACAAATCGCCTCATAATAGAATTTACGAACCTCGGGCGAACAAGGTTCCAGTAGCCCAACGCCAGCGCGTCTTCCTATCAACTTTATGTGGGGGAGCCTCGGGTGTCTGTGATTCTGATCGCACGTCTGCATCCGTCGTCTAAACGCATGACGGAAATCTGACAATGCGGTTTTCGTTGGCAGCATCGACAGTTTCGCCAATGATTGGCCCTAAGAGTTGTTCCGGTTGGTAGCGGTAATACGTTGAACCTTCGTTGAGTGCGACCGTCATGGGTAAGATTGAAACGCGGCAGGGAACCGTTCCAGGAGTTTGATATGTTCTCGCTACCATCGGCAGGATGGAGTCGCCAAACCTAACCCCTAACTCCTTATTCCGCAATATTTTGCGTGTAAGTTGTTGCGAATCAAGATTTTAGCGCCGCGAGTCCCCGTCCAATCCCGATAACCATAACAGAATCAATAATTTACAGATCTCGATACCTACGATTTGTGCGGGGGGATATCTCCACCATTTGCCCTCCATTTCCGGATTTCGTAACGAATTGCTCTGTCCTTCCGACTCCGAATTTTTGGCGGTCTACCATTCTCGCGGGTTGTAAGATCGATCCATTCACACCTCTGGGCGAACGACGGGGCTGTAACGCGCGGCCCCGACTCCTCACTATTGTTTGTCTGAATTGGAGGTTCTTTCAATGAGTCCTCGCATCAAAGCTCCCAAAATCCAAAAAACACCTGTCGCCATCAACCGTGATGCTGCCGCCGCGCCTGCCTGGCCCAGCTTCAAGGGCAACGCTCAGGTCGTAGGAACCAGTCCGAGCGGCCGCGTCACCATCTATGTCGATGCCACGCTCGGCGCGCAAGCGCAGCAAAACGCGCAAGACCTGCTCAACGACGCCGATCGCGTCGTCAACTCCAACGACGCCATCTTCGGGACCACCGGGGGGCCCGTCAGCGTCATTGTCTTCGCGCTCAACAACGACACCGACGGCACCGGCGGTGCCGACCACATGGGCTGCGATTACTCCACCGGCAACGCGATCGAGGTGGATGCTTCCTATGGCAGCTCGCCCCGCGTCTCCGCTTTGTTCGAAGCAGAACTCAGCGAGTGCTCGATGAACGGGAATCTTTGCGGCCTCAGCACCGGAGAAGCTCTCTCGCGCTGGTGTGCCACGATCATTGGCAACAATGCTCTGGCGGATTTTGCCACGGCTCCAACCTGGCTGCAGGATGGTGAGCAGGACTTCGTCAACAATACGGACAATACTGACGGCAACCCTGACAGCACCGGTTGCGGGATGGCGTTCATCTCCTGGCTGATGAGTCAAGGCCAAGGCCTCGAGAAGATCGCGCCGGCGATGGTAGCGCTGGGCGACGCGGGAACGTTTGCCCAGCTCTACGCTATGCTCATGGCCGACGACGCCGGTAACGCGTGGCCGAAGTTCCAGAGCGCGATCCAGGCGCTTCCAAACGGCGTGACCAACGACGATCCATTCGGTGCCCTGCCCGCCAGCGTCAATAACATTGCGAAGGCGGCGAAGGCGCTCTCCGCAGTCGCGCGTCCACCAGCGGCGAAAGCAGCCATGGCGATGGGCGTTTGCCAACCCAAATCCAAGCGGCTGTTGCCTCCCAACAAGACGCAAAAGCGCCCCAGCAAGAGCGCATAAAACAACCAGGCCGGTCGCTGATCGCCAGCGCCGGCCTTTTCTAGCTTTAGAGCGAGCTGGATTACGGCATCTTGTCCGCGAGCCCCGGAATCGTCTTCAGCAAGTCGTTGTAGATCACCATCACAGCGAACAATACCAGGAAGACGAACGCAGCTTGGTAGACGCGTTCCTTGATGTTCATGCTGATGTCGCGCCGCATGAGGCCTTCGATCAGCAGGAACAGGATCACGCCGCCATCAAGAATCGGAATCGGCAGCAGGTTGAAGATGCCGAGGTTCAAGCTGATGGCTGCAGTCAATCCCATCAGTGGAGTCCAGCCTTTGCTGCGGGCAGCTTCGCCCGCGGCCTGTCCGATACGGATCGGCCCTTCCACCGAGCGCAACGAGATTTTCCGCTGCGCCATCTTCTTAACGAGTTCAAGAATGAGCAGCGCATTCTGCCGATTTTCCACTAGCGACTTGCTGAACGCGGCCGCGAAGGGCAGCGTCTTCACCTTCATCTGCTCGGTGCCAATGCCGACGCGATAGCGCTTCTCGAGAAGAATGGGCTGCAGCGTAAATGTTTTTTTCTCGCCATTGCGCAGCACAGTGAGATTGATTGGCTTGCCTTTCGTGACCGCCAGGCTCTCGATCATTTCTGCGAGCGCAGCCACCGGTTTACCGTCGAGCGCGACGATCTTGTCTCCTTCTTTCAACCCGGCCTTTGCGGCCGGCATATCGTCTTGCAAGTCGACGATGGTGACCGTGTCTTCTTTAGGCGCCCAGCCCGCGTATCCGATCTGATCGACACCCATCGCATCCGGGACTACGGTTTTTTCCAGCGTTTGGCCGTTTCGCTCCACAGCCAGCGACAGCGGCTGTCCGGGGCTCATAGCTTCTTTCAGCCGCACCTGCTCCCAAGTGGGATTCTGAATATCTTCCACGCGGGTGATGTGGTCGCCGATTTCTAGTCCGGCTCTGGCGGCCGGTGTGTCCTTCGCAACCCAGCCGATGTACGTGGGATCGTCGTATACCGCTGGATACTCGTAATGCACCATGTACACCGTGGTCAGCAGAACGACGGCCAGCAGGATGTTCATGGTCGGCCCGGCAATCGCAATCAGGAAGCGATGCCACCGCGAGTGCGACAGAAATTCGCGCGGATCGCCCGTGCGCTCATCCAGCGGATTCTCGCCGCTCATCTTGACGTAGCCGCCGAGCGGAATCGCATTGATCCGGTAGTCGGTCTCGCCCCTGCGGAAGCCGATCAGGCGCTTGCCAAAGCCGATGGCAAACTGCTCCACCCGCACCCCCAGCCACTTGGCCACGGCATAGTGGCCGAACTCGTGGATCAGGATCATGAAGCCGAGGACCGCAACCACCGCTATGAGGGAAGTCAAGAAGTCAGACATATTCGAGGTACGTACACTCCAACTGGTTAGATTCCTAAAAACATTAGATTCCAAAATCACGCGAAAGATGTTGCCCGGGGCCGCCCCGTCTCTTTTATTTCTCCCACCCGCTGTTGGGCTTGGCGGCGAGCTTCAGCGTCGGCTTCGAGCACCTTCCCAATAGACTCCAGCACCCCAGAATTTGTTGCGGTCAACACGTCTTCGATGATCCTGGGAATTTCGTCGAACCGTATACGGCCTTCCAAAAATGCCGCTACCGCCACTTCGTCGGCTGCGTTCAATGCCACAGTCTTTGCGCCGCCTGCCTCTGCCGCTTCATAAGCCAGACGTAAACAAGGGAATTTTTTCAGGTCCGGCGGGCTGAAGTCCAGATGACGCAAGTCACTCACCGCAAAGCGCATATCCGACTGAATCCGCTCCGGATATGTTAGGGCATACAGAATCGGGAGCCGCATATCCGTCACTGAGAACTGAGCAAGTATGCTGCCATCCACAAACTCCACCATCGAATGAATTGTGGACTGCGGGTGGACAATTACTTCCACTTTTGCGGGCGGCATGTGAAAAAGTCTGCATGCCTCAATGACCTCAAACCCTTTGTTCATCAAGGTCGCCGAGTCTATTGTGATGCGCCGTCCCATCTTCCACGTCGGATGATTCAGCGCCTGCTCCACGGTGATGGATGCGAACTCCGACTGCGGCGTGTTGCGAAACGGCCCTCCGGACGCTGTCAGCCAGACGCGATCCACCTCTTCCATGCGCCCGCCACGCATGCACTGGTGCACCGCGTTGTGCTCGCTGTCGATCGGCAACAGCGGAACGTTCTTTTTTCGAGCCTCGGCGGTGATCAACTCGCCGGCTGCGACGAGACATTCTTTATTCGCCAAGCCAAGAGTCTTGCCCGCGCGCACCGCCTCGTAAGTCGCTTCGAGTCCCGCCACGCCCACGATCGCGCTGACCACGAAATCTACTTCCCCATGCGTCGCAACCCGCACCGTGCCTGCCGCGCCGTGCACGACTTCGATCTCGCTGAGCCCCTCTTTCTTGAGTCGCGAACGCAGCGCGTTGGCATCGGCCTCGGCCGCCATCGAAATCACCCGAGGCTTCCATCGCTTCGCCTGCTCATATGCCGCTTCGAGATTGCGCCCGGCAGCCAGCGTCACAATCTGAAATCGGTCAGGATAGGACTCAGCCACGCTAAGCGTGCTGCGCCCAATGGAGCCCGTCGACCCGAGGATGGCGATGCGTTTCATAGATTCGATCTGCTACTTATTTCGTAAATGCTGGAGCGTATCGCTCAATCCAATCCCGCTGTTCCTGAGTCTCGGGAACGGGCATGCCGCGCGCCGCAGACGCCGCATCTACTGCCGCTCCGGGGCTCATACCGCTCTTGATCAGCAGGCAGGCAGCGATCAAACCTGTGCGCCCGATGCCTTGCCGACAGTGAATAAGAACATTCGTTCCCGCAGACAGGTCATGCGTGACATGGTCGAGCACATCCGCGAGCTTCGCTTCTGACCGAGGGACCTGCAAATCGGGAATCGGAAAAGACGAAAACTCCAGGCCTTGTTTTTGGAGTTCGCTGCTTTCGTTTCGAAGCCCAAGTTCCTGCTGTTCCTCTGGCATAAGCAACGATAGGACCGCCCCAATTCCGGCCCGCTTCCAATCGGCTACGTCGCTCTCTAGCCAGTCGTCCCCGCGAGGGCGCGCTGCCAGAGCCAGCTTGCCCTTCCTCGGGCCATTGAGCCAATAGAGTCTTGTCACTCTTGTTCCTTTACGATGACGTCTCTCGGGAGATCGTCGACAACCACCCCACGTCGGCGCAGAATGTAAATCGATGGTTTCCTTCCAGTATAGTTCCATCCGGCCGAGTTTTCCGGCAGTTCGGATCTCCGGGCAATAGGGAAGTTTGCAGGAATTCCGTCGAGAGACGGTCCATCTTCGCCAGTTTGCCTGCGTCGAGAGAACTATCGGGGTGTAGAGCCTTCAGGGGAGGTTTCGGCGGTGGATCAGCCATGTTTCCAAGCCTTCACTGCATCACGCGCCAAGCCGCATAGTACCATAGCACCGGAGCCGCGAAAAGCAGCGCATCAATGCGGTCGAGCATGCCGCCGTGGCCGGGAAGAATCGCGCCGGAATCCTTTACTCCCGCGCCGCGCTTGATCAGCGACTCGACCAGATCGCCGAGCTGCGCCGCGATGTTCAGCACGATCGTCAGCGCGATGACCGGCCCCATCGCCGGTTGCTCCAGCCCGAACATGCCGTTGGCGCGTGTGATCAGTCCGGCATTCAGCAACGTAGAGCTGATTCCTTCCGCATGACTGAAAAGCAGCCAGCCCACTACCACGCTGGCCACGACCGACGCCACCGCACCTTCCCATGTTTTTTTCGGACTGATGCGCGGCGCCATCAGGTGCCGTCCGATCGATTTGCCCACGAAGTAAGCGAAGATGTCTCCCGCCCAAACCACCAGCAGCAAGTACAGCAGGTAAAACGCGCCCGCCCACTGCTGGCGAAGTTGCACCAGCATCCCCATCGGAATCGCGATGTAGGTGAACGCGAAGACCGAAGCCGCCGCCGCCGGATACCCACTGCTCAAGTCTTCATTCCGCATCGCGCGTGTCAGGAAAATAAATGGCACGATGGCCGCGGCGAATCCCAGCATGACCAGGAATTTCCCTATCGAAAGAAGAGGTGCGTCGCCCGTGGCGCTGAACGCGAGCCACGCAAAGAAGAGTCCCGCGATGAGATGTGTCTGCCAGCCCATCGGTTTTACGCCGTAAGACTCTGTCAGCTTGAGAAATTCGTGGATGGTGACCAGCGCCACAATGCCGGCAACGACGGCCAGCACCGGTACCGGCGCGCGCAGGATCAGCGCCAGCACGATGGGAATCAGAACGACTGCAGTCGCGATGCGTTTTAGCAAGCGAACCATTTAACCACAGAGGCCACAGGGGATCACAGGGTAAGTCGGCTTCCCTGTGTTCTTCAGTGTCCTCGGTGGTTAAGGTTTTGGTGCGTGCCCGTCGCCGTTGAGCCCGCCGTAGCGCCGCTCGCGCTTCTGATATTCAGCGATCCCCTCGAGCAGTTGCAACCCGCGAAAATCCGGCCACAGCGTGGGGGTCACATAAATCTCGGCATAGGCCAGCTGCCACAGCAGGAAGTTACTAAGCCGCATCTCACCCGAGGTCCGCACCACCAGGTCCGGATCAGGCAGATGCTTCGTATAAAGATGTCGCGCCACCGTGTCTTCGTCAATCCGCAGATGATCGAGTCCGCCATTCTGCGACGCCGCATTGACCATGGAGCGGAACGCATCAACCAGTTCGCTGCGCGCGCTGTAGTTAAGCGCTAGCGTGAGCGTCATGCCGGAATTTTGCGCGGTGGCGTCGTGCGCCCAGTTCATACGCTCCTGCACATCGTCCGGCAGTTCGAACTGCCGCCCGATGTATTCCAGGCGAATATTGTTCTTGTTTAGCGTGGGCACTTCCGCCTTCAAGTACCGGCTCAGCAGGCGCATCAAAAAGTCCACTTCGCTCTTCGGACGCTTCTTCCAATTCTCTTCCGAGAAGGCGTAAAGCGTGAGCGCGGGGATGTGAATGCGCGCTGCGGTCTCAACGGTCGAGCGCACGGCGGCGACCCCGGCGCGGTGTCCGGCGACGCGCGGCATGTGGCGTCGCTTGGCCCAGCGCCCGTTGCCGTCCATGATGATGGCGATGTGTCTCGGGAGCTTTGCCGGATCCAGATGCCGGTAGACTTCCGTCTCCTTGCGATCGAGCCCCGCGGGTACTTTGTCGTGCAAAGTGGTCATACGATCTGAGGCTAACACAGCAGGGAAGGGGCGTGCAATGACGGGAAGGGTATCGCCAGGGTACTTCCGTACAAAAGTGGGAATGGCGGCCTCGACACGTTGCCGCCGTTAGCGGAGGTTCAAGTCAGCGTAGTGGGCGAAGCCGGAGACTGCCACCTGGTCGTTGCCGGGAATATAGAAGCCAAACTTGCCCAGGCTGAGATTGGCCCCGGGCTGCGTCCAGCGATCGAGGACCGTCCAACTGTCCCCGTGCCCGATCTGGTGAACGATCTCGGTCGGGCTTACGCGGATGTGGAGCACCCGGAAACTCTTCTTGTCGCCTTTATCGGGAACGATGATTTCGTCGGACTTTTTCCCGTTGCGAATGACGCTGCGGTAGAAGTTGTTTTCGTCCATTTGAAAGAGGACGTAATTCTTGGGGTCGGTGTAGTTAAACACCCATTGCAGGAGATGACCCTTGGTGACCATCGCGGAAAAAGCAAAGCTGCCGGAGGTTGGAACGACTCCGAACAGGACGAAGTCCCCGCCTTGGCGGATGAAAGCATATTTCTCATGCTTCCAGGCGCCTGCATCAACCCACTTCGACATACCGTTCGGGGCGAGAGACAAATCCAGAGTCTTGGATTGACCCGCGACGACTTCGAGCGTGGACGAGCGCGTGAACCTCTCGGCGGTTCGCGCGGTAAGAGTGTAAGTACCGGGGGCAAGATTCAGCGGGACACCACTGCTTACCATTGTCGGTAGCGCACCTGTTTTCGCAATTGCAACTTTGGCGTCGGCGGGCGTGAAGGTAATTCTCAATTCGGCGGGACCGGCTTCCAGTACGGTATCCGCAGGAGCGAGAGATATGGCTCCGCCCGCAACAAAGTGTTTCTTGAACTGCCGGGGCTTGAATCTCTCTCTGCGCAGCTCAACCGTATGGTCTCCGGGATTGACACTGGAGACGGAGAGCGTGCCATCGGCTTGAACTGTACCGACGGGACTCTGATCGACGAGAACCGTAGTTCCGGGAGCGCCGCCCTGTATGGTCAGTGAGGCCAGCCGAGGCTGCGGTTGGACGTTAGGTTGGAGATTGAATACAAGCCTTGCCTGTTCGCCCCCGCGAATACGGATCTTCTGCTGGGGAGAATCCTGAAAGCCGCTCTTCGAGACTTGTACAACGTAGTCCTTGAGTTCGAGATTCGGCAGGCGCAACTGCCCGCCCTGCGTGAGTTGCCCTTGAAGTTTTCCGTTGATAAAAACTTTTGCTTTGTCTTGACCGGCGACGATAACGAGGGTGCCCAGGTTGTGACCGGACTCGACGGCTGGGCTCGGTGTGGGTGCCGCTTCGGTGGAGGGCTCATCAACGGGTGCGGCTTTTTCGACAGTGTCGGACGAAGGCTGTGGAGCCGGTGCAGAGGGCTTTGGGATTGATGGTTCTGGAGTCGATTGTGCTGGAGCCGCGACCGTGGAAGCGGAGACGGCGGGTGCCGCCACGCTGGGAGCAGCCGCGGACGTCGTCGCTACGGGCGGAGCATCGTGCTTTCGCGTGAAGAAGAAGATCGCTGCGGCAATGATTACCACTGCGGCGCAGCCGACGATCAGCGGTGTCGAGTTCGACCTCGGCTCCTCGATTGGCCGGAATGATGGAGCTTTGATTTTGGCTGCTGGCGCCGCAGGTTCGGCTGCGGGAACGGTGACGGCCGGAGATGGGGCCGGTTGCGGCTCTGGTGCAGCCTCGGGAACTCTGCTCGGCGGCGCAATGGCGGGCGCAACTTTGCCCACCGGAACAGCCGCGATCGGAGGGGTTGTGGTTGGCGCAATTTTGGCCGGAGCAATCTTGGTCGATCCTTTGCTCGGCCGAACAGTACCACTCGTGCCCCTTCCCGCTGGAAGTGGTTTAGGCGCAAACGGAATGGTCGCAGCGAGTGAAGCGTCCGGAACCCTCGGGACCGCAGCTTGAGAAACAACAGTCGCCCCTTCGCTCGCCGCTGCCGCTGCACTCTTCTGGCGGACTCCCGCCTGTCCCAGGCGCAGCAGAAGGGCATTGGCGACGGATAAGATTTCTCCATCCGTCGAATACTGAACGGTCACTGCTTTTATGCGCTCGGCCAGTGCCTGCTTTGCGGCAGCGTCCGCAGCCGCGTCGACTTCGCTCGCAGTGCGCCGCAGGTCCTCCAAATCGCGGCGGCGGGCCTGGCGGCGCTCAGCGCCGAGGTCGCGCTGGATTGCGTCCTGAATCTGCAGCAACCTGGATTCGTGGGGATAAATGGCGAATCCCTCTGCGATCTGGGACAAGGCTGCGGACAGATTGCCGGAGGACTGCAGCTTGCGCGTTTGCGAAACCCATTCGTCGACCGAGGCTGCCATTTTCCGGCTGAGGATCAGGCCCTCAATCGTCTTGGCCGTGGGATGCACCGGGTTCAAGGCGAGCGCCTCGTTGGCCAGCGTCTCGGCCTCCCACCAATCGGTTTCTACAATGGACTGAGCGTGCTCGACCAGCGCGTTGGCCAAAATCGCCCGCGAAAGAGAATTGGTTTTGTCGAGCCCGTAGGCCTCGCGCAACAACTGAAGCGCCTTCGCGGACTTCTGCTGCGCGAACAGTTCCTGACTCTCAGTGATAAGACGGTCGGCTTCGGCTTTGCGGCTAACGCCAGCTTGGGCGAGCTTTTCCAGTTCGGACAGCTCCGCATCGTTGGGGAATTCATCGACCGCGCCTCGCAACAACTCCACGGCGCGAGCGTAGTCGCCCGAAGACAGACACATATTGACCCGCACGACGAGTCGCGTTTTCGATTCGGTGCGGGTTTTCTGGTCGCGTCTTTTGTCCAAGCGCTCTACCCTCGGTAGAAACCTTTCTTACGGCCCCGGGGCCGACTTAATTCAATCCGTTTAATTTGAACCGTCCGTCGCGCTGGCCGCTTGCAGCACGGCCTCCGGCGCCTCGAATTCAATGGGCCGGTTGTAATCGGAGTAGGAATAGCGGGTGCCGCTATCTGTAGTCATCTCATAGGGCAGATGATCTTCTAGTCCTATGCACACCGTACCTTTCTGTCCAGACGTCGACGACTTCATGGCGAACGCCCAATCCTGGCAGCGCACGCCGTTGACCGTCTTCTTGTCGCCCTTTCCAATCATGGCGTTCCTGAGCATCGCCCGGGTATCGGGCAGAAGATCGCGAAGGCTGGCTTGCGCAATGTTGTCGCAATACCATTTGCCGGAATAGAGGATGTGTGTGTCTCCGTTTTTCTGCCACGATCCGTCGCCCTGGAGGATGTATCGGTCAAGGCCCGCCAGGAATTCATCCTCTTTTATGTCGAACCCAGCGTTCGCGCCGGGCTGCAAGTCGCGCGACTGCTTGTGAATGATGCCCCGGTTGCAATCCACCTCCCAGAGTCTTTCCGAACGCTGGCCGCTCGACGCGCTCGCGATATACACGCTGCGAAAGGTTTTGATCTGCTTCGTCGCTTCCAGCATTTTCTGAAACTCCTGGTCCCCGCTGTTTCCGCTCAGGAAATAGCCGATTCCCAAAAAGATCAGTACCCCCAGTGCCACCAGACCCGCACCCATCCAAACACGGTCATTCATATTGCGGACCCCTCCCCAAGCACTCTCCCGCCTAGGTTAGTGGCCAAAATGGGACCGTCAAAGTTACTGACGTTACTTGGAGGGCAATTCGGGGAGGGATCAACGTCGCCGCCCAGAGAAGGGGGGATGGGCGCGGGCAGCAGTGAGTCGAGCGGCCTCCCTCTTTGTCTTTCTGAGGCGTACCACGACAGAGGATGGGGGCAGAGCGTCATCACGCGGACCGGATCCCGGCCGATAGTCAGATAAGAGAGAGGCGACGTTATGCTAACTATTCGCTCGCGATTTCCTCCCCGAAGGCCGGGACTGGAACTTCTGACAGATCAAGCCCCGCCAAGCAGCAGCGTAGCCTCGATCAGGATGATGCAAGAGCTTTGCCGTCCTCTGTGAAGGAACATTCGATGAGGAAACAACTTGTACACGCAACCCTACTCGCCGGACTCCTGTGCGCATCTGGATTCGCGCAAAGCGCGGAATTCTTTGCCAGGGCCCCGTTCGTGTATCTGCAGTCGAGCTATAACACTGTTCACTGGAACGCCGCGTTGACTGAGAATTTCCCAGCCGTCGAATCTGACGTGATCGAAAGACGACTGAACAGTTGCACCAGTGCGAGATCGATTTTGCTGAACTTTGTCACCTGGAGTCGAGACGGGCAGCATTTTCGCGAAGTGCCGATTTGGCGATTGCCAGACAATGAAGCCTTCTTTTTCGTCTCCCGCATGACCATCGATGCCGACGGCGCGACCAATGCTTACCATCCCGACGATTCGGGGCTCGATGAATTGGCGAATGCTGGTTCGCCCTCCCATTGGAACGGCATCATTACTGATCGAGATGGCAATCCCTTGATTCAGCAAAAGAACGACCCTTCTCCCGGGTACTACATTTCATGCACATCGCTTTCAGACGAAACCAAGAAATTCACCGACCCAACCGGATATGTGGACGCAACTAAGATCCCTTACGTCGTGTTGCCACAAGATGTGGCGGACCGCGGAGGGGCGCGCTTGGGGGATTTTGCGTTGGTCATGAACCTGCGGAACCGCAAATCGTCCTTCGCAATCTATGCGGACATTGGGACCCTCGGTGAAGGCTCGATCGCCCTCGCCGACGCGCTGGGGATCTCGTCCAATGCGCGCCACGGAGGCCAGTCTGACGGGGTTCTGTATCTGTTGTTCCCCGGATCTGGAAATTTGCGGCCTCGCACAATCGGTGAGATCGAGCGCGAGGGCGAAAAGCTGCTGCACCAGTTGGGCGGAATCACGAGATTATCTTCCTGTGCAGAGAGTGGCGATCCTGCCGTCGGCAGCGGAGGGTTCTAGGAGTGCTCCGGAGAATTTGCGCAGCCAAGGTGACGCAAGCAGGCTACCGCGCTCATTAAGGGTTTCGAGCGTAAAGGCATTCTTTCGCCAACTGGAACTTTCTTATCTGCCAGGGGCTTCCCGCTCGCGGATGCCCCCTGCTGAAAGTTTTGACAGTCGCTGTCTCAGAGTAGTGCCATAATCTTGTATCGCACGTGGCTGCCCACTTTTCGCGATAAGGTTGGTCTATATGTGCCCAGTAACAAAAAGCCGATTGGAAAAAGGTGGCCTTCCCCTCTGGAATGCAATCTTCTGCCTCGATTGTGAGGTCATCAGCACCAGCCGAGGTGACGAGTGCCCGGTCTGCAACGGTCGGTCAGTCGTGCGCCTTGCGCGGATGCTCGGCGGAAGCTTGTTCGCTCATCGGGAACAAGAGTCTCAAGAACGCGGAAACGAATTGTTCGACATCACGATCACAGTCGAACTGCAGCAGATGTACGCCAAGGACCTGACCGCCACACTTGAGAGATTGACCGGCGTGATTGCTCCGAAGCTGGCAGGGGATCAGGCGACGCTCCACATCAATGTGAAACCGTCGGCGGATCGGCCCAAATTACAGCGTTCACTTAGCTTCCCAGAACGAGAAGCCGCGTAAAGGCGCAGGCGACACTCAACGCCGGTAGCAAGCCTAGGCCCCGACCTCCCGTTGCTCTTCGAATGGATAGACGTTGTCGGTCTTCGCTTCAGCACGCATTGAGATAAGCTCGTTCAGAAATCCGGTTCGCAGATTGTAGATCCACCCGTGAATTTCCGGTCCTTGTTGGCGCTGCCACGCATGCTGGAGGATCGAAGTCTTGGAAAGGCTGCGCGCTTGCGCGCGAACGTTGATCTCCACTAGCCGGTCCCACCGGCCCTGCTCATCCGCAACGGAATCGATCTCCTCGCGGTTCATCCCGTACAAATCCCGAAGCGGTTGCAACCATAAATTAATGGGGCCAACACTTCGCGTGGTCATGGCGCTCTTTACACCGCCACAGTTGTAGTGCCCGCAAACAATGATCTGCTTGATGTTCAGTGCTTCTACGGCGTACTGCACCACACTGAGCATGTTGATATCGGTGGGCGCTACAAGGTTTGCCACATTGCGGTGGACGAAGAGTTCCCCCGGCTCGGCGCCGGTGATTTCCTCCGAGGGCACGCGCGAGTCCGAACATCCGATCCACAGAAACTCCGGAGCCTGTGTTTTCACCCGCTTCGTGAAAAACTCGGCATCGATGTTCAGCCGCTCCGTCACCCATGCCCGGTTCGCCAGCAGCAGCCGCTTGCAGGGTTCCATTTCCACCTCGTTTATGACTGATAGCTTTCCCAGTGCTTCAACTCGATCTGAATGTTTTTGAATGGAGCGAGTTGGCGGAAATCATCCAGGATTTCCCTGATGTCATGGTCGATGAACAATGCCCGCGTGCCGTCAATCAACACATGCGCATCGTTCGGCAACTCGCGTAGCTTCCTGCGGAATTCGTTCTTGTTGATGAAGCTTGCATTCTTCGTGAACCGAAACAGGTAATCGAGATCCTTGCTGACCACAGTGATGCCTTCGTGGTGATTGGTGCGGATGACGAAAAACAAACCGCAGGCGAATCCCGCCAACACCCCAGTCAGCAGATCGGTAAAGACCACACCGAGTACAGTTGTGATGAAAGGAATGAACTGATCCCATCCCTGCGCATACACGGCGCGATAAAGCGAGGGCTTCGTGAGCTTGTATCCAACAAGGATCAAAATTGTGGCGAGGCTGGCCACCGGCGCTTGCTTCAGCACTTGCGGAAGCGCGATGACCGCCGCCAGCAGGAGAACACCGTGAGTAAAAGAACTCACCCAGGTACGCGCGCCGGCACTCACACCGGCTGCTGTTCGCACGACCACTGATGTCACGGGCAGTCCCCCAATCAATCCTGAAACCAGGTTTCCGACACCCTGGGCGCACAATTCTCGACTGGAAGACGAGATCCGCTTGTATGGATCGAGGCGGTCGGAAGCCTCGAGCGAAAGCAGTGATTCCAGGCTTCCGACCATCGCGATGATCGTGGCCGCTTTCCAAACCGATGAACTTGCAATCACGGAAAAATCCGGCAAGGTGAACTGGCGAAAAAAGTCTCCGATGCTTGTGGGGACCGGCAGATTTACTAAATGCTCGTCCTCCACAAGCTTGAATGTCGGCATGAGTTCGCCGAAGGCGCGGTTGAGAATAATGCCCAGGGCGACAGCCACCAGCGGGCCCGGTACAAACTGGAATACCCTTGATCTCTTGGCCAGCTTCTCCCAAACAATCAGTAGCGCCAGACTCACGACGAAGATAACGACGGCGCCTGGCGCCGCGCTCGCGACAGCAGCGGCGATATCCTTCAAAGTGTTGTTGCCGCCGATTTCAAGAAAGGCAAAGTCGCCCATGTAGTCCAGGTCGCGGCCCAGCGCGTGTGGAATCTGCTTCAAGACAATCAGAAGGCCAATTCCGGCCAGCATGCCTTTAATCACCGAATTCGGCACGTAGTCGGCGATTCTCCCCAGCTTCAGCACTCCAAAGATGATTTGCAGAATGCCTGACAACACAACCGCCACCAGGAATTTTTCATAGGTACCCATTTCCTGAATTGACAGGAACACAATGACGGCGAGCCCGGCCGCCGGACCGCTCACGCTCACTTGAGATCCGGAAAGAACGCTGACCACGATCCCCCCTACGATGCCAGCAATGACACCGGAAAACAGGGAGGCTCCTGATCCCAGAGCGATTCCCAGGCAGAGGGGAAGAGCTACAAGGAACGTCACGATTCCAGCGGGCCCGTCATGTCTGAGGAAATTGCTCCACATTGGAGAAACCGCTGCTACATCTGTCTCATTCATTGCCAAACGCTCCCCAGATGTTGGCGATCCAGGCTACAAGTCAGAGGAAACCAAGCGCACTTCTGCGCTGTTCCATGCGTATTCCTATGCACGGTCGTCAACCGCCCTGATCATCCAATAGATCGCGCGAACGCGCACACTGTTAGAAGTTGCAGAGATTTAGATTCGTTTCGCTTAGCTTGCCACTGCGTCGTGGCCAGGGTCGGGAATAGGAGGTGGGAAACTTGCTCCAACAGGAAGTTTTCCCTCATCGACATGAAGCTCTCTTCTGCGGAATATCAGAGCCTGGGCCGCGGAGATCTTTGCGCGGGCAAGGCGCCCACGCTACACAGGCCTGCTACACGAGCCTACTTCGCTTCCTCGGGCACTACCTTCAACTCCAGCTTCTCGGTCCATCGGATCACCGTCAGCGAGCAACTCACGCCCACGCGCAAATCCGTGAGCATGCGGTGTAGATCGTCCACACCGGCTACGGGTTGGCCTTCCAGCGCCACGATGACATCCCCTTCGCGCAGGCCCGCACGCTTGGCTGGGCTGTTCTCTTCCACTCCGAGAACGACCACGCCCATCTCTTTCGGCAAGTCGTAGAAGCGCACCACGCGCCGGTGCACTGGTACGGTCTGCCCCGAGACTCCGATGAAGCTGCGACGTAGGCGTCCATCGCGCAGCAGGCGGCTCGCGACAAATTTCGCGGTGTTGATGCCGATGGCAAAGCAGATCCCCTGCGCCGGTAGAATGGTCGCCGTGTTCACGCCGACAACGCGCCCGGCAGAATCGACCAGCGGCCCGCCCGAATTCCCCGGATTCAGCGAGGCGTCGGTTTGAATGACGTCGTCGATCAGCCGGCCGGAATAAGACCGCAGCGACCGTCCCAGCGCGCTCACTACGCCCGCCGTCACCGTGGACTGAAATCCATAGGGCGCGCCAATCGCGATGACGATCTGTCCGACGCGCAGGCGCTGTGAATCGCCCAATGCCGCAGCGACAAGGCCGGGCTCGTCGAAGCCCGGCTGTTCCAGGCGAATCACCGCCAGGTCGCTCGCCGGATCGTCTCCAATCAATGTCGCCAGCATGTGGCGCCCGTCCGCCAGCGTTACCGCAATCCGCGCCGCCTCGTGCACGACGTGGCTATTGGTGAGAATCAGCCCATCTGGCGTGAAGACGAATCCCGAGCCGCCACCGAGCCGTTCCCGCGGCTCGCCCGATCGTGTGCGTCCTGCATTCTGATTGACTCTCTGTGCCACTTCAATGTGAACGACCGACGGGCTCATGCGCTCGACCGCGCCGGTCACGGCCGTGGAGTACGCGTCGAGTAAGGAATTGTCGTTCGGTCTTGCCCCGGCGGCTTCGGTCTGTTCGTTCGCCCACCCGCCAGATTCGGCGAGTTGCGTTAACGGCGTCGGCCCAGGGAATTCACTTCCAGCTTCTTCCATGTTCATGCTGGATAGATGTCAGTCGATCTGGGTTGGATTCATCGGGCTAGCCGCCGCAGCGGCGTAAGAATGCAGCCCACGGCGCAAGCCGTGGGCTGCGAGCATCGCCAGAGACCAGCCACGGCCGGGAGAAAGATTGACTATTATGGATCGTGGCGATCCCAGTCATTTCCTCTCCAGAGATTCCACGCGTCTTTGATTGTTCCAAAAGGATTGCCCAATCGAAACCACAACGCAAGAGCCGCCAACAGCGCGATCCCGATGCCTTTGAGAAACCACAAATCGCCGCTGAGAAGCCAGTCCACCTCCCTATAAAATTCCGCAGATCCTTCTTTGTCAAGGTCTGGTGGCTGGTTTGGGGCTAGTCATTCGATTCCGCGATTTCGGATATCCGATAGCGTCCATCTGGAGCGCCTGTTCCTCGCGATCCTTCCGCAACCGCTGGCTCCACTCTCAAACCATCGCAAACATCGAGACGCTACAGACAACGCCACGAGTTCGACGCCCGAGCGATCGATGCATTGCTTCTCAACTGGAGCAAAAAAAGCCGGGACCAAGGACGGTCCCGGCGAGTGTTGGCTGGTTGCCCGGATAAAATCGATAAAACCAAGTTTCAAAGTGACAAGGTTTCAAAGTTTCAAAGTAAAACCGCGTTCACCCACGCCTTGAAACTCAGCTCACCTTGAAACCTTGAAACTCTGAAACCTTGAAACTTTGTGTCTTACGCCGTTCTCCGCGGACGCACGGTCAAATCCCGCACCTGGGTTAAGATGCTCGACATCTGCATTCCGTTGAGTTGCGAAACGAACGGCAACAGTTCGGCGATAAACTGATCTTTCATCAGTTCGTTGACTTCTTCCTGGCGAGTGCGTTCTCCGCCACTGAGCAGATCGGGCACGGTGACCTCCAGTGCGCGCGCCAGCCGTTCCAGGGAAGACAGCGTTGGCGTAGCTTTTTCGTTTTCGATTTTTGAAACGTAGGTGCGCGGCACCGACATGCGTCCTGCCAACTGCCGCTGGCTAAGCCCGCTGCGCAGTCGCAGTGAGCGGATGGAGGTCGCGAGATTCAAATGTCCGCGACCGGTGCCGGGCATCGGCATCATCATGGGCGGTGCTACCATGACGGGCTCAGGCTCGGGCTCCTCGTCCAGAGACGCGTGGCAGCGTCGGCAATTATTGTTGGATGTACGGAACTGGACCAGCAGGCAGTGATCGCAACGGACGACTTCCCTGGAATCTACTGGGGCAAGAGTCGTAGCCATCGGGTTGTGGGAGTGCCAGAGCTAGCAACTCCTTACAGCCTAAATGCAAGAATCAAATGGGGGAGAGATTCGTGCAGCACCGAATCTGAGGCATGTGCCCTGTGGAAGTCAAGGTTAAAATGCATCATCCCCGCGAATCGCGCGGGTCGAAACTAGAGCGACACGCCAGAAGGCCGAAGGGACAAGGCAAAGCCCATGATTGATCGCGAATCCGCGTGGTGTTTACTAACTGAGTTCACCCAGTCAGAAAGTTTGCGCAAGCATGCGCTCGCCGTCGAGGCCTGCATGCGCGCCTGCGCCAGCAAGTTTGCCGCGGGATCTCCCAATGCTGAGGATCTATGGGGCGTCGTCGGCCTCATTCACGACTTCGACTACGAACGCTGGCCCACGCCCGAGGAGCATCCCTACAAGGGCAACGAGATCCTGAAGGAGCGCGGATACTCCGATGAAATCCGCCGCGCCATCATGTCGCACGCCGAGTATTCCGGCGTCACCCGCGACACTCCCATGGAGAAGGCCCTCTTCGCCTGCGACGAGCTCGCCGGATTCATCACCGCCGTAGCCCTGATCAAGCCCGGCAAGTCGCTGGCCGAAGTCGACACCAAGTCGGTGCGAAAAAGAATGAAGGACAAAGCCTTCGCGCGCAAAGTGAACCGCGACGACATCATCAACGGCGCCGCCGACCTGGGCGTGGACCTCGACGAGCACATCGCCTTCTGCATCGAAGCCCTGAAGCCGATCGCGAAAGAGTTAGGGCTCGACGGTAGCGCGGTGAAAGCTCCTGTGTGACATTCCTTCGTACACTTCGAGAGAGGCCAACATCACAGCCCTGTCATCCTGAGCGGCGCTGTCTTGCCGCGAAGGACCTATGCAACCGCCGGAGAGCTCATAGATCCTTCGCTTCGCTCACGATGACAGATCTTTGATATGAGATCTCTGAAACCTCTGCCTGATGATAAAAAGAACGTGCAAGCCCTCCCGCTTTCGCCGATAATGCTCCGTTCCGCTCATGGACACACCACAAAGTGATCTGGAAGCGATTCGGCACCTCCTCGCCGACTTGACAGCCCGCGTCTATCGCATCGAAGCCAAGCTCGGAATGTCAGCTCAGCCTTCGCTCGAGCCACGCGCCGCGGCAGTCGCACCCCCAACACCCCCGCGACCCGAAGCCCCGCCTGTCGCCGCCGCTGACAAGCCCACCACGGCGTACTCTCCACCGCCTAACATCCCGCCGCCGCAGCTGCGCGCGCTCCACGACCACGAGCCCGACCCCGACCTCGAGTCCCGCATTGGCTCCCACTGGCTCAACCGCATCGGCATCGCGGCCATGCTGATCGGGATTTCGTACTTCCTCAAGTTCGCCTTCGACAACAACTGGATCGGTCCAGCCGGACGCGTCACAATCGGCTTGCTTGCCGGCATTGCGATCGTCATCTGGAGCGAACGCTTCCGCATCAAGAGCTACAAGGCATTTTCGTATTCGCTGAAGGCCGTCGGCTTGGGCGCTCTGTATCTTTCTATTTGGGCGGCGTTTCATCTTTACCACCTGGTGCCGAGCGGCGTTGCGTTCGTTATGATGCTTGCGGTCACGGCCTCCGCCGCCGCGATGGCTTGGGCGCAGGACGCGCAAATTCTCGCCGCCTTCGCGCTCACCGGAGGCTTCAGCACTCCGCTACTGCTCTCAACGGGAGAGAACCGCGAGATCGCGCTCTTCTCCTACGTCGCAATCCTCGATCTCGCTACGCTACTCCTGGTAATCCTCAAGCCGTGGCGCCGCTTGCTCGTCATGAGCTACGCCGGCTCGCTGCTGCTTTATGTGGGATGGTACTCAAGCTTCTACAGCCGCAGCCAGCTTGGCTTGACGCTCGATTTCGCCACGCTGTTCTTCGCCATTTTTGCGATCGCCCCGCTGGTCACGCTGCAACCGGAAGGTGAGATGGCGATCTTTGCATCCATTCCGGCGATCCTCGCGTTCGTCAATGCGGGCGTCTACTTTCTGCAGGCTTACGCCATGATCGAGGAAGTCGATAAGACTCTCATGGCATGGTTCGCGCTAGCGCTGGCCGCGGTCTACATCTTCCTGAGCCGCCAGGTGCACAGCCGAAAGCTCACTCCCGGAGCCTCGGAGATTCTGCATTTTCTGCATCTCGCCGTGGCCATCGGCTTCATCACCGTCGCCATTCCCATTCGCCTGGACGCCCACTGGATCACCATCGGATGGTTTGTCGAGGCTGGCGTGCTGCTCTGGGTAGGCAATCGCATCAAGTCGGATTTTCTCAATGTTCTCGCGCTTGGCGCGCTCGTCCTGGGCGTGGTTCGCCTGTTGCTGATCGACAATTTCTCGACGACGCAGCTCATATTCAATATGCGCATGGCCACGTACGCCGTGGCCGTGGCGGTTCTCGCGGCTGTGGCCCGGTATGCCTCTGAGCGTGAAGATGAAGCGGCACAGTCGGTTGCTGCCGTGGCAATCGTCGCGCTCAACGCGCTTGCCCTGATTGCCCTCACGCGCGAAGTGGCCGATTACTATGCTCGGGAAATGAGCGCCTACCGGCCGACTGCCCAGAATCAGTGGCGTAGTGTTTACGGCGATATCCGCCGCGTTGAGATTGAGCGCGACTTCACCTACTCCGCTCTGTGGATGGCTTACGGCGCCATGCTGATGATCGTCGGATTCATCCGGCGCTCGGCCTTTGTGCGCTGGCAGGCTCTGCTGCTGATCGCTGCCACCGTCGCGAAAGTTTTTATTTACGACGTCTCCCAACTCGACAAGGGATATCGCATCGTCAGCTTCATCGTCCTCGGTGTTTTGCTGCTGGCGATTTCGTTCGTCTACCAGCGCGACTGGCTCAAGCTCTCTGCGCGAAACCGAGCGCCTGCCAAGCCGGAAGGGAACTCGCCCAGCGCATGAAACCAGCCGGCATGTTGCTTTTTCTGTGTCTGGTGGCTTCCGGGCCGCCTGAGCCTGCGATCTCCTATTTCACAAATGCCCGCGAGCTACATGTCGCGCAGCCCGATCGCCAGAATTTCTTCGTGGTAGACGAAGAACTGTGGACGCACGCCCGTCCCGATCTCGGCGACTTGCGTCTTTACGACGGTGAAACGCCCGTCCAGTACGCCTTTTCAGAGCAGCGGGCCGGAGTCTCTTCTGAAGAAGTCGAGGCCAAAATTCTCAATCTCGGCAGCGTGGCCGGACACACGGAATTCGATCTCGATGCAGCGGGAATTGCTGAATACGACCGTATCCGCCTGCGCCTTGATGCCCACGACTTCGTGGCGACAGCCTCTGTGTCCGGTGGCGATGCACCAGGCAAGGCATCGCTCGAACTCCCGCCAACCACACTTTACGATTTCACCAAAGAGCAACTCGGTTCGAATTCACTGCTCAAGTTGCCGGCGTCGAGCTTCCGCTATCTTCACGTTCGACTTGCTCCCGGCATTCGTCCCGATCAAGTAAAAGGGGCCACAATCTATGACTTGCGCGAGCAGCAGGCCGCGTGGACCAAGGTCGGCTCCTGCGCCGCGGCCCAACCGAAGCAGCGAACGACGGTGATCGCCTGCGACATTCCAGAAAAAGTTCCCGTGAATCGCGTCCTGCTGCACGTTGCGCCAGAGCAGATCAACTTTCGACGCACGGTGACTGTCGAAGATGCGAAAGGCATACAACTCTCTAGCGGAGAAGTTAGTCGTGTGCGTGTGAATCGCGGTGGCACACTCGTCACGTCTGAGGAGTTGGCGGTCGGCGTCGGCCGCAATTCGGGTCGGCTGACACTCACGGTAGACAATGGCGAAAATCCTCCACTTCAGATCACCGCCGCTGAGCCTCTATCCCTTGAACGCCGCATCTACTTTGATCCTCAAGGCAAGACCGCACTCACTCTTTACTATGGCGACGAGAAACTTTCCGCGCCAACTTACGACTATGCACGTTTTTTCCACCTGGATGCGTCGCCGGCACGGGCGGAGTTAGCCGCAGGCGCCCACAATCCCAGGTACGCGGGCCGTCCCGACGATCGTCCATGGTCCGAACAACATACGGCGATTCTCTGGGGAGCCATGTTGCTCGCGGTGCTGGTACTCGCGGTGCTGGCCCTGCGCGGATTGCGCCCGCAAAAACCGAACTAGAATCCCTTCATGGTTGGCGCGGACGGCATCCCGGTTTGTCATCCCGAGCGGAGCCGCCTTTCAGGCGAAGTGAGGGATCTCCGGATCAACCAGCCTCGTGCGTAAGCCACACTGTACAACTATTCGCGCTTCACAAACCATGAACTTCGCGGGAAACCTGTGCTAATATCTGCAAGCATTATCGGATTGGAAAGAGCTCCCCAGGTGTAGTAACTACCCTCTTCCAATCTGTCTAATAGTCCTGAAAATCTGTCTGAAATCCGGAGCCGCTGAGTTATGGCGACCAATAGCACACCGCCTACCAAGGTCATCTTAGGATGCAGCAAGTGCGGGGCGAACCTGCCCGATGGTTCGCAATTTTGCCTGCAATGCGGCAAGCCGGTCAGTTCTCCACCCAAGGTCAAGGCGGTCGCGCAGCCTCCCGAAGACGCCGAGGCATTGCCATCCAAAGCCTCGCGATCGAAGCACAAGCCGCGCAGGGTCCTCTGGCTTCTGCTGGTGTTATTCATTGTTGGGGTCGCGTGGGCCGGGCTTAGCGAAAACCCGGTCGCGCAGCAACTGCAGGAAGTCGTTGGCTGGAAGCACGATCAGACCATCCTCGACGCGCCTTTTACCGTGGGCGCGCACACCTTCCGCTATTACAAATTTTCGTTGCCGGAAGGCTCGGTCAACGTCGCGATTGTTGGCCAATTTTCGGCCGCCAATGTTGAGAGCCGCGTAGTGACGAGCGGAAGGGCTGCCGCGAAAGACAAAGAGAAGGACAAAGCCGGCGACAGCGAGAATGGCATCGAGGTCTCCGTGCTGACGGAGCCTGCCTTCACCGTCTGGCAAAACGGATATGCGACCAGCTCAATTTACGATAGCGGCAAGGTTGTCGCGGGCAAGGTTCAAGCTGACGTTCCGGCAGGTGCCGGAATTTACTATCTCGTCTTCAGTAACAAGTTCGCGCCCAAGACCGCGAAGAACGTGCATGCCGCGGTAGTGCTGCGTTACAAGAGTTGGCTGCCAGAATCGTTCCGCAAGATGAAAGAAACCGTCTGGAATTGGCTGGGATTGTAATAATTATTAGCTGATTGTCATTCCGAACTCGGTTTCTTCTCTACTGCTTGTCATTCCGGAACCGGCGAAGCCGGTGAGGAACCTGCTGTTGGTTTGCGCCGTTCGAACGGCCGCAGTTACCGCGCCGTCTCTTCAATCTCCGAAATCCAATCCGGACGCTTGAGCACTTCGCGCGGCTTCGGCCCATCCGCCGCGCCGACGATGCCATCCTGCTCCATGAGATCAATCAAGTGCGCGGCTCGGCCGTAGCCGATGCGCAAGCGCCGCTGCAGCAGGGAAGTGGAAGCTTTGCCGAACTCGACCACCAACTTCACCGCATCGCCGTACATGGGATCGTCCTCGGCTTCGCCATCGGCACCAGTTTCGACGCCAGCGCCGTCGGATCCGGCTTCGCGTTCGCCTTTCGGCGGGGCCAGAAATTCCTGTATGTACTCCGCTGTGCCTTGTGCCTTCCAGAACTCGACCACTGCGGCGATTTCTTTTTCCGTGACAAACGCCGCGTGCAGGCGATGCACACGCGCCGACCCTGAGGGGAGATAGAGCATGTCGCCTTTGCCGAGCAAGGCTTCTGCGCCATTCGCGTCGAGAATCGTGCGGGAGTCCACTTTAGTAGCGACCCGGAAGGAAACGCGAGCTGGGAAGTTCGCCTTGATCAATCCCGTGATTACGTCGACTGATGGGCGCTGCGTCGCCAGCACCAGATGAATGCCAACCGCTCGTGCCATTTGCGCCAGGCGCGTGATTGACTCTTCGACGTTCGACGAATCGAGCATCATCAGATCGGCCAACTCGTCGATGATGATAACGATATAAGGAATTGGTTTCTCGTCGGAATCTTCCCCGAACAAGCTAGGCGTGTCGCCTTTGTCGAAGAGGCGATTGTACTGGTCAATGTTGCGGACGCCTTTGGCAGCGAGCAACTTCAAGCGGCGTTCCATTTCGCGTACGGCGTTGCGTAACGCGTTGGCCGCGAGCTTCGGTTCAGTGATGATCGGCGTGTAAAGGTGCGGAACCCCTTCGTAGTTGCCCAGTTCAAGCCGCTTCGGATCCACCAGGATCAGTCGCACTTGGTCGGGTGTCGCCTTGTACAAAATCGACATGATCATCGCGTTGATCGCGACGCTCTTGCCCGCGCCGGTCGATCCGGCAATCAGAAGGTGCGGCATACCGGCGAGGTCGGCGGTGACGATGCGGCCGTTGATGTCTTTGCCCATCGCCATCGTGAGCTTCGACTTCGAGCCCATGAATTCCTGCGACTCAATGTTCTCGCGCAGCCAAATGATTTCGCGCTGACGGTTTGGCACCTGGATTCCAACCGTGCTTTTGCCAGCCATGCGCTCGATCAAAATGCTTTCGGCCTTCAGCGCGAGGCAGAGATCATCAGAGAGATTGGTGATGCGGCTATATTTGATGCCGGCTTCGGGCTTGAACTCGAACGTCGTAACCACCGGACCGGGATTGATCTGCGTGATCTGTCCGTGAATTTCGAACTCGGCGTACTTTTCCGTGAGTACTTGCGCGAGCAGTTTGAGTTCGTCGGCATCGACTTGCTGCTGCTCATCGGGACGCTGCAGCAGGCTGCTCGATGGCAACTTGTATCCGCCAGCGATACGCGGCATCGTGGTCTTGGCTTTATGACCGCTATCGGCGCGCTCAGTGACTTCCGGATCCGCTTCCTTTTCGCTCGACACAGAAGCAAGAGACTCAGAGAGAATTCCGCCAGTTGCCGCCGCGGATTTCGGCGCCTCTTCCTCCATCATGCGCTCGATGCCCGTGCGGCGCGGCTCTGCGGGCTGCGTTACAGAAGCTGGACGCGATGGAATCAACTGCGTCTTCACGATAGGCTTCGAAATTCGGCGCTGATCGAGTTCCTTCTGCTGACGTCTCTTCGCGCGCTCTTCCTGCCAATCTTTATAGCGATTCCACAGCGCAGTGACGAAGGCGAAGCGCGTCGGGGCCCACAACTGAATCGCCGAGAACGAAAATGCCGTCGAGAGATATAGCGCGACGGCAAGCACCGTGGCGCAGACAATGTACGCGCCAACGAGATTCAGGTAGTGAATCATCACGTCGCCGACGACGCGACCCATCAGGCCTTCGATGGGGATGACGTGCATCCAGCGCATCTGTCCGGGCAGCAGCGCGAGCATGGCGGGAATGAACATCATCAGCCAGATTCCGCCGAGGCTCTTGGCCAGCGGAGACTTCACCTTCATGGAGCGGAACCAGCGAATCCCGAGCATGGCCGGAAAGACCACGAGCAGGAACGCGCCAACGCCGAAGAACTGCAAGAGCATGTCAGCGCCGAACGCGCCAACGACGCCGATCCAATTGCGGGCAGCATGAGAACCGGTCAGAACCGAGGCGCTGTTCCACGAAGGGTCGAGTGGCGAATACGAAACTAGCGCGAGGAAGAGGAGGAGCGCAGAGACGCACATCAGGAATCCGACGAGCTCATTGAGCCGACGGTTCCCTGTAGGAACGAAAATGCCTGCCAAATAGTCCATGTAGGCCAGATTCATACGCCGAAGACACTTCTGTCCTCAGCGCCGCAATCGGCCAGAGCCTTTACATTATGCCAAGAAGGGCGCGTTCCGACAATGAGGGAATTACGGGGGAGTGTTCAGTTGGCTTCCCGTAGCAAGGTAGGTTTCAAGGTTTCAAAGTTTCAAGGTTTCAATGACTTGAACCGGGTTCGAGGTGGGCACTTTAGACTTTGAAACCTTGAAACCCTGAAACTTTGAACCCTCTGTCTTACGCCAGCTTTGCCGCGAACGCGAGCACCAACACTCCGACGATGATGCGGTAGACGGCAAACGGAGCGAAGCCGCGTTTGCGGACGTAGGCCATGAACCATGCTACGGAACCATAAGCGACGATGAACGAGACGGCAAAGCCAATGAGGAGGACGATCCAACCATGCGCGTCGATCTGCGCGACGCCGATCGGGTTTTCGCTCTTGCCTCGGAGCGATTTGTAGAGCGTATAGAGCGTTGCGGCAGCCATCGTTGGGATGGAGACAAAGAAGGAGAATTCGAGCGCCGAGGCGCGCGACATTCCGGCGAGTTGACCTCCTGCGATCGTGGACATGGAGCGCGACGTTCCCGGAAATACTGCCGAGAAGATCTGGCAGAAGCCGATCCAGATCGACTGTCCGAGACTCATGTCTTCCATTTTCCACGTGCGGATGCGGCTTCCGGCAACCGGTCCAGCGGCTTCAGCTTTGGCGTGCATCGCGTCGACGATCCACATCACGATCCCGCCGACGAGCAACGACCAGCCGATGATTGTGATGTCCTCGAGATGCTTGCCGATTACCTTCGTCAGCAGGAACGAGGGAATCGCTGTGACCACGAACGCGACGGTCGTCAAGCCAAGTGGATGCGTCAGAATGTTCTTGTTTCCGCTTTCGCCATTGGGAAACGTCGATAGGAATTTCGTGATGCGGGTCCAGAAATACACCGGCAAACACAGGATCGCGCCGAGTTGGATGACGATGGAGTACATCTTCCAGTAGCCATCGCTCAGGCTGATGTGCAGCAGCGCTTCAGATAGCCGCAGGTGCGCAGTTGAACTAACGGGTAAAAATTCTGTTAGGCCTTCGACAATTCCAAGGATCAGGGAGAGCAGGTAGTCGTGCAATCGTCCTCCGAAAAAGTAAGGGAACAGTATCGCAGGTTGTGGGGGAGTTCGCGAGGTCTACCAGTTCTGGGCAGTGGTGCAGTTTGGCTCTCGCGCGGAGGCGGTTCAGCGGGAGATCCTTCGCTCCGCCTGAAAAGCGGCTCCGCTCAGGATGACAGACGTAAAAAAATTAATCACCAGCGTTGCCGAATGTTGGGATGCCTTGCTGAACGTAGAAGATTAGTTTTTGCGCACGCAAGGCCCAATCGCTCTGGCTGTATTGGCTGACGATTTTTTGTGCTGTGGCGAGCGCGCGATTTTTCGATTCTTCTGTTTTCTTCTGGTTGGCTTCAGTTTTGTATATTTCGATCAGCGCAGAATAGCGCCATGCGGCGTCGTAGAGGGCTTCAGGCGCAGCAGGAGATTGCTCGTGCTCTTTGGCGTACTTCTCGTAAATGTCGGCTTCTTTTTCGGGGCACTTCGACGCGGCTTGCCAGTCGCCACAGAGTTTGTTGTCGATGAGGTGGAAGGCGGCAAGGTCAGCCCATTTCGTGCCGGGAAATTTCTTGATGACCATCTTCATCCATTGTTCATCGATCTGGCCACGCAAGTACGAATCTTTTTCGCGGGCCGAGGGACGCGTTAACACGTCGGAGCGCTCGACCTGCCACCGGATGTCGGCGGCGCGATAGAGACCTTCAGCGGCGAGCGGGGAGGTCGGGAACAAATCGTAGACGCGGTAATAAAGGCGTAGCGCGTCTTGGGCGGCGTCGCGGCGCCCGCGGCGGCGGCTGGCTTGGTCTTCGGAATCCGCGGCTTCGCCGTAGACGATCTTGTCGCCATTCGGCGTCGTCATAGTGACGAGGGCCTTGTTCGAGACCCATCCGGTGATGGTTTTGCCCCGGCTT
>Ga0207664_10000445_pt1 | contig 29415 bp, 27 predicted proteins | sample LARL83metaG_FD_184349 | JGI IMG/M metagenome (GOLD analysis project Ga0207664, IMG submission 184349) | Corn, switchgrass and miscanthus rhizosphere microbial communities from Kellogg Biological Station, Michigan, USA - LAR L8-3 metaG... | ecosystem: Host-associated > Plants > Roots >... | reverse complement strand
CCCCGCGGTCCAACCCCTCCACGCCCGGCACCACAGCCCCGCCCTTAACGCTACAGCTGTCTTCTTATCGCGACGGCAGGGAGGAATCGGGACATAAAGGGCTGCTATGCCCTCCGAAACGATAAGAAGACAGGTGTAGTGTTATCGGTGGCGCGCGCTAGTGGGGCTGTGGTGAGTGGAGCGCTAGCGGGGGGAGTGGTCTGGGAAGACCGCTCGGACGAAGAACTCGGCGTGGCGGTTCGCGCGGTCGCGGGCGGCGGCCATCTCGCCGGGCTTCGCGCCGTTGTGCAGCCAGAGCACCCGGGCCAGCGCGACGGGGCTGATCAGCGCGTACGCCAGCTCGAACGGCGACCCGAGGTCGGCGGCGAGCTGCCCGGCTTCGATCCAGCGTTCGAACAGCCCGGCAAGCGAGCCCACCGCGGCGCCGATGCCCGACGTCAGGGCGGGATCGTGGATCAGGTCGTCTTGCGCCATCAGGCTGATGAGCTGCCGGGACTGGGGCGACGACCAGTCTTCCATGGCCCGCGCGATCAGCGACCTGAGGAAGGCCGGCGGATCGCTGGGATCGCCGCCTTCCAGCAGGCCGACCGCACTCAGCGGGCCGAGCTGGGCTAGCACCGCCTCGAAGATCGCGCGCTTGCTGTCGAAGTGGGCGTACAGCACGCTCTCGCTCAGCCCGACCGCCCGCGCGATCGCGCGGACCGAGGTCCCCTCGTAGCCGTGCGCGGCGAACAGGTTCAGCGCGGCCCGCATCAGTTCCGCCTTGGTGTCCGCCGCGGCCGACTTCGGCGGCCTGCCCCGCCGCCGCCCGGTCGCCGGCCGGGCAGCCGGCCGGGCAGCCGGCTCGGCAGCCGGACCGGCAGCCGGACCGGTTGCGCTCGCCTGTTCGCTCGTCATCGCCGCTACGCTACCACACAAATAATCGAACGACCGATTACCCGACGGCGACGACTAGCTCCGGAGGAGCGGGGCCCCCGAAGCCCCTTAGAGGGGCGTCGGGGGCCACGCACCCCTTTTGGCGCTGTCACGCCGCCGTCCACCACGCGCGCAGCGCCCCGCCGACCACGGGCATAAATAGCGATTTAATGCGAAAAATCCTCTGTATTGCTTATTTTTTCGACCCTTATACTCCCCTCATGCTGTACGGGCGGGACGCCGAACTAGCCCGGATCGACGAGCTTCTGGCCCTGGCACGTACCGGCCAAAGCGGCGCGCTGTCGGTGTGCGGCGATGCCGGCGTCGGCAAGACCGCGCTGCTCGAATACGCCGTGGACAAGGCCGGCGGCATGCGGCTGCTGCGCGTGACCTGCGTGGAATCCGAGGCCGAGCTGCCGTTCGCCGGACTGCACCTGCTGCTGCGGCCGGCGCTCACCCGGCTCGACGCGCTGCCGGTGCCGCAGGCCGCGGCGCTGCGCGGCGCCTTCGGGCTCGCCGAAGCTCCCGATGCCCCCGCCATCGATCGCTTCCTTACCGGCCTGGCCACGCTGACGCTGCTGTCCGAGCTGGCCGACGGCGAGCCGACGCTCTGCGTGGTCGACGACGCGCACTGGCTGGACCAGGCGTCGGCGACGGCGATGCTGTTCGCCGCTCGCAGGCTGGATGCCGAGGGCGTCGCCCTGGTCTTCGGTTCCCGCGGCGGCCACGTCTGCGGCGCGTCGGGCCTGCCCGCCCTGCGGCTCGCGCCGCTGGACCGCGAGTCGTCCGCCCGGCTGCTCGCCGACCAGGCCACGGACCTGGCGCCCGCCGTGCTCGAACGGATCGTCGAACACAGCGAAGGGTATCCGCTGGCGCTGATCGAGCTGCCCGCCGCACTGACGCCGGAGCAGCGGGCCGGACAACTGCACCCGCAAGCGTTCCACGTGGGCACCATGGCGGCCTCGGGCCGGGTCCAGGACGCGTTCGGAGCGCAGATCGCCAGACTGCCGGAGCTGACCCAAGTCCTGCTGCTGGTGGCGGCCGCCGACGATGCAGAAGATCTGAGCGTGGTGCTGCGAGCCGGCGAACTGCTCGGCGCGGCGCTGCGGGACCTAGGGCCGGCCGAGGAGACGCGGCTGATCCGGCTGGCCGACGGCGCGCTGCGATTCCGCCACCCGCTGATCCGCGCCGCCGCCTATCAGTCCGCGTCGTCCGCGCAGCGGATGGCCGTGCACCGGGCGCTGGCGCAGTGCCTGGACGCGGCCGGCCAGCGGGACCGGCGCGCCTGGCACCTGGCGGCCGGCGCGGCCGGGCCCGACGACGAAATCGCGGCCGAGCTGGAACGAGCCGCCAGGGACGCACGCCGCCGCGGCGGGTACGCGGCCGAAGCCGCCGCGTACGAGCGCGCGGCTCAGCTCAGCCCGGAGCGGGCGGCCAGAGGACAGCGGCTGGCGCTGGCGGCCGCCGCCACCGCCGCGGCCGGCGATCTGCGGCACGCCGGCGCGATGGCCGAGCGCGCCGCGCTGCTTATCCACGACCCAGTGAGCCGGGCCGGGCTCGCCCAGACCCGTGCCAGCGTCGAGTTCGAGGCCGGCTCGAGCGCGCGCAGCGCTGGCTTGCTGCTCGACGGTGCCGCCGGTCTCGCCGGCCAGGCTCCCGAGCTGGCCGCGAGGATGCTGACCGAGGCGGCGCACCAGGCCATCTACGGCTGCGCGGCCGACGTCGCCAGGCGCGCGGCCGACGAGCTGGCCAGGCTGGGTCCGCCCGCCCCGTACGCCGCCTTCGTCCCCGCGGTGACCGGGCTGGCGCTGGTCATGGCCGACGAGCTGACGGCCGGCATCGGTGCGATCCGCGAGACGCTGCGCGCCGTCGACGAGTACCGGCCCACCACGCGGCCCACCGCGCGGCCCACCACGCGGCCCACCACGGGCCAGCCAGATCCGCTGCCGGCCGCGCTGCGCCGGCTGGCCGGGGTCTGCGCGCTGACCGCCGGTGACGACCAGGCCGCGCACGAGCACGCTGCCGCGCTCGCGGTTACCTGCCGGGAGCAGGGGATGATCAGCCTGCTACCGCACGCCCTCCAGTTGCTCGCCGCCGCCCAGCAGTTCGCCGGGCAGCACGCCGACGCGCGGGCCAGCGGCCCGGAGGGCCTGCGCATCGCCCAGGACACCGCCCAGCATCATCGCGTCGCGCACATCAGCGGAGTGCTCGCCCGGCTTGCCGCGGTCGAGGGTGACGAGCAGGCATGCCTGGAGTTGTCCGGCCACGCCGCCACCTGGGACAGCGCGCCAGCGGTGGCCTCGGCCGGCTATGCGCGCGGCCTGCTTGCCCTCGGTCTCGGCCGGGCGGAGGGCGCGCTCACCCAGCTGACCGGCCTGGTCACCGGGCCGGCGCGGCATACGCTGATCGCGATCTTCGGCCTGCCTGACCTGGTCGAGGCCGCGGCCGACGCGGGCCGGCCCGAGCTCGGTCGTGCGGCGCTAGCCAGGTTCGAGGCGTATGCGGAAGGCGCCGCGCAACCGTGGGCCGATGCCGTCGCGCTGCGCTGCCGCGCGTTGCTCGGCGACGACCCTGCGGGCAGCTTCGACCGCGCGGTCAGGCGGCACGCCGGGCGTCCGTTTGAGCGGGCCAGGACCGAGTTGCGGTACGGCGTATGGCTGCGCCGCGAGAGGCGCCGAGCGGACGCCCGTGACCTGCTCGAATCCGCACTCGCGACGTTCACCAGACTGACCGCGGAGCCCTGGGCGGAACGGGCCCGCGCCGAGCTGCGCGCGTCCGGTGTCACGCTGCCCGCGGCGCCCGCGGACAATCTGGTCAGCAGGCTGACCCCGCAGGAACTTCAGGTGGTGCGGCTCGCCGCGGCTGGCCTGTCGAACCGCGAGATCGCCGCGCAGCTGTTCCTGTCCCCGCGCACCGTCGGCTACCACCTGTACAAGGCGTATCCGAAGCTGAACGTCACGGCCCGCGCTCAGCTGGCCAGGATCGTCCTGCCCCCAGTCAACTGACAGATTCGCCCGGGAACCGCGCGCGCTATCGTCGGCCCGGTGGATTGTGTGCCTGCTTACACACTGGCCGAACGGGACCGCCGCTGGGCGATCGGCCGGGCAATCATGGACGACGAGGATGTCGACGCGCTGATCGTGTACGGCGAGCATGAGCTGGCCGGCCCGATGCCGTTCGCTCCCGACGCCTGGTTCACCAACGACCGGCCGGGCACGATCGTGCTGCTCACGCGTGTGAGGAGGAACCGTTCGCTGGTCTGGGGCCCCGGTCACGTGCTCGATCACATCGAGGCCACGCGGCGCGGCGACGCCACCTGGATCCGGCCGGAGCACATGCGGGTCGCCAAGCACGCACGCGGCCTCGCCGACCTGCTGCGCGAACGCGGGCTGAGCCGCTCGGCGCTCGGCGTACTCGGGCTCGAGCCCTACCCGCCGTTCCATTTCAACCCGATCATGCCCCACGAGCTGTGGGACTCGGTGCTGCGCCAGCTGCCGCACGCCACGTTCAAGCCGGTCTGGCTGAGCTTCCTGCTACGCACCCTGCCGCAGTCGGCCGAGGAGATCGCGGTCATCGAGTACGCCGCCGCCGCGGGTCAGGCAATGGCCGCGGCCATGGTGGACGCGGCCGGACCGGGCGCCACCGAGGTCGAGCTGTACGCGGCGGCGATGGCGGCCGGTCACCGGCGGGGGATCGCGATGCCGAATATCCTGCTGGCCTCCGGCCAGGACTTCGTTGCGTGGGGACCGCCCGCGTGGGCCTACCGCCCGCAGCCGTCGCGCACCCTCGCGGGCGGCGACCTGGTGCTCGCCGAGATCTCCTGCTCGCACGGGATGCGCGAGGCCCAGGTCCAGGTTGCCATCGCGGTCGGCGACGTGCACCCAGACGTCGAGCGCGCCGCGGCTGTGGCGCGGGCGAGCTACCAGGCGGGGCTGGCCATGCTGCGGCCGGGGCGGAGCTTCGCCGAGGTGTGCGCGGCGATGCGCGAGCCGGTCGAGGCGGCAGGCGGGTGGATCGTGCACCCCCTGATCCACGGCATGAATCCCTATGGCGCGGTCAGCGCGTTCGGCTCCGGGCTGCGCGCGCTGCCGGAGGCCGCCGCATACGGCCTGGTGGCCGAAGTGGCCACCACCGGCCACGACCTGCGGCTGAAGCCGGGGATGACGTTCTCGCTCGAACCCAACTGCGCGTTCGGCCGACGCCAGGCACGCCTGGGCGGGACCGTGGTGATCGGGACCGGTGCGCCGGCCGAACTAAGTCCCGGCCCTGGTCTGCACCAGGTATAGCACCCGCCGAGACAGGTATTACGACAGATTCGCGGCCGGGCTCCGGTGCCTACCGTCGTAGCCATGATCGAGCTTCAGTACCGCACCGGGCTGGCCTACCCGCCTCCCGCGGTGTTCGATGCGCTGACCGACGTGCCGCGCTACCCGCACTGGCAAAGTGACGTCGCCGCCGCCGCGGTGCGCGGCGGCGGGCCGCTGCGGCCGGGTGCCGAGATCACGCAGGTGCGCCGCTCGCTCGGCCGCCGCAGCTGCTTGCTCCGCACCGTGGCGGGCTATGAGCAGGATCGTCTGCTGACGCTAGGGACGGTCGCGGGGACCCGCCCCTCACTTCAGGAGACGTTCCTGCTGCTTCCCGGTCCGGTCGCGGGCTGCTGCCTGGTTGACTACGAGGTCGCCCTTGACGGCGTCCCGCTGCCGGCCGAGGCGCTGGAGGGGATGCTCACTTACCAGATGATAGGCGTCCTCGACGGCCTGCGCTCGCACCTGGTGACCAGCTCAGCCGAAGACGGCTTGCACGAAGAACTCGGCATGCCGCATGACGCGCTCCCTGGCGCCGTCGACCTGCGAACGCTCAGCGCCCTCATGGAGCCAGAGCACGCGCGTCAGCGCCATCGGCCCGATCAGCGCGTACGCCAGGTCCTCGGGTGAGCCGATGCCCTCCCTGACCTGTCCGGCCTCGATCCACCGGCGGAATTGCCTGGCCAGCGCGCGCACCGCGAGCTGGAGCCCGGCGGCGAGCGCCGGGTCGTGGATCATTCCGTCCCGTGCGACCAGGCTGACCAGCTGCCGTGACGGCGGCGCGGACCAGTCATCGATGAGCCTGCCGACGAGGGCGCGCACGAAGGCGGCCGGGTCCAGCGCCGGGTCGGCCGCGTCGATCACCGCGACCGCGCCGATCGGGCCGAGCCGCGCCAGCGCCGCCTCGAAGAGCGCCCGCTTGCTGGCGAAGTGCGCGTACAGCCCGCTTTCGCTCAGTCCCGCCGCGCGGGCGATGGCCCGTACCGACGTGCCTTCGTACCCCCTCGCCGCGAACAAGGTCAGCGCGGCCTCAAGCAGCGCCGCCTTGGTATTCCCGGCCGTCCCTTTGGGCGGCCGCCCGCGCCGCCTGCGCGGTTCCGCATGCCTAGCCATCGCTCGCTCCTCGCAGAAAACTTCCGACCTGCGCTTGAAAATAATCGAACGATCGCTTATTTTATTCCTAGCACGATAACGCAGATGACAGGAGGGCACCATGGCCCAGACGCAGACACTCACGGACACTGGTAAGGCGGGCGCGACCGGGGGAGTGAACCCCTGGGGCGTTCTCGCGATCATCCTGACCGCGGTGTTCATGCAGTTGCTCGACACGACGATCACCATGGTGGGCGTCCCGTCGATCCAGAACTCATTGCACAGCTCGTTCGGAGAAATCCAGCTGGTAGTAGCCGGCTACATGCTGGCCTTCGCGTGCGTACTGGTGCTTGGCGGGCGGCTCGGTGACACCTTCGGCCGCAAGCGCATGTTCTGGTGGGGCATGGCGGGGTTCACCGTCGCCTCCGCGGTGTGCGGCGCCGCGCCGGACGCGCTGACGCTGATCATCTCCCGGGTCGTCCAGGGCATGGCCTCCGGGCTGATGTTCCCGCAGGTGCTCGGCATCATCCAGGTCGTGTTCCGCAAGGACCAGCGGACCAAGGCGATCGGCTTCTACGGAGCCACGATCGGGCTCGCCACCATCCTCGGACCGGTCACCGGCGGCGGCCTGATCGACCTGAACATCGCCGGCTGGGGCTGGCGCTCGATCTTCTTCGTCAACGTGCCGATCGGTGTCGCCGCGCTGGCGCTCGGTGCCGCCATGATCCCCGAGTCCCGCGGTGAGACCACCAGCCGGATCGACGCGGTGGGCGCGCTGCTGCTCGGCGCCGGGCTGTTCCTGCTCGTCCTGCCGCTGGTCATCGGGCGCGACGAGGACTGGCCCGCCTGGTCGTTCGCCTGCATCGCGGTCAGCCCGTTCGTACTCGCCGCGTTCTCCGCCTACGAGCGGAACCGCACCCGCCGGAACGGCACCCCGCTGATCGACACCACGCTGTTCCGGCAGCGGCCGTTCACCCTCGGCCTGGTCGCCTGCCTGGTGTTCTTCACCGGCATCCCGTCGTTCTTCATGATCTTGCTGCTCACCCTCCAGGAGGGCCTTGGCTACAGCCCCGTCAAGGCCGGTGCGGTCACCCTCGGCTTCGCCGCGGCCCTGGCTATCGGCTCCGCTCGTTCGGCCGCCGTGACCAAGAAGCTGGGCACCAGGGTCCTGGTGGCGGGGTGCGCGCTGATGGTCGTCGGCCAGCTCGCCGTCATGGGCGTGATGGTCTGGGTGGGCACCGGGCTGCGCGGCTGGCAGCTGCTGATCCCGATGTTCATCGCCGGGCTTGGCGGCGGGCTCTTCATCGCCCCGGTGACCAACGTGGTGCTGGCCGGCATCACGTCCCGCGACGCGGGTTCCGCGTCCGGCGCGCTGGCCACCGCGCAGCAGGTCGGCGCCGCGCTCGGCATCGCGGTGGTCGGCGTGATCTTCTTCGGGCTGCTGGGCGTCAACGCGAACACCTCGTCCGCGGGCGCGCTGCCGCAGCTGCGTCACGAGCTGACCCTGGCCGGCGTGCCGGCCAGCCAGCAGCCGGTCATCACCGGCAAGTTCCAGGCCTGCTTCTCGGCCCGCCTGCACGCCAAGGACCCGGCCGCCACCCCGGCGATCTGTACCCAGACCATGCGGGAGATCGCGCAGAGCCCGGCGCCGGCCAAGGTAAAGGCCGCGGTCGCGGCCGCGATCGCGAACCACGCGGTGCCGGCCGCCAGGCTGGACGACTTCACCCGGTCGATGCGGGTCGCGCTGTGGTGGCAGGTCGGGGTCTTCGCCCTGGCACTGATCCTCTCCGCCCGGCTGCCCCGGATCCGGCTGGACGCCGACGGCCCGATGGTCGGTGGCGCGTAATAACTGGTTCCGGCCCGTCGGCTCCTCTGTCACAATCTGGCCCATGGAAGGGCTGGAGCGAGTACAGGCGGAGCTCGGCGGGCCGGACGTCGTTGACCGGCTGGTGGCGCTGAGCGGCAGCGACTTCACCACCGCGATGCTGGAGGTCGCCCGCCGCCGGGCCGCCAGACAGACGCCCGCCACCGTGCTGCGCCGCTACCAGCGGGACAGGTTCACCCGGCCTAGCCACATCCCGTGGCGCGATCTGCGCCGGGCCGAGGACGCGCTGCTCGGCTGCCTCGACGACGGCTTCGAGGTGCTGACCCTGGCCCCGGTGGTGCCGCTGGCCGCGCATTCCGCGCTCGGCACGGTGAGCCAGCACAAGGTGCTGACCGCGATGCGGGCCTGCGAGGTCGCGGCCGACCCGACCAACGCGCTGGCGCTTGAGGCGGCCACGCGACGGGTGCTGGCCGGTGCCGGTACGGTTCGGCTGGCCGCGGTGCAGCGGGTGACGCGGGCGTCGAAAATGCCGGACATTCCCGGCTTCTACCCGCACTTCAGCCTGCTCGGCCTGGTGACCGCCGGCCGGGATACCGGCAGCCTGCGGTTCGAGGTGTCCGCGCTCACCGAGCACCTGCGGTTCGCCATCGCCGGGCTGCGGGCCGTCGGCGAAAGGCACGTGCAGGTCGCGCTCACCCCGCTATCTGACGGCGGGCGGCGGGTTGCCGCCGAGCTGACCGAACGGCTGAGGGATACCGGGGCCGAGATCGTGACCGACGACGCGCGGCAGGCGGGCCGGGGCTATTACCTGGAGCTGTGCTTCAAGCTCAACACCGAGTCGGGGGAGATCGGCGACGGCGGCTTCACCGACTGGACCGCGAAGCTCACCTCGAACGCCAAGGAACGCCTGCTGATCAGCGGATACGGGCTCGATAGGCTAGCGTCCGGGCACCCCTCCGCACCCCACCCAGGCCCCGCTCCCGCACCCCACCAGGACTCTCCGCCGCGCCCGATTTGACCGTTTTGCCCTATATGGCGCGTGGCCTGGCGCGTGGCCTGCCTGTGACCCGCCTACCCGCGCCCCATATCAGGATATATCGGCTGATTCCGGGCGGGCCCACAGGGGCGCCAGATTATTGCGGACGCTTACCCCCCGATCCGGGCCCTGCTGGCTTGTTCCCGGGGCTTGCCCGGATCGCTGGCCGCCCCGGCAGGTCAGCGGCCGGCGTCCGGGCTCGGTCGGCTCGATCGGCCCGCGATAACGTGGCAGTTTCCCGCTTCGTGGTAGCCGGCCCCTTGTGTACGAGGGTCAATCCACCACGAGGCGGTAATCTTCCACGTCGTTGGCGGGCGTGCCGGTGCGCTGCTGTCCCGGCAGCCGCTTACGGCACTCCAGGCACAGACGGCGCGCCGGCGGCCAAGCCGCGGCGGCCGACGGACGGTCGGGCGGTCGGCCGGCACGGCCATGCGCGCGCAATTTGCCAACAGGATCCGATCCGGGAGGGTAGGTGTCCGCAATAATTTCGGACTGCCTTGCAGATTCGGGGCTAGCGCCGAACGTACCGGGCAGAGCGCGCAACTTGCCCGACGAGCGCATGCCGACGTCGGGATGCTAACGGGTGCGCTTTCCTTCGCGGAGCGACTCGACGGTCTTGGTCACGCGCGTGGCGCGGGTCTCGGGTTTCTTGGCTTCCTCGACCCAGCGCACCCATTCCTTGCGGTGCGTGTAGGAGAGCGACTCGAACGTCGTGGCGGCCGCGTTGTCGGCGGCCAGCGCCGCGGCCAGGTCGTCCGGCACGGTGACCTCGCGTGGCCCCGTGTCGTGGACGATCTCCACGTCCAGTACGTCGCCGGCCGCCACGCCCGCGGCCTCCCGGTGCGAGGCGTTGACGCCGACCAGGAACCGTCCGCCCATCCGGGCCACCGTCGTGCGGTACGTGTACGAGCCGAGCGTCACCAGCACCGGCGGGCGCTGGCCGGCGCCGAGCGCCGCCACCACCGAAGCAGGCACCTCGATCCCGGTCGCCGTCTTCCCGTGGAGCTCGATCGTCGCGCGGAACTTCATAACCGCGCCGAGGCGGCGAGGTCGATGCCCAGGCCGACCAGCGTCGCGCCCAGTGCCCGCTCCAGCCGGCGGCGGATCGTGGCGCGGGACAGCCAGGTCCGTGCCCGGGCGGCAAGCAGCACGATCATCGCGCAGTACGCGCCGTCGAAGATCACCTGGATGGTGGCAAGCAACGCGGCGGTGCCGAACACCGGACCGTGCCTGGGCAGGAACTGCGGGAAGAAGGAGAACGCGAAGACGGCGGCCTTCGGGTTCGCGGCGATGCTCACCAGCGAGGCACGGAAGGCGGCGAACGGCGTGCGGCCCGAAGGCAATGCTGGCGGGGCCGGCCGTGCCGACGGGCCCTCCACCGCCAGCGCCTCGCCCAGCTCCCCGTCGGATCGCCGCGCGGAACGCCAGGCCGCGACGCCGAGGTAGATCAGCACGGCCGCGCCCACCACGTGCATGCCGATGAACAGCACCTGGTTCGCGCGCAGCAGCGCGGTCAGCCCCGCCCCGGCCGCGAGCGCCCAGCCGAATATGCCGATCTCGTTGCCCACGACCGCCGCCAGTCCGGCGCGCCGCCCGTCACGTATGGTCCGGTGCAGGAACAGCGCGGTGGCCGGGCCAGGCAGTGCGGCCAGGACCGCGCAGGCCAGCAGGAATGCTGGCAAAACAGTGATTACGTGCCCCATACTCGGATTCAAGCACACGGGAGATGGTCAAGTGAGCGAAGGCTTCATAGACGTCCCGGGCGGCCGGGTCTGGTACAAGGTGCTCGGCGAGGAATACGACGCGACCCCCCTGCTGTGCCTGCACGGCGGACCGGGCTTCACGCACAACTACCTGGAGGCCCTCGAGGCACTCGCCGACCAGCGGCCGGTCATCTTCTACGACCAGCTGGGCTGCGGCAAGTCCGACCGCCCAGGGGACCAGAGCCTATGGACCGTGGACCGCTTCGTCGAGGAGCTGGCCCAGGTCAGGGCCGCGCTGAAGCTGGACGACCTGCATCTGTTCGGCAGTTCCTGGGGCGGCATGCTCGCCATGCAGTACGTGCTGGACCGCAAGCCGCCGCTGCGCAGCCTGACCCTGTGCGGCAGCCCGGCGAGCATGCCCCGCTGGGCCGCCGACTGCGCGGAGCTGCTCGCCCTGCAGCCCGCCGAAGTCCGCGCGACGATCAAGGAGCACGAGGACAGCGGCTTCACGGCCTGCCCGGAGTACGCGGCCGCGATCCTCGGCTTCTACCGCGAGCACGTCTGCCGCCTCGACCCGTGGCCGGCCGGCCTTGAACGGTCGTTCGCCGAAGCCGGGTACGACGTGTACAACACGATGAACGGCCCCAGCGAGTTCACCGTCACCGGAACGCTCAAGTCCTGGGACATCACGGACCGGCTCCACGAGATCGACGTTCCCACGCTGCTCGTCGGCGGCAGCAACGACGAGTGCCGCCCGGACCACCTGGCCGAGATGCACCGCCGCATCCGCGGCTCGCGGCTGGTCATCATCGAGAACGCCAGCCACCTCTGCTTCGCCGAGCAGCCAGAGGTGTTCAAGAAGGCCATAACGTCCTTTTTCGGATAGCCCGCTCCTTTCGGTTAGCCCGCTCCCCGGGGTCAGGCCAACGCGACCCAAGCGCGTCTGGCAGCAGGTCAATTACGCAGTCGAGCCCGCTAGACCGTGTCTCTGCGCGGCGGCCCATCGTCGTGAACCGCTGACGGGTGGGCCTGTGGGCCCGCTCAGACACGCTCTAGTGGGCTCAATCACGCAGTTGGCACGTTGGCATCTCCGGTCGCGTCTGCGTGCGGCAACCGTTCCTGACCCACGGCGCCTGGCTTTCGCAGCAGCGGGAACAGGCCGGTCGCGAGGCGGGTCACCTCGTCGGGCGCCGACGGGCCGCCAACGATGAAATTGACGGCGGTGAACCCAGCTCCGATGAACGGACCCAGCCTGTCCGCCACCCGGTCTCCGGTCTCACCGGGCGCGACGCTCGTGTTCAGCGCGCAGGTGATCTCGGCAGGGTCTCGCCCGGCGCGGTCCGCGGCGGCGAGCACCTTGCGGTGCATGACCAGCAGTTCCTCGTCTGAGACGTAACCGGTGGACGGGATCCAGCCGTCCGCTCGCCGCCCGGTCACCCGGAGCGCCCGGTCGCCGAACGTCCCCAGCCAGATCGGGATGTTGTGCCCCGGCTTCGGCTCCAGGTCCGCCGCCGCTGTCCGGTACAGCCGTCCGTCAAACGAAAACGAACGTTCGCGCCACAGGCCGCGGATCACCTGGATCGCCTCGTCGAGTCCGTCCACCTTGTCCCTGGGCGTGGGCACGCCAAGGCCGAACGCCCGGAACTCCTCGTCGGAGTACCCGCCGCCGAGCCCGAGGATCAGCCGTCCGCCGGACAGCCGGTCCAGGGTCTCGGCCATCTTCGCGACCATCGCCGGCGGCCGGTAGGGCACGCCGAGAACCCGGGTGGCGATCCGGATCCGGCTGGTGTGCGCCGCGATCCAGGTGAGCATCGTCCAGGTCTCGTTGACCGGGCTGGTGCCGCACGGATGGTCGGCGGTGGAGACGAAGTCGTACCCGAGCGACTCGGCCAGCCGCGCCAGCGCCACCGGATCGGTGTCCGTGCTCGCGGGGACGTTCAAGCCCAGCAGAAGATTAGCTGACATGTCAGTAACTATACGATAGTCGCCATGGCGGACGTACGGTGGCTCACTGACCGGGAGCAGCGCGCCTGGCGGGGATACCGCCGGATGCGCGCGCTGCTCGACCTTCAGCTCGCCCGTGACCTGGCCAGCGACTCCGGCCTGTCCGAGCCGGACTACGACGTGCTGTCCACGCTGACCGAGAGCGACGAACCGGCCTGGCGGGCGAGCGCGCTCGCCGAGCGGCTGCTGTGGTCCACCAGCAGGTTGGCCCACCACGTCGGCCGCATGGAGCGGCGCGGCCTGGTCGCCCGCGGCCCGGCGGCCGGGGACGCGCGCGGCGCCACGGTGTTCCTCACCCCGAAGGGGCGGAAGGTGCTCGAGGACGCCGCGCCGCCGCACGTCGCGTCGGTCCGCAGGAACTTCATCGACCTGCTGACAGCCGACGAGATCGACGGGCTGGCGGCCATCTCCGGCAAGGTGCTAGACGCGCTCGATGATCGTCGCGGTGGACATGGCGCCGCCGGCGCACATGGTGATCAGCGCGGTTGACGCGTCGCGGCGCTCCAGTTCGTGCAGTGCGGTGGTCAGCAGCCGGGCGCCGGAGCTGCCCACCGGGTGGCCGAGTGCGATCGCGCCGCCGTTCACGTTTACCCGGTCCTGGTCCGGCTTGTGCACGCTCATCCAGGACAGGACCACCGAAGCGAACGCCTCGTTGACTTCGAACAGGTCGATGTCGGCCATCGCCATGCCGGCCCGGTCGAGCACCCGGGCGGTGGCCGCGATCGGCCCGTCCAGATGGTAGTAGGGCTCGTCGCCGATCAGCGCCTGGGCCAGGATCCGCGCCCGCGGCCGCAAACCCAGGGCAGCGGCCCGCGCCTGTGACACCAGCAGCAGCGCCGCCGCCCCGTCGGAGATCTGCGAGGACGTGCCGGCCGTGTGCACGCCGCCCTCCACCACCGGCTTCAGCCCCGCCAGCGCCGCCAGGCTGGTCTCCCGCAGCCCGCCATCTCGCGTCACAACCTCACCGGAGGCGAGGGCCACCGGCACGATCTCCCGGTCGAACCGGCCCGCCGCCCACGCGGCCCGCGCCAGCGTCTGCGACCGCAGCCCGAAAGCGTCCACCTCCGACCGCGACAGCCCGCGCCGCGCCGCGATCCGCTCCGCCGCCACGAACTGGTTCGGCATGTCGATGTTCCACGATGACGGCCGCGGCGCCCCCACGTCCACGCCGCGGTTCGCGCCCAGCGGCACCCGGGACATGGCCTCCACCCCGCACGCGATGCCCACGTCGATCGCGTCCGCCGCGATCAGCCCGGCGATCAGGTGCGCGGCCTGCTGGGCCGAACCGCACTGAGCGTCCAGCGTCAGGCAGCCGGCCTGGTACGGCATCCCGGCGTGCAGCCACGCCGTCCGTGTCACATTCCCGCTCTGCTCGCCGGCCTGGGTCACGCAGCCGCCGGCGATCTGCTCCACCGACGACGCTGGAATCCCGGCTCGCGACACCACGCCGGTCAGCGCCGCGCCGAGGATCTCGGCCGCGTGCAGCCCGGACAGCGCGCCGCCCCGCTTGCCGATCGGCGTCCGGACCGCCTCGACGATCACCGCGGTTCCCATGGACTGACTCCCTTCCCGCATGCTAGGAATAAGTAGAACACGTTACAATTTTTGAGGCCAGCACAGCGGGAGGCTGCCATGGCGCTGCCGGACATCGACCTGACCGACCCCGACATCTATGCGAACCGGGTGCCGTCCGAGGAGTTCGCCGAGCTGCGCCGCTCGGCTCCGGTCTGGTGGAATGCCCAGCCGACCGGGGCCAAGGGCTTCGGCGACGGCGGCTTCTGGGCGGTGACCAGGCACGCCGACGTGATGGAGGTCTCCAAGAACGACAAGCTGTTCTCCAGCTGGGAGAACACCGCGCTGATCCGGTTCGAGGACAACGTCGACCGCGAGGCGATCGACATGCAGCGGGTCATCATGCTGAACACGGATCCGCCGCACCACACGGACCTGCGGCGGATCGTGTCGCGCGGATTCACCCCGCGCGCCATCGGCAACCTGCGAGACGCACTCCACGAGCGAGCACGCAAGATCGTTCAGACAGCGCTTGAAGAGGGAACCGGCGACTTCGTGACAGATGTCGCCTGCGAGCTGCCGCTGCAGGCGATCGCGGAGCTGATCGGGGTGCCGCAGGAGGACCGCAAGAAGCTGTTCCACTGGTCCAACCAGATGATCGGGTACGACGATCCGGAGTTCGCCGAGGCCGGCATGATGGCGGCGATGGAGCTGATCGGCTACTCGATGAACATGGCCGAGGACCGCAAGACCTGCCCGCGCGACGACATCATCACCAAGCTGGTGAACGCGCAGGAGGGTGAGACGCTCAACTCCGACGAGTTCGGCTATTTCGTGGTCATGCTGGCCGTGGCCGGCAACGAGACCACGCGCAACGCGATCACCCACGGGATGATCGCGTTCATGGAGCACCCGGACCAGTGGGAGCTGTTCAAGGCGAACAGGCCGGAGACCATGCCGGACGAGGTGATCCGCTGGGGCACGCCGGTGACCGTGTTCCAGCGCACCGCGACCGCGGACACCTCCCTCGGCGGTGCCGAGATCAAGAAGGGACAGCGGGTCGGGCTGTTCTACCGGTCGGCGAACTTCGACGAGGAGGTCTTCGACGACCCCGAGAAGTTCGACATCACCCGGTCGCCGAACCCGCACCTCGGCCTCGGCGGCATGGGCGTGCACTACTGCCTGGGCGCCAGCCTGGCCAAGCTGGAGATCGAGCTGATCTTCAACGCGATCGCCGACGCGATGCCGGACATCCACGCCGCCGGCCCGCCCGAGCGGCTGCGCTCCGGCTGGATCAACGGCATCAAGCGCTGCCCCGTCGCCTACCGCTGACCCGACCGGAGTCGGGTCGGGGGGTCTGTGCGCTACCCGGGAGTGCTGGCGACGACCCACATCTGGAAGTACTGGGAGCCGCCGCCGTAGGCGTGGCCGAGCGCGACCCGCGCGCCGTCCACTTGGTGCGCGCCGGCCCGGCCCATCACCTGGAGCGCCGCCTCGCCGAACCGCAGCAGCCCGGACGCGCCGATCGGGTTCGACGACAGCACGCCACCCGAGGGATTCACCGGCAGGCGCCCGCCGAGCGCCGTCTCGCCCGCCTCGGTGAGCCGCCAGCCGTCGCCCGGTGCGGCGAACCCGAGATTCTCCAGCCACATCGGCTCGTACCAGGAGAACGGCACGTAGATCTCCGCGACATCCACCTCGTCAAGAGGCGACGTGATCCCCGCGGCTCGCCACAACGCGGCGGCGCAGTCCGCGCCGGCTCGGGGGTTCACGTGGTCCTTGCCGGCGAACATGGTGGGTTCGGTCCGCATCGCGGTCGCGCGGATCCACGCGACCGGCCTGCCCGACGCTCGCGCCACGTCCGCGGACCCCAGAACCACCGCGCACGCCCCGTCCGACGACGGGCACGTCTCGTCGTACCGGACCGGATCCCACAGCATGGGGGAGGCCTGCACCGAATCCAGCGTGATGCCGGCTTGCTGGAGGTGCGCGTACGGGTTCAGCGACCCGTTCCGCCGGTCCTTGACCGCGACCATCGCCCCGACGTGCGCTGGTGCCCCCGACCGCCGGATATATGCGCGGATATGCGGCGCGAAATAGCCGCCGGCCCCCGCCACGAGCGGGATGGAGAACGGCGGCGCGATCGACAGCGCCCACATCGCGTTCGACTCCGACTGCTTCTCGAACGCGACCGCCAGCACGCGCTGGTGCAGCCCGGCCTGGACCAGCGACGCGGCCACGTTGCCGGTCGCGCCGCCGACCGATCCCGCGGTGTGCACGCGCAGCAGCGGCTTGCCGACCGCGCCGAGCGCGTCCGCCAGGTACAGCTCGGGCATCATCACGCCCTCGAACAAGTCGGGTGCCTTGCCCACCACGACCGCGTCGATGTCGCCGAGTCCGTCGATACCCGCGTCTTCCAGCGCCCGGTCCACCGCCTCGCGGCACAGTCCCGCGATCGACACGTCCGCCCGCTTGGACCGGTGCCGCGTCTGCCCGACCCCGAGCACGGCCGCCTGCACGCTACTCATTGCTGGGCCTCCATCACGCACACGAGGTTCTGCTGGAGCCAGGGGCCGCTGGTCGCGTGCCCGAGCGCCCGGCTCGCGGACCCGTTCATCACCGCCGAAGCCGCGTACCCGATCCGGGCCAGGCCCGTCGCGAACATCGGATTCGCGCACAGCGCGCCGCCGGACGGGTTGACGGTCACCGAGTCGCGCAGCGCCAGCGCGGACCGCAGCATGATCTCCTGGTGGGTGAACGGCGCGTGCAGTTCGGCGACGTCGACGTCGAAGGCGCCCGCCGCGCGGGCGGCCGCGGCGACCGACGGCAGGTTCAGTGGGTCCCGCGCGCCGAGCGCGCCGGACTCGATCCGGTGCTCGAAGCCAGTGATCCAGGCCGGGCGTTCGCACAGGTCACGCGCCCGTTCCTCGGCGGCGAGTATAACCACCGCGGCCCCGTCGCCGACCGGTGCCACGTCGTGCGCCCGGAGCGGGTCGGCCAGGTACGGCTCGGCCAGGAGGTCATCCGGCGGCACCTCGCCGGACACCTGCGCCCGCGGGTTGCTCATGGCGGCTGCGCGCGACCGGGACGCCACGGCGGCCATGTCCTTTTCGGACCACAGCCCTGCCTCGATCCCGGCCCGCGCCTGCATCGCGGCGAGCGAGGTCGCGTCCGGCCATAGGGGCGCTACCAGGTACGGGTCGAGCTGGAGCGCGAGCACCCGGCGCAGCGCATCCGGTGCCGACGCCTTGCCGAAGCCATAGGCCAGCGCCACGTCCACCTCACCGGTCTGGATTTTCACCCAGGCCTCGTACAGCGCCCACGCCCCGTCCATCTCGACATGCGACTCCATGATCGGCGGCACGGCGCCGATCGCGTCGACCGCCTGCACGAACGAGAACGCCCGGCCCGCGAGGTAGTCCGAGGATCCCGAGCACCAGAAGCCGATGTCGCCCCTGGCCAGGCCGGTCTGCCGGTAGACCTCGGCGAAGATCGGCACGAGCATCTCCACCCCGCTGGTGGTGCCGTCGCCGCGGTAGACGCAGGGTGAACTCGCGAACCCGATAGCCGCTACTCTTCTCATCGCTCCGTTCCCGTCACAGGTGGCCGGCGTACGACTCGTAGGGCGCGTCGGGTTCCCCAGCCGGCGCGAAGTGGTCGATGTTCTCGGCGTGCGTGGTCCACTGCTCCCGGGGTTTCCACACGGCGCGGACCCGCATGCCCATGTGCACCTCGCTCGCTTCGCAGCCGAGGATCAGGTGCTGGAAAGCGATGTCCGCTCCGTCCAGGAGGACCGCCGCGGCGACGTACGGGGGAGTGACGCGCTGGCCGGGATACGGCACGTTCACCACGCAGAACGTGGTCACGGTACCGATCCCGGGGAGCTCGACGACCTCCTCCATCGGCACCCCGTCTGTGGGGCAGGTGCCGCGGGTCGGGATGTAAACCTTGGCGCAGCGGGGGCAGCGCTGGCCGAGGAGGCGGCCTTCGGCGAGCCCGCGCAGATAGACGGTTTCCCCAGGTGAGGCCGTGTGCTCGTACCGAAGAGTAATGGGCGTGACGAGCATTCCGTTCGCCGCGCTGCCCGCGGCCGCGCTGCCCGCGGCCGCGCCGCCCGCGGCCGCGCCGCCCGCGGCCGCGGAGCCGCTGCCCGGTTCGGCGGTCGAGCCCGCGGGCTCGAAACAGGCGATGTCGCGGATGCCGTGGCCGCGGGCGGCGGCCCAGCGGGGCCGGACCCGCATGCCGGTCCGCATGGCGGCCGGCGAGCCAGCGTCGACGGCGTGCAGCAGTGTGGTGCTCGCGCCGTCGAGGGCGATCAGCGCCCAGGCGAAGGGCTGCTCGAGCGGCTGGCCGGCGAGCGGCGCGGGCTGCCAGGACCAGGTGCGGACCGTGCCTTCGGGACCCACCTCGACGAAGTCGGCCGCGGCCGGGGGCTCGAAAGTCACCGGATCGTACTCGAACGGCGGCGCGTGCACCGTCCCGTCCGAGGCCCGGGCACCCAGGATGCGGCCGTCCGCCAGACCGGCCATGAAACGGCTCAGCACCGGCCCCAGCGAACGGGTGTAGTCGAATCCGATCTCCAACGGCGCTCGCAGCGCGACTCCAGTCACGCGCCAATTGTAGAACGTGTTCTAGTTTCGTGGCTATGCGCATATGACACATGGGGCGTTTGCGGTTCTGCTAGCTTGCCGTCTGGGGCGGTCAACGAGGGGCAGGGCGCATGCGGTCACAGTTCGTGTTCTCCGAGATCTGGATCGGCCTGCGCCGCAACCTGACGATGACGATGGCGCTCATCGTGGTCGTCGCGCTCAGCCTGGCCCTGCTGGGGACGAGCCTGCTGTTCGTCAAGCAGGTGGACAAGACCAGGTCCGTGTGGCAGGCCCAGGTGGAGATGGCCGTGTACTTCTGCGTGCCGTCCAGCGCGAACACCACGTGCATGAAGGACGGCGCGGCGACGCCGGACGAGAAGGCCCAGCTGGAGCAGCGGCTGAAGTCGATGTCCCAGGTCGTGTCCGTCCAGTACATCTCGCAGGCGCAGGCCTACCAGGACTTCCGGACGTACTACTCGAACCTGCCGTCGCTGGTGCATCTCACGAAAGAAGGCGACATCCCCGACTCACTCGGCATCAAGCTGCGCGATGCGCAAGCGGATTACCAGGTGGTGTCCAGCGCGGCGTCCGGTGCGCCGGGCGTGGACTCCGTCCAGAATGAGGCTGTCGTCCTCGGCAACTTCTACCGGCTGCTCGATGCCGCGCGCAACGCGGTCGCGCTCCTGGCACTGATCGCCTTGGTGGCCGCGATCATGCTGGTCGCCAACACGATCCGGCTGTCCGCGTTCAACCGCCGCCGGGAGACCGCGATCATGCGGCTGGTGGGCGCGTCGAACTTCTACATCCAGCTGCCGTTCCTGCTGGAGGGCACGATCGCGGGCCTGGTCGGCTGGGCGATCGCGGCCGGCCTGATCGTCGGGGCGAAGTCCGTGCTGCTGACCACCCTTACCCAGTACGTCTCGTTCAACGCGAGCATAGGCGCCGGCGACCTGCTCGAGGTACTCGGCCTCTCGCTGCTGGCGGGCGTCGTCATCTGCGGCAGCACCTCGTTGATCACCCTCCGCCGCTACGTCCGCGTCTGAGCCCTGCCATGAATCAGCGGCCGTGGGCTTGCTTGCGGTGGCGGCGGAAGGCCTCGGTGATCTGGCTCGTCTCCTGCCGGGAGAGCACGCCCTCGAACGGCGAGTTCAGCCGCAGCCGCGTCGCTTCCATGTCCCGGGAAGTGAGCACGCCGATGATCGCGTCCACGCCGCCGTTGAGCACAGTGCGCCAGCGTGCGTGCCACGGGTTCGCACCGCCTTCGGCCTGCTCGAGGCGCCGCAGGTTCTGCATGGCAAGAACCAGCACGCGGTCCGGATCCGCCGAGATCTTCCCGACCACGGCGAGGTGCAGCCACAGTGACTCCTCGGCCTGCTCGCCCATCGGAGCCGTCACCGCCGCCATCAGCCGGCCGAAGCCGTCAGTGTCCCCTGCCATCCGCGTCAGATTATCGGCGCTGGGCCCCGTTTGTCCGGGGCATCGGCGTCCATCCGCTGGCGCACCCCGGCAACTGGCGTAGCTGAAGTGACACAAGTGTCTAAAGTGGCAGAAGGGCAGAGGTTCCCGTGTTAATAAAGGGCTTCATGGTAGAAAAGGCGCCAGATCTGCACCCTTTTCTGCCGCGAAGCCCTTTTCTAACGTCGAAGATAGCCGCAGCTGACCGACAAAACATGACAAACATGACAAATAGGGCAATCGCGGTATCTAGTCAGCAGGCATCATCGAACAGCTGCCAATCGCGACGCATCAGAGCCCGTCGTCGATCTCTTCCCAGGCGATCTTCATCGTGAACGGCTGGCTGATCTTGACGGCGTGGAAGTCCATCCGTCGGACGGCGAGTTCCTCCCTGATGTAGTCGCCGTTGTAGGTAAGCAGGAGCCGTTCAACGGAGATCGCCGGGCCGTCGTTGTCTTCCATGCACACGATCCAGTAATGCGGAATGCCGGCGGCGGCGTACTCCGCACGCTTGTCCCGCAAGTCTGTGGTGACCGAATCGGCGGAGACGATTTCGAGGACGAGCAAGCAGTCCGAGGCGTAAGGTTTGCGGCTCCACTTCCCTCGATCCTCGTCGATGCACCGGTATACCACCACATCCGGGCGCCGGAAGTGGAACTTCGGTTCCTGGGCGATCAGCACATCCAGGTCGTGGTTCACGCGGTGACAGGTCTGCTCGCTCGTGTCCATCCGCTTTACCGCTTCCCGCAGGGCGTAACGAAGTTGTGCTGGATTACCTGATGGCTGGGCTCGGCGGATTCGCACCTGACCATCCAACCGTCTACGACCTCAATTCTCACGCAGATGTCTTCGGGCAACGCCTTATAGACGTCAAGCGTAATCTCGGGCAGGTAGGGCAGCTGCCTGAGCGCGGCCAAATCGAAGGCCTCGGTCGTAGTGCCGAGCCTACTGAAACAGGGGCTCGCTTCCCTTCAAGACACGCTGGGTACCACGTCCAGGGCGATGTCCAGCGCGGGGCTGGAGTGGGTGAGCGCGCCGACCGACAGGTAATGCACGCCGGCCGACGCCACCGCGCGGGCGTTCGCCAGCCGCAGCCCGCCGCTGGCCTCCAGCTTCGCGTCCGGGTATGCCCGGGCCAGTTCGACGGCGGCCCGCAGCTCGGCCAAGCTCATGTTGTCCAGCAAGATGAGCGTGGCACCGGCCGCCAGCGCCTCCGTGACCTGACCGAGCGTGTCGCACTCCACCTCGACCGCGACGTCCGGCGCGGCCGCCCGCACAGCCGCGAACGCCGGCCCGACCCCGCCGGCCGCGGCGACGTGGTTGTCCTTGATCAGCGCCGCGTCGCCCAGGCCCATCCGGTGGTTCACGCCGCCGCCGCAGCGGACCGCGTACTTCTCCAGCGCGCGCAGGCCCGGGATCGTCTTGCGGGTGTCCCGCACGAACGCACCGGTGCCGTCGATCGCGTCCACCCACGCCCGGGTCGCGGTCGCGATGCCGGACAGGTGGGTGAGGAAGTTCAGCATGGTCCGCTCGGCGGTCAGGATCTCCGCCAGCGATCCGGACAGGCGCGCCACCACGTCGCCGGCCGAGACCCGCGACCCGTCGGCCGCCAGCAGCTCGATAGCCGCACTATCCAACGCCAGAATCGCGACAGGAAGACCGGCTAGCACCCCGCTCTGCCGGGCGACCACCTCGGCCGTCGCGGTCGTGCCAGAACCGATCACCGACGCCGTGGTGACGTCGGGCCCGTAACGCAGGTCCTCCGCGAGCGCCGCCCGCACGGTGCGGCGAGCCTCCGCAGGATCCAGGCCCGCATCGCGAAGCACATCCGTGACGTTCATTCCGCCTCCCTGCGGTGCGCTCCGACGCTGTCCCGCCGGGCCAGCGCGGCGGTCGCGACCAGTGCGGACACCGCGTGCAGGTTCGTAGCCTCGACGGTGGCCAGGTCCAGCCGGCCGGGATCGGCGGCCGGCGCCGATTCGAGCAGCCGCAGCATCTCCGTCAGCCCGGCCCGCGACCGCAGGACACCTACGTTCCGCGACATCGCCACGGCCAGGCTCGCGCGGGTCCGCGGCGCGGCGCCAGCCACGCCGCGATCCGGCACCAAGACCGGCCCCACCCGTGACGGCAGCGCCGAACCCAGCAGCTCACCCAGACGCCGCCCCATCACGATCGCCTCGGTGAGCGAGTTCGACGCGAGCCGGTTCGCGCCGTGCACCCCGGTGCACGCCGCCTCGCCGACCGCGAACACACCGGGCAGTGAGGTCCGGCCGGACATGTCCGCCCGCACCCCGCCGCACGCGTAGTGCGCGCCCGGCGCGACCGGGATCGGGTCGGTCGCCGGATCCACGCCCTGCTTGCGGCACGCCGCGGCCACGGTCGGGAACCGGTCTTCCAGTCGCGCAACCCTCGTGGCGTCCAGCCACAGGTGGTCCGCACCCGTTTCCATCATCCGCGCGTGCATTGCCGCCGTCACCACGTCGCGCGGGGCGAGGCTGTCGGGAACCGCTGGCCGGCCCGCGCCGTCCACCAGCACGGCGCCCGCGCCGCGCAGTGCCTCGGTGACCAGCGGGCGCTGCCCGCTCGCCGTCGCCGACCACAGCACAGTCGGGTGGAACTGGACGAACTCCAGGTCCCGCAGTTCGGCCCCGGCCCGCGCGGCCAGCGCCAGCCCGTCGCCGGTCACCCCGGCCGGATTTGTCGTGGTCGCGAACGCCTGCCCGAACCCGCCGGTCGCGAGTACCACCGCGCGCGCCCGCACGAGACCGGGCTCCAGCTCAGCTGTCCCAGGCCGGCGGAGCCCCACGACAAGGCCATCTTCAGCAAGATCGAGCGCCACCGCGTGGGGCAGCACCTCCACCGGGCTAGCGAGCAGGGCCGCGGCGAGCACCCGGTGGACTTCGGCGCCTACCGCGTCGCCGCCGGCGTGCACGATCCGCGGCCGGCTGTGGCCGCCCTCAAGATGCCCTTGCCCGAACCGCGCGCCCAGCGACGACAGCCAGGAAATCACCTCCGGCGCTCCGGAAACAAGCGCCGCCACGGCCGACGGCGTGCACAGCCCCGCCCCGGCCGCCTCGGTGTCGGCGGCGTGCAGTGCGGGGGAGTCCGCCGGATCAAGCGCCGCCGCCATGCCACCCTGGGCGAACGGCGTGGAGCCGCCGCCGAGTTCGTCCTTGCTGATGAGCAGCACCCGCCGGCCGCGCGCCGCCGCGGTCACGGCGGAGGTCAATCCGGCGGCTCCGGACCCCACCACGACCACGTCCGCGTCGCGCAGCCAGCAGGTGCGCGCCTTAGGAAGGCCCCTGATCATCGGGCGATCATCGCCTCGACGGCGCGCCGCGCCCGCGCGGCGATCTCCGGCTCGACGGTCACCTCGTCCACGCCGTCGCGCAGGCAGCGCAGCAGGTTCTCCGGGGTGATCATCTTCATGTACCGGCACACCGCGTGCTCGTTCGCCGGCTCCCAGCGCACCGCCGGGTTCGCCCGCCGCAGCTGGTGCAGCATCCCGGTCTCGGTCGCGACCAGCACCGAGCCGCCGCGCAGCGCCTTGGCCGCGGTCAGCATCCCGCCGGTCGAAAGGATTCGCGCCTTAGGCAGGTCACCGGTTCCCGCCTGCCACAAAGCTGAGGTCGCGCAGCCGCACTCGGGATGGATGAACAGAACGTCCTTCGCTTTACTACGCAAGTCCGCTGGACTGATCCCGGCGTGGACGTGGCACTCACCCAGCCACACGTGCACGTTGTCCCGTCCCGTCTCGCGCCGCACGTGGGCGCCGAGGAACTGGTCGGGCAGGAACAGCACCTCGCGATCGGCCGGGATGGAGTTCACGATGTCCACCGCGTTCGCCGACGTGCAGCACATGTCGGATTCGGCCTTGACCTCGGCGCTGGTGTTGACGTACGCGACGACGACCGCGCCGGGATGCTCCGCCTTCCACGCGCGGAGCTGCGCCGCCGTGATCGATTCCGCGAGGGAACAGCCGGCCTCCGCTGACGGGATAAGCACCTGTCGTTCGGGAGCAAGGATTTTCGCTGTTTCCGCCATGAAGTAGACGCCAGCCAGCACGATCGTGCGGTGGGTACTGGCGGCGGCGAGCCGGGCCAGTGCCAGCGAGTCGCCGACGTGGTCGGCGACGTCCTGGATCTCGGGGCGCTGGTAGTTGTGCGCCAGGATGATCGCGTCCCGCTCCGCCGCGAGCTCACGTACCTGCGCCGCCCACGTAGTCCCTGACCCTAGTTTTAGACTCATAGTCGAAAACCTCCTGAGGGCTACGTTACCATGCATTCGTGGCAGGGCAACTTTTCGCTCACGAGGTACTCGCGGTGGTTTTGCGTGTCCGTGACCACCGGCTGGAGTGCCTGCTGTGGCGGCGCGGCGCGGAGCCGTTCGAGGGCTGCTGGTCGCTGCCGTGCGGGCCGCTGGGTGCGGGGGAGCGGCTGGGCACGTCGGCGAGCCGGCACCTGGCGACCAAGGTCGACATCACGACGATCGCGCACATGGAGCAGCTGGAGACCCGCAGCGATCCGGAGCGGGACCCGCGCGGGCGGGTGCTCGCCACCGCCTACCTGGCGCTGGTGGCGACCGACGCGTCGCCGCGCGTTCCGTCGGACACCGGGTGGCATCCGGTGGATGCCCTGCCGGAGACGGCGTTCGACCACGGGTCGATCGTCGGGTCGGCGCGCGAGCGGCTGCGCGCCAAGCTGTCATACACGAACATCGGCTTCGCGCTGGCCCAGGCGTCGTTCACGATCGCGCAACTGCGCGACATCTACGCCGCGTCGCTCGGTCACCCGGTATCCGCGACGAACCTGCAGCGCATCCTGACCCGGCGCGGCGTGATCCGCCCGACGCCCGGCGTCGCCCGCCCGACCGCGGCCGGCGGCCGGCCGGCCGCACTCTACGAGTTCGTTTCGCGATCGCTTGTCGTGACGAATCCATTCGCCGCCTTCCGGCCCCCGTCGCCCCCCTTGCGTCCCTTGTCCGCGAACTAGAACGTGTTCTAGATTGGGCGGATGACAGACGTGGGGTTGTGGTCGATCGCGGCGAGCGCGCCGGATCAGCTGGCGGTCGTCGATCCGGACGGGCAGCAGGTCAGCTACCGCGAGCTGGCCGCCACTGCCGATCGCATCGGCCGGGGGCTGCGGGCGCTCGGGCTCAAGGCGGGGGACTGCGTGGCCGGCCTGCTGCCCAACTCGGCCGAAGCGCTGGCGCTGACCTTCGCCGCACTCGAGACCGGGCTGTACGTGGTGCCGCTCAACTGGCACCTCACCGCGCCCGAGGTGGCGTATATCCTCGCGGACTGCGGCGCGGCGGCGTTCGTCGCGCACCAGCGGTTCGCGCCGAACGCGCGGGCCGCGGCCGACGAGGCGGGGATCGCGGCGGGCGCCCGGTTCGCGGTTGGCGAGATAGACGGTTTCGCGCCGCTGGCCGGGCTGGGCGCGGACGGTACCACCGATCGCCCGCAACCGAGGACCGCGGGCGCGCTGATGGTCTACACGTCGGGCACCTCCGGCCGGCCAAAGGGCGTGCGCCGCGCCCTCACCGGCGAGGATCCCGATGTGCTGCCGATGGCGGCGCCATGGTTCTTCGGGCTGTTCGGGCTCAAGCCGTTCGACGGCCACGTGCACCTGTGCTGCTCGCCGCTGTACCACACCGCGGTGCTGAACTTCGCGACGATCTCGCTGCAGCTCGGCCATCCGGTCGTGCTGATGGACCGGTTCGAGCCGGAGGAGATGCTGCGCCTCATCGGCGAGCACGGGGCCACGCACACGCACATGGTGCCGACCCAGTTCCGCCGCCTGCTCGCGTTGCCGGCCGCGGTCCGCGAGCGGTACGACGTCTCCTCGATGCGTGCCGCCATCCACAGCGCCGCGCCGTGTCCGCAGGAGGTCAAGCGGCGCATGCTCGACTGGTGGGGGCCGGTCGTGATCGAGTACTACGCGGCCAGCGAGGGCGGCGGCACGGCCATCACGGCCGCCGAGTGGCTGGCGCGGCCGGGTTCGGTCGGCAAGGCATGGCCGGGCTCCGAGGTGCGCGTGTTCGATCCCGACGGCAACGACGTGGCGGCCGGCGAGCCCGGCTTGGTCTACATGCGGATGGGCACCTCGACATTCGACTACTACAACGACGAGGCGAAGACGCTCGCCTCCCGCGCGCGCGGCATGTTCACCGTCGGCGACATCGGTTACCTGGACGACGACGGCTACCTCTACCTGTGCGACCGCGGCAACGACATGATCATCTCCGGTGGCGTGAACATCTACCCGGCCGAGATCGAGTCGGAGCTCGCGTGCCATCCCGCGGTGGCCGACGTGGCGGTGTTCGGCATCCCGCACGAGGACTGGGGCGAGGAGATCAAGGCAGTCGTCGAGCCGGCCACCGGGTACGCCCCGGGCGAGGAGCTGACCGCTTCGCTGCTGGGTTTCCTGTCCGGCCGGCTCGCCAAGTTCAAGCTGCCGCGCACCATCGACTACGTTGCCGAGCTGCCCCGCGACCCGAACGGCAAGCTGTACAAGCGCCGCCTGCGCGATCCCTACTGGGCCGGCCGCGAGCGCGCGATCTAGCCTGCCCGCTCCCCGGTTCGCGCCGGGCTTGCGACCCGCCCTGCTTCCGGCCCTGCTTCCGGGCGCGACCCAAGTGACTAGAGTGGCGAAGCTAGCCGTGTAGGGTTGAGCTTCATGTTAGAAAAGGGCTCTCTGGTAGAAAAGGCGCCAGATCTGACGCCTTTCTCAACATGAAGCCCTTTTCTAACATATAAGAGGCCACGCGCCGTGCCGGATATGTGGCGATAATAAATGATTCCTGGTGGCTTATTCGGGGTCCGCGCCACCGTGATCGGCGCTGGCAGGCGCCCGCTGGCAGGCGCCCGCTGGCAGGCGCCCGCTGGCAGGCAGCGCTGGCAGGCAGCGCTGGCAGGCAGCGCTGGCAGGCAGCGCTGGCAGGCAGCGCTGGCAGGCGGCCGCTGGCAGCGGATGGTTCCCGAAACAACGTGGTGAATTACCCTTTTGCGGTGGCCTGACCGTCGTTTACGAGGGTCAACTCACCACGATGGGGTAAACCGCCACGTTGATGCAGGGGCAGCCAGTGCGCTGGCGTACCGCCAGCCACATGAGGCGCGCTAGCCCCAGCCAGCATCAGGCAGCGGCCCGCAGACGGCCACTGCGATCACGGACGGGTGGCGCGGGCGAGATCCACGTCGAACTCCAGGGCGATTTCGTCGCGCAGCTTGAGCGCGCCGAAGAACCCGGTGTACGGCGTGATGCCGAACGCGGTCTGCGCCACGGTCGCGGTACCCCGGTAACGCCCCGGCTCCGGCCCCGTGGCCGCCACGTCCAGCCGCAGCGGCACCGTACGCCCGCGGTACGTGACGGTCCCCTCCACCGCGCCGCCGGCCGCACCAGGGGCCACCCGCGTCGAGGTGAACGTGGCGGACCCGGGGCCGAGGATCTTCGGTATCGTCTTCTCGATGTCCGCCCGGTCCTTCGCGGTCAGCGGCTTGGCGCCACCGGTGCCCTCCCGGACCGCCAGCGAGCCGAAGTCCAGTTCGGCGATGATCGAGGCCGCGGCGAGGTCCGCGTCCACCGTCACGGACGCCGACCAGCGGGTGACCTCGATCAGCAGGTCGTGCCCGGCCCGGGCGGCGAGGCCGGCCCGGCCAGTCCTGATCGCGACCCGGCCCGCCGCCGGGCCGAGCTGGTACGTTCCCGCGTCAACGGCCATGCGCTTCAACGTAAGGCGCGCCGGACAGAGCTGTCCACACCCCGTCGCGCGGGTCCAGCCGCGAGCCTGCTACGTGAACGGCAGGTCGCCGAACAGCTCCCGGATCCGACGCAGGTCACGCAGCCGCGGTTCGGTGGCGCCGCCGACCCAGCGGCTCACCGTCTTGACCGAGACACCGAGCTGCCGCGCGGCCGCTTCCATCGTCATGCCCTCGCGGCGCAGCACGCCGGCCATCCAGTCCGCGAACGACGCCGCGGTACCGTCCGCGGCCCCCGCGGACGCGGCCCCCGCGGACCCGTCCCCCGCGGACGCAGCTGAAGGGGCCCCGACGAAAGCGGCGGCGGCCCCCGGCCCCGGAGCACTCACCCGGCCCCCAGGACCCGCGGCACCGTCGTCCGCCCGCAGCAGGGACGACAGCGCGTTCAGCCCGGCCGGCGCCCCGAGCTGGGACCGCAGCACGTCCACCTCGACGTGGTCGGGGAAGATGCGGAAGGACACGTTGATCGCCCCGGTCGGCCCGGCCGCCTCGAGGAGCGCGTGCGACACGGTCTCCCCCACGGACCTGTTGTCCTCCTCGGACAGCGGCGACTGCGCCAGGCACCGGCGGACGAAGTCGCGGATGTCCGGGATCGAGGACGGCCGCGCCGGGAACGTCTGAGAGACGACCACGACCGGGACGACCTCGATGTTGTCGCCGATCGGGCCGTCTGCAAAATCCACAATCATGAGGGTACGTGCCCGCCGCTAGACGAACGAGCCGCGAGCGATAGACATATGTGTCCGCCCAGGGGACTATTTTGTCCACTTGGAGGCGTAGGGTGGTGATCAGACCCCGAAGGGTGGCGGATTATGACCGAGACAGCTGAACCGGAACCGGTCGTACACATTCTCTGGATGAACGGGGGCCTCGGCTGCGACGGGGACTCGGTGGCGCTCACCGCCGCCACCCAGCCCAGCATCGAGGAAATCGTGCTGGGCGCCCTGCCTGGCCTGCCGAAAGTAAGCGTCCACTGGCCGCTCATCGACTTCGAGTGCGGCCCCGAGCAGGGCGCCGACACGTTCATCGAGTGGTGGCACAAGGCAGATCGCGGTGAATTGGAGCCATTCGTCCTCGTCGTAGAGGGCTCCATCCCGAACGAGGCCATCAAAGAAGAGGGCTACTGGTGCGGGTTCGGCAACAACCCGGAGACGGGCCAGCCGATGACGACCAGCGAGTGGCTCGGCCGCCTCGCGCCGAAAGCCACGGCCATCCTGGCGGTCG
>Ga0207664_10000444_pt1 | contig 29417 bp, 28 predicted proteins | sample LARL83metaG_FD_184349 | JGI IMG/M metagenome (GOLD analysis project Ga0207664, IMG submission 184349) | Corn, switchgrass and miscanthus rhizosphere microbial communities from Kellogg Biological Station, Michigan, USA - LAR L8-3 metaG... | ecosystem: Host-associated > Plants > Roots >... | reverse complement strand
CAGGGCCAGGAGCTGGTGCGCATCTCCGGCATCGTGCGCCCGCAGGACATCGGCCAGGACAACGTGGTGCCGTCCACGCGCGTCGCCGACGCGCGCATCAGCTACACCGGCCGCGGCACCCTGGCCGACGCGAACACGCGCGGCTGGCTGTCGCGCTTCTTCAATTCCAAGTGGATGCCGTTCTGATGAAAGCCATGCACGCCATGCCGCGCGTCCCCTTTCCTGCACGCAAGGGGCGGAGCCTGTGCGCGGCAGCTCTCGTGCTTCTGGTCGGGCTCATTACCCCGGCTCACGCCGACAAGATCCGCGACCTCGTGCAAGTCGCCGGCGTGCGCAGCAACCAGCTGATCGGTTACGGCCTGGTGGTGGGCCTGGATGGCAGCGGCGACCAGACCACGCAGGCGCCGTTCACCACGCAGAGCCTGGAAAACATGCTGCAGCAGTTCGGCATCACCGTGCCGGCCAATGCGCGGCCGCAGCTGAAGAACGCCGCGGCGGTGATGGTGACGGCGGACCTGCCGCCGTTCGCCAAGCCGGGCCAGACCATCGACGTCACCGTGGCCTCGATCGGCAATGCCAAGAGCATCCGCGGCGGCCAGCTGCTGATGGCGCCGTTGCGCGGCGCCGACGGCAATGTCTACGCGGTGGCGCAGGGCAGCGTGGTGGTCGGCGGCATCAGCGCGCAGGGCAAAAGCGGCTCCAGCGTGCAGGTCAATATTTCGGCGAGCGGGCGCATCCCCAACGGCGCCTCGGTGGAGCGCATCGTGGCCTCGTCGTTTGCCGGCGGCGGCGACCTGATGCTGAACCTCAACACGGCGGACTTCACTACCGCCGCGCGCATCGCCACGGCGATCAACCAGGCCTACGGCGCCGGCACCGCGCAACCCGTGGACGGCGGCACCGTGTCGGTGCGCGGACCGCAGGATCCGGCGCAGAAGGTGGCATGGCTGGGCGCGATCCAGAACCTCGACGTGCAGCCGGGCGATGCGCCGGCGCGCATCGTGGTGAACTCGCGCACCGGCACCGTGGTGATCGGTTCGGACGTGCGCGTCACCGCGGCGGCAGTGGCGCATGGCGCGATCCAGGTCACCATCGGCGAGCAGGCGCAGGTCAGCCAGCCGGCGCCCTTCAGCCAGGGCCAGACCGCGATCGTGCCGAGCAGCAGCGTGCAGGTCAGCGAAGACGGTGCGCACATGTTCAAGTTCGGCCCCGGCGTGAGCCTGGACACCATCGTGCGCGCAGTGAACCAGGTCGGCGCCACGCCGAGCGACCTCATCTCGATCCTGCAGGCACTGAAGCAGGCCGGCGCGCTGCATGCCGATCTGGTCGTGATCTGATCCGGTGACGATGTCATGACGCCCATCGACAGCGCATCGCCCGCCCTCGATACCTGGACCGAACTGTCCGGCTTCCATCAGCTGCGCGCGCAGGCGCGCAGCGATGGCGGCAAGGGTGCGCTGCCGGCGGTGGCCAAGCAGTTCGAGGCGATCTTCACCCAGATGATGCTGAAGTCGATGCGCGACGCGAACGCCAGCATGGGCAGCGATATCGCCGGCAGCGAGCAGGTCAATTCGTATCGCGACATGTTCGACCAGCAGCTGTCGCTCAGCCTGGCGAACGGGCACAACGGCCTCGGCATCGCGAAGATGCTGGTGCGCCAGCTCGGCGGCAAGCCCGAGAATCCTTCAAGCTCCGGCGCAAGCCAGGGCATGCCGTTGCCCACGGCCGGCATACTCAACGCGAACGTCCGCGCATTGCTGCAGCTGGGCGCCAGCGCCGATTCGTCCGATGGCGCAAGCGCGGGCGATACCGGCAGCGCCGGCCTCATGGCGATGCCGTCGACGGCAGACGCCGGTTCGGCGTGGCGCGACACGCTCGATCGCCTCGCGCACGGCGCGCTGGACGTGGCCGGCACGGCGGCGAAGCTGCTGCCCGGTGGCGACCCGGTGAGTTTCGTGCGCGCGCTGGCGCCGCACGCGGCGGTGGCGGCGAAACAGCTTGGCGTGTCGGTGCGCGCGCTGCTGGCGCAGGCGGCGCTGGAAACCGGCTGGGGCAAACACCTGCCCAGCCACGGCGACGGCAGCAGCAGCAACAACCTGTTCGGCATCAAGGCCGGCGGCAGCTGGGACGGCGACAAGGTCAGCGTGCCCACGCTGGAGTACGAAAACGGTGTGGCCGTGCGCAGGCGCGATCAGTTCCGCGCCTATGAGTCCCCCTCCGAATCGTTTTCCGATTACGCCCGCCTGCTGAGCGACAACCCGCGCTACGCGCAGGCGCTGGGGCAGGGCGAGAACATCGCCGGCTTCGCCCGCGCGCTGGTGCACGGCGGCTACGCGACCGACCCGTCGTACGTCGCCAAGATCACCGCGATCGCCAACAGCGCGCAGATGCGCGACGCGCTGGCCGCGCTCCAGCAGCCGGACGGCCTCAAGTGAAAACCTGCCCGGCCGTTACCGTTTCCACGTACCGCGCGTCGCCGGCGGTACCCAAGGTGTTGAGGATGTTCCATGGCTGACATGCTTTCGTCCGGCGTGTCCGGGCTGCTTGCCTCGCAGATCGGGCTCAGCACGGTGAGCCACAACGTGGCCAACGTGAACACCGACGGCTACAGCCGCCAGGTGGTGTCGTTCGGCGCCCGGCTGCCGGAAGGGCAGGCCGGCTACTACATCGGCACCGGCGTCAACACGGTGGCGGTGCAGCGTGCCTACAGCCAGTTCCTCAACAGCTCGCTGTGGTCGGCCAGCTCCGGCCAGGGCCGCGCCAACGCCATGGCCAGCCTCACCGGCCAGCTCAACAACCAGCTTTCCGGCACCACCAACCTGCAGACCTCGCTGGACAGTTTTTACGGCGCGGTGCAGGACATGGCCAACGCCCCTTCGGATGCCGCCTCACGCCAGGTGCTGCTCGCCCGCGCGGGCGGACTGGCGACGACGTTCCGCGCGTTGTCCGGCCAGTTCAATGCGCTCTCCGGCCAGGTGCAGCAGCAGATCGGCGACACCGTCGATTCGATCAACAGCGACAGCCAGTCGATCGCCAAATTGAACGGGCTGATCCGTGCCTCGGCGTCGACCGACGGCACGCCGCCGGCCGACCTGCTCGATCAGCGCGACGCGCTGGTGAAGAAGCTGGCGGGCGAAGTCGGCGTGAGCGTGGTGCCGCAGAACGACAACACCATCAGCGTCTTCGTCGGCAACGGCCAGGCGCTGGTCACCGGTACCGAGGCGCACGCGCTCGGCACCGCGCCGAACATCTACGACGCCACCCGCCAGGAAGTGGTGGGCGCAGCGTCGGGCAACGTGCTCAGCGGCCGCATCGGCGGCGGCACCCTGGGCGCGCTGCTGGATTTCCGCAGCAACGTGCTCGACCCCGCACAGGCGCAGCTGGGCCGCGCCGCGCAGGCGATGGCCAGCGCATTCAATGCGCAGCATGCGCAGGGCGTGGATCTGCAGGGCAAGGTTGGCGGCACGTTCTTCAACGTCGCCGGCCCGACCGTGCAGGCGGCAACCACCAACAGCGGCAGCGGCACGCTGGACGCGAGCATCGGCGACATCGGCGCGCTGACCGGCAAGGACTATGTGCTGAGCTACGACGGCAGCAACTGGAGCATGCGCGACACCAACGGCAGCGCCGTGGCGCTCACTGGCACGGGCACCAGCGCGGATCCCTTCAAGGCGGCCGGGCTGAGCCTGGTGGTCGGCGGCACCGCCAGCGCCGGCGACAGCTTCCGGGTGCAGCCCAGCCGTGACGCCGCCGCCAGCTTTTCGCTGGCGATCGACGATCCCGACAAGATTGCCGCCGCCGCACCGTTCACGGCTACCGCGGCCGCCGGCAACACCAGCACCGCGGCGCCCAGCGTCAGCATCAGCGACGGCAGCAATGCCAATCTGTTCGACGCCAGCTCCATCGTGTTCAGCTCGCCCACCAGCTACAGCATCGACGGCGGCGCGGCGCAGACCTTCACGCCTGGCCAGCCGATCGTGCACAACGGCTGGAGCATGCAGTTGAGCGGTGCGCCGCAGTCCGGCGACAGCTTCAGCCTGCAGGCCAACAGCAACGCGCATGGCGACAACAGCAATGCGCTGATGCTGGGCAAGGTCGCCAATCTCGGCGTGCTCGACGGCGGCATCACCAGCACCGGCCGCGCCTACAGCCAGCTGGTCAGCCAGGTCGGCGGCGCCGGATCGCTGGCCAACGACGATCTGAAGACGCAGACCGCGGTGTACAACCAGGCGATGAGTTCGCAGCAAAGCGTGTCCGGCGTGAACCTGGACGAGGAGGCCGCCAACCTGGTGCGTTTCCAGCAGGCCTATCAGGCCTCGGCCCAGGTCATCAGTACCGCCAACAATATCTTCGGTGCGCTGCTCAGCGCGGTAAAGGGGTAAGCCATGCGAGTCTCCACCAGCTGGGTGCAGCAGCAATCCGTCGGCAGCATGATGGATCGCCAGAGCGACCTGTCCGACATCAACACGCAGTTGAGCAGCGGCAAACGCATCAACCAGCCCTCCGACGATCCGGTCGGTGCGGCGCGCGCGCTCGACCTCTCGCACCTCGCCGCCGACACCGCGCAGTACCAGCGCAACATCACCTCGGCCAACGCGCGGCTGGGCCTGGAAGACCAAAGCCTGTCGAACATGAGCAACGTGCTCGGCCGCGTCCGCACCCTGCTGCTGGAAGCCGCCAACGGCAGCCAGAGCGACGACACCCGCGGCGACATCGCCGCCGAGATGGTGCAGCTGCGCCAGCAACTGCTCGGCCAGGCCAACGGCAAGGATGGCCAGGGCGATTACATCTTCGCTGGCAACCGCACCGGCACCGCGCCTTTCGCTTCGCAGAATGGCGTGAGCTACCTGGGCGACGACGGCCAGCGCATGGTCGCCGCCGGTGCGGGCCTGCAGGTGGCTACCGGCGATCCCGGCAGCGCCGTGTTCATGGATATTCCCTCCGGCAACGGGACCTTTGCCATCAGCGCCAATCCGGCCAATGCCGGCAAGGCGGTAGCCGGTGCCAGCAGCGTCAGCAATCCCAATGCGAATCCCCCGGCGTGGGATGGCGGCAGCTACAGCATCGTGTTCACCGCCGCCGATGCGTACGAAGTGCGCGACGCCGGAGGCGCGGTGCTGGACAGTGGCAGCTACGATGCGGGCAACGGCGGCAGCATCACCTTTCGCGGGGCGCAGGTCGCCTTCAGCGGCGAGCCGGCGGTGGGCGACAGCTTTGCGCTCGGGGCGTCCACGAAGCAGGACGTGTTCACCACGCTGGACAAGATCATCACCACGCTGCGCACGCCCAACGGCGGCGATGCGCAGATGCAGAACGACATCAACACGCAATTCGCGAATCTCGACCAGGCGATCGACAACATTACGCGCACGCGCGGCATGGTCGGCGCGCGCATGAATGCGCTGGATCAGCAAAGCGGGCTCAACGACGACCTGACCCTGCAATACAAGAGCGCACTGACCGACGTGCAGGACGTGAACTACTACGACGCGATCAGCCAGCTCGGCGCGCAGACCACCGCGCTGCAGGCGGCGCAGCAGACATTCACCAAGATCCAGGGTTCGCAACTCTTCGATTATTTGCGTTGACAAGGCTCAAGTTTCGGTGTGGCGAGTCGAAACAGTCCACAAGGCGGATGCATTCAATGGTGAATCCCCGCCGGATTGTCTGAGCCGACTCACATCGGCACATCACCCCGATTCGGAGAATTCCCATGGTCATGAGTGTCAACACCAACATCAGCTCGCTGAATGCCCAGAACAACCTGGCCAAGTCGCAGAGCAAACTGTCCACCGCGATCGAGCGCCTGTCGTCCGGCATGCGCATCAACAGCGCGAAAGACGATGCCGCCGGCCTCGCCATCTCCACCCGCTTCACCACCCAGATCAACGGCCTGAACCAGGCGGTCAGCAATGCCAACGACGGCATCTCGCTGGCGCAGACCACCGAGTCGGCGCTGAACGAAGTGACCAACAACATGCAGCGCATCCGCACGCTGGCCGTGCAGTCCGCCAACGCCACCAACTCCGACAGCGACCGCGCCGCGCTCGATGCCGAAGTGCAGCAGCGCCTGTCGGAAATCACCCGCATCTCGCAGCAGACCACGTTCAACGGCCGCCATGTGCTGGACGGCACGTTCGGCAGCGCCGCGTTCCAGATCGGCGCCAACGTCGGCGAGACGATCTCGGTGAACCTGAGCCAGGGTGCCGGCGCCAAGCAGGTCGGCCAGATGGCCACCTCGGCAACCGGCGACCTCAGCAGCCTCTTCGCCACCACCGGCAGCGCAGCGACCGCAGGCTCCGTCGCCGGCGGCACAGTGACCGATCCGACCGCAGCGGTTGCGTTCACGATCGGCAGCGACAGCGTGTCCGTCGCCTCCGGTTCGGCCGACCTGACGGCCCTGGTTGCGTCGATCAATACGCAACTCGCCGCCGGCAGCGGCAAGTACACCGCCGCCGTGGACGGCACCGCGGTGAAGCTCACGGCGGTCAACGCCGGCGCCGATTCCATGGCCACGTCCGGCCTCTCCGGCATCACCTTCGGTACTGCCACGGCAGGTACGGATGCGGTCGCCGCAGGAGCGGCCTCGCTGACTCTGGCCTCCGGCGACCTGACGGTCGACGGCACCGACATGGCGGGCAGCTACAAGGATGCCCAGAGCCTGGTCGACGCGATCAACAGCAAGGGCATCACCGGTGTTTCCGCCTATTACGACAGCACCAGCGGCGAGGTGCACCTGAACTCCCAGTCGGCCCTGACCGTGGACGGCACCAAGGCCGGTGCAGGCGCGGGTAACCTGGGCTTCGCCGGCGCCGGCGCCACGGCCATCGCCACCGGTGGCGACCTGGCTTCGAGCAACGTGAAGACGGTCAGCGGCGCGAACGACACGATCAGCCGCATCGATGCCGCACTGGGCACCATCAGCTCCATGCGCAGCGACCTCGGCGCGGTGCAGAACCGCTTCGATTCGACCATCGCCAACCTGCAGACCATTTCGCAGAACCTCAGCTCGTCGCGCAGCCAGATCCAGGACGCCGACTTCGCTGCCGAGACCGCGAACATGTCCAGCGCCAACATCCTGCAACAGGCCGGTGTCTCGGTGCTGGCGCAGGCCAACGCCACCACGCAGAGCGTGCTCAAGCTGCTGCAGTAACTAGCCACCGGAACGGCCGCGGATGTCCGCGGCCGTTCCATTGAATCCAGGACGTTCCGACCATGGCGATTACCGTCAACTCCACCACACCCACCAGCGGCCTGTTGACCTCGCTGGGCGTCGGTTCGGGCCTTGATGTAGCCACTCTGGTCACCCAGCTGGTCAATGCCAAGAAGGCACCCCAGCAAAATCAGATCACCGACCAGGCGCAAACCGCCAATACCCAGCTTTCCGGGCTTGGCCAAGTCAACGCCGCGCTTTCCGCCCTGCAATCGGCAATGGCGTCGATCAGCGACGGCAGCGCGTTCACCGCGCACAGCGTGAGCAGCAGCGACACCACCATATTGAACGCCACCGCGACCGGCAGTGCCGTCGCCGGCAGTTACAAGATCGAAGTGACCCAGCTGGCCAGCGCCCTCAAGGCCTCGTCCGGCGCGTTCACCGACAGCAGTGCCGCGGTAGGTACCGGCACGCTCACCATTGCGGTGGGCGACCAGACCATGAATCTCTCCATCGACGGCAGCAACAACTCGTTGGCATCGATTCGCGATGCGATCAACAAGTCCACCGACAACCCCGGAGTCAGCGCCACCATCGTCACTGGCACCGACGGCGCGCACCTGGTGCTGAGCGGCACCCGCACCGGCGCGGCCAATGGCTTCACGGTGTCGAGCAGCGGCGGCGATGGCGGTCTTGCCGCACTCAACTACGATGCGAGCGCCAGTAGCGGCAACAATCTGACTGCGATCAATGCGGCCAGCGACGCGCTCTACACGATCGACGGCCTGGCCGCGAACAGCGCCGGCAACAGCATCAGCACGGCCATCGATGGACTCACCCTCAACCTGTCCACGCTGGGTACCAGCACGGTCAGCGTGGCCAACGACTCGTCCAAGGCGACCAGCGCGCTGACCAACCTGGTCAATACCTACAACAGCTTCGTCGGCATCTATCAGAACCTGACCAAATACGACGCGACGACCAAGACTGCCGGCGCGATGATCGGCGATGCCACGCTGAACGGCATCAACAGCACCTTGTCGCGGATCGTCGGCGGCAGCACCAATGGCGCCACGCTGTCATCGATCGGCATTTCGTTGCAGGTGGACGGGACGCTCAAGCTGGACAGCGACAAGCTGACGGCGGCACTCGCCGACGGAGGCAAGCAGGTCAGTGACGTGTTCGGCGGTGACAACGGGTTCGCCGCGCAACTGGGCACGCAGCTGACCAGCTGGGTCGGCGACAACGGCGTGCTGGCCGGGCGCACCGACAGCATCAGCCAGCAGCTGAAGGACCTGGGCGACCAGCAGACTGCGCTGAACGCCCGCATGGACAGCCTCACGGCGCGTTACCAAGCGCAGTTCACCGCGCTGGACACGCTGATGTCCAAGCTCAACAACACCAGCAGCTACCTCACCCAGCAGTTCGATGCGCTCACCAACAGCAACAAGAAGTAAGGAGATACGGTCATGGGATTCGGTTACGGCGCAGGCGCCTACCAGCAGGTTCGTTCGCACGGTGGTGTGGAGTCGGCCGATCCGCATGGGTTGATCACCTTGTTGATGGACGGCGCGCTCGAGCGCCTGGTGAAAGCCCGCGCGCACATGCTTCGCGGCGAAGTGGCTGCCAAGGGCGAAACCATCTCGCGCAGCATCGAAATCATCGGCGGCCTGCGTGAAAGCCTCGATCCCAAGGTCGATGCCGCGATGGTCGAGCGGCTCGATTCGCTTTACGAGTACATGAGCCGCCGCCTGCTGCAGGCCAACATGCGTGACGATGCAGGCATCATCGACGAGGTCAGTCGGCTGCTCCAGCAGGTGCGCGACAGCTGGGTGCAGATCGCGCCCTCGGCCGCGACCCGCGCCGTCGGCGGCTGACCGTGGAGCTTCCACAGACGGATGCTCCGCTGGCGCAGGCCCTGGTCATCACCCGGACCATGCTGGACGCTGCGCAGCGGCAGGACTGGCAGCAGGTGGCGGACATGGAAGCAGTGCGTGCACCGCTGCTGCATCGCCAGCATCCGCAGGATGCAGGCAGCCACGCCCAGCTTGGCGAACTTCTAGCGTACGATCGCGAGCTGCAGGCGCTGGTGGGCCAGGCACGCGACGAAGCCGCCGGCCGTTGGCAGCGCGAACACGGCCGCGCGCAGGCCATTGCTGCCTACGCGCAGTCGTGATCGCTGGCTGAACTGGCTGCGGCCGATGCGGGCGATCCATCAACACCGCCCGGGCTGCCCTGCAGAAAGGGGAACTTGCCGGCATGGCGAATTCCGGATCTTCAGCGGATACCGTGGAGCGGCGCGATGACCAACAGTCGATGGGACGAGTTCGAGCAGCGGCTCAGTGTCGAGGAGGGTGTGCACGCCGATGCCGAGCCGCTGGCCTGGCCGCCACCGCAGGAACGACTGGCGTGGCTGGCCGAACGCAACGCCAGCACGCTGGCGGCGATCGCCGCGCTGGAAGAACGCCGCGCCGATTCCGCCGAGGACGACAGCCCGCTGATGCAGGAAATGCTGCGGATGGACGCCAAGCTCACCGCGCTGGTGGACGTGGTCAACCAGTTGCTGGTGCCGGCCGCCAGCTTGCCGCCGCGCGTGATGGTGCGTTTCAACGCGATCGGCGCACTGCTGCCGGCAAATCTGGCACCGGCCGCCGACGCCATGCTGCTGCGCTTGCGCTTCGACCTGTTCCGCAGCCTGCCGCTGGAGCTGGCCGCGAAGGTCGAGCGCCGGTTCGACGATGGCCGGGCCTTCGTCGTCTTCATGCAGCTCGGCGATGTGCTGGGTGACGCAATGGAGCGGCTGGTTTTTCGCCATCACCGACGCAAAGTGGCAGAGGCGCGGCAGCTGTCCGACTAAGCGACACGTCGATGCGAATCGAGTCGACATTATGCGTGTGATGCAGTTCGCACAATTGAGAGTTGCCACGTAGTTCTTTTGACACGCATCACGCATGGCGCCCGCGCTCCATCACAACGCGGAGCCTCTCAATCCTTCCTTGTTTCATGCAGTTACAGCGAACCGCGGCGTATGTGCCGCGGCGATCGCGCCAGCGTGTTCCCGGCGCGCGACGTTTTATCGTCGCGGCGAGCGCAAAAGCTGGCCCTCTTATTGCTCATGGTTCATCAGGCCGGCGACGGAAAGTCGGCATCGATGAAAAGGCGGTCCCGCGGGAAGCATGGGATTGGCCGTATGTGCAACACGGAGAAAGCGATGCAGAATTTCGACTTCCTGGTGATCGAATCCGATCGGACGCGTGTGGATTCCGTGCTTTCGGCGCTTCACTTCCTGGGCTACCGGCCGCAAGACGGCGCCGCCTGCAGCGATGCCGACGGCAAGCATGCCTGGCGCGCGGTCTACATCGGCAGCATCGACGATGCGGCCGAGGCAGAGCGCCAGTTTTCGCTGCTTGGCGCGACCGCCGCGCATATCCCCGTGCTGCTGGCCGAAGATTCGCCGTGGGCTTCGCGCTTCAGCGCGCCGACTTCGCCGTTTGCCGCGCGGGCGGCCACGCTGGCCTTCCCGCTGCGCTACGAAAAGATGGCCGAAGCCATGCGCAACATCTATGCGCGCCTGCTTGGCAGCCAGTGCAGCGGGCTGCGCTTCGTCGGCAACTCGGCGCCGATGGTTCGCGTCAACGGGTTGATACGCCAGGTGGCGCCGTTCGATTCCAGCGTACTGGTCCTGGGCGAATCGGGCACCGGCAAGGAGATGGTGGCGCGCGCGATCCACGAAAGTTCGCCGCGCCGCGACAAGCCGTTCGTGGCGATCAACTGCGGCGCCATTCCGGCCGAGTTGCTGGAAAGCGAATTGTTCGGCCACGAGAAGGGCGCCTTCACCGGCGCGATCACGGCGCGCAAGGGCCGCTTCGAAATGGCCGAGGGCGGCACGCTGTTCCTCGACGAGATCGGCGACATGAGCCTGCCGATGCAGGTGAAGCTGCTGCGCGTGCTGCAGGAGCGCGCGTACGAGCGGGTGGGCGGCAACAAGACGCAGCGCTGCGACGTGCGCATCATCGCGGCCACCCATCGCAACCTGGAGCAGTCGATCGCCCATGACCGTTTCCGTGAAGACCTGTTCTACCGCCTGAGCGTGTTCCCCCTGGAGCTGCCGTCGCTGCGCGAGCGGCTCGAGGACCTGCCCACGCTGATCACCGAATTCAACCAGCGGCTGGCGCGGCGCGGGCTGGGCGTGGTGCGCTTCAGCGCCGGCGCGATGCAATCACTGCGGGCGCATGCGTGGCCGGGCAACGTGCGCGAGCTTTCCAACCTGGTCGAGCGCATGGCGATCCTGTTTCCGCACGGCGAGGTGCGCAGCAGCGACCTGCCGGAAAAATATCGCGGCCAGCATGCCGGCGACGAAGTGCACGGTGCCGCGCTGGTGGCGCTGATGGAGAGCGAACCGCACGCGATGGACGGCACGGTGCATCCGGTGCCCGAATCGCTGCGCCTGCTGCCCGAGCAGGGCCTCGACCTGAAGGATCATCTGGCGGACATCGAGGTGGGCCTGATCCGTCAGGCGCTCGACGCCACCGGCGGCGTGGTGGCGCACGCCGCGCGCCTGCTGCACATGCAGCGCACCACGCTGGTGGAGAAGCTGCGCAAGTACGGCTTGCAGAACAGCCTGGCGGCCTAGTCCGCGGGACTGCGCATGGCTATCGATCCTTGCGATTTTTCGCTGCGCATCCATGGCACGGCTCGTGCTTTTACCCTTGTAAACCCGCCACGCGCCGGGATTCCGTCATGAGGCAAGCGCCATGAGTCAACCGACATGAGCACGATCGACGTCAACAACCTGCTGTCGCAGATGCGCCAGATGACGGCGCAGGTCCGCCCGACGGAAACGGCGTTCAAGGCGGCGCCGGCCAGCGCGCAGCCCGACTTCTCCGCGCTGCTCAAGCAATCCATCTCCGCAGTGGGCCGCAGCCAGATGGAAGCCGGCAGCATGGCCGCGAGTTTCGAGCGCGGCGATCCCGGCGCGGATCTCGGCCGCACGATGATCGCGGTGCAGAAGGCCGACCTTTCGCTGCGCACCATGGTGGAGGTGCGCAACAAATTGGTCGATGCGTACAAGGACATCATGAACATGCCGGTCTGACGCTTCGCGCCGACCTCGACTCCGCCCTCAGCAAACGAGCAGCACCATGGCAGACAACGCCATCGCGACGACCGGCAACAGCGGCTCGCGCCTGGATCCCCTCAAGCAACTCAGCCGCAATCCGGCAACGCGCCAGCTCGTGCTGCTGATCGCGGTGGCCGCGGCGGTGGCGCTGGGCGTGGCGGTGGTTCTGTGGTCGCGCGGTCCGAATTACGGCCTGCTCTACGCCGGACTGGAACAGAAGGACGCCTCGGCGATCACGCAGGAACTGCAGGCGACCAACACGCCTTACCAGTTGAGCAACGATGGCTCCTCGATCATGGCGCCGGCCGCCGACCTGGCCGCGTTGCGGCTCAAGCTGGCCAGCAAGGGCTTGCCGCAAGGCAGCGCCGCCAGCAGCGCGTTGCCGGCCGCCGATTCGCCGTTCGGCATGAGCGACCTGGCCGAGCGCACCCGCTACCAGCAACTGCTGGAAACCGACCTGGGCGCCACCATCGGCGGCCTGCAATCCGTGCGCGCCGCGCGCGTGCACCTGGCCTTGCCCAAGCCGTCCGCCTTCATCCGCGACAATCGCGCGGCCAGCGCCTCGGTGCTGGTCACGCTGTATCCGGGCCGCCAGCTCGACGCGGGGCAGGTGGCTGCGATCGTGCACCTGGTGGCAGCCAGCGTGCCCGACCTGGACGCCAGCGAAGTCTCGGTGATCGACCAGCAGGGCCAACTGCTGACCACCGATCCGAACAGCCCGGGCGCGGTCGGCGACAACCGCCTGCGCATGGCGACGCGCATCGAGAACACCTATGCCCAGCGCATCGAGGAACTGCTGACGCCGCTGGTCGGTCCGGGCCGGGTGCGCGCCCAGGTCTATGCGGACCTCGATTTCAGCCAGACCGAAAAGGCCACCGAAACCTTCGGTCACGATCATCCCTCGCTGCGCAGCGAGCAGACCAGCAACGAACAGCACGGTGGCGCCGCCGCGACGGCGGGTGGCGTGCCCGGCGCGCTGAGCAACCAGCCGCCGACGATGGTGGCGCAGCCCACCGCGGCGAAGCCGGATGCGGGCAAGTCGGCAACGCCCGCCGGCACCGTGGCCACCGCCACCTCAACCAACACCGGCGACAGCTCCAGCAGCGCCACGCGCAATTACGAACTGGACCGCACCATCAGCCACGTCAGCGATCCGGCCGGCCGGCTGGCCCGTCTTACGGTCGCGGTGGTGCTGGACGACAAGCTGGTCAATCCGACGGCGGATCCGGCCAGCAGCTCATCCACGGCACCCAAGGCGGTGCCGTTCACCGCGCAGGAGCTGCAGCGGCTGACCGAGCTGACCAAGAACGCGGTGGGTTTCAATGCCACCCGCGGCGACAGCGTCAGCGTGGTCAACCAGGCGTTCCATCACGGCCCGGTGCCCGACGCATTGCCCGAAACCCCGCTGTGGGAACGCCCGGGCGCGATGGATCTGATCAAGCAGGGGCTTGGCGTGCTGATCGCGTTGCTGGTCGCGTTCGGCCTGCTGCGTCCGCTGCTGAAGGGCCTGGCGCGCGGCGAAACGGCCTCGCGCGCGATGCCCTCGCCGATGCCCAAGATCTCGGTGCGCGTCGACGACGAGCCGGCGGCCAACGAACCGGCCCGGCTCGCTGCCGTGCCGGCGCTCGCCTACGAACAACGCATCGGCCAGGCACGGCGCATGGTCGGTGAAAACTCCAAACAGGTGGCGCAGGTCGTGAAGAACTGGGTGAGTGAAGATGGCAACTAATCGCCCCGACGGGCCTGTCAATGGCGCGCAGCGCGCAGCCATCTTGCTGCTGACGCTGGGCGAGCAGGATGCCGCCGAGGTGCTCAAGCATCTCAGCGCGCGCGACGTGCAGGCGGTCGGCACCGCGATGGCGGCGCTCTCCAGCGTGTCGCGCGAGCACGTCGAACACGCGCTGGACAAGCTCAACGAAGACATGGGCCGGCAGACCTCGCTGGGCGTCGGCACCGAGGAATACATCCGCAAGATCCTGGTCAACGCGCTGGGCGAGAACAAGGCCGGCGGCCTGATCGACCGCATCCTGCTCGGACGCAGCAGCAAGGGCCTCGAATCGCTGAAGTGGATGGAGAGCCGCGCCATCGCCGAGATGATCAACCAGGAGCATCCGCAGATCATCGCGCTGGTGCTGGCGCATCTGGAGCCGGACCAGGCCGCCGAGGTGATCGGCTACCTGCCGCTGCGCGTGCGCTCCGATGCGGTAATGCGCATCGCCACGCTGGACGGCGTGCAGCCGCATGCGCTGAACGAACTGGACGAGATCATGGAGCGCCAGTTCTCCGGCAACAACAAGAAACTCAAGTCCGCCAACGTCGGCGGGCTCAAGGCCGCGGCCGATATCCTCAACGCGATGGAAGGCAGCCGCGAGGCGGAACTGATGACCGCCATCCGCAGCCACGACGAGGCCCTCGGCGGCCGCATCGAGGACCTGATGTTCGTGTTCGAGGATCTGGCCGAGCTGGACGACCGCGGCATGCAGACGCTGCTGCGCGAAGTGCCGTCGGCCACGCTGATCACCGCGCTGAAGGGCGCCGAGCCGGAGGTGCGCGAGAAGATTTTCGGCAACATGTCCAAGCGCGCCGCCGACATGATGCGCGACGACCTGGAAGTGAAGGGCCCGGTGCGCCTGAGCGAGGTCGATGCCGCGCAGAAGGAGGTGCTGGGTATCGCCCGCAAACTTTCCGATGCCGGCCAGCTCAGCCTTGCCGCGGGCGGGGATGAGTTCGTCTGATGGCCGCCGCGAGCCACATGACGCAGGATTTCCAGCGCTGGGAGCTACCCAACGTCGGCACCCAGCCGACGGCAGTGAAAGCGGCCAACACCTCGCCGCAGCCCACCGTGCACGAACTGGCGGCGCTCGAACAGCAGGCTCGCGACGAGGGTTACGCGGCCGGTCTCGCCGAAGGCAGGACAGCGGCACAACAGCAGTTGCGCCAGCGCATGGCCCAGCTCGATGCCTTGTACGAAGCGGCCGCGCGACCCCTGCAGGTCCTCGACGATCAGACCGGGCAGGAGCTGACCCGGCTGGCGACCATCGTGGCCAGCCGGGTGATCGCCAGCGAGTTGCAGTTGGCACCCGCGCTGATCGCGAAAGCGGTGCGCCAGGCCGCCGGTGCGTTGCCCGCAGCCACGCGCGAATTGCGCGTGCACCTGCATCCGGACGACCTGGCCTTGCTGCAGGAACTCGGCGCGGCGGAAAGCCACTGGCAGCTGATCGCCGATCCCGCATTGGCGCGCGGCGACTGCCAGCTGGAAAGCGCACGCTCGCGGCTCGACGCCAGGGTGGAAACCCGGCTGGCGGCGATCGTCGACGCCGTGCTCGGCGACGACGCCGAGCACGCAGGAGCCGATGCGTGAGCGTTGCCGATCCCGCGCGTCAGATCCGCTGGCGGCAGCAACTCGCGCGAAGCGCGGCGCAGGCCGCCGCAGCGCATACGCTGACCGTCGAAGGCAGCCTTCGCCGCGTGGTCGGACTGACCCTTGAGGCCGAAGGCTGTGAAGCCGCACTGGGCGCGCGTTGCCTCGTGGATACGGCGGATGGCGCCAAGCTCGAAACCGAAGTGGTCGGCTTCGCTGACGAACGCCTGCTGCTGATGCCGGTGGGCGACATGCACGGCGTGCTGCCGAATGCGCGGGTTCGCCCCTGCGCTCGCGGCGGCGGACTGCCCGTCGGACAGCACTTGCTGGGCCGGGTGATCGGCGCCGATGGCGTGCCGCTGGACGGGCTTGGTCCGCTGGAATCGGACGAACATGCCGCGCTCAAGCGCGAACCGATCAACCCGATGGCACGCAAGCCGATCGACGCGCCGCTGGACGTCGGCGTGCGCGCGATCAACGCACTGCTTACCGTGGGCCGCGGCCAGCGGCTCGGCCTGTTCGCCGGTTCCGGCGTGGGCAAGTCGACCCTGCTCGGCATGATGACCCGCTACACCAACGCCGACGTGGTGGTGGTCGGGCTGATCGGCGAGCGCGGCCGCGAAGTGAAGGAATTCGTCGAGCAGACGCTGGGCGAGGAAGGCCGCCGCCGCGCGGTGATCGTCGCCGCGCCGGCCGATGCGCCGCCGCTGAAACGGTTGCGCGGCGCACAGTACGCCACCGCGATCGCCGAGTGGTTCCGCGACCGCGGCATGCGCGTGCTGCTGCTGATGGATTCGCTCACCCGCTACGCCCAGGCACAGCGCGAGATCGCGCTGGCGATCGGCGAACCGCCGGCGACCAAGGGCTATCCGCCGTCGGTCTTCGCGATGATGCCGGCGCTGGTCGAGCGCGCCGGCAACGATGCCGACGGGCGCGGTTCGATCACCGCCTTCTACACCGTGCTCACCGAGGGCGACGATTACCGCCACGATCCGATCGCCGACGCGGCGCGCGCCATCCTGGACGGCCATATCGTGCTGTCGCGCGACCTGGCCGAAGCCGGGCATTACCCGGCCATCGACATCGAGGCCTCGATCAGCCGCGTGATGCCGGCCGTGGTGACGCGTGAGCACCTGCGCTCGGCGCAGCGCTTTCGCCAGGTCTATTCCGCCTACCGCCAGCAGCGCGATCTCATCGCGGTGGGCGCGTACCAGAAAGGCTCCGATCCGCAAGTCGATCAGGCAATCGAGATGTGGCCGCAACTGCGCGCGTTCCTGCAACAGGAGGTGGACGAACCGATGACGCTCGAAGTGGCCATCGCCAACCTCGCGCTGCTCGCCGGGCAGGTGGCCGGATGAGTTCGCGCGCCAACAAATTGCAGCCCGCGGTGGACCAGGCCCGGCAGCGCAGCGAAGATGCGCTGGCGAAGCTGGCCACGCAGCAGCAGGTGCTGGCCAGGGCCGAGCACCAGCTCGCCGAGCTGCGGCGCTATCGACAGGAATACGCGAGCACCGGCACGGCCGCATTGAGCGTCACCGCGCTGCTCAACCGGCAGACCTTCATCGAACGGATCGACCAGGCGATCGTGCAGCAGACCGCCGAGATCGCACGCCAGACCCGCCAGCTCGACCACGTGCGGGATCAGTGGAAACAGACCCATGCGCGCGAGAGCGCGCTCGACAGTGTCGTCGCGCAGCATCGCGAGCACGAGCGCCGCGCCGAAGACCGGCAGGAGCAGGCCGACGCAGACGAACGCATGCAGTATCGGAGGCCGCGATGATCGCCTCCCGCCGACCGCCGCTGCACCGCCCGCGTGGTGTTGCCACCTGCGCCGCCGAGCCGCGCCCGTTTAGCCGAGGAGTCACCGCACCATGACCGCCCACGCCGTAGCATCCACACCGGCGGTGCCGCCGGCCACACGCCATGCGGCCGCCACCGGTGCGCCGGACCCGGCCGCTCAGGGCCACTTCGATCATCAATTGCAGGCCGCGAGGCAGCGTCATGCGCCGCGCGATCCGGAGCCTTCGCCGGCGGAGCCCAAGGCGCGCGGCCTAGAGGCGAAAGAGCATCCATCCGGCCAGCGCCCGACCGATCCAGACGAGGTGCCGAAGCCGACGCCGCCAATGTCCACGGCAGCCCCGGGCACGGCGCCGCCAGTCAATGACGCGCCCGAGCCCGCTGCAGCCGACGCCAAGGCCACTACCGACGCGACCGAGGTGGACGATCACGCGGCGTCCGCGCTGGCCAGCGCCATGCTGGCCTTGATCGGGCCGTCGGTAGCCGGCGCGTTGCGACCAGCCGCGGCAGCGGCCAGGGCCGCCGGCGCGCCCGTGCAGGCAGCCGCCGGCAAGACCGTGGCGACCGATGCCAGCGCTACGCTGTTGCTGCAGCTCGGCACCGGCGCCGATGCGACCGCTCCGGTCGATCCGGCAACCGCCTTGCTGGCCGGCACGCAGGCCGGCAAGGACGGACTGATGCCGGTCGCCGCGTTCACCACGATCGGCAAGGACGGCCTGTCCTCCGATGCGCCGCCAAACGTGGCCTTGCCCGCTGCGCCGGCAACACCGGCGCTACCCGCGACGCCGGTGTTGCAACTGCCATCGCCGGTCGGCACCCAGGCGTTCGCCCAGGACCTGGGCCAGCAGGTGGCCTGGCTCGGCGGCCAAGGCATCAAGCAGGCGCGTATCCGGCTGCATCCGGAAGAATTGGGCTCGCTCGACGTGAAGGTCAGCGTGACGCACGGCCGCGTCGATGTGGTGTTCAGCGCGCAGCATCCGGGAGCCGTGGCAGCCGTGCAACAAAGCCTGCCGCAGCTCGATCACATGCTGGCTCAACATGGGCTGTCGCTCGGCCACGCCGAAGTCGGGCAACATGGCCGCGGCGACCGCCACGGTGCCGGCGACGACACGCGCACGGCCGCGCTGGACGAGCCCGGCGAAATCCACGGTGTGGACATGGCGACACCACTGGGCCAGATCGGTCTGCTCGACGCGTTTGCGTGATCGCGCGTGTGCGGTGTTCGTGCGGCGCAAGTCGAAGCCCCGCGGTCCTGCGCTTCATTCCGTCATTCCCGTGAAAGCGGAAAACCCGTTGCCCGTCCACGGATAACGACGGACGACCACCGTCGCTGCCATGAAGCGCCCCGCTTTCGCGGGAATGACGTCATCGGGATTTCGAGGACGCTGGATGGCGACGCGAGCTCGCAAGAGCGCTCGCCGAATTCGCGTCGCGACGCCGCTTCGACGCGCGTCAAGAAAGTGCCGCGAACCACGCCCGAGTTGCCGGATACCCGGCAAACCCAGCGCTGGTAACGCCTTTCATTGATGGCACGCGGATTGCATTCGCTGCTGGGCGCGTTATCCGGCGCACCTGCCCATCAGTGAAGGATGAAGTTTTCAATGGTCGACGAAGAACAAACCGACGTGGTGGATGCACCGGTGCAACGCCGCAGCCGCACGCCATGGGTGGTGGGCGTGCTGGTGGTGCTGATCGCATTGGGCGCCGGCGGCTATGTCTGGCAATCACGCCATGCGGCGCATGGCGCAACCGGCAAGACCGCCACGGTGGACCTGAGCAAGACGGAACTCTATCTGCCGCTCGATCCGGCGTTCGTGGTGAATTTCCGCGACAACGATTCGCTGCGCTATCTGCAGGTGGGCGTGACTCTGATGTCGCACGACCAAGAGGCGCTCAACGTGGCCAAGGCCGCCGACCCGGTGCTGCGCGATGGCCTGGTGGCGCTCTTCAGCAATCAGAACCTCTCGATCATCGGCGATGCCGCGGGTCGCGTGAAGCTGCAGCAGGAGGCGCTCGCCACGGTGCGCAAGGTAGTGCAGGCGCGGCTCGGCCGGCCGGGCATCGACGCGCTGTATTTCACCAGTTTCGTGATGCAGTGATGGGAGCGTCACGCCGATGAGCGATCTGCTTTCCCAGGACGAAATCGACGCGCTGCTCGATGGCGTCACCGGTGGTTCGGTCAGCACCGGCAACGATGCGCCATTGCCGCCCGACGCGGTGATCTCCTACGACTTCACCCAGCAGGACCGCATCGTGCGCGGCCGCCTGCCCACGCTGGAAATGGTCAACGACCGTTTCGCGCGGTTCTTCCGCACGGCCATCTTCAGCGTGCTGCGCAAGACCTGCGAGGTTTCGGTGCTGGGCGTGAAGATGGTCAAGTTCGCCGAGTACGTGCACGGGCTGGCGGTGCCGAGCAACCTGAACCTGGTGCGTATCAAGCCGCTGCGCGGCACGGCGCTGGTGCTGTTCGAGCCGCGCCTGGTGTTCACCGTGATCGACAATTTCTTCGGCGGCGACGGACGCTTCCACGCGCGCATCGAGGGCCGCGATTTCACCGCCACCGAAAACCGCGTGATCCAGATCATGCTGGCTGAACTGTTCGGCGCGATGTCCGAAGCCTGGGCGCCGGTGCTCGACCTGCAGTTCGAATACCTGAGTTCCGAAATCAACCCGCAGTTCGCCAATATCGTCAGCCCGACCGAGACGGTAGTCGTGTCGCGCTTCCACGTCGAACTCGACGGCGGTGGCGGCGACATCAACCTGACCCTGCCGTACGCGATGGTCGAGCCGATCCGCAACCTGCTCGACGCCGGCGTGCAGAGCGACCGCGTCGATCGCGACGACCGCTGGGCCGAGATGCTGCACGAGGAAATACTCGATGCCGAGGTGGACTTGAGTTCGCTGCTGCTGGAGACGCAGCTGAGCCTCGGCGAGTTCCTGCATCTGCGTCCGGGCGACGTGATCCCCGTGCAACTGCCCGAGCTCGCCACCGTCTACGCCGAGGACGTACCCGTTTTCCGTGGCCGCTACGGCCAGTCCAACGGCCGCAACGCCGTCCGTTTCCATGTCCAGGCCGGCCGCCGCGAAAGGCGCACGGCCGGCGATCTTTCGAGAGAGAAGAGCCCCGCATGAACCAGTCCACCGATGGTGCCTTCGCCGACGCCGGCGAGCGCGTTCAGTTCGATCCGCTGCACGGCGCCGCCGGCGACAGTGGCGACGTCAATCTCGACATGATCCTCGACGTGCCGGTGACCCTGGCGATGGAGGTCGGGCGCACCCGTATCAGCATCCGCAACCTGCTGCAGCTGAACCAGGGCTCGGTCGTCGAGCTCGATCGCGCCGCCGGCGAGCCGCTGGACGTGTTCGTCAACGGCACCCTGGTCGCGCACGGCGAGGTGGTGGTGATCAACGAGAAATTCGGCATCCGCCTGACCGACGTGATCAGCCCGGCCGAACGCGTGCGCAAGCTGCGCTGATGAGCATGCTCGCCCTCACGCTTGCCGCTGCGCCGGCGGCCGCACCGGAGTTCAATGCCGCCGGCGAACTGGTGCGCGTGGTGCTGAGCCTGCTCGGCATCATCGGCCTGATCCTGGCTGCGGGCTGGCTGACCCGCCGCATGCAGCGACGTCATGGCGTGGCCGGGCGGCGCATCCGCTGCGTGGAATCGTTCGCAGTGGGCGCGCGCGACCGGCTGCTGCTGCTGGATGCGGATGGCAAGCGCCTGCTGATCGGCATGGGGCCGGGCGGCATGCGCACGCTGCATGTCTACGAGGGCGCGCAGGCCGAGCCGCTGGAACAGCCCGCCACCGCGCCGATGCCGGCGTTCGGCGACCTGCTGGCACGCTGGAAGCGCGGCGCATGAAGACCTGGCACTGGATCATCGCCGCCTTGCTGCTGGTGCTGCCGCTGGCGACGCTGGCGGCACCGCCGCCCGGCATACCGCTGGTGAACGTGCAGAACGTGCCCGGCGGCGGCCAGAACTGGACGATGTCGCTGCAGGTGCTGGCGCTGATGACGGCGCTCACGCTGCTGCCGGCGATCGCGCTGATGATGACCTCGTTCACCCGCATCATCATCGTGCTCGGCTTCCTGCGCCAAGCGCTGGGCACGCAGTCGACGCCGCCGAACCAGGTGCTGTTGGGGCTGGCGCTGTTCCTCACCCTATTCGTGATGTCGCCGGTGCTGACGCGCTCCTACGACGACGGCGTGAAACCGTATATGGACGGCCAGATCACCGCGGAGCAGGCGTTGCCCGCAGCGAGTGCACCGTTCAAGCGCTTCATGCTCGACCAGACCCGTGACGCCGACCTGCAATTGTTCACCCGGCTGGCGAAGGAAAAGCCGTACGCCAGCAAGGCCGACGTGCCGTTCAAGGTGGCGATGCCGGCGTTCCTCACCAGCGAGCTGAAGACCGCGTTCCAGATGGGCTTCCTGCTGTTCATCCCGTTCCTGATCATCGACCTGGTGGTGGCCAGCGTGCTGATGTCGATGGGCATGATGATGGTCTCGCCGATGATCATCTCGCTGCCGTTCAAGATCATGCTGTTTGTGCTGGTGGATGGGTGGACGCTGCTGCTGGGGACGTTGGCGGGGAGTTTTTACACGTGAGCACGCTCGCGGTGGTCGTCGCCGAATTTCGCCCTGTGGACTTCATTGCGAAGAGCTTTCGTGCGCCTGCGGCGCCCGAAGGCGATCGACCGCTCTTCGCTCAAGAAACAACAAGAGCATCGCGACTGAAGTCGCTCCTGCAGATGAGCGGGCACGCGAGCATCGCCGGAGCCATCGCATGACCCCCGAATCCATCATGGAAATCGGCCAGCACGCGCTGTACGTGGCGATGCTGGTCGCCGCGCCCTTGCTGCTCACCGCGCTGGCCGTCGGCCTGCTGGTGGGCGTGATCCAGGCGGCCACGCAGATCAACGAGATGACCTTGAGCTTCATCCCGAAACTGATCGCGATGGCGCTGGTGGCCTTGATCACCGGGCCGTGGATGCTGCGGCTGCTGGTGCAATACACCCACCAGTTGATCGAAAGCCTGCCCGGTGCGGTCAGATGACAGCGCTGGATCTGGCGCAGTTGCCGATGTGGCTGGGCAGCCTGTTCTGGGCGATGGGTCGGGTCACCGGCCTGTGCCTGGTGGCGCCGGTGTTCAGCGCCACGGTGGTCTCCGCGCGCATCCGCATCGGCCTGGTGGTGGTGCTCACACTCGTGCTCGCGCCGCTGGCGCCGGCGACGATCGACCCGTTGAACGGCGATGGCGTGGCGACGATGGCGGGGCAGGTGCTGGTCGGTGCCGCAGTGGGGTTCGTGCTGAAGCTGGTGTTCGAGGCGGTGTCGTTCGGCGGCGAGCTGGTGGCGCAGAGCATGAGCCTGGGTTTTGCCGAGGTGGTGAATCCGCAGGCCGGCGGCAGTTCCACCGTGCTGAGCCAGTTCTACCTGCTGCTGGTGACCCTGCTGTTTGTCGCGATGGACGGCCATCTGCGCCTGATCGCGTTGCTGGCCGACAGCTTCCAGAGCCTGCCGCCGGGCATGCCCGCCATCAATGCCAACGCACTGCATGCGGTGGTCGCCTTCGGTGGGGAGTTGTTCGCTGGCGCAGTACGCGTCGCGCTGCCGGCGATGACCTCGCTGCTGGTGGTGAACATCGGCTTCGCCGCGATCAGCCGCGCGGCACCGTCGATGAATCTTTTTGCGGTGGGTTTTCCGATCACCGTGTCGCTGGGTTTCATCGCGCTGTGGCTGGCGTTGCGCAGTCTGCCGGGGGCGTTCGAGGCGCTGCAGGGTGATGCCTGGTCGCTGATGCGCGATCTGATGGGGAGCTGACGGCCATGTCCGACGACAGCGACCAGGAAAAAACCGAAGAACCTACCGAAAAAAAGCTGCGCGAATCGCGCGAGAAAGGCGAGGTTCCCCGATCTCGCGACCTGTCCGGCGCGATCGTGGTGCTGGCCGGCGTAGCCGCACTGATGAACAGCGGCGAGCGTGCGTTCATGCATGCACGGCAGATTTTCTCGCTTGGCCTGGGCTATTCGCGCGAAGCACTGTTCTCCGATGCCTTGCCCGGACGCACGCTGCATGCGGCGATGAGCGAAGCGCTGGGCCTGTTCGCGCCGGTGGCGCTGGCCACCATGCTGGCCACGCTGGCGGCGCCGCTGCTGCTGGGCGGGATGAACTTCAGCGCGCAGGCGCTGCAGCCGAAGTTCGAGCGGCTCGACCCGATCAAGGGGCTGGGCCGCATTTTCGCGATGCGCGGCCTGGTCGAGCTGGGCAAGGCCCTGCTCAAGCTGATCTTCATCGGCGCGGTGCTGTTGCTGCTGCTGCGCCACTGGCAGGACGAATTGCAGGCGACCGGCCGCGGCTCGGTCAGCGCCGGCATCGCGCAGTCCATCGGCCTGCTTGGCCGGGCGGCGCTGTGGTTCGGTTCGATGCTGGCGCTGATCGGCGGCATCGATGCCCTCTACCAGAAGTTCGATCACGCCAAGAACCTGCGCATGACCAAGCAGGAAATCAAGGACGAGATGAAGGAGAGCGAGGGCAACCCGGAAATGAAGGGGCGCATTCGCCAGGTACAGCAGGCGCAATCGCGCCGCCGCATGATGGAGGAATTGCCCAGGGCCGACGTGGTGGTGGTCAACCCCACGCACTTCGCCGTGGCCCTGCGTTACGACGACAACCGCATGGGCGCGCCGCGCGTGATCGCCAAGGGCGTCGACGTGCTGGCCGCACAGATCCGCCTGGTGGCGGGCAGCCACCGCATCCCGCTGGTCGAGTCGCCGCCGTTGGCACGCGCCTTGTATGCAACGACTGAACTGGGTCGGGAAATCCCCGCTGCGCTGTACGTGGCGGTGGCCCAGGTCCTGGCCTACGTCTACCAGCTGAAGCAAGCCGCGGCGCAGGGCGAGACACCACCGGCAGCGCCAACCCCCGAGGTCGATCCCGACCTCATGGGGCCTTACCGCGAATAACCACGAGTCAAATCCATGACGGGTGCCAACGTACTGGGCAACTTCAAGCACTTCGCGCGACGGGGCATTGGCGCACCAGTGATGATGCTGGTGATGCTGGCGATGCTGATGTTGCCGCTGCCACCGTTCCTGCTGGACATGCTGTTCAGCTTCAACATCGCGTTGTCGCTGGTGATCCTGCTGGCGGTGGTCTACGTGATGCGGCCGCTGGAGTTCGCCGCGTTTCCCACCGTGGTGCTGATGGCGACGTTGCTGCGCCTGGCGCTGAACATCGCCTCCACCCGCGTGGTGCTGCTGCACGGGCATGACGGCCCCGGCGCGGCCGGAAAGGTGATCGAGGCGTTCGGCGAGTTCGTCATCGGCGGCAACTTCGCGGTCGGCCTGGTGGTGTTCGCGATCATCACCATCATCAACTTCGTGGTGATCACCAAGGGCGCCACGCGCGTGTCCGAGGTGACCGCGCGCTTCACCCTCGACGCGATGCCCGGCAAGCAGATGGCCATCGACGCCGACCTCAATGCCGGCTTGCTGACCCAGGAGCAGGCGCGCGAACGGCGCCAGGAAGTGCGCGAGGAAGCGGACTTCTACGGCTCGATGGACGGTGCCTCGAAATTCGTGCGCGGCGACGCCACCGCCGGCATCCTGATCCTGATCATCAACATCGTCGGCGGCTTCTTCGTCGGCGTTTTCCAGCACGGTCTCTCGGCCGGCGAATCGGCCAAGACGTACACGCTGCTGACCATCGGCGACGGCCTGGTGGCGCAGGTGCCGGCGCTGATGCTGTCGGTGGCCGCGGCGATCATCGTCACCCGCGTGTCCAAGTCGCAGGACATGGGCAAACAGGTGATCGGCCAGGTGTTCGGCCAGCCGCGTGCGCTGGGCGTGGCGGCAGCGGTGCTGATCGTGATGGGCGTGATCCCCGGCATGCCCAACGTGGCCTTCCTGCTGCTCGGCGCGGCCTGCGCCGGCGCCGCGTGGATGCTGCTCAAGCGCGAGCGCGAAACCCGCACCAAGCTGGCCGAGTCGATCGCCGAGGCGCCCGCGCCTGCCACGCCGGCCGAGCGTCTGGAGCTGGGCTGGGAAGATGTCGCCAGCGTCGATCCGCTGGGCCTGGAAGTGGGCTACCGGCTGATCCCGCTGGTGGACGTGCACCAGGGCGGCGAGCTGATGGGGCGGATCAAGTCGGTGCGCCGCAAGCTGTCGCAGGAGCTCGGCTTCCTGGTGCCGGCCGTGCATATCCGCGACAACCTGGATCTCGGCCCGAACACCTACCGGATCACCCTGATGGGCGTGCCGATGGGCGAGGCCGAGGTGCACAACGAACGCCTGATGGCGATCAATCCCGGGCAGGTGCACGGCACGTTGCAGGGCATCGCCACGCAGGATCCGGCGTTCGGCCTGGAAGCGGTATGGATCGAGGTGGGCCAGCGCGAGCTGGCGCAGAGCTACGGCTATACCGTGGTCGACCCGGCCACGGTGATCGCCACCCACCTGTCGCACATCCTGCAGGGCCATGCGCACGAGCTGCTCAGCCACCAGGACGTGCAGCAATTGCTGGACCGGCTCGCCGCCACCGCGCCGAAGCTGGTCGAGGACCTGGTGCCCAAGCGGCTGTCGCTGGGCGTGGTGGTCAAGGTGCTGCAGAACCTGCTGGCCGAGCGCGTGCCGATCCGCAACATGCGCAGCATCGTCGAATCCTTGGCGGAGCACGCGGCGCAGAGTCAGGATCCCGGCGTTCTGACCGCGGCGGTGCGCGTGGCGCTGGGCCGGCAGATCCTGCAGGAGATCACCGGGCTGGGTACCGAAGTGCCGGTGATCACGCTGGCGCCGGAGCTCGAGCAGATCCTGCTCGGCTCGCTTTCCGGTGGCGGCGGCGTGGCTGGCGCCGCGGTGGAACCGGGCCTGGCCGACCGCCTGCAACAGAGCGTGGCCGAGGCGGCGCGGCGCCAGGAAATGAGCGGCGAGCCCGCGGTCTTGCTGGTCGCGCCGCTGCTGCGGCCATGGCTCGCGCGCTTCACCCGCCACGTGGCACAGAACCTGCACGTACTGGCCTACAACGAGGTGCCCGACAACCGTCGGGTGCGTTTGGTGCAGGCGCTCGGGCGATGAACAGGATGGATGAGATGGCGATGGTCAGGCAACGCGCAACCGGAACTTCCGCCCGCGTCATCCGCGCGATGCAGTGGAGCAACCGCACATGAAGATCAAGCGATTCGTAGCCGCCGACATGCGTCAGGCGATGCGCGAAGTGCGCGAGGAGCAGGGGCCCGAGGCGGTGATCCTGTCCACCCGGCGCATGGAGGATGGCATCGAGGTCATCGCCGCCATCGACTATGACGAGGCGCTGATGCGCGAAGCGTCGCGCCACGGCGCACCGGCCGAAGGGACGACGCCGGTTGAGAAGAAGGACGAGGCGCTGCCACCGAAGCTGCCGGTCGCCGCAACCGAAGCCGTCGCGCCCGCCGCGCGCGCGCCGCGCAGGTCAGTCGCACCCGTGCCGGCAGCGGTCGAATCGGGCATGCGGCCGCTGATGGAGCAGGCCGCGCAGGACACCGCGCAGCTGCGCAGCGAGCTGGGCAGCATGCGCGAGATGCTGGAGATGCAGCTGTCGAGCCTGGCCTGGAACGACATGGAGCGGCGCCAGCCGCTGCGTGCACGCGTGCTGCGCGAGATGACCCGTCTCGGCATCGAGGCCGACGTCGCGCGCGCCCTGGTGGATGAGCTGCCCGACCAGATCAATGCCGAGCAGGCGCGCTACCTGCCGCTGGGCATGCTCAGCCGCCACCTGGCGGTGAGCGGGCGTGGCCTGGCCGGCGACGATGGTGGCGTCACCGCGCTGGTCGGTCCCACCGGCGTGGGCAAGACCACGACGATCGCGAAACTCGCCGCGCGCGCGGTGATGCGCCACGGCGCCGACCAGGTGGCGCTGGTGAGCACCGATCACTACCGCATCGGCGCCGCGGCCCAGCTGGAGCATTACGGCCGCCTGCTCGGCGTGCGCGTCTACCCGGCCTACGACGCGGAAAGCCTGCGCAAGGTGCTGGAGATGCTGCGCAGCCGGCACACCGTGCTGATCGACACCGCCGGCGTGGCCGGCAGCGACCCGCGGCTCAACCAGCAAATGGAGATCCTTGCCGACGCCAGCGACCTGCGCGCCTGCCTGGTGCTGGCGGCCAACGCACAATCGCAATCGCTGGACGAAGCGGTGCGCGCCTATCTGTCGCTGAAGCCGCAGGCCTGCATCCTGACCAAGCTCGACGAGGCGCCGAACCTGGGCGGGGCGTTGTCGGTGCTGATCCGCCACCGGCTGCCGCTGGATTACACGACCGACGGCCAGCGCGTGCCCGAAGACATCGCCACCGCGGATGCGCGCGTGCTGGTCTGCCGGGCGGCGCAGTCGCTGAGGACCCCCGCTCCCGACGACGGCGTGATGGCCGAACGTTTCGGCCTCGCCGTGGCCAGCGCATGAGCGGAGTACTTGCCATGGACCAAGCTTCCGGACTGAAGCAGATGCTGTCGAACATGGTCGGCCACATCGTGCCGGCCGCCGCGGTGCCCGGCGACCACCAGGCCAGCAGCCTGCTGGCCAATGCATCGGTGGCGCGCCGCCACTGCCGCGCGATTGCGGTGGCCGGCGGCAAGGGCGGCGTCGGCAAGAGCACCGTCGCGGTGAACCTGGGCATGTCGCTGTCGATGGCCGGGCGCGAGGTGATGCTGCTGGACGCCGACATGGGCCTGGCCAACGTCGACGTGATGCTTGGCCTCACGCCGTCGCGCCACATCGGGCACCTGCTCGATGGAGAGTGCACGCTGGAAGAACTGTTGCTGCCGGCACCGCGCGGCCTGCAGGTAGTGCCCGCCGGTTCCGGCACGCGCCGGCTGGCGCAGCTCAACAACGGCGAGCACGCGGCGATCATCCGCGCCTTCGACGAACTGGCGCGGCCGCCGGAGTTCCTGCTAGTGGACACCGCCGCCGGCCTGTCCGACAACGTGACGATGTTCGCCGCCGCGGCGTCCGAAGTGATCGTGGTGGTGTGCGACGAACCCGCCTCGCTGACCGACGCCTACGGGCTGACCAAGGTGCTCAGCCGCGACTTCGGCGTGCGCCGCGTCCGCATGGTCGCCAACATGGTGCGCAACGAGGGCGACGCGCGGGCGCTGCACCAGAAGCTGGCGCGGGTCAGCGACCGCTTCCTCGACGTGGTGATCGATTTCGCCGGATGGGTGCCGCACGACGAGCGTCTGCGCCAGGCCATCCGCAGGCAGTGCGCCGTCGTCGACCTGTGGCCGTCGAGCCAGTCGGCGCTGGCATTCAAGAAAATCGCCGGTGCGGCCGATAAGTGGGCGGAACCCGACCGCGCGGGTCTCGACCGGATTGCCTTTTTTGGCGGCCGTACCGCAACGGCCGATGGGGTCCCGAGATGAGTGTGGCTTCGGAATATCTGCAACTCTCCCGCGAGAGTGCCGACGAACTGGTACGTCGGCACGCGCCGCTGGTCCGCCGTATCGCCTATCACCTGATGGGGCGATTGCCGGCCAGCGTCGACGTGGGCGATCTCATCCAGGCGGGAATGATCGGTTTGCTGGAAGCGTCGCGCCACTTTGCCCTCGATCGCGGGGCCAGCTTCGAGACGTACGCGGGCATACGCATCCGTGGCGCGATGCTGGATGAGTTGCGCCGCACCGACTGGACCCCGCGTTCGGTGCATCGCAAGACCCGCGAGGTGGCCGAGGTCATCCGCCAGATCGAGACCGAGACCGGTGCCGAGGCGGAAGACGCGGAAGTGATACGGCGGCTCGGGATCAGCGCGGAGGAGTACCACCAGGTGCTCGCCGATGCGTCCTGCGTGCGCCTGCTCAGCCTGACTGCCTCGGACGACAACGAGGAAAGCGGCGTGCTCGACGTGGTCGACGAAAGCGGCCTGAGCCCGTCCGAGAACATCGAGCGCGACGGCATGCGCGAGGCGCTGGCCGAAGCGATCGGCGGCCTGCCGGAGCGCGAGCAACTGGTGATGTCGCTGT
>Ga0207664_10000442_pt1 | contig 29595 bp, 23 predicted proteins | sample LARL83metaG_FD_184349 | JGI IMG/M metagenome (GOLD analysis project Ga0207664, IMG submission 184349) | Corn, switchgrass and miscanthus rhizosphere microbial communities from Kellogg Biological Station, Michigan, USA - LAR L8-3 metaG... | ecosystem: Host-associated > Plants > Roots >... | reverse complement strand
GTGGGGTTCCCGGTCGGGGTGGGGCCTCCGGTCGGCGTCGGGAACCCGGTCGGCGTGGGCCCGCCGCGGCAGCCGAAGGGGTTCCCCTGCCCTTGGCCCTGTCCCTGGCCCGGGCAGGGCTGGCCGTGGCTGTGGTCGTGCTTCGGCTTGGGCTTGGGCAGCGCGCCGTACAGGTTCCACTTCTCGCCATCGTTGTTGACCGGCAGGAACTGCTCCACCGGCACGCCTTCGAAGTTCTTCACGAAGTACTCGTGCCACATGTACGCCGGCCACTGCCCGCCGTACCCGGACATGCCGCCGACGCCGAACAGTGTCTGCACGCCCGCCGGCGGCGCGTACGCCAGCGACGAGGTGGCCGAACACTCCGACCCAAGCCGCGCCGGGCAGTGCGGCTTGTTGACGAACATGGCGTCCGCCATGGCATACCGCGGCGTCGCGGCCATGAAGTACGCCGACTGGGCCAGGTTGGTCGTCCCGGTCTTGGCGATGACCGGCTGGCCGTTGTCCAGGCCGAGGCCCGCCGCGGTGCCGCCGCCGGTCGTGTCGGCCGACAGCGCCCAGTCCACGTCCGCCGCCTGGTCGGCGGTGAGCACCTGGCGCGTGGTGACCTTCGCCGGGGTGACCGAGTTACCGACGATGATCTTCTTGATGACGTGCGGGGTGTTGTACAGGCCGTTGTTGGCGAGCGTGGCGATCGTGGTCGCCTGCTCCTCGACGGTCAGCGATGCCTGGCCGAGCGCGATCCCCGCCTCATCCTGCATCGGGTTCGGCCCGCCGACCATCCCGCTGGCCCGGACGTCCACGCCGAAGGCCTTGGCCATGTCCGTCACCGGGTGGGCACCGGTCGCGGGGTCATACGCCACGCGGTGCCACAGGTCGGTGTAGGCGGTGTTCAGCGAGAGAGCCGTCGCCATCTGCACGGGCGTGGGCCCGAAGCTGTTGGTACCGCTCTCGTCGTTCACGACCTCGTAGTAGCCGGGACCGGGCGACTGCTGCCCCCGCTTGGCGAGCGTGGTGGGCGACGAGTCGGGCGGGATCTGCAGCGGCGAGTCCCCGTTCAGGAGGGAAGTCTTGACGTTCATCCCCTGCTTGACGGCGGTGGCCAGGACGTAGGTCTTGAACGAGGAGCCGACCTGGTTGCGGGACTGCAGCGCGTTGTCGAACTGGCAGTGGCAGTCCTTCTTGTTGTAGTTCGGCCCGCTGTACATGGCCAGGATGGCGCCGTTATGCACGTCCTCGAGCACCGCCCCGGTGCGGACCCAGTGCGGCAGCCCCGTGCAGGCCGTGTGCGCCTGGACGGCCAGCAGGGCAGGTGGCGAGCAGTGCTTCATCAGGCTGTCGGCCTGCCGGACCGTGGAGTACATCGAGGCCATCAGGTTCTGGTTGAACGTGGTGACCACGTGCAGGCCACCGGTGTTGATCCGCCCGAGCGAGTAGTGGTAGGTCGTCTCGAGCTCGTTCAGCACGGCCTGCATGATGTAGCCGCGGTAGCCGTTCCAGGTGTTGTTCACCGGCGGGACCACGGCGGGGAACTTCTGCAGCGCCGCCGCATAGCCCTGCGGGGACAGCGTGCCCATGCTCTCCATGGTCCGGAGCACGTACTTCCAGCGGAACACCAGCGCCGCGTGGGCCGGACCGGCCTTGGGGTCGGGCTTGTAGTAGCTCGGGCTCTGGATCATCGCGGCGATCATCGCGGCCTGCGCCGGGGTGATCTTGTTGAGCTGGCTGGGGTCCAGGCCGAAGTAGACCTGCGCCGCCGCGGCCGCGCCGTAGGCGCCGCCGCCGAAGTAGACCGTGTTCAGGTACTGCTGGAGGATCCACTCCTTGGACTTGGCCTGGGCGAGCTTCTGCGAGACGAAGATCTCCTTGATCTTGCGGCTCGCGGTCTGCGCCGTGCCGATGTCGTCGTAGTAGTTCCTGACGAGCTGCTGGGTGATGGTGGAACCGCCCTGCAGGTTCCCGCCGGAACTGGTGAGGTCGTAGTAGGCGGCGCGGACGATACCGGTCACCGAGATGCCGCCCTCGTGCCAGAAGTTCTTGTCCTCGGCCGCCACCACCGCGTCGCGGAGCGTCGCGGGGAACTGGCTGTAGGTGAGGATCACCCGGTTGGTCTGGCCGAACTGGCCCACCTCGGTCTTGCCGTCGCTGAAGTAGACCTTGGACGCCTGCTGCATGACGGCCGACTGGACATCGGGGATGGGGGTCTTGGAGTAGGCGTATGCCACCCCCGCCATGGCCGTGATGATCATGAGGCCGACGAACGCCGCGGCGATCGTCAGCGCCTTCTTCCACGTCCAGTGCCGCCACCAGCTGCCCTTGCGGCGCGGCCCCTTGCCGCCCGGGTCGTCCGGCCCGCCCCAGTCGCCGCTGCCGTTGCCGCTCCGCCGCGGCCGACGGCCCGGCTCATCCCAGTCGCCCTGAACGCCGTTGCGGCGCAGCCGCTCACGCAGGTCGTCCCTGATGTCGCGGACGCCGGTGCCGAACCGGGACGTCGTGCGGCCGCGGGTCCCACGCTCTCCCCACGGGCTCGCGCTCCCCGGCCGCGGCCCGTCCTGCCCGGGTGCGCCGCGCCCAGGCGAGAAGTCCTCGCGGACCCCGCCGCGGGTGCCGTCGGCCGTGGCCGCCCCGCCGCGGCGCGGCGATCCACCGCCCCGCAGGGACCCCCGTGACGACCGGTTCGAGTGCCCGCCGTGCCGGCCGCCACCGGCCGAACGCCCGGAACTGCGGCCGTAGCCGCCGGCCTCAGAGGCCGCGGCGGAGCCGTCGGAAGAGCCCGGGCGGGACGGGAAAGAACCACCCCGGCCTGGCCGGTAGGCGTGCGGAATATCTGGGTTACTCACGCGTCCTCGCTGGTTGGATGAGCCCAGTCCGGGCGGGGGTAATCGACCCACCGCGGTTCACCGTACCTGGCGGTGCACGGCATCGTGCCCGTTCGCCACCTTGCCTCGTGGCTCTGCCTCGCGCCCGGAGGATCTTCCCTGACCAGGTACTTTAACTCGTCTTGCTCGCTGTTTGTGGCCTAGGCCGGCCGCGCCGGGCGCGCGGCTCGCCCGTGCCAAGAACATAGGACGAAGCGAGGTGGTTCCAGCCACAACTCTGGCAGACCTCGACGACGTACGCCCGGAACTCCCCATATTCCGTAGCCATCTCGGCCAGTTCGGGCGCCTGCTTTACCCGGCCTTCGTAACGCCCGAGTTCGTCCCCGTACACGTAGGTCACGTGGGTGAGCCGGGACCGGCGGCAGATCGGGCACCTGGTGTCCGTCGCCTCGCCGTGGAACTTCGCGGCACGGAGCAGGTAGGGATGCGCGTCGCAGACGTCCGCAACGGTGGTGTGGCCAGCAAGCACCGAGGCGAGCGTTGCCCTGCGGGCAAGCGCGTAATCGACCACACATCTCCTGGGTGCCATCCCAGACAGCGTACGACGCATTCGTGACCGCGCCGAGACCACAAGGCCCGCCATCTGCGCGGGCGGGCGGCCCCGGGCAGGGGCTATGCACCGCGGCGGCGAACGGCCACCGAACGGGAGGTTGCAACATCTCTCGGTTCGACATATCTTGACGATGTATCGGTTCGATACATCGATGCGAGGTATAGCGCCTCCAGGCCCGTCCAGCCGGGACGGGCCGGGCAGGCATATCGGGAGGCATGGGGCTGTCGTGAGCGGTGGTCACCGGTCGGGAGTGCTCGAGCTGGCCGTGCTCGGCCTGCTGCACGAGACTCCCATGCACGGCTATGAACTGCGCAAGCGGCTGAATGCCTTCCTCGGCGCGTTCCGCGCGTTCGGGTACGGCTCGCTCTACCCCTGCCTCAAGGACCTCCTGGCCCAGGGCCTGATCGCCGAGGAGGAACCCGGCATGCCGGGCAGCCCCCTGGCCGGCCGCCGGTCGAAGATCGTCTACCGGCTGACCGCGGAGGGCAAGGAGCGGCTGGAGCAGCTCCTGGCCGAGCCGGGCCCGGCCGCGTGGGAGGACGACGGCTTCGGCGTCAGGTTCGCCTTCTTCGGCCAGACCCGCGCGGACATCAGGCTGCGCATCCTGGAGGGCCGCCGGACCAGGCTCGAAGAGCGGCTGGATGCCTTCCGCGCGGCGCTGTCGCGGACCAGAGAGCGCCTGGACAGCTACACGCTCGAGCTGCAGAGGCACGGACTTGAGTCGGTCGAGCGGGAAGTCCGCTGGCTCAACGAGCTGATCGCATCCGAGCGGCAGGCGGGTGACGAGCCGGGACGGCAGTCCCCGCCGCCCGGCGATAACGACACGTCAGCGGGCACTACCGCGAGCTGACAGGCCGGCGCCGCCCCCCGCGGCGCCGCTGGCAAAGAACAGGAGCAATCCTCATGGGTTCGGTACGAGTAGCCATCGTGGGTGTGGGTAACTGCGCAAGTTCCCTCGTCCAGGGGGTGGAGTACTACAAGGACGCCGATCCGGGGAGCCGGGTACCGGGCCTGATGCACGTGCAGTTCGGCCCCTACCACGTGCGCGACGTGGAGTTCGTCGCGGCATTCGACGTGGACGCCAAGAAGGTCGGGCAGGACCTGGCGGACGCGATCGGGGCCAGCGAGAACAACACCATCAAGATCTGCGACGTCCCGCCGACCGGGATCACCGTGCAGCGCGGGCCCACCATGGACGGCCTGGGCCAGTACTACCGCGAGCTGATCACCGAGTCGGACGATCCGCCCGTCGACGTCGTGGCAGCGCTCCGCGACGCGCGGGCCGACGTGCTGGTGTCCTACCTGCCGGTCGGCTCGGAACAGGCGGACAGGTACTACGCGCAGTGCGCACTGGACGCGGGCGTGGCGTTCGTCAACGCACTCCCCGTGTTCATCGCTTCGGACCCGCTGTGGGCCGCCAAGTTCACGCAGGCCGGTGTGCCGATCATCGGCGATGACATCAAGTCACAGGTGGGCGCCACCATCACCCACCGGGTGCTGGCCAAGTTGTTCGAGGACAGGGGCGTGGAACTGCTGCGCACCTACCAGCTCAACGTCGGCGGCAACATGGACTTCATGAACATGCTGGAGCGCACCAGGCTGCAGTCCAAGAAGGTCTCCAAGACCCAGTCGGTGACCTCGCAGATCCCGCACGAGATGGAGAAGGCGGCCGTGCACATCGGGCCCTCCGACCACGTGCCGTGGCTCGACGACCGCAAGCTGGCGTTCGTCCGGCTGGAGGGCAAGGCATTCGGCGACGTCCCGCTCAGCCTCGAGTACAAGCTGGAGGTCTGGGACTCGCCGAACTCGGCCGGCGTGATCATCGACGCGATTCGTGCGGCCAAGATCGCCCTGGACCGCGGCATCGGCGGGCCCCTGCTGTCGGCGGCGAGCTACCTGATGAAGTCCCCTCCGGAGCAGTACGGCGACGACGACGCGCGGGACGCGGTGGAGAAGTTCATCCGCGGTGAGGTGGACCGCTAGAGCCTGGCCCGCCACGGTGCGGCTGCAGATTTTGCGGCGTTACGCACCCCGTGGCCAGCGCCGCTCGAACGATCGCAGGTTCCGTGGCACCCGTTAGGCTGAGCGGGTGCCTCGCGCCTCTCTCCTGGCCGACCTGCGCAGCGTGCTGGCGGAACGGGACTTCCGGCGGCTGTTCTCGGTGCGGCTGATCTCGCAGGCCGGGGATGGCATCGTCACCGCCGGCGTCGGCACGTACGTGTTCTTCAACGCAAGCTCGTTCCCCAGCCCGTCGGCGGCGGCGGCGGCGTTCACCGTGCTCTACCTGCCGTACTCGGTTATCGGGCCGTTCGCCGGGGTGCTCATCGACCGCTGGTCGCGCCGTCAGATCCTGGTCTTCTCCGCCCTGCTGCGGTCGGCCTTCGTGGTGCTGACCGCGGCCGTGATGGCCTCCGGCGCCCGTGGCGCGCCGCTGTACGTGGCGGTGCTGCTCGTGCTGGGCGTGAACCGGTTCTTCCTGGCGTCGCTGTCGGCCGCGCTGCCGCACGTGGTCGCCGAGGACAAGCTGGTGATGGCCAACTCGGTGTCACCGACCGTCGGCGGCATCGTCGGCGCGATCGGCGGCATCGCCGCCCTCGGCCTGAACGCGGCCACCGGCGATACCGAGCGGGGCGCCGCCATCACGATCTTGGTGGCCGGTTGCTGTTACGTGGCGGCCGGCGCGGTGGCCGCCACCATGCGGCGTGACCTGCTCGGCCCGGAGTTCGAGCCGGGCACCGAGCCGGGACGGCTGCTCGGCGAGGTGGGCGCGGTCGCGGCCGACCTGGCGGCCGCCGCGCGGTACGCGATCAGGCACCGCGGCCCGGCCAGTGCGCTCGGCGCCACCGGCGCCGGCAAGTTCCTGTTCGGGATCCTGACCGTGGTGTCGATCCTGCTGTACCGGAACTACTTCTACCCCTCCAGCGCCGCGGTGGCCGAGGGCCACGTCGTGCTGCTCGCGACGGTCTCCGCGGTCGGCTACGGCTGCGCGGCACTGGTCGTGCCGCCGGCCACCCGGTGGCTGTCCAAGCGGGCCGTCATCGCGCTGCTGCTCGCAGCGGCCGGGGTGGTGACCGCGGTGCTGGGCGAGAGCTTCGACGAGATCGCGTACCTGGCCTTCGGGTTCCTGCTGTACCTGACCGCGCAGGGCGTGGCCATCTGCGCGACCACGGTGCTGCAGGAGGAGACCGGCGACGCCTTCCGCGGCCGGCTGTTCGCCTTCTACGACGTGATGTTCAACGTCTCGCTGGCCGCCGGGGCGATCGTGTGCGCGGCCTTCGTGCCGCACAACGGGAGGTCGCCGGCGATCCTGGGGGTTGTCGCGGCCGGGTACGTTGCGGCGGCGGCCGGGTACTGGATCTTCAGCCGTCAGCCCCCGCCGGTCTCCTCCGGCGGTTCCGGTACGTCCAGTCCCTCCCCGGCGGCCCAGTCCAGCAACTCCTGAACGGCGCGCTCACGCCCGAGCGGGCCGTGCTCCATCCGTAGTTCCAGCAGGTACGTGTAGGCCCTGCCGACGATCGGGCCCTGCGGCACGCGGAGGATGTCCATGATCTCGTTGCCGTTCAGGTCCGGCCTGATCCTGTCCAGTTCCTCCTGCACCGACAGGGCGGCGATCCGCTGCTCCAGGTCGTCGTAGGAACGCTCGAGCCGCAGCGCCTTCGCCTTGTTCCTCGTCGTGCAGTCCGCCCTGGTCAGCACGTGCAGCCGGGTCAGCAGGTGGCCCGCGTCCCGCACGTAGCGCCGGACGGCCGAATCGGTCCACTCCCCTTCTCCGTAGCCGTGGAACCGCAGGTGCAGCGCGACAAGTTCGGACACGTCCGAGACCACCGCGGAGGGGAAGCGCAGCGCGGTGAGCCGCTCCTTGGCCATTGCCGCCCCGACCACCTCGTGATGGTGGAAGGCCACCCTCCCCCCGGGGCCGGGCAGCTTGCGGCGCGTCTTGGGCTTGCCGATGTCGTGCAGCAGCGCCGCGAGCCGGACCACCAGGTCGTTCTCCAGCCCGTAGACAGGCTCCAGGATGGTGGCCCGGGCCAGCACGGTCAGCGTGTGCTGGTACACGTCCTTGTGCCGGAAGTGCTCGTCGCGCTCCAGTCGGAGCTTGGGCACCTCGGGCAGGACCTGCTCCGCGACCCCCGTGTCCACCAGCACGGATATACCGCGCACCGGCCCGTCGGGGCCGGGCGAGCAGATCAGCTTGGTCAGCTCGCCGCTGATCCGTTCCGCCGACACCACCGACAGCCGGCCAGCCATCGCCGTCATCGCCGCCTGCACGGCGGGTTCCACGGAAAAACCGAGTTGCGCGGCGAACCGTGCGGCGCGGAGCATCCGCAGCGCGTCGTCGTTGAACGAGTCTTCCGGCTTTCCCGGCGTGCGGAGCACCTCGGCCCGCAGGTCACGCAGACCGCCGAACGGGTCCACCAGTTCCAGCGACGGCAGCCGTACCGCGATCGCGTTGACCGTGAAGTCCCGCCGGCTCAGGTCCGCCTCCAGGGACCGGCCGTACCTGACCTCTGGCTTGCGCGAGTCCGGCTGGTACTCCTCGCTCCGGTACGTCGTGATCTCGCAGACGAAGCTGCCTTTGCGCAGGCCAACGGTGCCGAACTGAATCCCGGTCTCCCAGATCGTGTCGGCCCAGCCGGCGACGATCTCACGCACCTGCTCGGGCCGGGCATCGGTGGCCAGGTCATAGTCGCGTTCCGGGCTGAAGCGGCCAAGGAAGGCGTCCCGGACCTTGCCGCCGACCAGGCTCAGGTCGTGGCCGGCAGCGACGAACAAGTGTGCCAGCCCGGCGATCGGCTCGACCAGCTCGCGCAGCAGCGCCGCAGCGGCACGGCGCTGTTCCGGGGTGAGGTCGAAGGAATCCGGCACGGGACGAGGGTAGGGGGTCGCGGGTGCCAACCGGAAATAGACGCCGCGCCAGCGCGCACGCCGCCGGGCCTGGCGCCGGTGCCGCACCGCCGCCCGGGCATCTGCGAGTGATGATCGCGGGGCGTGAACGGGAGCCGACGATCGGCAATAACATTTCGGCATGGCGTGTCAGCGGCTTCGGCCACCGGGGGGTTCCGGGCCATGGGGTCCGGGGGCCCGCCCCCGGGCCGGCGGAGTGCCCCCCCGGGCTAGCACCGCCCGGCGGTGCCTGCGGATGGCGGCCGCGGCAGCGGCCGCGGCGCTGGGCGCCGGGTGGCTCGCTACGGTGCCCGCGGCGGCCGCGCCGGATGCGGGCGCCGGAGCGGTCCGCGCCGCGGCGGGCGGCCAGCCCGGGGCACGATCGCACCCGTGGATCGCGATCACATCGGTCAGCCCGACCGTCGCGAGGCCCAAGGGGAAGGTCGTCGTCTCCGGCATCGTCGCCAACCCAACGCCGGAGACGCTGCAGGACCTGACCGTGCAGCTATGGTCGTCTGACCTCGCCCTGGCCAGCCGGTCGGCCATGAACGGCTACCTGAGCGCGGAAAGCTCGTCGGGCCTGGACGCCCAGGTGCCCGGCGCGCCGCTCACCCTGCCCGGCAAGGTGCCACCGCACGAGACCCAGCAGTGGACCCTGACGCTGGACGTGACCCAGACCGGGATGCGGGCGTTCGGCGTGTACCCGCTGGCCGCGCAGCTCAGCAGGGCGGGCGCGGTGGTGGATGTGGCACGCACTTTCCTGCCATTCTGGCCGGGAAAGCACGCGGCGCGCACGGTGAAGCCGCTGACCATCGGCTGGGTCTGGCCGCTCATCGACACCCCGCAGCGGGGCACGTGCCCGGCGCTGCTGTCCAACGAACTCGCGGGCAGCGTGGCGCTCGGCGGGCGGCTGAACACCTTGCTCGAGGCCGGCCAGTCCGCCGACGGCCGCCACGCCGCGATCACCTGGGCCATCGACCCGGCGCTGCTGAGCGACGTCTCGGTGATGAAGCAGCCTTACCGGGTCACCTCCCGCGCGGATTGCTCGGGCGGAAAGACCAAGCAGGCCAGCCGCCCCGCGGCCGCCTGGCTGAGCCACGTCAAGGACCTGGCCGGCGAGCAAGACTTCTTCGTCACTCCCTATGCGGACGTGGACATGGCCGCCATGGCCCATCATGGCCTGGACAGCGAGCTGACCGCCGCCTTCGCAGATGGCCGGCTCGTGGCACAGAAGCTTCTCGGCCGGTCGGAGCGATCTACCCCGGCCACACAAGGCGTGCTGGCCTGGCCCGCCGGTGGGGTTGCGGACTACGGCGTCCTGGAGGCACTCGCCGCACAGCAGCACGTCCAGGTGATGATCATGGACAGCAAGCTGATGCCGCCGACCACCCAGGTCACCTACACGCCCACGGCGGTGACCACCACGCCAAACCGGTTCGGTGGCCTGATGCACGTCCTGCTGTCCGACCACGAGCTCACCCAGATCCTGTCGCTGCGGCGCAGCGAGATACCCGGCGTGGAGCCCGGCCCGGCCGCGATGCCGGCCGGCGTGCGCACCCAGATCCGGCAGGCCGCCGCGTTCGCCAAGGAGCAGTGGTTCCTCGCGGAAACGGCGATGATCGCCGCCGAGCCGGCCCGCACATCCCGCGCGCTGGTGGCGGCCCCGCCGCGCCGCTGGGATCCGTCCCCGACCCTGGCCGCCGCGCTGCTGAACGAGACGGCCACCGCACCCTGGCTACGCCCGGCCACGCTGGCCAGCATCGTCGCCGACGGGCCCGCGCCTGGATCGCCGGCCAGGCGGGCGCCACCGTCCAACCTGCGCAGCCGCGGCGAACTGACCGGGTCGCTGCTGCGGCAGGTGCGCGACGACCTCGTCGCGCAGGTCCACCTGCTGGACAGCATCCTCACCACCGGCGGCCAGGGCTACCTGTCCACCGCCGTGGACGCGGTTGAGTCCTCGGCCTGGCGCGGCGGCAAGCGTGCGCAGCGGCCCGCCGAGCAGTTGCTCCACCACGAGCTGGCCTTCGTGACGCAGAAACTGGCGCAGGTCAGAATCGTCACCTCGGGGCGGGTCACGCTCGGCGGCAAGGCTGGCGACGTGCCCGTCTCGGTACGCAACAACCTGCCCCACGCGGTCATAGTCCAAGTCAGGGCCAGGGTGTCGGCCGATGACCAGGTGACGATCGCGCCCTACAAACGCCTGGTCAGGGTGCCAGGCAAATCCTCGGTGCCGGTGCGGATTCCGGTGCGGGCCGCGGCCGCCGGGTCGAAGACGCTTACCTTGTGGCTGGCCACCCCCGAGGGGGCGGCCCTGCCGGGGCCGCCGACGACCCTGACGGTGACCGCTACGCACTTCGGCACCCTGGCGATCGTCATCATCAGCGTTGCCCTCGTGGTGTTCGTGCTCTCCGCCGCAGCACGGGCGATCCGCCGCGGCGGGCCACAGGATGGCAGCGCTGGCGCGGAGGCCCAAGAGCTTGACCCCATGCCCGGCCCGCGCGATCCGGCATCTGGAGGTGATGAACCCGGTAGCGTCGGTCCGGAGACCGTGGACGAGCGTCAGCCAGCCAAGGAGGACGATGAGCACGCCACCGCCCCGGGCGGGGCAGACCGCCGCTGACGTGACCGGGTGGCCGCAGGGCCGCGACCGCGCGGCACCGGAGGCATACGGGCGCGCTCAGTCCCCCGCAGCTGGTACCGGACGTCAGCCGGGTTCCCACCGCGCGCAGCCACCGGGACGGCCGCCAGGCGATGGCCGGGGCACCGGCTCACGGCCGGACGTCGAGAACGTCAACGTCGTCCGCTCCAGCGGCGTCATGGCGCTGGGCACCCTCGCGTCCCGTGGCACCGGGTTCCTCCGCACGCTGGTCATCGCCTACGTGCTCGGCGTCGGCGCGGTCTCCACCGCGTACTACAACGCGAACACCCTGCCCAACGCGGTGTATGACCTGATGCTCGGCGGCATCCTGACCAGCGTCGTGGTACCACTGCTCGTCAACGCCGCCAAGCGGGACGCCGACGGCGGCGAGGCCTACGACCAGCGGATGTTCACCCTGGCCACGATCGCGCTGGCCGCCCTCACCCTGGTCGCCACCCTGGCAGCGGCCCTGCTGGTGGAACTGTACGCACACGCCCTCACCGGCGCCGAGCACGACCTGACGGTGATCTTCGCGTTCTTCTTCATCCCGCAGATCTTCTTCTACGGCGTGAGCTCGCTGGCCGGTGGGGTGCTGAACGCCCGGGGACATTTCGCGGCGCCGATGTGGACCCCCGTGCTCAACAACGTCGTGGTGATCGCCGTCCTGCTGCTGTTCGTCGTGGTCGGTGGCGCCGGGACCTCCGCCTCGACCATCTCCAGCGGCGAGGTTCAGCTACTCGGGTTCGGCACCACGCTCGGCATCGTGGTGCAGACGGTGGCGCTGATCCCGTTCCTGCGCCGGGTGGGGTTCCGCTGGCACCCGCGCTTCGACTTCCGCCGCGACGAAGTGGCCGAGATCATGCGGATGGCCGCGCCGCTGTTCGGCTACATCGTCACCACGCAGGTCTCGTTCCTTGTGGTGACGAACGTCGCCAACGCGGCCTGGCAGCACGCTTCTTACGACGGCACCCCCACCTACGGCTACGCCTGGCAGCTTTTCCAGATGCCCTACGCCATCGTGGGCATCTCGGTGATCACGGCTCTGCTGCCGCGGATGAGCGCGCACGCCGCCGAACGAAGGTTCGCCGAGGTCAAGCTCGACTTCTCCGGCGGTGTCCGGCTGTCCTCGGCGGTCGTGGTCCCCGCTTCGCTGTTCCTGCTCGTGCTGGGCGCCCCGTTCGCCGAGGCGCTGTTCGGGTACGGCAGCACCACGGCCACCGATGCGAAGTACATCGGGCTGGTGTTCGGGATCTTCTCGCTCGGCCTGGTGCCCTACATGATGTTCCAGCTCATGCTGCGTGTGTTCTACGCGATGCACGACAGCAAGACGCCCATGTACATCGGGGTGGCCGTGATGGCCGTGAACGTCGCCGCCAGCCTGCTCTCGCTGGCCGCGCTGCCCGCCGGCCACGTGGTCGAGGGGGTGGCGGCCGCGTTCGGGCTCGCCAACCTGGTCGGCACCGTCATCGCGTGGCGCATCCTGTCCCGGCGGATGCGCGGCCTGTACGGCAGGCTGATCGCCATCAGCCTGGTCCGGATGCACCTGGCGGCCATCCCTGGGGCGATCTTCGCGCTGGCAGTGTCCTTCTCCGTCGGGGTCATCTTCTCCCCCGGGCCCGCGTTCGGGATCATCACCGTGATCATCGGCGGGAGCGGCGCGCTGCTGCTCTACGTGCTCTTCTGCAAGGCGCTCGGGGTCACCGAACTGACCGAACTGGGCAGCGGGCTGCGGACGAGGCTGAGGCGATGACACGGGGAATCGCGCCGGACGGGCGCGCTGGGGCCGAGTCACCGACAGGTAACGGTTTGCCCGGGCGCAGGGCGCGGGCTTCGGCCCGCTGGCACCCGCGGCCTACCATGGTGACGGCAGCATGGTGATGCATGTCGCCCTGCTGGCCACCCCGGGGGCGCGGAAGGAGGGTCGAGGGCCTGCCCCGCTCTTGACTGCATATCAATGAGCACCTTCATCTCTGAACCGGGTACCCGCCTTGGCGGGCGGTACCGGCTCGAAGACCGGGTCAACGCCAGCAGTGGGTGGGCTGCCTGGAAAGCGATCGACGAGACCCTCGCCCGGCCGGTCACCGTCTTGACCTTCGCGCGTGGTTTCCCGCGCATCACCGACGTGGTGACCGCGGCGCGGGCGGCGAGCAGGCTCACCGATGCGCGGCTCGCGCAGGTCTTCGACGTCGAGGAGGATTGGGACCACGCCTACGTGGTGATGGAGTGGGTGGCCGGCGACTCCCTGGAGGATCTGCTCGCCGATGGGCCACTGGACCCGGGCCAGGGCGCGGAGATCATCGCCCAGGGCGCCGAGGCGCTCGCCGTCGCGCACGCCGCAGGCGTGGCGCACCTGTGCCTCAACCCGAACTCGCTGCGCTGGACCGCTGGCGGCGGGGTGAAGATCGTCGGTGTGGGCATCGACGCGGCGCTGTCCGGGGTCACGGTCGACGACCCGGCGCTGGCCGACACCCAGGGCCTGGGAAGGCTGCTCTACGCCGCGCTGACCGCCCACTGGCCGGGCGGCGATTGGCCGTCGCTGCCGCCGGCACCGGAAATGGACGGGCACCCGTGCAGCCCGCGCCAGGTGCGGGCCGGCGTGCCGACCGGCATTGACGACGTCGCCTGCCGGGTCCTGTTCGATCACACGGGCGGAGGAAACCCTCCGGTCACCACGCCAGCCACGCTGGCCACCGCGCTGAACCGGGTGATACCCGCCCCCGCCGCGCCACCGCCCGCCCCGCAGCGTGGCTACGCCACCGGGGCCGGGCCTGCGACGCTCGCCCCGGGGCAGACCTACTGGCAGGGCGGCGGGCCGCCACGGCGGACCGGCCGCGAACCCACGACCGGCCGGGGCTCCGGCGGCCCCCGAGTGCTGGCGGCCGTCGCCGGTGTGCTTGTGCTCGTGGTGATCGGCGTCGCGGCATGGGCATTCAGCCACAACGGTTCGCCGTCGTCGCCCAAGGCCAAGCAGACCCACAGCGCATCCCCGAGCAACACCCCCACGACCGTGCTGCAGCCGCAGGGCGCGGTCGCGTACGGGCCCAACGGCGGCGACAACGCCAGCCAGGCGGGGCTGGCGATCGACAATTCGCCGGGCACGGACTGGAACACCGACTCCTACCAAACGTCGCCGCACTTCGGCAACCTGTACGACGGCACAGGCCTGATGCTGGACATGGGCAAGAGGGTCAACGTGTCGTCGGTGACGGTGACCTTCGGGAACATGCCCGGCACCCATGTGCGCGTCGAGGTCGGCAACACGGGCACGGGTACCGGCAAGGCGCCGCCGCAAGGGTTCACCCTGCTGAACAAGTCGAGTAACGCGGTCGGCCAGGTCACCTTCACCGGGCACAGCACCGCCTCCGGCCAGTTCATCCTGATCTGGTTCACGAAGCTCGCCCAGCAGTCCGGCCAGTCCGGGCACTACCAGGCGGATGTCTTCAACGTCGTCGTGCGAGGATCGTCCTGACGGCCCTCCCGGGTGAACAGCCGCCCGATGCCGAACTGCTCCGGCGGCACGTCAACGGCGACAACGACGCGTTCGGATTGCTGTTCACCCGCCACAAGGACCGGCTGTGGGCGGTCGCGGTACGCACGCTCGGGGACCCCGAGGAAGCGGCCGACGCACTCCAGGACGCGATGATCTCCGCGTTCCGGCAGGCCAGCGGGTTCCGCGGGGACTCGGCGGTGACCACCTGGCTGCACCGGATCGTCGTGAATGCCTGTCTCGACCGGATGCGGCGGCGGGCGGCCAGGCCCGCCGTCAGCGGGCTGGACGAACGGGCCATGGATGTCCTGGCCCCAGGCCCCGCGGGTACCGACGCGGCGGCGAGCACGGAGACCTCGCTTGACGTCATGTCCGCGTTGCGGACCCTGCCGCCCGACCAGCAGGCTGTGCTCGTGCTGGTGGACATGCTCGGCTATTCGGTGGCGGACGCCGCGGCGGTGCTGGGCATCTCGCCCGGCACGGTGAAGAGCCGCTGCGCCCGCGGCCGGGCCAGGCTGCTGCCCCGGCTGGCTCACCTGCGCGGCCGGGGGGATCCGTACGCCGCCGGGGCCGCCCCGGCGTCAGCGGCGCCGCAAGACGGCACGCAACTGGGGAACCAGTCGCCGTCCCGGCGCGTCTCACCTGCGGAAGGAGGAGGTGAGCCCCGGCTGTGAGAGGGCATGCCGACGCAGCGACGCTGGCGGCGTTCCGGGAGGAACTGCTGTCGGCCCGCAAGGCCGCCCAGGTGTCCGCGCACCTGGCCGCGTGCCCGCGCTGCGCTGCGCTGGAGGCGCAACTGGCCGAGGTCACGGCCTTGCTCAACCGTGCCACGGCGCCGCCGATGCCAGACGCGCTCACCGCACGGATCCAGGCCGCGCTGGCCGCCGAGGCCGCGGCCCGCACCCCGGCCACCGCGCCTGCACGGGAGCCGGTTCCCGCCATGTCGGGCGCGGCCGGTCATGGCGGCACGCAGAGCACCAACGGCCACCGCCCCGGGAAGGACACCGGGCGCCGGGCGCGCTGGCGCGACCATGACCGATCCTGGCTGGCTCTCCGCGTCGCCGCGGTCACCGCCGCCGTGGCCGTGATCGCGGGCGGCGGCTACGGTGTCGCGCAGTTGCTGACCGGCAGCAGCCCCGCCGTGAACGGAGCCGCCTCCGGCACCGGCGCGGCCCCGAACATCAAGGTCAAGGGCCCCATCCCGGGCATGCCGGCCGGCGGCATCAACGCAGGGCCCGCCTCGGGCTCCAGCAGCTCGCAGCGCAGTGTCGGCACCACGGCACCCCTGGTGATAATCAGCGGCACCAACTACCAGCCCACGAGCCTGGGCGCCCAGGCCAGCGCCGTACTCCAGCACCTGTCCGGCAGCGGAAACTCATCCGCGCGCCCAGGCCCAACCGTGGCCCCCGCGGCATCCCAGGCAAGCCTCTTTCCCCACCTACAGGCCTGCCTGATCCGCATAAGCAACGGCCAGCGCCCCCAACTGGTGGACCTGGCCCACTACCTAGGCCACCCAGCCCTCATCGTCGTCCTCCCAGGCACCAACGGCGCCCAGCCAAAGGCCCTGGTCATAGCCCCCGGCTGCGACGCCACCACGGCCAATGTCCTAGCCACAGCCCCTCTCCCCCGCACGGGCTAGACCAACCCTGACCCACCCCCACTCCCCGTGCGCGTACGGGTCAGGCCAGCCCCGAACCACCCCCCGCTTCTCCCCCTCCCCCGGTCAGGACTGATGGCCGACCCGACCGTACCTCCCCGCTCCTGACGCCCGTTGACGCTGCGCCAGCGGGCAACGATGAACTGGCAGAGGCGCTTAGCCGGGTGCCAGTTCACCGTTGTCCGCCCCCACCTCTGCCCCGATGCCTGCACCCCCAGCCCACCGCTCCTGCCCCACCGACCTCCGCTGGCCACGCCTGACGCTCTCGGGAATCTCTAGGCCCTAGGATCGGTTGACGCCGTTGCCAGTCAAGCGAAAGGCAATCAGACCGTGAGCGCCATTCACGACGTCATCGTCATCGGATCGGGTCCCGCCGGGTACACGGCCGCGCTGTATGCCGCCCGTGCCCAGCTCAAGCCGCTCGTTTTCGAGGGCTCGGTCACCGCTGGCGGCGCGCTCATGAACACCACCGAGGTGGAGAACTTCCCCGGGTTCCCCGGCGGGATCCAGGGCCCGGACCTGATGGACGCGATGCGCAAGCAGGCAGAGCGGTTCGGCGCGGTGCTCCTTGCCGAGGACGTGACCGAGGTGGATCTGAAGGCCGACCCCAAGGTGGTCATCTCCGAGGGTGAGACCTACCATGCCCGCGCGGTGATCATCGCGACCGGGTCGCGGTACCGCGAGCTTGGCATCCCCGGTGAGAAGCGGCTGTCCGGCCACGGGGTGTCGTGGTGCGCCACCTGTGACGGGTTCTTCTTCCGCGAGCAGGAGATCGCTGTGGTCGGCGGCGGTGACTCGGCTATGGAGGAGGCGCTGTTCCTGACCCGGTTCGCCAAAACGGTGACCGTGATCCACCGCCGTGACGAGCTGCGCGCTTCGAAGATCATGCAGGAGCGGGCGTTCGGCAACCCGAAGATCAAGTTCCGGTGGAACAGCGAGGTGGCCGAGGTCCTCGGTGACGCCAAGATCACCGGGCTGCGGTTGCGTGACACGGTGACCGGCGAACAGAGCGACCTGGCCGTGGGCGGGGTGTTCGTGGCGATCGGCCATGACCCGCGCAGCGAGCTGTTCACCGGGCAACTGGACACCGACTCCGAGGGATACCTGCTGGTCGAGCAGCCGTCCACCAAGACCGCCATGCCCGGCGTATTCGCCTGTGGCGACGTGGTCGACCACACCTACCGCCAGGCGGTCACGGCAGCCGGGACGGGCTGCGCGGCCGCGCTGGACGCCGAGCGTTACCTGGCGGGCGGGGCGAACCCACGAGACATGTACTGACAGGCGCGACAACAGCGGATGCTGAAGGGAGACCAGGAAATGGGCACCACCAAGAAGGTGACCGATGAGACCTTCGAGGCAGATGTCTTGAAGAACGACAAGCCGGTGCTCGTGGACTACTGGGCCGAGTGGTGTGGCCCGTGCAAGATGGTCGCGCCCGTGCTGGAGGCTATCGCCGAGGAGCACGGGGACAAGCTGGACATCGTGAAGCTCAACGTCGACGAGAACCCCGTGGTCACCCAGAAGTACGGCATCCTGAACATCCCCACCCTGGGTGTATTCAAGAACGGCGAGGTCGTCAAGGAACTCGTCGGGGCCCGGTCCAAGTCAGCCCTGCTCCGCGAGCTCGCCGACTTCATCTGACCAAAGCGACGGTCCCGCGGCTATCTCGCCGCGGGGCCGTTTTCGTACCCGGATCCCGCGCGGGGAAGGCAACGCCGACCCTTGGGCTCCCCGGGCCACGGCAAAATGCGGCGAAGGGCCTGTCAGGCCAGTCGTAGCGCCCGTTCTGGAGTCATCGAGCCGAGCAGGCGTTCCAGCGCCACTTCCACGTCTTCCCGCCACGATACGGTCGTTTTGAGCTCCAGCCGCAACCGCGGGAAGTGATGGTGCGGCCGGACCGTTTTGAACCCCACTGCCAGCAGGTAATCCGCGGGCAGCATGCACGAAATGCCCTCTCCCCGCAGGTCGCCGAACGCCTCGATCGCCTTGACTCCGCGCCTGGTCAGGTCCTTGGCAACGCCCTGGACCAGCATCCGGCCCAGCCCGCCGCCCTGGAATTCGGAGAGAATGTTGGCGGTCATCAACAGGACCGCATCGCCGCTGACCGGGCTGGTCGGAAAGGCAACCGACCGCGGCACATACAACGGCGGGGCATAAAGGACATAACCCGCCGGCACGCCGTCCACATAGGTAATTTTTCCGCAGCTGCCCCATTCGAGAAGCATGGCAGAGACCCACGCCTCCTTTTCCAGCGCGGGATCTCCGACCTCCTGCGCGCGGGCGTGGCTGACCGGGTCCAGTTCCCAGAAGACACACTTGCGGCACTTATGCGGCAAGTCGTCCAAATTGTCAAGCGTGACGTTAGCGAGGCGGCGCGTCACCGGCACCCCTTCGTCTAAGCAATTCTCCCGAGCGAGCCGGGCTTCCGCGTGCCATACACAGCAAATGCCGGATAGCACGAGCGGGTGGCCACTGGCCCCGTACCCTGACATGGTACCCACGACCGGGCGCAGCGATCGTGCCAACCGAGACGAGCGCCCTGCCGATGGCGCTGGCCGCGGCCGGGCGCAGCCTCGGCCCTGTGTGCCGCGATCTGCTCGGCCAGGCCGCCGCGAGGGGAACCTGAGACGAACTCTGTCTCTGCGTTACTCGGGGGTATGGTCACGCGGCAAAGGGCAGGTTACGTTATGTCCCGAATGTGCATCCGGCTCGGTAGCGCTCGGCGATATGCCGTGCGCAAGGCGTAACCAGGGCGGCGCCTGGCAGCGAGCATGACCGGCACGGAAAGGGAGTGAGGGCGATTCTCAATCGTTTCGGCAAGGCACTCATCACTGGCGCGGCAGCGGCGGCGGTCATCGGCATGGCGGCCGCGCCTGCGTTCGCCACCGCAGCCACATGGACCGTCAAGCCGGGTGGCGCCACCACCGGTACAGCCGGAAAGACAGTGATCACCGACAAGACCGCGGGCCAGTCGGTGACCTGCACGTCGTCGGTGGCAAAGGGCACGCTCAAGAAGGGCTCCGGCCTGGCCGGTGCGGGCCTCGGCACCATCACCTCGCTAGCCTTCAAGGGGTGCTCGATACTCGGCCAAACTGTCGGCGTGACAATCACCGGAAAGATGCCGCTCAATGGCATCTCCTACAACGCGACGACGAAGACCGCGAGCATGACCATCACGAAGATCCACGGGTCGTTCTCTGTCAGCAGCCTTGGCTGCAGTGCCACCATTGACGGCACTGGCGCCGCAGCGCACAACGGAATGGTCAAGGCCACGTTCAGCAACACCGCCAACACGCTGAAGGTGCTCGCCAGCGGCAACCTGCACCTCTATAACAACACCTGTCCGGTGATCAACAGCGGCGACTCGGTGAACTTCACCGGTAGCTACAAGCTCACGCCCAAGCAGACCATCACCAGCCCTTAAACCCAGGCGCGGTAAGCGAACCAGGCCGGCGGCTTCCGTGGGAAGCCGCCGGCCTGTCCCGTCCGGGCAGGCTCTAGGCTCTGCCCGTGGACCAACGGAAGAGTTTCGGCAGCGACAATCACGCGGGTGCGCACGACGCGGTGGTCCGTGCCCTTGCCCTGGCCAACACCGCGGACGTCCCCGGCTACGGTGCCGACCCGTGGACCGAACACGCCGCATCCGTGCTCCGTGCGGCGTTCGGTGCTCAAGGCGACGTCTACTTCGTGTTCACCGGGACGGCGGCCAACGTCCTGGGGCTCAGCCTGCTGCTGCGCCCCTATGAGGGCGTGATCTGCGCGGAGAGCGCGCACGTGAACGTGGACGAATGCGGGGCGCCGGAACGCATCCTCGGCAGCAAGCTGCTCACCGTGCCCACGCCTGACGGAAAGCTGACCCCGGAACTAATCGGCCGCAGGCTGGGCGACCGTGGTGACGAGCACCGAGTGCAGCCGAGGGTTGTGACCATCTCCCAGGTGACGGAACTGGGCACCTGTTATTCGCTGGAGGAACTCAAGTCGCTCGGAGAGTTCTGCCGGGCGGAAGGGCTGCGTCTCTACATCGACGGGGCCCGGCTCGCGAATGCCGCCGCCCATCTTGGCTGCTCCCTGGCCGACCTGGCCGCGTGGGCGGACGTGCTGAGCTTTGGCGGTACCAAGAACGGGGCGGTGGGCGCGGAGGCCGTGGTGGTCATGGCCACGGAATTGGCGGCGGACGCCCCGTTCCTGCGCAAGCAGCAAGGGCAACTCGCCTCGAAGATGCGCTTCCTGGCGGCCCAGTTCGAGGCATTGCTTGACGGCCAGCTCTGGCATCGCAATGCCGGCCAGGCCAACGCGATGGCGCTGCGGCTGGCCGAAGGGATCGCCGGCGTTCCTGGCGTGAAACTGTGGCAGCCGGTGGAGTCCAATGCGGTCTTCGTGTCACTCGATCCCCGGCACATCGAGCGGCTTCAGCGGGACTGGGACTTTTACTTGTGGGACCCCGCCGCGCATGTAGTCCGCTGGATGACTGCCTTCAACACCACCGAGGCCGACGTTGACGCGTTCGTGGCCGACATCAAGCGGACTGCCACCGTATGAGGCGCAGCGGCGCCGTGTTTCACGTGAAACGCCGCGGTCTCAACACGGGTGAAATGCGGATGAGCGACGGTCCGGGCATCGGTCGGTCGGCTATCGGCCTGTCTGGCGGGTCGAGGGTGGACGCGTCCGCAGTGCCGACCAGGGGCGGTGTAGTGCGTGAAGAGAGCAGCCGCTCGTGCTCATCCCGGCGTCTACACCCTTCGGGTCCGGCTGAGGGGTAGCTGGACGCGGAGTTCTGTCCGCGCGCATGTAGCTCACCGGGCGCCCCCGGGTGGGATAAAAGCTCGGTCGTGGCCGATCGGCTCCTGTCGGGTGCGCAGGAGCTTGGTCGTGGCTAGCGGGCACCCAGAGGCGGCGCGGTAGTGCTAGTTAGGCGGTTAGGGGCTGGCCCCATTGAGGGGACATTGTGGTCACGATTCGCTGGAGGTCGTCCAACGAGGCGAACTCGACCACGATCTTGCCTTTGTGTTTGCCGAGCTCGACCTTGACCCTGGTCTCTAGCGCGTCGGAGAGGTGGTCCGCCAGTGCGGTCAGCCCGGGTGCGACCGGCTGCTTCGCCGATGCGCGCCGCGGCTTGGCCTGACGCTGCCCGAGCGCGACGATCTCCTCCACTGCGCGCACCGACAGGCCTTCGGCCACGATGCGGTGGGCCAGGCGCTCCTGTTCTTCAGGGTCGGCCAGGGCCAGCAATGCCCGGGCATGACCTGCGCTCAGCACGCCCGCCGCAACCCGGCGCTGCACCTGCGGGGGAAGCTGGAGCAACCGGATCGTGTTCGAGATGTGCGGCCGCGACCTCCCGACCTTGCGCGCCAGTTCGTCATGCGTGGCAGAGAAGTCGTCGAGCAACTGCTGGTAGGCGGCGGCCTCTTCCAGCGGGTTGAGCTGTTCCCGGTGCAGGTTCTCCATGAGCGCCTCACGGAGCAACTCGTCGTCGGGCGTGCCGCGCACGATGGCCGGGACGTGCTCCAGGCCCGCACGCTGACAGGCACGCCAGCGGCGCTCACCCATGATCAGCTCGAAGTGGCCGGGCATGACCTTCCGCACCACGACCGGCTGGAGCAGGCCGACCTCACGTATCGAGGAGGCCAGTTCCTCCAGTGCGTCCTCGTCAAAGTTCTGCCGTGGCTGCCTCGGGTTCGGCGTGATCGCACCGATAGCGATCTCGTCGAAATAGGTCCCGTCAACCGGCTGGGGCTCCCGCACACCAACGGCGGAACCACTGACCGGTGCGCCTGCGGGATCGCTGGCATGGCTCTCCAGCCCGGCCGGCCCAGGCGCCGTGGGTATCAGCGCCCCAAGCCCTCTGCCGAGTCCCCGCTTCTGCTGGGCCATCTCATCTCCTCGCACTGCCGGCACTGCCACACCCCCACCCCTCTCTAGAGCATCCCATCCCCGCCCCCACGACCGCGCTTTTTACTCAATCCCTGTGGAAGACCGCCAACAACGACCGGGCTTCTTCCCCAACCCACCCCGGCCGCCCGCCCAGCCACGACCCAGCGCCGCGCCCCATCCGCCTGCCCCCGCACCCGCGACCACCGAGCTGTTTTCGCGTCAACCTGGACGGCTCACCCGGCCACGACCAAGCCTCTCGTCCACTCCGCCTAGCGAGCCCGTCCACCCACGGCCGAGCTTCCCCCCACCGGTAGACGGCCGGACCCGCCACGACCGAGCTTTTGCTCCATGCGCCTGAAGCTCCCCGTCCCGCCACGGCCGAGCTTCCCCCACCAGCGGACGGCCACATCCGCCGCCACCACCGAGCTTTGCTCCATGCGCCTGACGGTGCCCGTCCAGCCACGGGCGAGCTTCCCCCAGCGGTGGACGGCCGGACCCGGCACTACCGAGCCTTGCTCTATGCGCCTGAAACTCCCCGTCCCGCCACGGCGAACCTCTTTCTATCCCGCCCGCGAACGCTGCTGCCCCGCGATGCGCCAGTACCGGTCTTGGCAGCAACGCCAGGCACCCACTTACCCGATCCGCCAGACAGCCCGCTGCGAACCGCCGGCCCAATGCCCGGACCCCCGCTCATCCCAGCGGTGCCAGGGTTGCTCTGAACAGCGTTATGTCCCGCTGTTCAGAGCAATCCTGGTATCGCCCATGCCTGTGCCGCCGACCCGAGCAGGCAGCAGCAGAAGCCGGAACTACCCGGCCGATCCCCCGAGTCCGGCCCCGAACGCCATCTCCCGTGCCGCGTCCAGATAAGCCTGCGCCCCGCTCGACCCAGGATCGTACGTAATTACAGACTGCCCATAACTCGGTGCCTCGGAGACCCGGACGCTCCTGGGGATCACAGCGCCGAGGACCACATCGCCGAAGTGCTCCCGGACCTCGTCCGCTACCTGGGCCGCCAGGCGGGTCCGTCCGTCGTACATGGTGAGCAGGATCGTGGAAATCCGGAGTTCCGGGTTGAGGTGGCTCTTGACCAGGTCGACCGTGCGCAGGAGCTGCTCCAGGCCCTCCAGTGCGTAGTACTCGCACTGAATCGGGATCAGCACCTCCGTGGCCGCCACCAGGGCATTGACCGTGAGCAGGCCCAGCGATGGCGGGCAGTCAATCAGTATGTAGTCCAAGCCCGACGCGTCATAGCTGGCCAGTGCCCGATTCAGCCGCGCTTCCCTGGCGACCAGCGGCACCAGTTCGATCTCGGCACCCGCAAGGTCGATGGTGGCCGGCGCGCAAAAGAGACCCGGTATCGCCGCCACCTCGCGGACGATGCCGTCCAGCGGTTGTTCTTCCACAAGCACGTTGTAGACCGACGGCGTTCCGGTCCGGTGCTCGATGTCCAGAGCGGTGGATGCGTTTCCCTGCGGATCCAGGTCAACCACGAGCACTCGGGGGCCATGCAGAGCCAAGCAGGCTGCCAGGTTGACCGCCGAGGTGGTCTTGCCCACGCCACCCTTCTGGTTCGCAATGGTGATGACACGGCAGGCCGGCGGGTGAGGCCATTCATGTTCGGTCTCTCCCAGAGCGGCCAGCGCCGCCTGTGCCTGGCTTACCGCCACCGGGCCCGGTGCGGGAACCTGGGCCGAGGAAGGTATGTCCACCGTGGCGGGAAGACTTTCGCCAACACCGGCCCGTGCCTGTGCCGGAACGAGATTCCCGGTTGACCCGGCAACGGGTCGCACGGGTGGCGCTGTATCCGGTTTCCCCGGAGCGGGCACCATTGGCCGTGAGCCGACCGGACCGCTGCCCTGCCCGCCAGGCGATTCCTGCTCCAAAAGCGCTCCGGCGCCACTGGCGGGCTTTCCCCGTCTCCTCACTGTGTCACTTCCCTGTGCCTCGTCCCGCGCGCTGAGGTCCCGCGCATCCGTTTCACGTGAAACCGCTGCGGACAGCGCTTGCTTCACCCGGACCGGTGGCCCCACCGGTTCCCCATCCCGGAAGACCTGTCCCCGTCCATCCTCGCCCGTGCTACTCACATTCCGCGCGGGCCTTGCGGCATCATGCCCCGATTCCGCGACAACTGCCCCGGCCTCGGGCACCGGCTCCCCGGTTCCGGACCTGCGGCGCGGCCAGCCCAGCCCAACCGTCGTGAGTCCTGACTCGTCCCTGGGCGCACCGAGATAAAGCTTTGAACGCTCTTCCGGCCATCCCAGGCCGTCTGGCGAAGCCATCGGTGCGCTCCTCCCAGGGCGTCCTGCGCCGTTTTCAGGCCGGTGCCGCCGCACAGTCCCGGTCCCGCCGAAGGCCAGCCTGGTTCCGTTCCTGCCGCCGGGCCCGCTCTGGGTCCCGGGCACCAAGGCCAGCTCCGGTCTGGTCGCCCAGTCCCGCCATCATTGGCGGGCAGTCAGCCGGACCACTGTTGCAGCCGGATCGACCTTACCGCTCCCGGCGACCAGAACCTCCGCGTCCCGCAGACCCAGCCGGTCGAGCGCCGGCTTCGCGTCGCGGACCTCCGCTGAAGCCTTCGCTCCCTTGACGGCGAGCACGATCCCGCCCGGCTTGAGCAGTCCGACCGCCAAGGCTGCCAGCCGGTCAAGAGGGGCCACCGCCCGCGCGGTCACCACGTCCACGGCCAGCTCACCAGCCATCTGCTCGGCACGGGCCCGCACCACTCTGGCGTTGCCCAGCCCCAGTTCGGCCACGCACTCCTCAAGAAAGGTCGCCCGTCGCAACATCGGCTCCAGCAAGACCACCTCGCTGTCAGGCAGCAACATCGCCAGCACAATCCCAGGCAACCCCGCACCCGACCCAAGATCCACCAGAGAATACCCGCGCGGCACCAACTCGGCCACGACGGCGCTGTTCAGCAGGTGCCGCTCCCAGATCCGCGACACCTCGTTAGGCCCAAGAACCCCCCGCTCAACTCCCACCCCAGCAAGCAACCCCGCGTACCGCTCCGCCGTCGCGGCGGCCCCCCCGAACACAGCCCGGCCCACGTCAGGCATAGGCGGCGCAGTCATGCCCACAGCGCATCCACGTACCTGCAGGCACTCAGGCGCGCAGCAGGAAGCGGGCTCAGTTGCAGCGCGGGCCGTGCGGCCAACCGCGGCGCGAAACGTGAGCACGGCGTGCGGTGCTTGATCGGGCGCAGTCTGGAGCACCTGGTTGGGTGCAAAGCGAGGAGAGAGCACGGATGCGGTGCGGGGTGCAGGCTCGGGCGCGGCGCGGGATGTGAGCATAGGTACGGTGTCCGCCACGGGCGCGGTTTGGAGTGCACGCAGCGTGAGGCGCAAGCGGCGGGCGCGGGCGGGATGTGGCGCGAGTTGCAAATCCTGGGCGGCCCGGGCTTGCCCCGGGGCCCGGGCACGACACTGGCCGCCGACTCGGGCACGGCGTGCGCTGCGGGCGCGGCGCGTGGCACCGATTCGGGCGCAGCGTTGGCTGCACGCATCGCGAGGGGTGCAGGCCCAGCCGCGTTGCGGTGCGTGCCAGAGTTCCCCGAATCCACCTCTCGCTTCACCCCACCACGAAGTCGATCCGGCCCAGCGGACCGCACCCGACTTGGCAGCCGGCACCGGCCGGTCATCCCAGCGGTGCCAGGGTTGTTCTGAACAGCGTTCTGTCCCGCTGTTCAGCACAATCCTGGTATCGCCTTATCCCTGCGGCTCCATAACCACAACAGCCTCTTCGACCGGCAGAACGACGACCCGCCGGGAAGGCTCCTCACCCTCCGACTCACTTCGCAGCCCCACGGCCGCCACCGCGTCATGCACGACCTTGCGCTCGAACGGCGTCATCGCATCGAGGCGCTGCGGCACTCCCGTCCGGCCGACCTCCTCGGCGACCTGCCGGCCCAGTTCGGCAAGCTCCTGCCGACGGCGTGCGCGGTACCCGCCCACATCCAGCATGATCCGGCTGCGCGTGCCCGTCTGGCGGTGCACGGCCAGGCGGGTGAGCTCCTGCAAGGCCTCCAGCACCTCGCCGCGGGGCCCGACAAGCTCGCTCAGCGTGGCACCGACCACGGACACAACGGGCCGGTCGCCCTCCACGTCCATGTCGATGTCGCCGTCGAGATCCGCCACGTCGAGCAGGCCCTCGATGTAGTCGGCGGCGATCTCGCTCTCCTGCTCCAGGTCGGCGGGGGTCACCGCGACCTCGTCCGGCTCCGCGGCCTCACCGTCCGCGGATCCCGCCTCGTCGCGCTCTGGAAGCTCCTCGTCACGCTCCGCAGTCACAACCTCGGGTGCAGCCTGGTCATCTGCTGCAATGGTCCCATCGGTCCCGCTGCTGTCAGTCGGCGCCGGGGCCCCCGAGTTGTCATCGCCGGTCACGGCAACCACTTTCTCCTCCTGATTCTCGCAGCGGCGACGCTACGGCCCGGCCCAGCCAAACCCGGCCACTCAAGGCCAGGCCATGGCCTGCTCATGCCCGCGCCTAACGCTTACCGGAACGTTTGCTGCGCGACTGACGGACGCGCTGCTGCCTGACGAGCTTAACGTCGGGTGTCTCCGCCTGTGGCTCGGGTTCGGGCTTGCCCCGCCCCAGGCGGCGCAGCAGGCCACCCGAGCCGCCCGATCCGTTCGACGACGCCTGCTGCCCGGCCGGGGTCACCGGCCGGCCCGAGCGGGCATTCCTGGTCGCGGCCGACCCGGTGTCCTGCGGCTTCTTCCGTGGCGGCTGGCCCGCGGGCGGCTTCTGCGTGGTCTTGCCCGGTGCCGGCTTCGCGGCCGGCTTAGTCCCCGCGGTCGGCTTGGGCCCCGCAGCCGGTTTGGCCCCGGTGGACGGCTTGGGCCCCGTGGCCGGCTTAGCGGAGGCATCGGGCTTGGCGGCAGCGGCGGGCTTCGCCGGGGTGGACGGCTTGCCGGTCGTGGGCTGCTTCCCCGATGTCACCGACTTGGCCGCGGTGAGCCTGCTGACGGCCGCCGGCCTGGCAGGCGCGGCGGGTGCCGCAGGCGTCGTGCCGCCGGTCGCGGACGCGGCACCTAGCACTGGCGTCGGATACCGCTTGAACAGAACGTACTGCTGGCCGAGGGTCCACACGTTGGTGGTCACCCAGTAAAGGACCAGCCCGAACGCCCAGTACAGGCCGGACAGCGCGAAGAACGGGACGATGTAGGCCATGTACTTCTGCGAGGCCGCCATCGGGTTGTCCGGCGTCATCTGCGGCGTCATGCCGCGCTTGGTGCTCTGCCGGACGGTCAGGAACGTCGTGACCACGCTGATCGCCACGGCGCAGAGGATCACGATCTTGGCCTCTAGCGGCACGTGCATGGCGCCGGTGAACAGCACCTTGTCGGAGATGTGCGCGCCCAGGATGTTGGCGTTCTGCGCACTGTGGACCACCGGCTCGGTGAGGCCGTAAGGGGTCGGCGTTCCGGGTTTCCAGTCCGCGATACCGCGCAGCACGCTGAACAGGGCGAAGAACATCGGCATCTGCGCCAGCAGCGGCAGGCACCCGCCCAGCGGGTTGACCCCGTTCTCACGGTAGAGACGCATGGTCTCTTCGTTCAGGGTCTGCTTATCGCCCTTGTACTTCTTCCGCAGTTCCATCAACTGCGGGTTGAGCGCCGACATCTTGCGCATCGAGTGCATCTGCTTGACGAACAGCGGCACGAGGAGGAGCCGCATCAAGACCACGAGCACGACGATCGTCAGGAACCATGCCTGGCCGCTGGTCGAGGGCATGACCAGGCTCAGCACACTATGGATGTGCGCCATCACCCAGGCGACCGCGACGTACAGGGGGTTCAGCGGGTTCACGAGCTAACTCCCTCGGGACGGGACAGGCGCCCGCGGCGCGTGCCGGGCGGGACAGGGTCGAGTCCGCCTGGGTGGAAAGGATGGCAGCGCGCCACCCGGCGCACCGCGAGCCACGAGCCGCGTAGCGCCCCGTGCTCGAGAACCGCATCGAGCGCGTAGGCGCTGCACGAAGGGTAGAACCGGCAGTGCGGGCCGGTCATCGGGCTGATGAACCGGCGGTACCCGCCGATCAGGAGCATGAGGATCCTGGCACCGGCGGAGGGCCGTGCCTCCGCTGATTGCCTGCCCGAATCCATCGTCACCGCAGTGCCCCAACTTGCCGCCGCATGAGCGTGCCCATCACCAGGTCCAGTTCAGCGGCGAGATCTGCCTGCCGCGCGGCAGCAGCCTGTGGATGAGCGCGTACCACAAGCAGGCTACCTCCCGGCAGCGTGGGCAGATACCCACGTAGTACCGAACGCAGGCGCCGCCGCACCTTGTTCCTGACCACGGCGTTCCCCACCGCCTTGCTCACCACGAAACCGACCAGCGGAGCCTGGTCCTCGTCACGCCCGCGGACCAGCAGGTGACCGGTCAGCAACCGGCGCCCGGCGCGGCTACCGCGGCGCACCGTGAGCTGGAACTCAGCGCTGCGGCGCATCCGGGATTCTGCGGGAAGCACGCACGACCTCCGCCGTCACGCGGGGCGGCACAGAGCGGGGGCGGGCGCCGAGCGGGGGCGGGCGCGGAGCGCGGGGGCGGGAAAGAACCAGCGCGGGGGCGGGAAGGACAGGGTCATACGCTGACCCTGGCCCGGCCCTTCCGGCGCCGGGCGGCCAGGACCGCGCGGCCTGCCCTGGTGCGCATGCGCAGCCGGAACCCATGCGTCTTGGCGCGGCGTCGGTTGTTCGGCTGGAACGTGCGCTTGCTCACAGAAGGCTCCACATTTGGGCGGGGCGGCGGGGTCGGAACTACAGGTGTCATCACTGGCAGCCGGGCCGCGAGGCGCGCCAGCGCGCAGCGGACTGCCCAGGGGAAAGCTTTGAGTCGGTTCACGTTACGCGCATCACTGAGCACCGGTCAAACCAGGGGCACCCGCGGTAACCGGATGGCCTTATCTTAGCCGTGGGCAGGAACGGCCGTTTGCCGAACGCAGCCCGGCCGGCGAGCCTAGGCTGTGGACAACCGGTCAGGCCGCGCGGAACGGGGTGGCGCGGGCCAGCCACAGCGGGCCAGCGGCGTCCCGGGCACGGCGCGGAGTGCGGCGTGCACAGCCTGTGGATAAAACTGTTGATTCGCATGTGGGGGCGCAAGGTGAACACCCGATGAGCCAAGCGGACCTGGCGGAGGTGTGGGCGAGATCCCTTGAGGAACTCTCCGATCTCCAGATCGAACCCCATCAGCGTGCGTGGCTGCGCCTGACCAGGCCACTCGGCCTGGTCGAGAACACCGCCCTCATCGCCACCCCCAACGAGTTCGTCAAGGAGCAACTCGAGACCCGCCTTCGCGGCCTCATCACCCACGCGCTGTCCCGGGAGTTCGGCCGCAGCATCCAGCTCGCGGTGACCGTGGACCCGGCGACGGCCGCCGGTGGCATACCGGAGCCGCGCGACGCCGCGACGCCACATGCCCCCGGCCCGGGCATGCCCGACCACCGCTCCGGCGGACCCGGGCACACCGGAAGCGGGCACGACGGCCAGGTCGGCCACGGTATCGGCCAGCCCGAGATGACCGGCCCGATCGGCGCGGCGGGAGCGCACCGCGCCGGGCCCGGCGACCTAACGGCCGAGAACGGGGGCGGGCCCTACCCGCGCCCGTTCGGCTATCCCTCCCACGCCT
>Ga0207664_10000440_pt1 | contig 29677 bp, 21 predicted proteins | sample LARL83metaG_FD_184349 | JGI IMG/M metagenome (GOLD analysis project Ga0207664, IMG submission 184349) | Corn, switchgrass and miscanthus rhizosphere microbial communities from Kellogg Biological Station, Michigan, USA - LAR L8-3 metaG... | ecosystem: Host-associated > Plants > Roots >... | reverse complement strand
AAGAGTTCCGAAGTTATGCAGGGTTCATTCGTCTCGGCCAGTAGCTCGCGTTTGACCCTTGCTCGACCTGCTCTCGCAACTCGCCCTTGCGGGGTGCTGCGCGCGATCTTTGCTTGGGCTCCGGGCTCACCGCCAACCGGAAAAACCTACCCTGCGCTTCGGAACTCTATCTTGCCTCTGACAGTGTCTTCTCGATTCTCCTCGACCAGCGCTTTGCTATAGACCCTTGCTTACCCTCCTTCCTGATCTTTCGATCAAGAAGGTGACTTTGCTTGAGCCCCGGACGCCGCACCAACCGGAAAAACTTAAGAAGTTGTCAAAGAACGATCTTGTTGTACTCCTTCTATTTTTTGAGTCAACGAAAAATACGCGATTGTAAGTACGTGTGTTTTCAATCGAGTGCAGGCTGTTCACAGGCGCGTGCCCGAATTTAGTGCAGCGGCAAATAGAGTGCTGTGAGAGGCCGCGCCGGATGCGGGGTTGAGCGATCTGCAACGGACGACAACTGATGTGTGTCGGGAACGGGCCGTCTCGTGGGCTGTGAAAATCACGCACTTCCAGCGCCCAGCAAGGGATTTGGCATGACCCGAACGAAAGCCTTTCATCACTTCGATAGGTTTTCTTCCCGTCGCCAGACCGATAGCCCCGGCGCTCCCCACGCGAGCGAACCCAGCGAAGGACCGTCTCCTGCCGTCGAGGGAATCAACAGATCACTCGGGTTCACGGTGCCGATCTCGGCGGTTCCGGTTGTCTGGCCAGCACGGATGCGCGTGTTGGGTACTGTCTCATACGCATAGCCGGTTACTGTGGCTTTGAAATGATCGTGGGATGTCGTCACCAAAGTAAGCCGAGCCCAGCCGAAGTGCCATTTCCCGTCAATCTGAAACTTCAGGCCGAGATAGCGATTCGTGACCCCCGCCCCTCCATTGACCCAAGGCCCCTCCCACTTTTGCTGCGTGTTGGATCCTGAATAGTAAATCCGTGCTCCCATGAGTACCGGGACACCAGTGCCCTTAAATGACTGGCCGGGTCCGATCGGCGCGCCAAACGGAAGCGCCATTGCACCCGAGGCCCCTTCTCTGACCACGTTCTTGGCATTGGCATCATTTGTTGAGGATATGCATTGATGGGACAAGCCACTGAGGGCGTCATGACAAACCTGCAGGTAGGAGATCCGAAACGATCCCGCAATGCTGGCCGCCCCCCATAGGATCAGGTTGTAGTCGATGAACCCGTCGTGATTTAGATCGATAGAAACGATTGGAGCCACTGCCTGATTCGCGGGTGTGTAAACGATCTTCGCTTCGACTCTTGGGCTGGCAAGCATCCCGACTCCTGCAGCACTTGCCGCAGCGACATAGGTCAACAGGTTCTTTTCCAGCTTTGAGTTGAGTTGACCAGCGCTCCGCTTTCCGATGGCTCTCGCGCCTTGCGATTCGGACTGTTTCATAGCTGCCGCCTCTAAGATGGATTTGTGTCAAACCTAAGGGGAGGGAGAAGATTCTTGCACTTGGCGGGATGGGTGTCAAGAGAGAACAAAGACTCAGGTACTGGGTCAGTTTCCACTGACCCACTACCCAAAGACCTACACGCGGCTGCACTTTCGCTGGCGGACTCTAGGCGATTTCTACCCTTTCGTCCACAAGCTGCTTGTCGCTCTCGTCAGGTCCTGTGAGTTCGAACGAATTGGTGAGAACAGCCTTCCCTTTTTCCACGCTGGTGATGACGTAGGAGCAGCCGAACCAGTGGGCCTCGGCAAGGTCGGTCTTGGACCACTGTGCCGGATGATCGGGATGAGAATGGTAGAAGCCGATGATGTCTTCGCCGCGCTCGCGTCCTTCGCGCTGAATGCGCACCAGTTCCTTGGGGTCGATGTTGTAGCGGTTGTGGGCCGAGTCGGTTCGGGTATTGCCGCAGCGGGCGGTCGAGGTCACAACCCGCGTGCCGTCGTCATCCATGCGGCCGAGAAGAATGCCGCAGCACTCGTGGGGATAGGTCTCTTCGCCGTGGTGGCGGAGGGCTTCGTAGTCTTGGTGGGAAACTTTCAGCATGCAGAAGAAATTGCAGATTTAAGATTTGAGATCGTAGATTTAGAACCTGAGCCCTTGCGCTTTTAATCTGCAATCTAAAATCTACAATCTGAATTGCTTTGACCCTTCGTTCCAGAATCTCTCACTCAGATACTTGTCGCCGGAGTCGCACAGGATAGTCACGATCACTGCCTCCTGCCCTTTCTTGAGGCGCAGTTCCTGCGCGATCTTCAAGCACCCGACCACCGCTGCGGCCGCCGAGATGCCAATGAGCAGCCCGGCGCTGCGCGACAATTTTCGCGCCAGCGCATATGCGTCTTCGGTCGAGATCTCCAAATTTTGATCCGCCAGAGTCGCATCGTAAATCTTGGGTACGATTGCACTCGCCATGTGCTTGGCGCCTTCGATACCGTGAAACGATGAGTCCGGCTGCAGCGAGATGCACTTTACTGCCGGATTCAGTTCTTTCAGGCGCCGCGTCGTCCCAACAAAGGTTCCGCTCGTTCCGAGCATTGCCACAAAGTGAGTCAGACGCCCCTGTGTCTGCTGCCAGATCTCGTTGGCCGTTCCGTTATAGTGCGCCTTCCAATTGGCCTCGTTCGAATACTGGTCGGCATAAAAATATTGGTCGGAATGCTTCGCGGCCAACTCCCGCGCCATGCGGATCGCACCATCCGAGCCATCAGCCGGGTCCGTGTATAAGATGTTCGCGCCGTATCCGTGGAGGATTTGCTTGCGTTCGCGCGAAACATTCTCGGGCATGCACAGCGTTACGGGGAATCCTTCTGCTGCACCGAGCATGGCGTACGCGATGCCGGTGTTGCCGCTGGTGGCATCGAGTAGGATCTTGCCAGGGCTCAGTTTTCCACTTCGCTGTGCCTCGGCCACAATATTCGCCGCGGCTCGGTCTTTGACCGATCCGCCGGGGTTGTACCATTCGGCCTTACCCAGAAGTGCTACGCCGGGCAGATCACCAGTGAGCGCGTCGAGGCGGAGCAAAGGAGTATTTCCGATGCGCTCGATCAGGCTGTGGCCGAGCGTTTCGCCCAGTCCTGACGCCGCTTCACGAGACTTGCTGTGTGCTGCTGGAGTGGCCATTGCCGCAATTTTAGTGGAACGAAGTGCCATATCTGAACCAAATCGCCGTGACCAACGTAATGTGATATATAGCGCGAAACACGATATGTAGTATTTTGATTAGATGAATAAGGTTCGCCCGGCGATGCAGTTCGTGTAAAGTTACGCCCGGTTCTTATAAGCTGCATCTAATAGACGAGTGTTCGCCGGTAAGGAAAGGTTGAACTCAAAAGAAATGCCGAAAACTATTGAAGCACGAACCTACGAAGAAGCGCTAGCCTGGCTGCGCGATCACGGGTTCGATACGACCGACGCCCCCGGCACTACCGCCCGCGTCTTTCTACGCAAGTACAACGTCTCGGCGGCGATCCAGAAGACGCCCGAAGACGGTGTCAAGATTTTTGCCTATCCCGGCTACCTGATTGGCAGCGAGATTTCGAAACTGGTCAACCGCGGATACCAGCAGTTCCTGAAGACTTCCAAAACCGAAGTTCCAGCCACCGCCGACCACCTGAAGGCGCTGCAGTCATTTGCCGAAGAACTGAAGGTCGCGCTTGGTTTGCCCAGCCTGTACAACGAATCGCTAGGAACTGTGAGCGAGTCGTACCAGTACGATCGCATCGAGGACCGCGATAAGGCGGAAGTGGATCGTCCGAAACGTCCGTGGGAAGTGGCGGGGAAGCAAGCGGCGATCGCTGCGAAAAAGGGCCGAGCGTAAAACGCGGCGATTCGACACTCAATTCTCGTCGGCCAGCGATGCAACCACACTTCGAATCCCGTCGACAACCCGCGCCATTTTGTTGAAATCCAGCCTCTCGGTAGTGTCCTGAAATGTGTGATAGTACGGATTCCGGAATAGAGCCGTGTCCGTGATCATGATTGCGGGATATCGTTGTTGCCAGAATGACCAGTGATCCGACCATCCAACGCCCGCCAGATTCGCAGGTGCCGCAACGCCTTCCGATGGGAATCGAGCAGACTCTCGAAATCGGCGAGTCGCATTTCGTACGAGGTCACGAGATTCAGGGTTCCCCACAAAAGCAACGAAATTCCCGCGGCTCGGATACAAGAGGCTGAATAGCGGAGGATACTTCTGACTTCCAGGTGCGTCAGAATAGAATCCCAACATTTCGAGCGAGATCATCGCGGAAACCGGCACACCGTCACGATGAAGTTTCTCCGCGTAGACGAGGCTCCCCATTTCGTTAGTCTGAAAAAACGGCGGCTCTTCGTTCACAAAAAACACGAAGCGTATCGTCCTGCGCAGTCTGCTCGTTTTCAAGAGCCGAGCAAGCTCTAACGTCGCAGCCACGCCAGTGGCATTGTCATCCGCTCCGAAGGTTCCGGGCACCGTGTCATAGTGCGCGCCGATGACGATGATTCCCGCGGTACTTGAGCTCCCGGCCAGCTCGACCTCAAGGTTCCTGACGGCGTCGCCCTGCACGGTGTAGGTCTGATCCTTGACGGTGTAGCCCGCCTGAACCAGCCTTTCGCGAAGATAATCTTCTGTTTTTTGCAATGATCCCACAGGGTCAACATTTCGCACTCCGACAGTTCCCGACAGAAACCTGACGTGCTCAGTCAGGCGGGACGCAAGTTCCATCTGCGTGTCTGACAAAGCCGGAAAAGGCCCTTCGAATGACCTGAGGGGCATCTGGGTCATACGCCACGCCGAAGTCGCACCCGCCACCAGCAAGACAATCAACAGCGCTAGCGCAATACGCAACTTCCAGCTCGGGCCTGTCGGGGAACCTATTGATTCAAACATGGCAGGATGTGATTGCTGCGGCGCCTCACTTACGCATTGCGGCCAAGCGCTCGGTGTAATCGTCCAAATCGATCAGCGCTTCGTCGCTCACTGCTTTCATTCGTTCCCGTCGCTTCTGCCGTAACGATGGCTCGTTCGACGCCAACGCCTGTGCTCGCGCTGTCACTCCGACGTGTTGCTTGCGCGCCATAATCTCTTTCGCGTAGCCGCGAGCCGCAGAGGACTTGTTCGCATCCGCGGCGAAGGCAGCCAAGGCCTTATCCGCTGCTTCCGTCTGGGCATACCACAGCAGCAAAATTAAACTCTTCTGCGCAGTTTCGTCCGACTCGGCCTTCAGTCGGTCGATCGTTGGCTGCTCCCAAAAGCCCTGGTCGGTGGGCAACAGCATGTAGACGAGAACATAATTTTGTCCCAGTGTAAGCGAATGTTGCGGAACAAATACGCTGGACTTCGGATGCTCCAGAATGTGAAATGCCGCAGCCGTTGTGTCTTCGTTCAAGGTCGCCATGCGGTGCACTTGATGGAAATAGTCCTTCGTCTGCACGTCGCGCAGATCGCAATGCGCCATCGCTGCTAAAGCCACTTTCCTGTCGGCCGGAGTGTCCGACAGGCTGAGCAGAAGTGCGCTGCCGTCGTAGAGAAAGAATGGTGGGTTCTTGAAGTCGGCGAGTTCCTGCCGAAGCGCCGGAACGTAATCGTCGCGCTCGGCCTTTGCCGTGCTCCAAAACTGATCGAGGACTGCGGATTTGTTATTGATTTCCTGATTGCTCAACACGTGTGGCTGGAAGTTGTAGGTCTCGACAATCTTCCGATGAATCGGCGCTGATTGCCCCGCAGCAGTGCCTGCGATCAGAAACAGGAGGAGCAAGGCCCAGAGTCGGTATCCTTTGCCTTTCGCAGACATAGTGCGGACATCGTAGGGCAATTGAACGGCTTCGTCTACTGCGTTCTGGGAATCTTCGAGTGCCGCTCGACGTCGTCGTGCCGCTCGAAGAATTTCCATTTGTCCATCCCCGCCGGCACTGCCACGTCGAAGAATCCCACCATCATTTCATCGGAGGTCTGATCGCCCCATGTCACCGTCTTTTCGGGATCCGGATTGTGCGGATTGTTCTTCGAATTGTCGTACCAGGCTATGGCGCGCAACTTCGTTCCCGCCTTCAACAGGCGCGGCTCGGCGAGACGGTAACTCAACTGCCAGTGAAAGTGATAGTTCACGCGCAGCAAAACCTCAACGCTGCCATCGTCGTGCACAATGTCGTACTCGAAGCGCTTTCCGCGAAGATGCATATGCGGGAACAGGCTCAGCAGAGTTGCGTCATTGGGTAGCGTCCCCTGCACCTCGACGCGAAAATCGTCCGCCCCAGGTGGAATGATCAGCGCATGATTATTCAACTGCAGCGTGATCACGCGCTGCTTGGGCGGCGTCTTTGCAAACACAATGCCGATACCGGTCTGATCCTGATCCGCTGTGCCGTTGGTCGTGTAGTGCATCTGAAAAACAAGGTCCGATCCCGCCGGAACAAACTTCGCCATTCCGTCAGGCCACTGATCGGGCGAACTTCCCGGCGCATAGACCAGAAGTAGATCGCTAGTGGTCTCGTGAGCCTGCCGCCGCTCGGCGGGATCACTCAGCGTCGAGGCCGTGAACGGCTTGCCCACCGGCGCATGCCGCAACCACTGCGAATCCGGCGGACGGATATAGACCACGGCGTGATGCACATGCGCGGGGCTCCCAGCGCGGAACTCCGACATCTGCACCCACCGGTCTTCGGCAAAACGCGTCGGCACGATCTCGTATGTGTACTCGACTTCCCCCCGGGCCGGAATCTGAACGGCCTCAGGCATCTTCACCACGAGATCCGGCTGCGGAATATTCCACCCCTCTGCCCACTTTCGCGGCGGAGGTGCTTCTTTCTTTTCTCCGGCAGGTGCGCCCGCATCGGCCCACGCTTTGAACATGGCGATTTGCTGATCTGTTAGTGAGGCATCGTTCGCGAAGTGGCCGTAGCGCGGATCGGCGAACCACGGCGGCATCATCTTCATCTCGACCTGATGCGCCATCGCGCGGGCCCAAGGACGCGTCTGCTCGTAGGTCACTAGCGGCATCGGAGCGATCTCGCCCGCCCGATGGCAAGTCTGGCAGTGGTCCTGCAAGATGGGCAACACATCTTTATAAAAGGTAGACGCCGCTGCAGTTTCGGACTTTTGAAAGGCGGCGCCGCAAAAACACAGCGCTAACCCCACCAGAGCAGCCCCGAAGGCAACTTTGAAGCCCATCCGGTAATTCTACAAGCCCAGTTTTCCCTCTGAGTCCGGAGCCTGCTCTGAGCGAAGTCGAAAGGCGTCCTCTGTGGTGAAAGGTTTTCACATTCCCCGATCACAGCGCTTCCAGTGAAAAAGTGCTAAATTCAAGAATTCATGTCTGCCCCTAATTCCAACTTCGTACGCGCCTGCAAGTCTCTCCCGGTTGACCGCACGCCCGTCTGGTTCATGCGCCAAGCTGGGCGATACATGGCCGAGTACCGCGCGGTCCGCAAACAATATTCGCTCCTCGAGATCTGCAAGAAGCCTCAGATCGCCGCGGAGGTCACGATCACCGCCGCCGAATTTCTCGGCGTGGATGCAGCCATCATCTTCGCTGACCTCCTTCTGCCGCTCGAAATCATGGGACTGCCGTTTCATTTTTCCGCGGGTGAAGGTCCGGTCATCGAGAAGCCTGTTCGCAACTCAGTAGACGTAGCCCAGCTGCGCACCGACCGCGCCGCCGAACTCGGATACGTCTCCGAAGCTGTGGCGATTGTCGCCAAACATTTTGTTAATCGCGTCCCGGTCATAGGATTCTGCGGCGCGCCCTTCACCCTCGCGAGCTACATGATTGAAGGTGGAGGCTCGCGCAACTATATCCACGCCAAGAAAATGATGTACAACTCACCCGGCGACTGGAATGTCTTGATGGGCAAACTGGTCGCGGTCACCGCGGCCTATTCGGCCGAGCAGGTACGCGCCGGCGCCGACGTCATTCAGATTTTCGATAGCTGGGTCGGATGCCTCAGCGTGGAAGATTATCGCCGCTACGTGTTGCCGCACGTCACTGCCATGGTGGCGCAGTTACACGAGACCGGCGTGCCGATCATTTATTTCGGCACCGAGAGCGCCACGCTGCTGCCTGCGATGAAGGAAACCGGAGCCGATGTCGTCGGACTCGACTGGCGCATCCCGCTCGATGAAGGTTGGGCGCGCCTCGGGCATGCCACAGCGGTTCAGGGCAATCTCGATCCCGTACTACTCTTCGCCGACTGGAAAGAACTGAAATCCCGTGCGGAAGACATTCTTCGCCGCGCCGCCGGACGCCCCGGCCACATCTTTAATCTGGGCCACGGCATTCTGCCCGAAACGCCAGTGGACAATGTGAAGAATCTCGCGCGGCTGGTGCAGGAATATTCTCCGGCTTCGGGCTCCCGCTCACCGGCCTCCGGAAGTCGAAAGCCGGCAACTGGCAGCCACCGCCCATGATTCGACAATCATGACTCGCATCGCCATCATCGGCGGCGGCATTTCGGGACTGGCCGCCGCCTTCGCCCTCGAAGAACATCTCCGCACGGGCGCCGGCGTCGAGTACGTTCTCTACGAATCTTCTCAACGCCTTGGCGGCGTTCTCCGCACCGAACAGATTGATGGGTGCCTCGTCGAAGCTGGACCGGACTCGTTCATCACCGAAAAACCCTGGGCCACCGATCTCTGCCGCACTCTCGGCCTTGGCGACCAACTGATTGGCTCGAACGACGCTGACCGCAAGACGTACATCCTCACTCGCGGCCGACTCGTAGAAATGCCCGACGGCCTGATGTTCATGGTACCCACAAAAATTCTTCCGACTGGGCTGTCGCCGCTGTTTTCGTGGAAGACCAAGCTACGCATGACGCAGGAATTGTTTCACCCGCCGCGCGCGGTCGATCATGACGAATCGGTGGCCGCTTTCGTCGAACGCCACTACGGAATCGAAATGGTCGATCGCCTCGCCGATCCGCTGCTCTCTGGTGTCTATGGCGGGGAAGCCGCCAGCCTTAGCGTTCGCGCGGTGTTGCCACGCTTCGCCGAGATGGAGCGCACCCACGGCAGTCTTGGCCGTGCGATGTTGGCAGCGCGAAAGAAGACGTCCTCCGGTCCGCGCAAGCCCGCGCCGCCGCTCTTCACTTCGCTCAAGCAAGGCATGCAGCATCTCGCCGAAACCGTGGTCTCGCGACTCACGTCGTCGTCGTTGATAACCAATACGGCGGTGCAGTCCATTCAGCCCGAAGCAGGAGGGTGGCTCGTCTCAGCTGGCCTGCAGTCCGATCAGTTCGATGGCGTCATCATCGCTTTACCTGGAGGCGCCGCCGCGCAGGTCCTTCGTCTGGCTAGTTCGGAACTTTCCGCCGAACTCGCCGGCGTGCAGTACAGTTCGTCCATCACCGTGGGGCTTGGATACGATCACGAAGTGCGGCAGTCGCTTCCTCCCGGCTTCGGATTCCTCGTGCCACGCAGTGAAGGCAAGCGCCTGCTGGCCGCCACTTTCGTTCACAACAAGTTCCCGCACCGCGCACCCGAGGACCGTGCGTTACTGCGTTGTTTTTTTGCGGGAAGTAATGCAGAAGGTGTCTGGTCGCTCTCCGACGATCAGATCATCGGAATCGTGCGCACCGAACTGCAGCAGATTCTCGGCCTGCGCGCCGAGCCGCTCTTCGCCCGCGTCTACAAATGGAAGTCGGCCATGGCGCAATACGGCGTCGGGCACCTCGATCGCCTGGACCGCATCGAGCGACTCCGCCAGAAGTTGCCGGGCCTCGCCCTGGCGGGCAACGCTTACCGCGGCATCGGCGTGCCCGACTGCATTCGCTCAGGCACTACGGGCGCCAAGCAACTTGTAGAGAGTTCAGTGGCATAAAAAAAGCCATCAACAAACATTCGTCGATGGCCCTTGCTTCCGGGTCTTGGCAGAACCGTCAGTCCCCTGCGCTCACCTGAGTCTCCTGCGCAGCCTCATCGTATACAACATCCTCCTCCGGATTCTTCGGCCGCGCCTTGCGCCCAAACACCGCTTCCTTCACCAGCTTGAAGATCGTCCGCCGGTTCTCCGCGATCACTCTTGGCCACGCGAAGCGACCCATCATCGGGAAATAAATCCCCCGGAAACAGAGCCGCGCGATAAAGATGTTGATGCGATACCCCAGCGGCTGATCGTCCAGCGAATCCACGGCATGAGCGAGCGCCTCCGGACTGTAGGCATGCTCCCATCCGTACTTTACTTCGGCATGCGCTTCTTCAATGCTCATCTTCAAAGGAGTATGCGCCATGGCGAAGGGAATAAATTCCTGCCAGTGCTTTACCCTCGTCAACCGGCCCGCTGCTTCCAACCGCTTGTAGAGCGGCGTTGCCGGCAACGGCGTCAGCAACCCGAAGATCGGCAGCCCCGGCGGCCACGTGCGCACCTGCGAGAGGGTGCGTTCGCCAACACCGACCGTGTCGTTATCCATGCCAAAAATAAACGACGTGATTGCATACACATTGCGCTTTGCCAACCGCTCGAGCACTTCGGCGTACTCGCCCGGCTTGTTGAACCCTTTATTCACATCTTTCAGGTTCGTCGGATCAATCGACTCCATGCCGATGAAGACCCACTTGCCACCCGACGCCGCGATCAAGTCCACCAGTTCCTCGTCGCGCAGCAGGTTGGCGCTGATCTGCGCCACCCAGTGCACCTGCGCCCCGGCAGCAATAATGTCGCGCAGCAGAGATTTCGTGCGCTTCACATTGATGGCGAAATTGTCGTCAATAAAGAAGACTGCGATCTGACCTTTTTCCTTGCGCGCGCGCGCCTTCAGCAGCAGCAACTCGTTCACCACGCTCTCGTTGGTGCGGAAGCGAATCGAGTCACCGAAAAATCCTGTCACCGTGCAGAACTCGCATCCATAGGGACACCCGCGTCCCGACTCGACAGGAATAATCCGAAATGTCCCCCAGCCTTCACCGACCTTGTTCAGCATCGCGGTGAAGACCTTCGGCACCAGATTGAACTGATCGAGATCAATCGACTGCCACGGAATCACGGGATACTGTTTGAGCGAAGGCTTGCGCTCTTTCCCCGTTTCGTCGACCGGAGTGTAGATTTCCTTCAGCTCGCCGCGCGCCGCGTCGTTCACCATCTGGGGCCAGGTTTCATCGGCCTCGCCCAGAGCGACGGCGTCGGCGTGGCGTGGGCCGCCGTCGCGCCCGAGAGCCTCGTCGGCCAACTCGGTCACGTGCGGTCCGCCCATCACGACTTTTACTCCGGTGGCGCGAATCGCGTCGGCAATGCGGTACGCCTTGGCGATCATGCGCGTCATGGCCCCGATGCCGACTAGATCAATCTTCTCGTCGCGGACGTATTGCGCGATCTGCACCTCGTCCATTGGCTTCGCGTTGCCATCGATGAGCAGGACCTCGTGCTCGGGCGGAGTGAGGGACTGGAGCAAAAACATCCAGAGATGCGGCATGAAATTACGGGTTACCCCGTTGTCGGGGTTGTAAAGCAAGATTCTCATGACTGCTCCTTAACGTACAAAGCAACGTGCTTCACCGCACGGAACCGTCACGAGCGATGCCAAGAATTGGCGGTCGACTTGCGTTTGAGATGTATTTGATAGGAATTTAGGGACCGTAACGAATTGTACACCCGGGGGGCAAATTCCGGTGTTATTAGTCAGTTCCGGTAGTGTGCCTACAGCTATGCTGCGGCCGTAGAAGACCGGTCCGTAAGTGCGAAGGAATCGGTACTGGGCATCTCGTCCACCGGCAACCGCGCTGCGACCAGCGTTCCCGCATCGTCAGACTGGATTTCCAGCGAACCGCCGAGTTGGCGGATCCTCTCGCGCATCCCACGAATTCCAACGCCGGGCGTGCCGGACGAGGCCATCAGCTCTCGTTTCTCAGGTGGGATGCCTTTGCCCTCATCTTGGACGTCGACGAGAATCTGCTTGTCGCGATGGCGCAGACGAATCCTGGCGACTACACTCTCAGAATGCCGGTGAATGTTGGTCAGGCACTCTTGCACAACTCGAAAAATCGCCGTCTCCAACTCGCTCGGCAGCCGGCCCAGATCCTGCGGCAAATCCAGGTCCACGTTGATTCCGCTGCGTTGGGCAAATCCGTCCACATACCATCGCAGCGCCGACGACAAGCCCGCCTCATCGAGCAGCGGCGGATGCAAGAGGTGCGAGATCGTCCGAACCTCCGTACTCATTTCGCGCACCAGAGTTTCGCTGTCGTTCAAGGCAGCTGCGGTTTTGGCCAGCCGTTCCACGTCGTTGCGAACCGCCGAAAGGTTCATGGTCAGCGCAGCCAGCATCTGTCCGACGCTATCGTGCAACTCGCGGGCAATGCGCCGTCTCTCATCATCCTGCAGTTGCAGCAGGCGCGCCGAAAGCTCTCGAAGATTCCGGTTGACCACGTCGAGATCGGCGGTGCGCTCCCGGACTTTCCTTTCGAGCTCTCCCTGCTCGTTGCGCAGCGCGGCATTTTGCCGGCGGCGCGACTCGCCCATCACGACTATCACGACGCAGGAAAAGACAAACGCCGCCACTCCACCCAACTCCCCCGCAGTGAGAGCGCGCACGGAAAATCCATTGGTTACGAGCAAGTACGTTGCACCCAACAACGCAACGCCAACCGCCATTACCGACGGCCCAATGCCGCAATACCAGGCGGAAAATGCGATCGCGGGCAGCAACAAAACATAAACGAAGCGGTCAGCCCCGAAAACATTCATCTCTCGGCATACGAGCAGGGCAGTCAACAGTGCGGCCAGCGCTATCGCGTAGCGCAGCAGAATATTTCCTGAGATTCGGGCAGAATTGAAACGACTGATCCCCATGATCCTTCTCTCAGACGAGGCGCGGCGCAAATCGGGAGCGGATTGGAAGGCAACTGCGCTGAGACCACAGCTACCACTGAATACAATAATGATACCACTGCAAACCCTGAGATATGACGGAAGTTGCCTCGACACGTAACTCCTTGATTGCTAGGGTATTTCGCCTACTCCCGACCCTTCTCTTTCCCCCGTATTACGCACCCAAGATTACGCCCTTCACTGTATTGGGCTCCTCTCGTCAGAGGGCATAAGTTAGTGGCAGGTGCCAGGTCGCCTTGATCGCCTCTGCCACGGCTGGCAACCTGCTCAGGTACGATTGAGGTTGATGTGTCGCACAGAATTCTCATCGTCGATGACAGCCCGATGATCCGGCGCGCGATTCGTGCTCTGATTGAACGGAACACGGAGTGGAGTGTCTGTGGTGAAGCTGAAAATGGAAGGGTCGCCGTGGAAAAGGTGAAGCAGTTACACCCCGACGTCGTCATCCTCGACTGGCAAATGCCCGTCATGAACGGCGTCGAAGCAGCCAGGCAGATTCGCCAGATCGCTCCATCCCCCATCATGCTGATGTGCACGATGCACGATTGTGCGCGTTTGGCAAAAGACGCTTACGCAGCCGGAGTCAAAGAAATATTTTCTAAGTCTGACCGCGTCGCCGAACATTTGGTAACGGCGCTCAACGCAGTCCGTGCAGCCGCCTAAGCTTCGTAACCGCACTTGCCTTCCGACTACTTCATTGCAACAGCCCATCCATCTGCACGATGTCGGCATCGCCCTCGCCCACGGCGGCGAACAACCATTTCCCATCGGACGACCACGAAACTCGCCGTGCAATGAATGTGCGTTTCGCACCAAAATTCGTGATCCGCCGCAGCTTTCCGTCCGCGGTCGATATCGTCCAGATATTTGTTCCGGCTCCGTCATCCAGCGGCGTCACCAGCCACTTCCCATCTCTCGATATCACCGGATGCAGTCCCTGCCAGATCGGAACGCGCTCGCCCGAAATGCGTGCCAGCAGCTTCGACGCTCCATCCTCGGGCCGCGCTGCGCGCAGTTCGTAGTCCAGCAAGCCGTTCAGGTTCTGCAGGGGCACCACGTAATAGAGCGCTGAGCCGTCGGGCGCCGTGGCTGGACCGCGTGCGTTATCCGAACGCACCAGCACCGTAGCCCCACCTTCGATTGGAGTCTTCATCATCCGGAAGCTTCCGGTGTCCCGCACCGGGGACGATTCCGCGTAGTACAGCCATTTACTGTCGCCGGACCAAGTAGCCCATGCACCCTCGGTGAGGGCCAGGTGGAGCCCGCTTCCATCGGGATGGATCAGCCAGTATCCAATCCCGCGTCCCATTTCCGACGGCCGGTTCGTGGCAAAAGTGATGAGCTTTCCATCAGGTGACCAGATGGGAACTCCCATCACCGTACCTTTTCCCGTCTCATACGTGATCTGGTGAGTCTCACCGTTGGATAGGTCCATGACCCAAAGGTTGCCGTGGCCACCGTTATCCGACAGATAAGCCATTTCGCGGTCATCAGGACTCAACGTCGGAGTCTGCACCTGCCCGGTCTGGTGCGTGATGCGCACGGCGCGCCGCACATTTTCCGCCGGATCTCCATCCACGGGAAACTTCCATATGTCGAACTGCATGTGCCTGCGGCTGACCACAATTCGTCCGTCATGGTCCACGTCCGGATTTTCATCGCCGGCTTCGCCAAACGTCAGTTGCTGCGGCTCCGCGCCCGACGGAGAAATCAGCCACAAATGCATCGTGGGGAGATACAACACCGTGCTTCCACGCGCAGTGCTGTAAACCAGACGCGCGCCGTCCGCCAGCCACGCCAGTCCGCTCATCAAAGTGTTGTCGCGGGTCACCTGCCGCGGCGCACCGCCCGCCGATGGCACAACGTACACATCGTCCGCCCAGTTTTCGCGGCTGTGCAGGAATGCAATTGTTCCGTCATCCGGCGACCAGCGCGGATAGCGGTAACTGAAACTGACCTGCGCCTGCATCGCTACTCGCGCGTTGGATCCGTTGCGGTCCGAAACCACGAGTTCCATCTGCTTATCGTTCAGGCGGAAAAAAGTGAGCCGCTTGCCGTCATGGCTAACGTCCGCGCCGCTCATGCTTGCGATCAAACGGCGTGGCGCTCCGCCCAGCGCCGAGATCTCCCACAGTGCGCCTTGCGCATCGCCCTCAGGCGGCGGCGTGTAGTAAATGATCGCCGCTGAATCCTGCGACCACCGTGGCTCCAGATGCTCCCCCGCATCATGCGTGATTTGCAATGGCGGTCCGCCGGCCAGCAAGCGGATCCAGATCTGGCGCGAACCGCTCGAATCGCTCACGAATGTCACCGACTTGCCGTCTGGTGAGAAGGCCGGACTATCTTCCAGCCCCGCGAAATCGGTGAGCCTAAGAAATGTGACGTCTTTATGGCCAGGCTGATGCCTTCCCCGGAACCACCAACCACCAAGTACGATACCCACAATTGCTATGCAAGCGATTAACCACGCGAGAGACGGCACTTTCTTCTTCTGCACCGCCGGCAACGCAGCGCTGGGTTCCGAATCCGTTGAAAGAGTTTCCAGATGAAACGCCAAGTCGTGCGCCGATTGAAATCGCTCTTCTGGGTTCTTCTCGAGGCAATGACGGACAATGCGCTCGAGGCCCGCCGGAACCATTCGACCCGTACTTCTCAAGTCGGGAGGATCGTCCTTCAGAATCGCGCTCGATCGATCGGCTGCGCTTCGCCCCGTGAACGCTCGTCGTCCTGACAGCGTCTCGTAAAGAACGACGCCAAAACTGAAGATGTCTGACCTCTGGTCGGCTTTCTCTCCGCGCACCTGTTCGGGCGACATATAGCCGGCAGTGCCCAACACAACGCCTGCACCCGTTTCGTCCTTCAACCCCAGATCGGTACGGGTAGCATCGCCTGCCTCTGGGGCGATCAATTTGGCCAGGCCAAAGTCCAGAATCTTCATTCGCCCATCGCGGCAAACGAAAATGTTTTCAGGTTTTAAATCGCGATGAACAATTCCCCTGTCGTGCGCCGCAGCCAGTCCGTCTGCAATTTGGACAGCAAAATCGGTCGCCTTGCGCGCCGGCAGAGCCTCTCCTCCTAAACGCTCGCGCAAGGTCATGCCCTCGAGCAGTTCGGTCACCAGGTAGGGAGCGCCGTCATGTGTGCCCACGTCGTAGACAGCGAGAATATTCGGATGATTCAGCGCGCCTGCGGCTCGCGCTTCCTGCTCAAAGCGCCGCAAGCGGTCTCCATCGCGGCAGAAGTAGGAGGGCAAAACCTTGATGGCAACTTCGCGGCCTAACCGCGGATCCTTCGCGCGGTACACCTCACCCATGCCGCCTGCGCCCAAGGACGCGACGATCTCATACGGCCCGAGTCTCGTGCCAGCCGCTAGCCCCATCCGTGCGTGGGATTATACGTCTGAAGTCGAATATATGGACATCGACTACGCCGAAATGTCAGCCTTTTTTGAATTCCCCTCGCGCCGCGCCCGCGCTACGACCAGCCGGATTTCGTCATACGTAATCTCCGGCGGCAGCGCATCTTTCAGTGTTTTCAGCCGCTCCAATTGAGTTACTCCGAGTTGCGCACAGGCCGCTTCAATCACCGCCAGCTTGTTGCGGTCAATCCACTCAGGACGAAACTCCACCTCGCCCTTCTCGACGAGTCCTGCGACAGCGTTGACCACAGTCCCAACTTGCCGCCCGCGAATCGCGGCAATCTCCTCGAAGCTCTTCCCCTGCTCGAGCAGCCGCCGAGTCTCAAGCGCCGGCGCGGTTTTCTTTTCGGCCGGCGCAGCCGCCCGCGCTCCTGTCTCATAACTTCGCAGAGTCGCGAGGATCTTCTTCCCGTACGTATCGGCCTTCCGCTCGCCGATTCCAGTGATTCCCAGCAACTGCGCAATGGATGTGGGCCGCATCCGGCAAATCTCATCAAGCGAAGAATCGTGCAACACAACGTAGGCCGGCATGCCCTGCTCCTTCGCGGTAACCCGTCGCCACTCGCGGAGATATTCACGCAACTCGTGATCGGGCTCAGCGAGCGCACTGACCGTCTCTCTCGTCCCTCCTGAAGCGGCCTTCGCGACACTCCGCCGCACCGCAGCCCGGCTAGCCGCCATGGTCAGCCACTCTGGAACCGCTCCGCAGACATCACAAGCTCCGCACGTCGCCCACTTCGGAGTCTCCCCGAAATGCGCGCAAATCTTCCGGTGCCGGCACTCCCGCGACTCTACGAACGCTCGGATCACGTGGTACCTCTGCCACGCCCGATCGCGCTCCGCCGCATCCAGAATCTGATTCGCAAAATATCCCAGCAGCCCCGCATCTCTTTTCTGCCACAGCATCACGCAATCCGCTGGATTCCCGTCCCGCCCCGCGCGCCCCGCCTCCTGGTAATACTGCTCAATCGATTTCGGCAGCGCCATGTGAATCACCGCCCGCACCGTCGCCTTATTGATGCCGAGCCCGAAGGCAATCGTCCCCACCAGCACACGGACTTCGTCCGACATCCAGCGTTCCTGATTGCGCCGCCGGTCTTCGTTTTGCATCTTCGCGTGATACCCTAGCGCGGCAATCCCCTGATCCTCCAGATAGTCGACCGTCTCTTCAACTTTGCTAATAGTTGGCGAATAGACGATGACATTCCCCTCGCTGTAATGCCGCAGCGCGCTCACCAGCAGCGCGTTCTGCTCCGCGCTGGCGCACTCGCGCACGAGATAGCGCAGGTTCGGACGGTGAAAGCTCGCAATATATTTGTCGGGATTGCGCAACGCGAGTTGCGCCAGAATGTCGTGCCGCACGTGCCGCGTCGCGCTCGCCGTAAACGCAGCAATCGGATGATCGGGGAAACTTCCGCGCAACTTGCTCAACTGCCGGTATTCCGGACGGAACTCGTGTCCCCACTCCGAAATGCAGTGCGCCTCATCAATCGCAAAGAACGAAATCGGTACCTTCTGCAGCCACGCGATCGTGTCGCCGCGCTGCAACCGCTCCGGCGAGAGATACAGCAAGCGGTAAACGCCCTCGCGCGCCTGCTTCATCACCTTCGATTGCTGCTCGTTGCTGACCGAACTATTGAGAACCGCTGCCGGGATTCCCATTTGCGCCAGCTGTGCTGCCTGGTCCTGCATCAGCGCGATCAGCGGAGAAATCACCACCGTGGTCTGTCCGGCAACCACCGCAGGCAACTGGTAGCAAAGAGACTTGCCGCCGCCCGTCGGCATCACCACGCAGGTATCGTGCCCGGCGAGCAGGCTGCGCACAATCCGCTCCTGCAGCGGCCGGAACGAGCTGTATCCCCAGTAGCGGCGCAACGGTGTCAGCAGGTCCGCTTCTGGGCTCATACAGACAGTATATGTGGTGCACGAAAGTGGAAATTGTCGAGGATCGCGCGGTTGCTGATGAAGCGCCCAAATCGGGATGGTAGATTCCTCAGACTACCGCGGTCGGCACGTCTCATCCATCTGTCGCTTCAGTCCGGGCGTCAGGATCACGGCCTTCGCGGGAAGCGCATTGATGACCTCGATCGCGTACATCGGATCGGCAACCTGCAGATCCGCATCACCCTCAACGAAAACTTCCTGCTTGGCGCGTTTGGCCAGCCTGCCTCTCAGCGCTTGATCTAAGTCTTCCCGACGGATTTCCGTCCGATTCAAGAATGTTCGACTCACTCCCTTGTGTTGCTTGATCGTCACCACGATCGGTCCTGCCAGGCAGTTTTCGTCGGGTCCTGGACCTCGCTGGGGAACCAATCGTATGTAGATTCCTTTCGCATCTTGCTCGGTAATCATGAGGAACATTGGCACGAGCAAGAGCAGCATGACCACCCCGCCCACCAGTCCTCGGTTTGGAAGTGCCGACAATCTCTTTCTAAGCGGCAAGCGCCCTTGAAGGCGTAACTCGACAGACTGATGCGCGAGGCCCTGACCCATCTTCATCGAAGCATCGGGCGCATAACTGCTGACCATATCCAGCAGCGTCGGTGCAAGCACCAGGAAAATTCCGCCCACGGCCAACAGGTACCCGACGGCCAGTTCGTCACCTGCGAACAGCGGCACACGCAGCGGCGACCAATTTGTCCGCAGGAAAGTGTAGGTGTCGAAAAGTAAAGATATGCCGGCGGTCAAGAGCGCGTATCCAACCCATCGTCTGGGCGGTATCGCCATACCGGATATAGACTCCATCTCAAAGAACCGTGTTCCCAATACCCCCGGGCCAGAATGCGAGGCGAGGTTCAAGGCAAAGCCGCTGCTAGCCGGCGCTGGGAAAAACGTTCCTGATCCGCGGAATTGGAGTGAACTGAAAATGTTAGGACTGAGTTCCGAGGTCTGAAGTCCGACGTCCAAGGTCAGAGGCCCGTTGTCTCGGATACACCCGATCAAACGCCACCCAGATTACCGCGAGCACCAGAAAGCAAAGCACACTACCCTCCGGCCCAACGGTTCCTCCGCTAAGCCACGGCTTTCCGCGCAGCGAAGAGCTCAGCAGGTGTCCCGGCCAAACCGATCCGCTGTCGGGCACCGAGTAAAAAAATGTCAGACCCCAGTCCCATGCCGCGTGAAAACCGACCGCGAACCACAGGCTCCCCGTACGTCGCAATGTTAAACAAAAGAAGAGCCCGATAATTGCCGCTCCCAGCAGGCCGTTCCAGTGTTCGCCCTCATTTCTGAGGTGGATCAGCCCGAATCCGCAGGACAGGACCAGCGCAGCCGGCCAGAAGCCGAATCCGCGAGCCAGCGTGAATTGCACGTACCCTCGCAGCCAGAACTCCTCAAAGAGGCCCACCAAAAGGAAGAACAGCGCCCAGAATGCCGCGAAGCGTGCGATGCGCGCTCCATGCAGCACCACGTGACCGAACTCAAAACCTCCCGCCCCGTACAGCATGAACATCAGCAAAGTGATTCCCGCGATTCCCCAAACCGCGCCCACCCAGAACCCTTTCCCGAAGGCTTGCCTCCGGGGCAGTCCATACACGCGCCAGGGCCGCTGTTCAATACGCCCCAGCACTACGGCCGGAACCACCGCCGCAACAAGACTTACAAGCTCATCCAGCAACAACGTCCACAATCCGCCGGCGCCGAAATTGTGCAGGGCCACCAATTCGACAGCCACCTTCTGCAACGCAAGAAATGCCACGACATAGAACGCGAATCCCCAGCCCGGGCGTAGACCATCCGCGTCCAGAAACAGGTCGCGCGCATAGGAAGGTTGATTGGCGGCGGCAAACTCCGGCGCGGGAGCCTGATACTCTTTGTCATTCCGAACCTTCGAAGCCGTTGAGGAACCTGCCTTCGCGTCGCTCTCCACTGCTCTCTCCAAGAACTCTCCCCGCAAATGGCCTGGCCTCAGCTGTTAGGTGAAGGGGCCCTCGCCATGGTAAAACACTCGGCTCGACCTTATGCGTCCATATTTCACTCGCGAACGCTTCGGACGTCCGCAATTCCTCGCCGGACTGCTGCTGCTCGCCTTCTTCGCGCAAGCCGTATGGCTGGTGCGTGCCGAGCTTCATTCCGGCAACGAACCGGAGGGTCCCGAAGCCGTCCGCATCGGGGAAGGATGGAAGCAGTGGCACGGACGCGGCATAGCTGCTGCTCCTTTTCTCGACGCCGTCGGCAGCGCCACCCACGCCTACTACCTCGGCGAAGACAGCGGGTATGACACCGAGCATTCGCCGCTGCTCTATCTTGTTTCCTCCGCACCCCTGCTGTCCTGGCCCAAGGACTTGAACTACGAATCGGCCGCCTACTGGCGATGGCTGCCGCGCCTTCCATTCCTCGCATGCGGGCTCTTTCTCGGCGCCTCGCTGTGGTACGTCGCCCGGCGTCTCTGCGGCAACACCGGAGGCTTCATCGCTCTTACCTTCTACTGCTTCTCGCCTTCGCTCATCCAAGCAAGCGCCGTATGGCATGCAGAGCCCGAAATCGCTGCGGCCTGGGGAGCCTTCGGCACTATCTTCACCGCCATCGCTGTCGCCCACACTTTGTACGCTCCACGCGAAGTCATCCTCTGGAACTGGCGCCGCATCGTGCTGCTCGGCATCTCGCTTGCCATCGCCGTCGGATCGCAGTTCTCTCTGGTCATCCTCGTGCCGATGGCGCTGGCCTTTCTGCTCTACGTCGCGCCGGTGCGGCGTGGCGCGGCAACCGTCATCTGGATGGCCGCCTGCGCCGTGGGATTCATCCTCCTCTTCGCGTTCTACTTCTTCCATCCCCACGCTTTTGTTGAGAGCATGCGACGTGCGGCGTTCTGGGGAGCTACCTGGCGTGGATTCGCCGTGCCCGCCGTCTACAAACAGATAGCGGTGCAAATTGGACGAGCTTGCCCGGCGCTAGCCTTGGGACTTCCTGTCGCGTTGGTGACTTACGCCGTTTGGAAGCGCACCCGCTACTTCGGCAACACCGCCCCGTTGCTGGTCGCGGTACTCTTCTTTGTTCTTGGCATGGCGCATCCGCACGTTGCCGGCGCTGGATTTCTTCTCGCCGCCATTCCCTTCCTCTTCATCTTCGTAGCAGGCGTGCTTGCTGATCTGCTGGAAACGTCTTATCGTCCCTTGGTGACGGCTTGCATCGTCGGCATGATGGCCGCCTACGTAGCGTGGAGTCTGGTAAATCTAGCCCAAGTCCCGAGAGGTTAAGCGCCGAAAATGCTAGTGTAGTAGGCACTCCTCGTGTGGGGACGGGCGACCTCGCCCGTCCAAGCGCCACGATTTGTCGGGCCGCAGCGTTGCATGAGCACACCCCCAAAAATCTCAAAACAATACATCTCGAGCGCCCGATTTTAGCGTGTCTTTTCCGCCACAAAAATTGCCGACATTTCGGCACCACCATCCAACCTATTCACGCCCAAGACTTTACAGCGATTACCTACGAGCTATTTTTCACAAACCATGTATACATGTGCCCGTCGAGAAAGCCGCAAAAGTGTTCCGGCCGGAACACTGTGGAAAACTTTGGCCCCCCAACAGGCCCCCCTACCTCCTCTGTTAGACTCTTGGCATTTCAACGAGGCGGAGAACAATGAACGGAAAGCGTCTGTCTGTTATGGGTCTCGCAGCACTCTTAATCCTTGGTGGTTTCGTAGTCGGTGGAGTAAAAGCACAGTCGAACGCCACGCCGCATGGCGGCCCAGGTACGCCAAACCAAGCCGCAGGCAAGAAGGCTGAGGAGCAGTTCAAGAACATACAGCTGCTCAAGGGCGTGCCCGCTGAACAGATCTTTCCGACTATGCAGTTCATCACCGCGTCGCTCGGCGTCGAGTGCGACTTCTGCCACGTGCAGGGCGCGTTCGAAAAAGATGACAAGAAGAACAAGCAGACAGCGCGCAAGATGATGGAGATGATGATCGCCATCAACGCTGACAACTTCGACGGACATCGCGCCGTCACTTGCAACACCTGTCACCGCGGCAACGCGATGCCGCAGGCCATCCCGGCAGTGATGACCGAACAAGCGAATGGGAAAAACGAACCCAAGACGGCCGAAGTACCCGAGGTCAGCACCGGACCCACCGGCGACCAACTGCTCGACAAGTACGTGCAAGCAGTCGGCGGCTCAGCTGCGATCGACAAGGTCACCACTCGCATCATGAAGGGCACGATTCAGTTTGGTGGAAAGTCACTGCCCATCGACATCTATTCGAAGAATCCTGACAAGCGGATTTCGTTTACCCATATGCCAGAGGGCGAGAACGTGACCGCGTTCAACGGGCATGAAGGATGGCTCGCGATGCCCGGTGGACACGTGCGCGACATGCATGGCAGCGATCTGGATGGCGCATCGATCGATGCTGACATGCACCTGGCCACGCACCTGAAGGCCATGTTCAGCGACATGCAGACGCGTGGCACGGAGAAGGTCGGAGACCGCGATGCATATGTAGTAGTCGGACATCGCCAGGGCCAGCCGCCGATCGAACTCTACTTCGACGAGCAAACCGGACTACTGCTTCGGCTCTTACGCTTCGGCGAGACCGCACTCGGACGCATGCCGACGCAGATTGACTACGCTGACTATCGCGAAACGAACGGAGTGAAGATTCCCTATCGTTGGACACTGGCGCGTCCGAGTGGACGCTTCACCATCGAGTTGACCGACGTGAAGCAGAACGTCCCGGTCGACGACGCCAAGTTTGTCCACCCCCCGGCGGAAGCGCCAAAGGGTCCAGCCAAATAAACTCATCAGAAACCGACGTAGGGAGGAAAGTGAACCATGACGTTCTCTCAACCTTCAGAGTCTTCTCGTCGCATGATCTTTCAGCTGATCGTCATAGCTTTGGCGGCGCAGCTTTCATTGCTCTCGTCTGCGCAGGTTTCGCCGAAAGCGTCGGATCTGCTGCGGCAGATGACGCTTGAAGAGAAGATCGCCCAGCTATCGCAGCTGCCTGGCATTCCAATTGAGGAGTTCAAAGAACAGGTGGGCGCGCCTCCCGAAGAGATCGCGCGAAAATACGGCGCCGGCTCCGTGCTCTGGGTCTCCAATCCCAAGGAAATCAATCGGTGGCAGCACATTGCCGTCGACGAGTCGCGGCTTCATATTCCCATCCTGTTCGGGCTCGATGTGATTCATGGCTACCACACTATTTTTCCCTCGCCGATTGCGATGGCCTCGTCGTGGGACCCGAAGATGGTTGAAGGCGCGCAGGCAGTGGCCGCGAAAGAGGCGCGGGCGGCGGGAATCGCGTGGACCTTCGGTCCGATGGTTGACATTGCGCGCGACGCGCGTTGGGGACGCATGGTCGAGGGCGCCGGTGAAGATCCGTACCTTGGCGCAGCCATGGCGCGTGCGCAGGTTCTTGGCTTTCAAGGTCCGCAACTCGGAGCACCCGACCACGTGCTAGCTTGCGTAAAGCACTTCGCGGGATACGGAGCCGCTGATGGCGGCCGCGATTACGACTCGGCCTATGTTCCTGAAGAAGAGATGTGGAACGTCTATTTACCTCCGTTCAAGGCAGCCGCAGATGCGGGTGTGGGGACGTTCATGAGCGCCTACATGGACTTAAACGACGTACCGGCAAGCGGCAATCGCTGGCTGCTGCACGATGTGCTACGCGACGCATGGCACTACAAGGGCTTTGTGGTCAGTGATGCCAATGCTGTTCACAGCCTGATCGTCCACGGTTACGCGCGTGATGGGCAAGATGCCACGCAGAAGGCTTTTTCTGCCGGGCTGAACATGGACATGGCCAGCGGGACCTATCTGAAGTATTTGGCAGCTGAAGTGCGCGCAGGTCGCGTCCCGATGAAGCAGATCGACGATGCTGTGTTGCCGATACTCGAAGCAAAGATCAAGCTGGGGCTGTTCGAACATCCTTATGTGGACGAGTCGCGGATGGAGCAAGTGTTAAACGCGCCGGAGCATGCGCAGTTGGCGCGCACCGCAGCCACGCGGTCGGTCGTGCTGTTGCGCAACGAACAAAATTTGCTGCCGCTTGATAAGACGAAGATTAAATCGATTGCGGTGATCGGTCCGCTGGCAGATGCACAACTCGATCTGGTCGACATGTGGGGCTCGCTCGTCAAACCCGGACCGACCGTCAGCATTCTGGAGGGAATCAAGAACAAGGTTGGCGACGCTGTGCAGGTTGAGTTCGCGCACGGACCGAATATCCGACGCGATATTCCTTCCTTCTTTGAAAACGTGCCGATGGTTAAGGTCAAGGAGCAGCCGAAACAAACTGCGGAAGAAGCGCGCAAGGCATTCTACGACGCGGTCGCTGCGGCTCAACGAAGCGACGTGGCTGTGCTGGTGCTGGGCGAGATTGCACTGATGAGCGGCGAGGCTGCGTCGCGATCGTCGCTGAAGCTTTCAGGTGGCCAGCAAGAACTGTTGGAGGCGGTTGCTGCGACAGGCAAACCTGTGGTGCTGGTGCTGGTGACAGGGCGTCCGCTGGAAATTACATGGGCTGCAGAGCATGTTCCGGCAATTCTCGAGGCCTGGTATCCCGGAAGCCAGGGCGGCAATGGCATTGCGGATGTGCTCTTCGGAGACGCTAATCCAGCAGGCCACTTGCCGGTAAGCTGGCCGCGCACGACCGGCCAACTTCCTCTTTACTACAATCACAACCGGACGCAGCGTCCGGAAGACGCCCCGGATTTCACATCCCGCTATTGGGATGTGCTGACCAGCCCACTGTATCCGTTTGGGTATGGCTTGAGCTATACAACCTTCTCTTTTGACAACCTGAAGACGAGCATGGCTCAAGCAAAGGTTGGATCGAGCCTTGATGTTTCGGTTGATGTAAGCAACACCGGTGGCCGTGCTGGCGATGCGGTCGTGCAACTGTACATTCACCAGCGCGCCGGGAGCGCCTCGCGTCCAGTGCGGCAGTTGAAGGGATTTCAGCGAGTCAATCTGGCGGCGGGTGCGAAGCAGACCCTCCATTTCACTCTCGGTCCAGACGAGTTGCGCTTCTGGAGCCCTGCCAAGAAAGCGTGGGTGGTTGAGCCCGAGGAATTCGATGTGTGGGTTGGAGAAGACTCGACGGCAAAACTCCATGCCGAGTTTCGCTTAACGCAGTAACGGATTTTTCGCTTGACCCTCGAAAGTTGTGAATGAACTACTCCCTGCGTCCGTGCGGTTCTTTGGTGACTCGGTTCACCTTTAGCGGGCGACTACGGGCGTGGATTAGTCGGTTTGTCCCTAGGATGAGCCGCTTGTGTGACGACGGGATCGGCCTCGATCTTTACCTCGACCTCGGCTCCTTCTTTGAGTTTCACTTTCTGACCATTGTCGTCGGTGAGGCTGTTCGGCACACGGATCTCGCGATACAGGTGATCCGCGCCTTCGACTACGATCTGGGCCTTTTCCGGCTCGCCGGTAGTTGGATGAGGGGAGATAACCTTTTCCACAACACCTGGGAGCGTTGCCGTTGCTTTTGGCTTTTCGGTTGCCATGACTGGGAGCTCCAACGACACAACCTGACGTAAAGAACTTTGCAGTTAGTGTCTGAGGGATTTCCTCTATGCGCCATCCGTAGAATACTGTAGGAGCGATCGGGCGACGGCCGGTAATCTTGCACTTGCAGCATCTCGAACGTGGCCGTAAGAATTGTGGACGAGTCGGCATCTCGTCCGATTTCAGGGCCTTTTCAGGTTGCCAACGTAGACTCGAAGCTCGTGTCGAATCTCCACAAAGGCTTTCTATTGAATCGCGGATCGCTCTGTATCCTCATCGCGTTGCTGGGACTTGTGGCGGTCTTCCCGCTGCGAGCGCAGGGGCCGGAGCAATCCCCCGGTTCACCGAGCGAAGAACACGCGGCGAACCATTCCATCACGGGAACGGTGCTCGACCCTTCGGGAGCGGCGATCAGCCATGTGCAAGTGATGCTGCTGGGCAGCGGGCCAGAGGCGGTCGCCAGCGCAATGACCGACGACCTCGGCGCCTTCCACCTGGACAACATTCCTCCTGGAAAGTACACGCTCAGCTTCCGCGCAGAAGGTTTTCGTGACACGAAGATCGCAGCCGCCGTCAGCCCGAAGCGAAGTTCTCTCTTGCGCGTAGTGCTGCCAATCCTGGTGCAGGAGGAAAGCGTCACCGTGGCGACCGGAATCAATGTACCGCTGGTAAGCACGGAGACGGCGGAGAATCAGAACAACAACGCGATTGACCGCAACGCGCTCGACCGCGTGCCGGTGTTCGACCAGGACTACATCACCACCATGTCGCGATTTCTCGACGACAACGCCACCGGAACGAATGGGGTCACCCTGGTGGTTAACGGGATTGAAGCGAACGGGCCGGGCGTGACTCCGTCGGCGGTGCAGGAAGTAAAGATCAACAACAATCCTTATTCGGCGCGCTTCTCGCGGCCGGGACGGGCGCGGCTGGAGATCATAACCAAGGGCGGAACTCCGTCGTATCACGGCTCGCTGAACTTCATGTTCCGCGACTCGGTCTTCGATGCGAGCAATGCGTTCGCGACTTTGGGGAAGCCTCCTGAGCGGCGTGAATATTTTGAGGGCTCGGTCACCGGGCCGATTGCGCACAGCAAGCGCACCAGCTTTCTGCTGTCGCTGGATGAAGACCTTCTCGATCAGCAAGCGATCATGAATGCAGACGCCATAAGCGCGGCGGAGGCGGCTGGCTTCGGACCGTTCACACAGTCCGTGGCCAATCCAACGCATCACTTCTTCGGGTCCGGGAGAGTCTTCCACGACTTTCCCAACGGAGATCAGTTCTGGATTGGCTACTCGTATGAACACCGGTCGAGTGAAAATTCAAATGTTGGCGGGACGGTCCTGCCCAGTGCAGCCACGGACACGAGCTTTCTGGAGCACGAGATTAACGTGAGCCATCTGACTTCGTTCTCGCCGCACTGGGTGAATCAGGCGCGTTTCCTGGTAGGGCATTACGATTCAAAGGTCAGGAGCGTCAATCCTGAAGCGCAGATCGCGGTGTCTGGCCTGTTCAGTGTGGGCGGCGCGCAGGCAGACACGCGACGAACCGAGTATCACTTCGACGGCACCGACTTTGCTACGTATGCCAACGGGAAGCATCAATTGAGTTTTGGAATTGATCTCCCCGACATCAGCCGGCGCGGGCTTGATGACTTTACGAACCGCGCGGGCACTTACACGTTTTCCACCGTCGATGACTATTTGGCCGCCAACCCAACGGCCACGACTTACCTAGTGCAGACTGGGCAGGGGCACGTGGCTTTCCTGGAAAAAGTCATTTGCGCATTTGTCGACGACAACATCCGGCTGAAACCGAATTTCTCTCTCTACGTGGGCGTGCGTTATTACTGGCAGAATTATTTTCACGACGAGCCGCACAATTTTGCTCCGCGCGCCAGCTTTGCCTGGGCGCCGACGGCAAAAGGCAAGACGGTGATTCGCGCAGGCGCGGGCGTGTTTTACGACCGCACCGGGCCGAGCCCCATCGGCGACCTACTGCACTTCAATGGCGAAAACTTGCTGCGCTACATCATCGGGACGGCGCCGTATCCGTATCCGACTAGTGGTCTCAGCGGGTTGCCGGTGAGCATTGTGACGCTTGATGAGAATGCCCGAACTCCCTACACCCTGCAGTACAGCATTGGAGCGGAGCAACAAGTTACGAAGAAGAGCACGTTCAGCGCGGTTTACATTGGCACGCGCGGGATGGATTCGTTCCGCTCGATTGATGCCAACGCGCCGGTGGCGCCCGGGGTTCCACGACCAAACACTGCACTGGGCCAGGTGCGGCAGATGCAGTCCGAGGGATACCTGAGGGGCAACGCGCTGGAACTCACATTTCGAGGCAAACCCAGCAAATATTTTTCAGGGCAGATCCAATACACGCTGAGCCGCACGGACAACAACACGAGCGGCATTACTTATTTTCCGGCGAACAGTTACGATCCGACAGCGGACTGGGGACGCTCGGATAACGACCGGCTGCACAAATTCGACCTTCTGGCCTCGACGCAGCCTTCCCGATTTTTCACCTTGGGCATGGCACTGTCGCTCTACTCGGGCAAGCCGGTAAACATCACGTCCGGGGCTGACGATAATTCGGACGGAATAGTCAACGATCGTCCGGCCGGCGTTCCACGGAATGCGATGGCTGGACCAGGCACGATTGAGCTTGACCTGAACGTATCGCACGATTTTCCGCTGTCGAAGAAGAAAGAAGCGAAGGTGATTTCGGTGGCGCTGAATGCGTTTAACGTGCTGAATCATCCGAATTATGTGACGTACATTGGGGCGCAGTCTTCGCCGTTTTTCGGGCAGCCGGTAGCGGCACAGCCTCCGCGGCGAATGCAGTTGGATGTGCAGTTTAAGTTCTGAGCGGTGACCGTGCCGTCCCTGACCTAACTTTCCTCATAACACCTTCCTACCCGCGCTGCCCTACCGGGTTTTCTCAGTCGGATTTTGGGAGTTCTTTCGTCTATGACGGTTCAACTCCGCCATTCAATAACAAAACCTGATAGGGCTGATAAATAGTTTCGATTTCCGCCGAAGGGTTACGGACGATAGAGTGAGGCGGTCGCACAGGCATTCTGAATTATCCAGAAATGCGAAATCTTCTGTTCAGGGGCAAAGTCGACGTGTCAATTCGCAAGGGACTGATCGCTGGGCTAGTGGCGCTGTTTTTGGTCTTGGCTTTGGGGCAGGCGGTGTGGGCTCAGACGCCGTCGAACTCGGCGATGGACACGAATCCGCGGCTGGCCAAACTTGAGCAGCAAGCCGCCGACGCCAAGAGTTCCGCCGACAACGCGTGGATGCTGACTTCGGCGGCGCTGGTGCTGATGATGACCGGGCCCGGGCTGGCGTTGTTTTACGGCGGACTGGTGCGGAAGAAAAATGTCCTGGGCACGATGATGCAGAGTTTCGCCTTGATGGCGGTCATCACGGTGCTGTGGGGGCTATTCAGCTACAGCTTGTCGTTTGGCCCGGGGAACAGTTTTATCGGAGGCTTCCAAAACCTCTTCCTGCATGGCGTAGGCGCGGCACCCGATGCAGATTACTCGGCGACGATTCCGGCGCAGACCTTCATGGTCTATCAGTTGATGTTTGCGATCATCACGCCGGCGCTGATTGCAGGAGCATTTGCCGAGCGGATGAAGTTCAGCGCAATGGTTGTGTTTACGATTTTGTGGTCGGTGATTGTGTATGACCCGATGGCGCACATGGTGTGGGGCAAGGGCGGGTTGTTGAATGCCTCACTGGGCGGGCGATTTCCGACGCTGGATTTTGCCGGCGGAACGGTGGTGCACGTCACGTCAGGAGTTTCGGCACTGGTGTGCGCGCTGTATCTGGGGAAGCGCGTTGGATATCCGAAGGAGCAGATGCCTCCGCACAGCGTGGTGCTGAGCTTCATTGGCGCGTGCATGCTGTGGGTGGGATGGTTTGGATTCAATGCAGGAAGTGCGCTTGCTGCCGGAAGTCTGGCGACGAGTGCATTCGTGGCGA
>Ga0207664_10000437_pt1 | contig 29814 bp, 24 predicted proteins | sample LARL83metaG_FD_184349 | JGI IMG/M metagenome (GOLD analysis project Ga0207664, IMG submission 184349) | Corn, switchgrass and miscanthus rhizosphere microbial communities from Kellogg Biological Station, Michigan, USA - LAR L8-3 metaG... | ecosystem: Host-associated > Plants > Roots >... | reverse complement strand
TTCTCCGAGCCCAGCGACTCAATCACATCGATCGTGGCCGGGAAAGTAATCCCGTTCTGCCGGTTCTCCCTGGGGACCAGCGCCGCGTCCTCGAAGTCCTCCGGGCGGATGCCCGCGATCACGTCCCGGCCGGCCCCGGAACCGCTCAGCTCATGCTGCAGCCGCCCGCTCAGCGGGATGTCGCCCAGACCGGTGCGCAGCTTGCCGTCCTCCAGCGTGCCGGCCATGAAGTTCATCGCGGGCGAGCCGATGAACCCGGCCACGAACAGGTTGGCCGGCTGGTCGTAGAGTTCCTGCGGGGAGGCCACCTGCTGGATCGTGCCCGTGCGCATGACCGCGACCCGGTCGCCGAGGGTCATCGCCTCGGTCTGGTCGTGCGTCACGTACACCATGGTGGTGCCCAGCCTGCGCTGGATCCGGGACACCTCGGTGCGCATTTGCACCCGCAGCTTGGCGTCCAGGTTGGACAGCGGCTCGTCCATCAGGAACACGGCCGGGTTGCGGACGATGGCGCGGCCCATCGCGACCCGCTGCCGCTGGCCGCCGGACAGGTTGGCCGGCTTGCGGTCCAGGTGCTGGGTCAGATCCAGGATCCGCGCCGCCTCCTCGACCTTCTCGTCGATGACGTTCTGCGGGGTCTTGGCCAGCTTGAGCGCGAAGCCCATGTTCTGCCGGACCGTCATGTGCGGGTACAGCGCGTAGCTCTGGAACACCATCGCGATGTCCCGGTCCTTGGGCGACTTCTGGTTGACGACCTGGCCTCCGATAAGTAGTTCGCCGGAGGTGATGTCCTCCAGGCCCGCGATCATGTTGAGCGTCGTCGACTTGCCGCAGCCGGACGGCCCGACGAGGATGACGAACTCCCCGTCCGCGATGTCCAGGTTGATGTCGTTGACGGCCAGCGCACCGTCGGGGAAGCGCTTGGTGATGTCCTTGAGAACGATCTCGGCCACTGGTCTCTCCTTCGGTCCGCTAGCCCTTGACCGCGCCGGCTGTCAGCCCCGCGACGATCCGGCGCTGGAAGAACAGCACGAAGATGATGATGGGAATGGTGATGACCACCGCCGCGGCGGAGATCGACCCGGTCGGCACGGCGAACTGCGAGGTCCCGGTGAAGAAGGACAGCGCGGCCGGCGCGGTGCGGGAGGCGAGCGTCGCGGTCAGCGTGATCGCCAGCAGGAACTCGTTCCAGCAGAACAGGAAGACCAGGATGGCCGTGGTGACCATGCCCGGCGCGGCCAGCGGCGCGATGACCCGCACGAACGCCTGGAACGGGGTGGCCCCGTCCACCTTGGCCGCCTTCTCCAGCTCCCAGGGAATCTCGCGGAAGAACGCGGACAGCGTGTAGATGCCGAGCGGCAGGCCGGTCGCCACGTAGGGGATGATCAGCCCGGGCCAGGTGTTGAACAGGCCGAGGATCCGCTCGATGTTGAACAGCGGGGTGGCCAGCGCGATCGCCGGGAACATCGCGATCAGCAGCGACACCCCGATCAGCAGGCCCTTGCCAGGGAAATTCAGCCGGGCCACCGCATAGGCCGCCATCGAGGCGAGCAGGACCGCGATGGCCGTGGCGATCAGCCCGATGCCGATCGAGTTGAGGAGCGGGCGCAAGAAGGTGGACGTGGTCAGGATGCTGGAGTAGTTAGCCCACGTCCAGTGCGTGGGGAAAAAGGTCGGGTCGGTGATCGAGGCTGTCGTCTTGAAGGACAGCGAGATGATCCATACCAGCGGGATCAGCACGAGCACGATCGTGACGATGTTCGCGACACTCCAGCCGGCCTTCTGCCGCGCGGTGGCTGCCATCAGCGTCGCACCTCCGTTCCTCGCATGTCAGCCCTCATCGCTGTAGGTCCGTTCCCGGGGCGGCGGTGCCGAAGCCCTTGATGAATACGATCGCGATGATCGCCACGCAGATTAGGATCAGCACCGACAACGCCGAGCCGAGGCCGAAGTTCAGGCCGGTGAACAAGTTGTCGTAGGTGAGTATCGACACCGACCCGGTGCCGTTGTTGCCCGAGGTGAGGATGAAGATGTTGTCGAAGATCCGGAACGCGTCGAGCGTCCGGAACAGCAGGGCCACCAGGATCGCGGGCTTCATCAGCGGCACCATCACCCGGGTGAACCGCTGCCAGGCTGTCGCCCCGTCCACCTTGGCCGCCTTGAGCAGGTCCTCGGGTACCAGCGACAGCCCGGCCATCAGCAGCAGCGCCATGAACGCCGTGGTCTTCCAGATCTCGGCCAGGATGATGACCCCGATCGCCTGCCACGTCGAGGTCAGCGGGGCCGCATTGCCGAACGCCGCGGACAGGTACCCGGTGCTCGGCGTCCAGGCGTACAGCCAGCTGAACGCCGCGGCCACGGTCACGATGCCGTAGGGGATCAGGATGGCGGTGCGGATCCCGCCCCGCCCCCAGATCGTCCGGTACATCAGCAGGGCCAGCGCCATGCCGAGCACGAACTCGATCGCCACCGACACCACCGTGATGATGATGGTCACCACCAGCGCGTGCCACCAGAACGGCGAGCTGAGGATGGCCCCGTAGTTGCTGAACCCGACGAACTTGGTCAGCTGCGGAGCGGACAGGATGTACCGCTCCAGCGACACGTAGATGGCATAACCGATCGGGTACGCGGTCACCGCGATCATCACGATCACCGCGGGCGCGCACAGCAGCCAGCCCAGCCTGCGTTCGGCGCGGGCGCCTTCGGACAGCTGGGCCCGGCGCCGGCCTCTGGTCACGGGCTCCTGGGTGGTGACCGGGGGGGTGGTGGTAGTCATCTGTCTGCCTCTCTGCGCGTATCCGGCGCGCTCACGGAGTCAGCCCCTTGCCGGAGAGGGCGTTGTTGATCTGCGTCGTCATGTTCTGCTCGGTGCTCACCGGGTTGATCGAGCTCGGCGGTGAGACCTGGTGCGAGATGGCTACGGACACGACCTGGTACAGCGGCGTCTTGGGTCGCACGGCCCCGCTGTTGACCTGCTGCAGGATCAGCTTCCGGAACGGGTAGGCGCTCTGCATCTGCGGGTTGTTGTAGACACTGGCCAGCGTGGGCGGCAGCCCGCCCTTGACGGCCGCGGTCAGCTGGTTCTCTGCGTTGCGCAGGCACAGCGCCGCCTGGAAGGCGAGTTGCGGGTGCGGCGAGTAGGAGCTGACCGCGAGGTCGATGCCGCCGATCGTGACCCGGGCCGGCGTACCCGGGTTCACCCGCGGGTACGGCGCCCACTTGAACACCTTGAACAGCTTCGGGTTGTCGGCCTTCATCGACGGATAGACGTACGGGTAGTTCAGCTCGAAGGCCGCGGTGCCGGCCTCCATGGCCAGCCGGTTCTGGTCTTCCATCTGCACGCCCAGCGACGGGTCGGCCGCTGACGAGGAGGCCAGCTGCTTCATGATCGACAGTGCCCTGATCGCGGGCGGGCCGAGCTGGGCCTTCGTTGAAGTCAGGTTCAGGATGCTGCCGCCCGCGCTGGCGACCAGCGTATTGAACCAGACCACGACGCCCTCGTACTGGGCGCCCTGGATCTCGATCAGGTGCGGCTTGCCCTGCCTGGCCAGCGCCTCGGCGTCGGAGAGCATCTGCGCCCAGGTGGTGGGCGGGTGCGGCACCAGGTCGGAGCGGTACCAGAGCAGCTGGGTGTTGCTGTTGTACGGGACCGCGACCAGCTGGCCGCGCCAGATTGCGGTGCGCAGCGGCCCGATCAGCGTGCCCCTGATGGCCTCCTGCCTGAACTGGCCGGTCCACGGGCGGATCCAGCCGGCCGTGGCGAACTCGGGTTCCCAGGTGACGTCGAGGCCGAGGATGTCCATCGAGGGGTCGTGGGCGGCCAGCCGGCGGGCCATCTGCAGCCGCTGCTGGTCGGCCGCGTTCTGCAGCTTGTTATAGATGATCTTGTAGTGGCTGTTGCTGCAGTTGTTCGCCGCCTGCTGGATGGCCCCAGACGGATCCGGGAAGTTGTAGAAGTTCAGCGTCACCGGGCCGGTGGACGCGCCCGCGGTGCCGCAGGCGGCGAGGCCGGATGCGGCCAGCGCCGCCACCGCCAGCGCGGCGACCGGGCGCCAGGCTGGGCGGGCCGGCCACCGGCGGGCGCGGCGTCCGGCGGTGCTCCGTCGGTCATTTCTCATCGTTCCTCCAGAGCGTGATCGCGCAACTCCACGCTGGGCACGGACTGCCCCGCACGGCGCCGGCGAAACCGGGGATACGGGAATACTGCGGCAGAGCCGCGACAACTCCGGGCCATGGATCCGCGGTGGCCGCCCACTACACGACTCCCTCCGCGCGGCACGCACCGGGCATGGGGAAACTGGGCACGCAGAACAGGACATCGGCTGCTCGCCGCCACGCGCGCGGGCTGGATCTGCTGCGGTCCAGCGCCCGGCGGCCGGCCCCGGCCGGAAGCAGATGCGATCCGCGGCCGCCCGGCCTGGCCAGCGATGGCCGGGCAGAGCTCCCCCGCTGCACCAGGCGCAGCGGCAATAGCTGGCGCAGCGGCCTGATCCTGACCCCGAGCAGCAGCGCGCACAGCCGCCGGGCACCCTCGGCTCCGCTCTGCTCGAGCGGCTGGTGCACGGTGCTGAGGTTGAGCAGCGCGGTGGACTCGATGTCGTCGAAACCCACCACCGACAGGCCGCCGGGCACCGGGAAGCCCGACTGCTCCGCGGCGCTGAGCACGCCCATCGCCTGGGTATCGGAGGCGGCGAAGATGGCGGTGGGCGGGTCGGGCAGCCGCATCAGCTGGCCGGCCAGGTCGGCCGCCACCGCCGCGTCGTGCGGTCCGACCCGGACCAGTTCGGGGTCGAAGTCGATCCCGGCCAGGGCGAGTTCCCGCCGGTATCCCTGCAGCCGGGACCTGGACGAGATGAAGCCCAGGTCCTGGTCCGTCCCGCGGCCGACCAGGTCGCCGACGAACCCGATCCGCCGGTGGCCCAGGCTCAGCAGGTGCGCGGTGGCCAGCCGTCCGCCGGCCACATCGTCGATGACCGTCTGCGGTACCCCGGGGGCGACCGCGTCGACGCTCACGATCGGGATCGAGCCGCGCCGGAACGCTGCGATACGGTCCTTGGCCAGGCGGATCGACACGATGATCACGCCGTCGGCCCGGTGCCTGGCGGTCAGCGCGGACAGATGGTGATCACGCTGCTCCGGCGTATCGGCGTTGCAGACGATCGTGTCGTAGCCCTGCTCGTCCAGCACCCCCAGCGCGCCCGCGAGCCGGGCCACGGTCGACGGCCTGGTCAGATGGGGTACCAGGATGGCCACGGTCCGCGGGGTGCCGCGGGACAGGGCGGCGGCCAGGTGACTCGGCCGGTATCCCAGCCGCTCGATGACCTCCAGGACACGCCGGCGGGTCGATTCCCTGACGTTCAGGCCGCCGTTGAGCACCCGGGAGACCGTGCCCGTCCCGACCCCGGCGGCCGAGGCAACGTCCGCCATCGTGGGCCGGGCCGGAGCGTGCACGGGCATCCTCCACCCTGTTGGAAGCGATTCCAACCTGGATGCGCTCATTGTGATCCCCCACTGACTGTTCGTCAAGGGTCGGCCAAGAAAGCAGGTCATCCGGCCAGGCTCCCCGGGCCCCGATCCCGGGGGAGGCGAACGCGGGCGGGAACCCGGGGCCCGGCACGGCGCTCGGGAACACGGACGCCGACTTTACGGTTGCCGACCAGGGCAGATACTGACGCGGCCGGCCGGAATGTTGCCTGCAGATCGAGTGTTACCAAAGTTGAGTCCGTTCGGCTCAAGTCATTTGACTTGCCAAGTCTGGCATGGCAACCTTGCGCCGACAGCACTCAACTAAGCATCGCTCAACCACTAAGGGACGACACATGGCACGTGCGGTAGGAATTGACCTGGGGACGACCAACTCCGTCGTCGCCGTCCTCGAGGGCGGAGACCCTACGGTTATCGCCAACGCGGAAGGCTCGCGGACGACACCGTCGGTGGTCGCGTTCGCCAAGAACGGCGAGGTTCTCGTCGGTGAGGTCGCCAAGCGGCAGGCCGTCACCAACGTGGACCGGACGATCCGGTCGGTCAAGCGCCAGATGGGCACCGACTGGACCGTAAGCATCGACGGCAAGAAGTTCACCGCCCAGCAGATCAGCGCGTTCATCCTGCAGAAGCTCAAGAGGGACGCCGAGGCGTACCTAGGCGAGAAGATCACCGACGCGGTGATCACGACCCCCGCGTACTTCAACGACGCGCAGCGGCAGGCCACCAAGGAGGCCGGCCAGATCGCCGGGCTGAACGTGCTGCGCATCATCAACGAGCCCACGGCCGCGGCGCTCGCCTATCACCTGGACAAGGAGAACGAGGCCACGATTCTCGTCTTCGACCTGGGCGGCGGCACCTTCGACGTCTCGCTGCTCGAGGTCGGCGAGGGCGTGGTCGAGGTCAAGGCGACCAGCGGCGACAACCACCTCGGCGGGGACGACTGGGACCAGCGGATCGTCGACTGGCTGGTGAAGGACTTCAAGAACGGCTACGGCGTGGACCTGTCCAAGGACAAGATGGCGCTGCAGCGGCTGCGCGAGTCCGCGGAGAAGGCCAAGGTCGAGCTGTCCAGCTCCGCCGAGACCACCATCAACCTGCCCTACATCACCCACTCCGAGAGCGGGCCGCTGCACCTGGACGCCAAGCTCACCCGGGCCGAGTTCCAGAAGATGACCTCCGACCTGCTCGACCGGTGCAAGGCGCCGTTCCAGCAGGTGATCAAGGACGCCAGCATCAAGGTCGACGACATTCACCACGTCGTGCTGGTCGGCGGCTCCACCCGGATGCCCGCCGTCGTGGACGTGGTCAAGGAGCTGACCGGCGGCAAGGAGCCGAACAAGGGCGTGAACCCGGACGAGGTCGTCGCGGTGGGCGCCTGCCTGCAGGCCGGCGTGCTCAGGGGCGAGGTCAAGGACGTCCTGCTGCTCGACGTGACCCCGCTGTCGCTGGGCATCGAGACCAAGGGCGGCATCTTCACCAAGCTCATCGAGCGCAACACGACGATCCCGACCAAGCGCTCGGAGATCTTCACCACGGCGGAGGACAACCAGCCGTCCGTGCTGATCCAGGTCTTCCAGGGCGAGCGCGAGATCGCCGCGTACAACAAGAAGCTCGGCACCTTCGAGCTGGCGGGCATCGCCCCGTCGCCGCGCGGCATCCCGCAGATCGAGGTCACGTTCGACATCGACGCCAACGGCATCGTCAACGTCTCGGCCAAGGATCTCGGCACCGGCAAGCAGCAGTCGGTCACCATCTCCGGCGGCTCCGCGCTGGCAAAGGATGACATCGAGAAGATGATGGCCGACGCGGAGAAGTACGCGGAGGAGGACCGCCAGCGGCGCGAGGAGGCCGAGGTCCGCAACCGGGCCGAGACCCTCGCCTACACGACGGAGAAGTTCCTCGGCGAGAACGCCGACAAGGTGCCCGACGACATCAAGTCGGAGGTGGAGTCCTCGATCGCCGACCTGAAGAAGACGCTGGAGGGCACCGACACCGAGGCCATCCGCGTGGCCACCGAGCAGGCCGCCCAGGTCAGCCAGAAGATGGGCTCCGCGATCTACGCGCAGACGCAGGCCGCGAACGCCGCGGGCCCCGACGCGGGCACCGAGGCGCCGACCGCCGGGCAGGACGCGGACGAGGAAGTCGTCGATGCCGAGATCGTCGATGAGGGCAAGCCCTCCAAGGAGGAGGGCGGCGCGGCCTGATGAGCTCACCCGAGGACCCCAAGGCGGGTCCGGTGATCCGCGACCGCAGGCGCATCGACCCGGACACCGGGCAGGTCAGGCAGCCTGGCCAGCCCGGTGACACCGGGCACCGGGGTGCGCCGGGCGGTCCGGCCGGGCGGGGCATGCACGCGGCCGGCCAGGCCGGCCAGCCTGCCCCCCCGGCGGAAACCGGGGACCCGCAGACCGCAGCAGACACTGACGCAAGGAACGACATGGCCGTTACCCAGGCCCAGCTGGCCGAGCGCACGGCTGACGTGCAGCGGATTCAGGCCGAGTACGCCAACTACCGCAAGCGGGTGGAACGCGACCGGATCGCGGTCCGCGAGCAGGCGCTGGCCAATGTGCTGGCCGAGCTGCTCCCGATCCTGGACGACATCGGCCGGGCCCGGGAGCACGGCGAGCTCTCCGGCGGATTCAAGTCCGTGGCGGACTCGCTGGAGTCAACGGTGGCCAAGCTCGGACTCGTGAGCTACGGGGAGAAGGGCGAGCCGTTCGACCCGATGATCCACGAGGCCCTGATGCACTCGTATTCGGACCAGGTGAGCGAGCCCATCTGCGTGCAGATCCTGCAGCCCGGATACAAGGTCGGCGACCGCACTCTCCGCCCGGCCAGGGTGGCTGTCGCGGAACCCGGCGGCGATTCCGGCCCGGAGGACGATGCAGCGGCGGCGGGCGCCGCCGGGCAGTTCCCAGACGATGATGCAGCGCGCGGCGGCACCAAGCCGCGCGGGTCAGTCACCGACGACGGCGACTGACCGGGACTATGAGGAACCAGTGAGCACAAAGGACTACCTCGAGAAGGACTACTACAAGGTCCTCGGCGTCTCCAAGAACGCCTCCGCCGATGAGATCAAGCAGTCCTACCGCAAGCTGGCGAGGAAATACCACCCCGACGCCAACAAGGACAACGCCTCGGCGGAGGAGCGCTTCAAGGAGATCTCCGAGGCGCACAACGTCCTGTCGGACGAGAAAAGGCGCAAGGAGTACGACGACGCGCGGTCGCTGTTCGGCGGCGGAGGCCTGCGGATGCCGGGCTCCGGCGGGCCGGGCGCCCCGGGCGGATACAACTTCGACCTGGGCGACCTGTTCGGCGGGGGCGGCAGTAACACGACCGGCGGCCGGCTCGGCGACCTGCTGGGCGGGGTGTTCGGCCGGGGCGGCACGCAGGCCAGGCCGCGGCGCGGGGCCGACATCGAGACCGAGACCACGCTCCCGTTCGCTGACGCGGTCGACGGATCCACCGTTTCGCTGCGCCTGGCGGGCGAGGGACCGTGCTCGACCTGCCACGGGACCGGCGCCAAGGCGGGTACCGTACCCCGGGTCTGCCCGACCTGTGACGGTACCGGCCAGGCCAGCAGGAACCTGGGCGGCTTCGCGCTGTCCGAGCCGTGCCGCGAGTGCCGCGGACGCGGCATGGTAGTCGACGACCCCTGCCCGGTGTGCTCGGGCAGCGGCCGGGCGATGAGCACCCGGACCATCCAGGCGCGCATCCCGGCCGGCGTGGCGGACGGCCAGCGGATCAAGCTCAAGGGCAAGGGAGCCCCGGGTGAGCGCGGCGGGCCGGCCGGTGACCTGTACGTCAAGGTGCACGTCACCCCGGACAAGGTGTTCGGCCGGTCCGGCGACAACCTCACGGTCAGCGTGCCCGTGACGTTCAGCGAGGCGGCGCTGGGCGCGGAGATCAAGGTTCCGTCGCACCGGGGCATGCCGGTCACGGTGCGGATTCCGCCCGGTACGCCGAACGGGCGCACGTTCCGGGTCAAGGGCCGGGGCGTCCGCCGCCGCTCGGACGGGCTCAACGGCGACCTGCTGGTCACCGTGGAGGTGGTGGTCCCGCCCAAGCTGAACAACAAGGCCCGCGAGGCGCTGGAGTCGTTCCGCGAGGCCACGGCCGGCGATGATCCCCGCACCGAGCTGCTGCAACGGGCCCGGGGCTGACCCGATGAGCACGGTCAGCGCGGCGAGCGCGAGCATGCGGTCCGGAGGGGCCGGGCCAGGCGGGTTACGGGTGAGGAAGCAATAGCATGACGATCCCGTTCGATCGCCTGTCTGACGACACGCCGGTGTACGTCATCTCCGTGGCCGCCGAGCTGTCGGGGCTGCATCCGCAGACCCTGCGCGCCTACGACCGGCTCGGCCTGGTCTCGCCGGGCCGGTCGCCGGGCCGCGGGCGCCGCTATTCGATGCGCGACATCCTGGCCCTGCGCGAGGTGCAGCGGCTCTCCCAGGACGAGGGCGTGAACCTGTCCGGGATCAAGCAGATCCTGGAGCTGGCCGATGAGCTGGAGCGGGGCCGCCAGGCCGCCGCCCAGCTGCACGCGGAGATCGCGCGGCTGCGCGACGAGCTCGAGTCCACCCGGGCGGTCGCCGCCCGGCTGGCCGGGCTGCGCAGGGGCAGGGCCACGGGGGCCGACCTCGTCCCGGTCCGGCCGGCGCGGGTCACCCAGTGGGCGCCGCCCGCGCCGCCGCGCGACGACGAAACGACATAGCACGTAACGAAGGAAGCAACAACAAGACATGGATGAGAAGCTCACCCGCAAGAGCCAGGAGGCGCTGACCGCGGCGGTGCGGCGCGCGGCGGCCGACGGTCACCCGCAGGTCCTCCCGGCGCACCTGCTCGCCGCGCTGATCGAGCAGTCCGGCGGCACCGCGGCTCCGCTGCTGGGCGCGGTCGGCGCCAACCCGGCCGACGTCCTGCGCGGCACCCAGGAGCTGCTGGCCCGGCTGCCCCGGGTGGCAGGCGCCACGGCGAGTGCCCCGGAGACATCGCGGCCGCTGCTGGCGTCGATCAACACCGCCGCCGACCAGGCCAGGCAGCTGGGCGACGAGTTCGTCTCTACCGAGCACCTGCTCGTCGGCCTCGCGACCAGCGGTGGTGACGTGGCTGGCCTGCTCAGGCAGGCCGGCGCCGGCCCCGACGCGCTGCTGGAGGCGTTCGAGAAGGTACGCGGGCACGCGCGGGTCACGTCGGAGGACCCGGAGGGCACCTACCAGGCGCTGGAGAAGTACGGCATCGACCTGACCGAGCGCGCCAGGTCCGGCGGCCTGGACCCGGTGATCGGCCGTGACGCCGAGATCCGGCGGGTTATTCAGGTGCTGTCCCGGCGGACCAAGAACAACCCCGTGCTCATCGGCGAGCCCGGCGTGGGCAAGACCGCCGTGGTCGAGGGTCTGGCTCAGCGCGTGGTCGCCGGCGACGTGCCCGAGTCGCTGCGCGGCAAGCGGCTGATAGCGCTGGATCTGAGCGCGATGGTGGCCGGCGCGAAGTACCGCGGCGAGTTCGAGGAGCGGCTCAAGGCGGTGCTGAACGAGATCAAGGAGAGCGAAGGCCAGATCATCACGTTCATCGACGAGCTGCACACGGTGGTCGGCGCCGGGGCGGCCGAGGGCGCCATGGACGCCGGCAACATGCTCAAGCCGATGCTGGCGCGGGGCGAGCTGCGGATGGTGGGCGCGACCACGCTCGACGAGTACCGCGAGCGGATCGAGAAGGACCCCGCCCTGGAGCGGCGGTTCCAGCAGGTCTTCGTGGGCGAGCCTTCGGTGGAAGACACGATCGCGATCTTGCGCGGGCTGAAGGGCCGTTACGAGGCACACCACGAGGTGCAGATCGCCGACGCCGCGCTGGTGGCGGCGGCGGCCCTGTCTGACCGCTACATCACCGGCCGGTTCCTGCCGGATAAGGCGATCGACCTGGTCGACGAGGCCGCGTCCCGGTTGCGCATGGAGATCGACTCGCGGCCGGTCGAGATCGACGAGCTGCAGCGCTCGGTGGACCGGATGAAGATGGAGGAGCTCGCGCTCGAGCGGGAAGAGGACGCGGCCAGCAAGGAGCGGCTGGAGCGGCTGCGCCGCGACCTGGCCGACCGGCAGGAGCAGCTGAACGCCCTGGTGGCCCGCTGGGACCGGGAGAAGGCCGAGCTCAACAAGGTGGGCGAGCTGAAGAAGCGCCTCGACGACCTCAAGACCCAGGCCGAGCGGGCTCAGCGGGACGGGGACTTCGAGGCCGCGTCCAGGCTCATGTACGGGGAGATCCCGGCGCTGGAGCGAGAGCTGACCGAGGCTTCGCTGGCACCGGCGGCGGGCGTGATCAGCGGTGACGAGCCGCCCATGGTCAAGGAGGAAGTCGGTCCCGACGACGTCGCGGACGTCGTCTCCTCGTGGACCGGCATCCCGGCCGGACGCCTGCTCGAGGGCGAGACCGGCAAGCTGCTGAGGATGGAGGATGAGCTCGGCCAGCGGCTGGTCGGCCAGGCCAGGGCCGTGCGCGCGGTGTCCGACGCGGTACGCAGGGCGCGCGCGGGCGTGGCCGATCCCGACCGCCCGGACGGCTCGTTCCTGTTCCTCGGGCCCACCGGCGTCGGCAAGACCGAGCTGGCCAAGGCGCTGGCCGAGTTCCTGTTCGACGACGAGCGGGCGATGGTCCGCATCGACATGAGCGAGTACGGCGAGAAGCACTCGGTGGCCAGGCTGGTCGGCGCGCCGCCCGGCTACATCGGCTACGAGGAGGGCGGCCAGCTGACCGAGGCCATCCGCCGCAGACCGTACTGCGTGGTGCTGCTCGACGAGGTCGAGAAGGCGCACCCGGAAGTCTTCGACATCCTGCTCCAGGTCCTCGACGACGGCAGGCTCACCGACGGCCAGGGCCGGACGGTGGACTTCCGCAACACGATCCTGATCCTCACGTCCAACCTCGGGTCGCAGTTCATCGCCGACCAGGCGCTGGACGAGGCCGCGAGGCGGGACGGCGTGATGTCCATGGTCCGGGCCACGTTCAAGCCCGAGTTCCTCAACCGGCTCGACGAGGTGATCATCTTCGACGCGCTGACCACGGACGACCTGGGGCGGATCGTCGATCTGCAGGTGGACCGGCTGGCCCGGCGGCTGGCCGATCGCCGGCTGACGCTCAGCGTGACCCAGGCCGCGCGGGAATGGCTGGCGATGACCGGGTTCGACCCGCTGTACGGCGCGCGGCCGCTGCGCAGGCTGGTGCAGTCCGCCATCGGTGACCAGCTGGCCAGGGCGCTGCTCGCGGGCGAGATCATCGACGGGGACCGGGTGGAGGTGGACCTGAACGAGTCCGCCGACACCCTGATCGTCCGCCCGGCGGCGAAGGTCGGCTAGCCGCCGGCCCGGCTCAGGGCCTGTCCCGGGCCGGCCGAGCGCGTCCCGGGCGGACCCGGAGTGCGGTTGCCGGGCGGCGGCCCTGGGCCGGGCGAGCGCGTCCCGGGCGGGTCCGGAGCGCGGTAGCCGGCGGGGGCCCTGGGCCGCCCGGCGCGGCCCGGTCAGAAGTCGTCGAGCAGCTTGTCGTAGTCGTCCTCGGGCAGGCCCATGTCGTTGCGGATCCGGTAGCGCAGGCTCAGCAGCATGCGCAGCTCGTTGCGGTCCACGGTCGGCGGGACCCGCAGGGGCACGAGCGCCCCGGGCGCTTCGGCGCCACGCGACTCCGGCGACGTCCCGGGGGCTGGGGCGGGCTGTCCCGAGCGGGAGTCCTCCGGCAGGCAGAGCTCCACGCCCGTGTTCGCCCAGTCCAGCGCGCCGATCAGGTCTGACTGCTCGACCAGCAGCTCGGCCACCAGGTCACACTGCCTGGGGTCACGTCGCCCTCCGGCTTCCAGCTGGCTGATCAGCTGCTTGGCTTCGTCGTTCTGGCCGAGCAGGAAGAGCGCGCGAGCCAGTGAGACCCGCGCGTCGACGAACATCGCCCCGCCCTCCGCGAGCGCCTGCCGGAAACTGCTGGCGGCCTTTGCGGGGTCGTCGGCGAGCAGCCACTGCTCGCCCGCCCGTAGCCGGGCCTCGGCGCTGGACATGTCGCCGGACTCGGCAGACGTCGCGGCGAGCCGGGCCATCCGCAGCGCGGCGCTGCGGTAATCTCCGGTGCGCGCGGCGTCGAATTCGATCGCGTCGAACTCCTCGCGGGACAGCTGGGCCACGGTGCGAAGGTACCCCTCTAGGCGGGTCTTGATGCCGGCTCGCGAGCGAGCGGGTGCGGACAGTGGCCAGCGGCAGCTGCGATGCGATAGCTATCTGCGAGAACGTTCAAGCGCATCCCAGAATCCACGGCGCAGCGCCTGCCGCACCTCGTCATGCAGCAGGGCATCGATGGGCAGGGCCGAGCCCTCCAGGAGGCGGGTCTCGAGATCCGAAGGCATGCGCGGCTTCCTGGCCAGCACCGCCTCCAGCCAGAGCGCCGGGGCGTCATGGGCTACTGACTTACCGAAGTCGAGGCCCTCGGAATGAGCCATCTCAGCGGTGCCCGCAAGCGACCCGTCGGCGAGCGCCCTTCCGGCCGTCGAGGGGACCGGCAGCTGAGCGTCGTAAGAACCCTGCTGCGGGATGTAGTCCGTTCCCGCCGGGCGGGCTGCCCGAGGGTCGCGAAGATCCGGCCGTGGTTGCGGCGAGTGCAGCATTGGCAGGCCGTTCTCATGCCGCCCGTCTGCGTGCCGCGCGTCTCCGTGCCCGATATCGGAGTACGGGCCGTTCGCCGGGCCACCGCGGCGGGCCGGCAGGCTCGGCGGCGAGCTGGTGAACTGCGCGGACGGAGCGGAAGCACCTGGGCCGGCCGCCGGATCGGTCAAGGAGCCCGGATCCGATGGGGCGTACGGGGGGCGCGGCCCGCGCGCGCGCCGGCCGGTCGCTGGGGGCGGCGCTACCGCGTACGGATCGGCAGCCGCCTGGCCGGAACCCAGGGCCGAGGGGAGAGCACCCGCAGCCGGGCCGCGATGATCCTGAACCAGAGCGCTCGCCGGGGCGCCATGCCGCGCCGGGGGCAGATTCTGCGCGGGCGGCGCGGCCGGGGAGCCAGGCAGCGCCGGCGCGACAGGATCCCGGAAGGACCCGGGACCGGGCTCCGCATACAGCGGCGGCCCGGGCCACGAGGTCTGCGGCTGCCCCGCCTGAGCCTGCCCTATCTGCGGCTGCCCCGCCTGAGCCTGGCCCGCCTGAGCCTGGGCTGCCTGAGGCTCGGAGATCTGGGCCGACGAGGCCTGCGAACCCGGGTACGGACCGGAGAGAGGCGGGCCGGGGGGAGGCTGCGAAGCCGGGACCGGCGACGACTCGCCCCCGGCGCGGCTGCGGTGCATACCCCGCCAGCCCGGCTCCGACGCCCCGGCTCCAGCGGCCGGGGCGGACGGCGATGGCTCGGGAGGCGGCCCGGCGGGCGGCAGCGGCGGGGGCTGGTACTCGGTCACGACCGGCGCCGCGTGGATCGCCGGCGGGGCAGGGTAAGACTCGGTAAAGCTAGACGGCAGCCCCGGATGGCCGCCCCCGCCTGCGCTCCCGGCGTGCCCATTGGCCAGCGCCTTGCCGCCGTAGACGTCCACCGTGTACGGCTCGTCGTAGCGGGCAGGCTCGGCGCCGACGATCAGCTCCACATACGGCTGCAGCTGCGTGCCGTCGATCTGCACAACGTCGTCGCACTGCTGCCGCAGCGCGCGCGAGACCGTCCAGTTGCCGTCGACCGAGATGTGCGCGATCATCACCCGGATGCCGAGATCTTGCACGTCCGCGATGACCTGAGCGAGGTCTTCCTCGGCGCTGACCAGCAGCACATCGGAGATGGCGCGGTTCCTGGCCAGGGTGCTGAGGTCGCGGTGGATGTCGGTCTCGACGCCCTCGCGCCGATCCGGCCGCATCCGGCCCAGCCGGAGCGTGAGCCCGGGCAGGTCGGCCAGCGTGTCGTGGTCGGGGGTCCGACGCCCGTCGGCCGTCGCCTCATACCAGTAGCAGCGCAGCAGTTGCTGGCCGGTCCGGTCCGCGGACAGGCTCGCGAGAAACCGGAGCAGCCCCGCGTAATCCCAGGAAACCGAGTCTCGGGAGCTGGTTCCATGCACAGCCGTCGCGCCGTCGGCGAGTATGTACCGGGCGTCCACGAACAGCGCGCAGCGGTCCACGCGACACCGCCCTTCCTCGACGCGAGAGGTCATCAAATACCCAGCCGCCCGCCCCGTGGGTTCGGTTCGCAGCCCGCGGGCGAGTACAGCGTAATCAAGTCAGCTCACGGCGTAAGCCGTTCCGTGAATTCGACGCTGATCGGCACAATGCGGATCATGCAGATTCTCGTGCTGGGAGGCGCCCGGTTCGTCGGACGGGCCGTCGTCGACCAGGCGGTTTCGCGCGGCCACGACGTGACCACGTTCAGCCGGGGACGCGGCGAGCCGAGGCCCGGGGCCGAGGCGTGGTACGGGGACCGGACCAGGCCGCAGGACCTACTCGCGCTGGCCGCCCGGGACTGGGACGCGGTCGTCGACACGTCGGTGCTCGCGCCGGCGCACGTGGCCGCGGGCGCCGCGCTACTGGCCGGCCACGCGGGTCATTACACCTATGTATCTAGCCTGGCGGTGTACTCCGGCCTGCCCAGAGAGCCGGTGAATGAGGAATCGCCCACCTTCCAGTGCCCGCCCGACGCCCCCGGCGACGTGGAGTCGCTGGGCTACGGACCGCTCAAATCTGGTTCCGAACGAGCAGCGGCGGCGGCATTCCCCGGCAGGCACCTGATCGTGCGGCCCGGGCTGATCGCGGGGCCGCACGATGACGTCGGCCGGCTGCCGTGGTGGCTGGGCCGGCTGGCCCGGGGCGGGCGGGTGCTCGTCCCCGGCGACCCGGGCAGGCCGGTCCGGCTGACCGACGCCCGCGACCTGGCCGCCTGGACGCTGGACAGCATCCGGCGCAAGATCACCGGGGTGGTCAACGTTCCTGGCCCGCGGGGGAGCACGTTCGGCGGGCTCATCGCCGCCTGCCTGGCCGCGGTCGGCACAACCTCGGGCCGCCCGGCCGAGCTGGTCTGGACACCCGATGACGTGCTGCTGGCCGCGGGCGTGCGGCCTTGGACCGAGCTGCCGATGTGGGCTCCGGACGTTCCCGAGCTCGCCGGCACCTGGGAGGCCTCCGGCGAGCGGGCCGTGCTGGCCGGTATGCGGTACCGCCCGCTGGCCGAGACCGTGCACGACACGTGGGGCTGGCTGGTCCATGACGCCGCCGCCCGGGCCAGGCCGACCGCAGAGCCTGCGCCGCGGGCCGGGATCGGACTTGATCCGGTGCGAGAGCAGCAGATCCTGGCCGACCTGTGAGCCGGCGCTCGCCGGCGCCCGCCGGCGCCCCGGCCAGGCCGCTGGCCTAGGCTCGCATGCTGTGAGTGATCGCGAGGAACTGCTGCAGGAGATACGCAAGCACGCGGTCGTGCACGGCGACTTTGTGCTGTCCTCGGGGCAGCGGGCGAGTTGGTACATCGACTTGCGCCGCGTGCTCCTGACCGGCCGCATCGCTCCGCTCGCGGGCCGCGTGATGCTCGACGTCGCCGCGGACCTGGAGTACGAGGCCGTCGGCGGGCTGACGCTGGGCGCCGACCCGGTGGCCGCCGCGATGATGCACGCGGCGGCCGGCCGGCCGCGGCCGCTGGACGCGTTCGTGGTGCGCAAGGCGGGCAAGGCGCACGGCCTGCAGCGCCGGATCGAGGGACCGGACGTGGCCGGGCGCCGCGTGCTCGCCGTCGAGGACACCTCGACGACGGGAAACTCGGTGCTCACCGCGGTGGAGGCACTGCGCGAGGCCGGCGCGGAGGTGGTCGGCGTCGCGGTGATCGTCGAGCGGGGGGCCAGGCCGCGGGTGCGCGAGGCGGGGCTGCCCTTCCGCGCCGCCTACGAGCTGTCCGACCTGGGACTGGGTGAGCCCGCGACGGGGGTGGGCTAGGCCAGGGTTCGCGGCGGCCGGGCCCTCGCGGTCAGTGCGGTTCAGGGATTCAGTGCACTTCAGGGATTCAGCGCGCTTCAGGGGATTCAGCGCTTCGGGGATACTGGGGCGGCATAACCACGACAGGGAGCGGCTGCCATGCCCATCGCGACCCCAGACGTCTACGCGCACATGCTCGACCGCGCCAAAGAGAACGGATTCGCCTATCCGTCGATCAACGTGACCTCGAGCCAGACGCTGAACGCCGCGCTCCGTGGCTTCGCCGACGCCCAGAGCGATGGCATCCTCCAGGTATCCACCGGAGGCGCCGAGTACCTGTCCGGGCAGCGCGTCAAGGACATGGTCACCGGCGCGGTCGCGCTCGCCGAGTTCGCGCGCGTGGTCGCGGCCAGGTACCCGGTCCACGTCGCACTGCACACCGACCACTGCCCGATGAACAAGCTGGACGCCTACATGCGCCCGCTGATCGCGTTGTCCCAGGAACGGGTCGCCCACGGCGAGGAACCGCTGTTCCAGTCCCATATGTGGGACGGGTCCGCTGTACCGCTGGACGAGAACCTGCGGATCGCCGCTGAACTCCTGGCCGAATGCGCCAAGGCGCATGTGGTGATGGAAATGGAGATCGGGGTCGTCGGCGGCGAGGAAGACGGGGTCGTCGGCGAGATCAACGAGAAGCTGTACAGCACGCCCGAGGATGCGCTGGCGACCGCCGAAGCGCTCGGGCTGGGCGAGCGCGGCCGGTACATCCTGGCCGCGACGTTCGGCAACGTGCACGGCGTCTACCAGCCGGGGCACGTGAAGCTGCGACCGTCGGTGCTGAACGACATCCAGAACGCGGTGGGCGCCAAGTACGGCAGGGTCAAGCCGTTCGATCTGGTTTTCCACGGCGGTTCGGGCTCGGCGCTCGAGGAGATCCGGGAGGCGATCTCCTACGGCGTGGTCAAGATGAACGTGGACACGGACACGCAGTACGCGTTCACCCGGCCGGTGGCCAGTCACATGTTCACGAATTACGACGGCGTGCTCAAGATAGACGGCGACGTCGGCAGGAAGAAGGACTACGACCCGCGGTCCTGGGGCAAGGCCGCCGAGGCATCGATGACCGACCGGGTCAAGCTGGCCTGCGAGGACCTGCTGTCCGCCGGCAAGCAAATAAGCTGACTGCTGCCTGCGCCCGGAACGGCGGGTCCCGGCCTGGCTACCGGACCGGGCGCTGGCGCTCGCGCCGCCCTCGGACGGCGCCGCGGACGAAGGCGCCCCTGATCCGCTCCGCCACCTGCCACGGAGCCAGCGTGATCTCCTGCCAAGTGAAATGCACCACTTCGAAGCCCGCGTCGCGCAGCCGCGCATCCCGGTCAAGCTGGCGCATCGCCTGCCGCGGATCCGCGTACTTGATGGCGCCGTCGGCTTCCGCGATCGTCCGGTACCTTGGCCAGAAGTAGTCCGCCCTGCCGACGACCCCGAGATCACCGCCGACCCAGACCTGCAGCTCGGGCGCGGGTAGCCGGTACTCACCGAAGACGACCCTTCCGATCGACTCCAGCGCCGACTCGGCCCGGCAATCGCTGAACGCGGCTACGGCCCGCGCCCGCCGCAGGCCAGGCCAGCGGGCGCAGTCGCAGATGACCGCGCTGATTTCTGGCAGCGTGGTCTGGCCGGTCCGCAGCGCCGAGTCTGCGACGACCACGCCGTCGCGGAACGAGCAGGTCCTGGCCAGATCGACCACGGTCCTGGCCACGGAGGTGAGCCTGATCCCGTCCCTGACGATCAGGTGACGGACGGGAAGCTCGGCCGAGTGGACACGAACACCCGTGCGTGATCCACGGCTGCCGCGGTCGCGCGGCGAGCGCGTCACTGTCACCAGGTTGGCTGACGGCCTGCCGATCAGGTCGAGACCAAGCAAGACCGCAGCGGTCTGATGACTTCCCACCGTGCGACAGCCACTGGCGGCGGCGACCGCCGCCAGGCGCATCGCATGCCTCTTCACGTAATCCTCGACGGCAGCGGCCGCCAACTCGGCTGGCGCGTACACGCCTCTGCGGACCACCAGCAGCCGACCTTGCCGGGCGAGCCGTCGCACCTCGACCGGAGATGCGCCCGCGGCCATGAGCTGCCCGGAGATGGCGGTACCGGTAATATCCCGGCCGCGAGAACGCGCCTTGCTCGTCACGCCCCAACGCTCCCACTCCCCTACGTCAGAACAGCCTCCTCCAGCCCGCCCTCCGACCGCCGACCCCTCGAATCGCCACTTTGCACACGTTCCGACCAAATTTCCGGGTGATTTGTCCCGATTCGATGGTCGGAACGTGTGCAAAGTCGAATGCGGGGCGCCGGGAGGTGGGATGACGGGCGCGGGCAAGATGGGCGGATGGAGCACGAGAACCTGATGGCCGGGCCTCCGGCGACGTACCTGCCCAACAATCCCGACGCCGACGCGATGCTGGCTGACCGGCGGGACCCGGCCGAGGTGGCGGCCAAGTTCCCCGCGTATCCGGCGGCCTGGGCGGCACTGGCGGAGCGGGCATTCGGCAAGGGGGAGGTGGTGCAGGCGTACGCCTACGCCCGGACCGGTTACCACCGCGGTCTTGACCAGCTGCGTCGTGCGGGCTGGCGGGGGCAAGGACCGATCCCGTGGGAGCACGGGCCCAACCGCGGCTTCCTGCGGGCGCTGCACGTTCTGAGCCAGTCGGCTGCGGCCATCGGCGAGGACGATGAGGCTGAGCGCTGCCGTGACTTCCTGCGGGACAGCAGCGCGGAGGCCGCGGCGCAGCTCGGCGATTAGCCAGCGCCCGCGGGCGAAGGCACCGCAGCAGGGGATCTGCCGAACGGAGCCGGCGCGGCAGGACGACTCGCCGGGCCTGACCGCGGCGGAAGGCGACCCGCCGGGCCTGACCGCGGCGGGAGGCGACCCGCCGGGCCTGACCGCGGCGGGAGGTGATCCGCCGGGCGGAACCGCTGCAGCCGGCGATCACGCGGGCGGAGGTGTCGCGGATGGTACCGGCCCCGGCCCCGCGTAGCTGCGGACTGTGACGCGGTTCTGTCCCCATTGCGCTTCGCCGGTGCCGAGCAGCCGCCAGCCCATGCGCTCGTACCAGGCGATGGAGGCGCTATCAGTGGTCAGCACGTCGAGCACGGGGTGCAGGCCGCGCTGGTGCGCCTCTCGCGTGGCGTGGTCAAGCAGGGCGGCACCCGCCCCGCGGCCGCGTGCCGCGAAGGAAACGAACAATCGGCTCACCATGGCCGCGTCCCGGCCGAGCAGCGCGGCGGCCGCATCCCCGGTCCCGGGGGGCGCCAGGGCCACGTGCCCGTCCACCCGACCATCCACGACAGCCACCCAGGCGCCGAGGAGGCCGGGCTTGGCCAGGAAGCCCGCCGGGTCGTCCGGCCATACCATCGGGTACCCGTCACGGCGGTGGACCTCGGCCAGGATGGCGACGCACTCGGCGAGGTCATTATCGCTCCGGCGCCGGATGATCACGCGAAATCCTCTCTGGCCGTACCCGCGTGCCGGTCCGGGAGCGGCGCTGTCGGGCTTAGATCCGGCCGCGGACCTGGCGCGGCGGCACGGGTGTCGCCGGGCCGGATTCGGGTAGCCTCGGAACGCGCGCGCTCCTGCCGCGTGCACGTAGCCGAGGGTACGGGGCGTCGCAGGCGGCGGGGGCATGGCCCACGCGAGGCTGGCGTGCCGTCAGCGGTTCCCGGCGCGGCCCGTCAAGCGCAAGGAAGGGGTGGCCCGATGCCGGCCATCGTGCTCGTCGGCGCCCAGTGGGGTGACGAAGGCAAGGGCAAGGCCACCGACCTGCTCGGTGACCAGGTGGACTATGTGGTCCGCTACCAGGGCGGGAACAACGCCGGGCACACCGTGGTCATCGGCGACGAGAGCTACGCGCTGCACCTGCTGCCCTCGGGGGTGCTCTCCCCGCAGGTGACCCCGGTCATCGGCAACGGGGTCGTGATCGACCCGAAGGTGCTGTTCGAGGAGATCGACGGCGTGGCGGCCCGGGGGATCTCGTGCGAGCGGCTGCTGATCTCGGCGAACGCGCACCTGATCATGCCGCACCACCGGGCACTGGACAAGGTCACCGAGCGTTACCTGGGCAGCTCCAGGATCGGCACCACCGGCCGCGGGATCGGGCCGACCTACGCGGACAAGGTGGCGCGGATGGGCATCCGGGTGCAGGACCTGTTCGACCCCGGCATCCTGCGGCAGAAGCTCGAGCTTGTACTGCGCGAGAAAAACCAGGTCCTGGCCAAGGTCTACAACCGCCGCGGCATCGACGTGGATGCGGTAGCCGAAGAGTACGTGGAGTACGGCGCACGCATGCAGCCCTATACCGCCGACACCGGCCTGATCCTCAACCAAGCGCTCGACCAGGGCCAGACCCTCCTGCTCGAGGGGGCACAGGCCACGCTGCTCGACGTGGACCACGGCACCTACCCGTTCGTGACCTCCTCATCGCCGACGGCCGGCGGCGCTTGCGCCGGCTCCGCCATCGGCCCGACCCGGATCACCAAGGTCATCGGGATACTGAAGGCGTACACCACCCGGGTGGGCGCGGGCCCCTTCCCCACCGAGTTGCTCGATGCGCAGGGCGAGTGGCTGCGCAAGGTCGGCGCGGAGTACGGGGTCACCACTGGCCGAGAACGCCGCACCGGCTGGTTCGACGCCGTGATCGCGCGGTACGCGACCCGGGTCAACGGCATCACCGACTACTTCATCACCAAGCTGGACGTGCTGTCCGGCCTGGACCAGGTGCCGGTCTGCGTCGGCTACGAGATCGACGGCACCAGGCACGACGAGATCCCGATGACCCAGACCGAGTTCCACCACGCCAGGCCGGTGTATGAGTACCTGGACGGCTGGTGGGAAGACATCTCGACCGCCCGGGAGTTCGCCGACCTGCCGCGCAACGCGCAGGCTTACGTCAAGACGCTGGAGGACATGGCCGGCGCGCCGGTCGCCGCGATCGGCGTCGGCCCTCGTCGCGACCAGACGCTCCAGCTCCGCCCGCTGGCCTGACCGCCGCGCCCTGACCGCCGCGCCCTGACCGCCGCGCCCTGACCGCCGCGCCCTGACCGCCGCGCCCTGACCGCTGCGGCGGGCGGAACGAAGGCGGGCCGGGGTAGGCTCGCGGCCGTGCGAGTCCTCGTGATCGGGTCTGGGGGTCGCGAGCACGCCCTGTCCCGGGCCCTGGCCGCCGATCCCGAGGTCACCAGCCTGCACGCCGCCCCAGGCAATCCGGGCATCGCGCAGCTGGCCGAGCTGCACCCGGTGACGGTCACCGACCCGCGGGCCATCACCGTGCTCGCCGCCAGGCTGGGCGCGGACCTGGCCGTCATCGGTCCCGAGGCGCCGTTGGTGGCGGGCGCCGCCGATGCCCTCAGGGAAAGCGGCATCGCCTGCTTCGGGCCGGACGCGGGCGCGGCCATGATCGAGGGCTCGAAGTCGTTCGCCAAGGACGTGATGGCGGCCGCCGGCATACCCACCGCTGCCGCCCGCACCTGCGTCACCGCGGACCAGGCGGCGGCCGCGCTCAGCGAGTTCGGGCCGCCGTACGTGGTGAAGGACGACGGGCTGGCCGGCGGCAAGGGAGTGCTCGTCACCACCGACGCGGCAGCGGCCGCCAAGCACGCCGAGAACTGCGGCACGGTGGTCATCGAGGAGTTCCTCGACGGTCCCGAGCTGTCCCTGTTCGCGCTCTGCGATGGCCGCGCCGCGCTGCCGCTGCTGCCGGCCCAGGACTTCAAGCGCGCCCGCGACGGCGATCAGGGGCCGAACACCGGCGGCATGGGCGCCTACGCCCCATTGCCGTGGCTGCCGGACGACCTGACCGGACTGATCATGGACACGGTCATCCAGCCCGCGCTCGATGAGCTGCGGCGGCGCGGCACCCCTTACCGCGGCCTGCTCTACGCGGGCCTCAGCCTGACCAGTGACGGCGTCCGGGTCGTGGAGTTCAACGCGCGCTTCGGCGACCCGGAGACCCAGGTCGTGCTGGACAGGCTCGCCACCCCGCTGGCCGGGCTGCTGCGCGCAGCGGCGGCCGGCACCCTGGCCGGATCAGCCCCGCTACGCTGGGCCCCCGGGGCGGCGGTGACCGTGGTCATCGCGGCCGAGGGATACCCCGAGCGTCCGGCGGTCGGCGATCTGATCGAGGGCGCTGATTTTCCCGAACGGGACGGGCCTAGCTATCTCCTCCACGCGGGCACCGCGCGGGCACGGGACGGACGCCTGGTGTCGGCCGGCGGCAGGGTACTCAACGTGGTGGGCACCGGGCCCGACCTCCAGGCGGCCCGCGCGGCCGCCTACCAGCGAGCGGCCCGGGTAACGATGCGCGGCGGCTGGTACCGCACCGACATCGCCGAGCACGCGGCGGCCACGTCGCCCTGAGCCAGCAGCGGCCAGGCCGAGCTGAGCAAGCGAGCGGCCGGGCCGAGCTGGGCTGAGCGAGCGACGGCCGGGCCCGCAACCTGATCGATGTGCGCCACCGCCGCCCCGCCAAGGTGATCGACGTGCCGCCGCCCCGGCATGGGTGGTCGATGTGCCATCGCCGACCTGATAGGGGAGGCAATATGCCATCGACGCCGCGCGGCGCGGGCGGCGCGGGCGGCGCGGCGGCACCGGCCAATGCGGGAGAATCGGAGACATGATCAGCCGGTACACGCTGCCCGAGATGGGGCGGGTCTGGAGCGAGGAGCACAAGTACGAGCTGTGGAGCCGGGTGGAGACGCTTGTCCTGGAGGCCCAGGCCCGGGCGGGCACCGTGCCCGCGGACTGCGTCGAGCCGGTGCGCCAGGCGCCGCCGCCGTCGGTCGATGCGGTCGCCGCGGCCGAGGCCGTGACCGATCACGACGTCATCGCCTTCCTGACCGCCTGGGCGGACAACACCTCGCCGCGCGAGGCAGCCTCGTACGTGCACTTCGGCATGACCTCGTCGGACCTGCTCGACACGGCCTTGGCCATCCAGCTCACCGAGGCGACCGACCTGCTGCTGGCCAAGGCCGGGACGCTGGTGGCGGTGCTGCGCGACCACGCGCTCGCCCATCGCGGCACGCTCCGGGTCGGACGGACGCACGGCGTTCACGCCGAGCCCGACGTCTGGGGTCACCGGGTGGCCGACTTCGCGTTCGCGATGGCTCGCTGCCGGGACCGGCTGCAGCGGGCCCGCGACGCAGTCGCGGTGGGCAAATTGTCCGGTCCGGTCGGCACGTACTCCAACATCGATCCCGCCATCGAGGCCGAGGTCATGGCCGCGCTCGGGCTGCGCCCGGCCTGCGTGGCCACGCAGGTGGTCTTCCGTGACGGGATCTCCGAGTGGGTCAGCGTGCTGGCGATCACCGCCACGGTCTGCGAGGCGGTCGCGCTCGAGGTCAGGCACGGCCAGCGGACCGAGCTGCGCGAGCTGGCCGAGCCGTTCGGGCGCGGGCAGAAGGGCTCGTCGGCAATGCCCCACAAGAGGAACCCGATCCGGTCGGAGCGGATCTGCGGGCTGGCCCGGGTGGTCCGCGCCCAGGTCACCCCCGTCATGGAAGGCATGCCGCTATGGCATGAGCGGGACATCTCCCATTCCAGCACCGAACGCGTGGCCCTGCCCGACGCCGCCATCGTCACCGACTACCTGCTGGCGCTCACGACCGGGCTGGTCGAGGGGCTCACCGTGGACGCGGCGCGGATGCGCGCCAACCTGGACGCTACCGGCGGGCTGATCTACAGCTCGGCGGTGCTGCTCGAGCTTGTCCGGTCTGGCATGAATCGCGAAGATGCGTACGCGCTTGTACAGGACGCGGCCATGGAGACATGGGACACAGGCGTTCCATTTCTGACCACTCTGCGTAAGCACGCGATCGCACGCGGGCAGCAGATCGACGACCGGCGGCTGGACGAAGTGTGCAGGCCGGAACGCTATACCGAACGCCTCGGGGGGGTGTTCGAACGGCTGCGGCACCTCACCTGACCCGGGCCAACCCGGCTGCGGATCGGCCGAGCTGTCAGCCATACCGGGTCGGCGATGGGATACTGGTCGAGCCCCGCGGCTGTGATCCGCCACGCGCCCACCGCCCGGCGAGCGCCCGGCGCACCATCCCACCCGGCCCGAACCGGGCCGCCGACCACCGGACGGGAGTTGCAACCAGATGACCATGGGCTCCGAGACGATCCGTTACCGCGTGCGAGGAGGGAACCCCCTGGAGGGGACGGTCTTTGTCCAGGGGGCGAAGAACGCCGCGCTCAAGATGATCGCAGCTTCCCTGCTCGCGACCAGAGGACGGACCGTGCTGCGGAACGTGCCGGTCATCGAGGACGTCCGGCGGGCGGTCGAGCTGGCGCAGGCGGTCGGGGCCCTGGTGGAGTTCCACGAAGCCGAGCGCATCCTGGTGGTGGACGCGTCCCGGCTCACCAGCCCGGTGCTCCCGGCCGAGATCGCGCGCCGGTTCCGCGGCTCGGTGCTGTTCGTGCCCGCCCTGCTGCACCGGCTCGGCGAGGCCGTCATCGAGGGCATCGGCGGGTGCAACCTGGGCAGCAGGAGCCTCGACTTCCACTACCGGGGCTTCGCCCGGCTCGGCGCCACGGTGACCGAGGGCGAAAGCGTTATCCACATCCAGGCCGAGCACCTGCGCGGCGCCCACCTGTACCTAGACACCCCGTCGCACACCGGCACCGAGAACCTGATAATGGCGGCCTCGCTGGCCCCGGGAACCACCGTGATCGACAACACCGCGCTCGAGCCTGAGGTGCTCGACGTGATCGCGTTCCTGACCAAGATGGGCGCCAGGATCAGCGGCGGTGGCACCGGATTCGTCACCGTCGAGGGCGTGGACGAGCTCACTGCCGTCGAGCACACGGTCATGCCGGACCGGATCGACGCCGGCGTGTTCGCGATGGCGGCGGCGATCACCGGCGGCGAGCTGAGCCTGGTAGGCGGGTCTCTCGACCACTTCGGTGTCGTTCGCTGGAAGCTGGAGCAGATGGGGGTCGAGTTCGCGACGCACGGCGCCGTGCTGCAAGTACGGCTGGAGCACAAGCTCCGCCCCATCAACGTGATCACCAGCCCGTACCCGGGGTTCGCCACCGACCTGCAGTCGCCGATCATGGCCCTGAGCTGCCTGGCGGACGGCACGAGCTACATTCGCGAGACGATCTACGACGGTCGCTACACGCTGGTCGGAGAGCTCGGCAAGATGGGCGCCAAGATCGAGGTGGACTCCAACGCCGTCATCGTGCACGGGCCGTGCACGCTCAAGGGAGCCGAGGTCGTGGCGCACGACCTGCGCACCGGGATCGCGCTCATCCTGGCTGGCCTGGCCGCCGACGGCGAGACCGTGGTCGCTCCCGCGTACCCCATCGACCGGGGGCACGCGTCGATCGCCGCGCGGCTGACCGCGCTTGGTGCCGACATCACCGCCGAGTCCTCCGGCTGACAGGCCGGACGACTCAACCCCTGGACACCCCCGGCCAGGCGGCCGCGATCGGGCGCTCCGGGAACCGCCGACGGCGCCGACCATTCGGAACGGCGTTACCGGGTCTTAATGACGGCGCGGGTAGGCCTTGGCCACGGCCAGGAACGCCTCGTTCGCCTCGGGATCGCCGATCGAGACGCGAGCACCCTCGTCACCGAACGGGCGGACACTGATCCCGGCGGCCGCACACTGAGCCGCGAAGTCACCGGTATCCGCACCCAGGCGCAGCCAGACGAAGTTGGCCTCGGTGGGCGGTACCGTCCAGCCGTCGCCGAGCAGCGCGTCGCGGACCCGCGACCGCTCACCGACGACCGCATCGACCCGGTCGAGCAGCTCGGGCTCGGCGGCCAGCGATGCGATCGCCGCCGCCTGGGCGACGCAGCTCACCGTGAACGGCAGCATCGTCATGCGCACGGCTGCCGCGACCGGCTCGGGCGCTACCATGAACCCCACCCGCAGGCCGGCCAGCCCGTAAGCCTTGGAGAACGTGCGGAGCACCGCGAGGTTCGGCCGGTCCGGGTACAGGCTGAGCCCGTCCGGCACCTCGGGATCGCGGACGTACTCGCGGTACGCCTCGTCCAGCACCACCAGGCAGTCCGGCGGCACGGCGTCGAGGAACTCCTCGAGTTCGGCGCGCCGCACGACGGTGCCGGTGGGGTTGTTCGGGTTGCAGACGAAGACGATCCTGGTCTGTTCGGTGATCGCATCGGCCATCGCGACCAGGTCATGCGTCTCGTCCCGCAGCGGTACCCGCACCGACTCGGCTCCGGACAGGCCGGCCAGCGTGGGATACGCCTCGAACGACCGCCAGGCGTACAGCACTTGCCCGCCGGGCTCCGCGGCCGCCCCGAGAAGTTGCTGGGTCACTCCCACCGAGCCGCAGCCGACCGCGACGTGCGCCTCCGGTACCCCGAACCGGGCGCCGATCGCCGCGATCAGGGCCTGGGCGCCGTTGTCCGGATACCGGTGGGCGTCCGCGGCTGCCGTCGCGATCACGTCCAGCACCGACGGCAGCGGCCCGAACGGGGACTCGTTGGACGCCAGCCTGAACGACCGGCCGTCCGGGGATGTTGTCACGCGGCCCGGCTTATAGGGGGTGAAGCCCTCAAGCACGGGGCGGAACCGCGGCGTCTGTGCGTCGGGCACCATTGACCTCCAGCAACTCAGCGTCCTGCCCTGCCAGTCTCGCATCCCCGCGTGCATGGTCGTACGCGCAACCCATCGCCGCCCTGGCCGTCAGGGGGCGGTCGGTCCTTCGGCGTCCATCGCTTGCTGGAAGGCGTCGAGTACGTCCGGGGTGAACAGCACGAACCTGGCCTCCGCGACCTGGCTGGGAGCGTCGCGCACCGTGGTCAGCGCGATCAGGGCGGCGTCGTTGACCGGCCAGCCGTATATCCCGGCTGACACGGCGGGGAAGGCCACGCTGCGTGCGCCGAGCTCGTCCGCGACCCGGAGCGATTCGCGGTAGCACGAGGCCAGCAGGCGGGAACGGTTCTGGCCCCGCGAGTAGACCGGGCCCGCCGTGTGGATCACCCATCTGGCCGGCAGCCGGCCGGCCGTGGTCGCCACCGCCTGCCCGGTCGGCAGCCCTTCGGTGAACTGCCCGGCCCGCAGCGCGCGGCATTCGGCCAGGATGTCCGGGCCGCCGCGGCGGTGGATCGCCCCGTCCACGCCGCCGCCGCCGAGCAGTGACGAGTTCGCCGCGTTGACGATCGCGTCCACGCGCTGCTGGGTGATGTCCCCGAGGACCAGCGTGATCTCCGTGGCCATGGTGATTTCACGATAGTCGGCCCTTCCAGCGAGTGGCTCCACGCACCTGGACCGGACGCGAGGAGCGCGCCGGTCAGGCGTAGGCCCGGATCGTGCGAGTGCGAGGCGCCGCGGTCACCGGGCCGCGTCCAGCCTCGCGCGCTGCTCCGCGGTCAGCTCCACGTCCACACCGGCCAGGCTCTCGTCCAGTTGTGCCACCGAGGAGGCACCGACCAGCGGGATCATCGGGATCTCCGCGCCGATCAGCCAGGCCAGCACCACCTGGTTGACGGTCGCGTCGGCGTCCTTGGCCACCTCCCGCAGCGCGGCCTGCCGGGCGGGCGTGCCCGGGTGGTCGAACTCGGCATCCAGCGGCTTGTCCGGGCGGACGTAACCGCCGTTCAGCAGCGGCGAGTGGGCGACCATCGCGAGTCGCGGCTCGGCCCGCAGGTAGCTGAGCAGGTCGGCGCCCATGACGCCGTGGTCGCCGTCGGGCGAGAGCTGGCCCGGGAGATCGGTACGCGGCCGCAGGTAGCTGTAGTGGTACTGCAGCACCTCGTAACCGGGCAGCCCGGCCGCCTCGGCCAGGCTGCGGGCCCGTTCCACCCGCCACGCCCAGTGGTTGCTCACCCCCAGCAAGCCCACGGCGCCCTCGGCTACCAGTGCGGCGAAGGCCTCGACGGTCTCGGCCAGCGGCACGGCCGGGTCTTCGATATGCGCGTACAGCAAGTCCAGACTGGTCAGGCCGAGCCGGTCCCGGCTGCGTTCTGCGGACTCGCGGATCACCCGGACCGACAGTCCCTCGGCGTTGTCGGTGTAGCTGGTGCCGGGGGCCAGCGGCCGGGCGCCGAGCTTGGTCGCGATCACTATCTCGTCGCCGACGCCGCGACTGCGCCGCCAGCGGCCGAGCAGTTCCTCGCTCTCCCCGCCCTGGGTGCCGTTGACCCAGAACGCGTAATTGTCGGAGGTGTCGATGAAGGTGCCGCCCGCCTCCACGTACCGGTCCAGGATGGCGAACGAGGTCGCTTCGTCGGTAGTTGTGCCGAAGCGCATGGCGCCCAGGCTCAGCACGCTCACCTCGCGGCGGGTCTTCGAGTCGCTGCCAATCGTGCGGTATTTCATGCGGGGTTCCTCTCCAGCCACCCGGTCCGGCCCGGGCGCTGGACCCGAGTCTGGATGCTGGAGCGCGCTCTAGGTCAAATCAGGCCGG
>Ga0207664_10000436_pt1 | contig 29818 bp, 27 predicted proteins | sample LARL83metaG_FD_184349 | JGI IMG/M metagenome (GOLD analysis project Ga0207664, IMG submission 184349) | Corn, switchgrass and miscanthus rhizosphere microbial communities from Kellogg Biological Station, Michigan, USA - LAR L8-3 metaG... | ecosystem: Host-associated > Plants > Roots >... | reverse complement strand
GACGACGAACTCAAGCACCTCGCAGACACCATCGACGACCTGCTCGCTCGCCTCGAGGGCGCCTTCGACGCGCAACGCCGCTTCGTCGCCAACGCTTCCCACGAACTACGCACCCCGCTGACCATGATGCGCACAGCGGTCGACGTGGCCGCCTGTACGCCCGAACCGCCCGCGCCCGGCGTGCGGGTGCTGGCGGGCAGGATCCGGCTCGGGCTCGACCGGGCGGACCGGCTGGTGGAAAGCTTCCTCATCCTGGCCCGCGCCCAGCACGGCAGCTCCATGCGCCGCAGCATCGTCGAGCTCGACCGGCTCGCCGCCGCGATCCTCGCTGAGCACGCCGCAGCGATCAGCGGCATGCATGTCACCGTCGGCCTGGACCAGCGCGACGCACCCGTGCACGGCAGCGAGGCGCTGCTCACGCACCTGGCCGGCAACCTGATCGACAACGCCATCCGGCACAACCAGCCCGGCGGCTGGATTCACGTAACCACCGGCACCGAGGCCCGCTCGGTGCGGCTCGTCGTCGAGAACAGCGGAACGGTCCTGGACCAGGCCCGCGTCCGCGAGCTGACCCAGCCGTTCCGGCGCCTGGCTCCCGACCGCACCGGCGCCGGTGACACCGGAGTCGGACTCGGGCTTTCCATCGTCGCCGCCATCGTCGCCGCCCATGACGGCACCCTGGACCTGGACGCCCGCCCCGGCGGCGGACTGCGCGTCACCGTCACGCTCCCCCGCGCTGCCCAGGCGGCGCTCACCCCGGCAGTGTCCGGATGAGGGTCCTGGTCGTCGAGGATGTGCACAGCCTGGCCGACTCCATCGCGGAGGGACTGCGTAACCAGGGCTTCGCGGTCGACGTCGCCTACGAGGGCCTCGACGCCGCCGCCAAACTCGACGCCAGCCCCTACCAGGTCATCGTGCTCGACCGGGACCTGCCCGGCATCCACGGCGACGCCCTGTGCCGGATGATCACCGAAAGCGACCGGCCGACGATGGTGCTTATGCTCACCGCCGCCCACACCACCGACGACCGCATCAGCGGGCTCGGCCTCGGCGCCGATGACTACCTGGCCAAACCGTTCCACTTCACCGAACTCGTGCTCCGCATCCGTGCCCTGGCCCGCCGCCAGCCCACCGCCCGACCCCGCATCTACCGCACCGCCGGCCTCACCCTCGACCCGCAACGGCACACCGCCACCCGCAACGGCCGGCCACTGGAGCTGTCGGTCAAGGAGTTCGCCGTCCTCGAAGCCCTGCTGCGGGCCGCCCCCGCCGTGCTGAGTACCGAAGACCTGCTCGATCAAGTCTGGGACGAGAACGCCGACCCGTTCACCAACACCGTCTTTAACACGCTCAGCCGACTGCGGCGCAAACTCGGCAGCCCGCCGGTCATAGAAACCCAGCCCGGCGTCGGTTACCGCATAACTCAACCCGGCGACCCGCCCCCTAACAGTGACCCGCCCTGAGCAGCGGTACACGAGGCCTTCTGGACGACTATCGCGACGCCGCTGCCAGGCCGCTGCGAAACGTGTGCGTAACACTCAGGCCATACTGTGCCCCTATGCTGATTTCCCCACATGAACAGGAACGACTCCTGATTCACGTGGCCGCGGGACTGGCCAGGGAACGCCGCGAGCGTGGATTGCTGCTCAACTACCCGGAGGCGACCGCGCTGATTACCTCGTTCATCCTCGAAGGCGCGCGGGACGGGCGGACCGTCGCGGACCTCATGCAGGCCGGGCGGAACGTGCTGGCGCGTTCGGATGTGATGGAGGGGGTGCCGGAGATGCTGACCGAGGTGCAGGTGGAGGCCACGTTCCCGGACGGCACCAAGCTCGTCACCGTGCACGAGCCGATCCCGTGATCCCCGGCGAGATCCTGCCGGGGCTGGAGCCGGTTCTCGTGAACGAGGGGCGGGCTGTCGTGGAGCTGATGGTGGAGAACACCGGCGACCGGCCGGTCCAGATCGGGTCGCACTATCACTTCGCACAGGTCAATCCGGCGTTGTCGTTCGATCGTTCGAAGGCGGTCGGGTACCGGCTGGACATCCCGGCCGGGACGGCGGTCCGGTTCGAGCCGGGTGTGGCGAGATCGGTCAGGCTGGTGGCGCTGGGCGGTTCCCGGGTTGTGCCGGGTCTGCGGCTCACGGGCGGATTGTCATGACATCTATCGACCGGTCCCGGTACTCGCTGCTGTACGGGCCCACTACGGGAGACCGGATCCGGCTGGCGGACACCGACCTGTTCATCTCGGTCGAGCGGGACCTGTGCGCCGGGGGCGACGAGGCCGTGTTCGGCGGCGGCAAGGTCATCAGGGAGTCGATGGGACAGTCGCGTGCCACGCGCGCCGAGGGCGCCCCCGACCTGGTGATTACCGGCGCCGTCCTGCTGGACCACTGGGGCGTGGTCAAGGCCGATGTGGGCGTGCGGGACGGGCGGATCGTGGCGGTGGGGAAGGCCGGCAACCCGGACATCATGGACGGGGTCTCACCGGAACTGGTGATCGGGCCGTCCACCGAGATCCTGGCCGGGAACGGGCTGATCCTGACGGCCGGCGCGATCGACTGCCACGTGCACCTGATCTGCCCGCAGCTCGTGCCGGAGGCGCTTGGGTCCGGCATCACCACGCTGATCGGCGGCGGGACGGGGCCAGCAGAGGGAACGAAGGCGACGACGGTCACGCCAGGGGCGTGGTACCTCGCCCGGATGCTGGAGGCTTCGGCGGCATGGCCGGTCAACATCGTGCTGCTCGGCAAGGGAAACACGGTGTCTGCCCCGGCTTTGTGGGAGCAGCTCCGGGCCGGCGCCGCCGGGTTCAAGCTGCACGAGGACTGGGGGTCCACCCCGGCGGCGATCGACGCGTGCCTTTCGGTGGCTCAGGCGGCCGGCGTGCAGGCGGCGATCCACACCGACACGCTGAATGAGGCCGGATACGTCGCGGACACGCTCGAGGCGATCGGCGGGCGGCCGATTCACGCCTATCACACCGAGGGCGCCGGGGGCGGGCACGCGCCGGACATCATCACCGTGGTCGCCTACCCGAACATCCTGCCTTCGTCGACCAACCCGACCCGGCCGCACACGATGAACACTGTGGACGAGCACCTGGACATGCTGATGGTGTGCCACCACCTGAACCCGGCCGTTCCGGAGGATCTCGCGTTCGCGGAAAGCCGGATCCGGCCGTCGACGATCGCCGCCGAGGACTTCCTGCATGACATGGGGGCGATCTCCATGATCGGTTCGGATTCCCAGGCGATGGGGCGGATCGGGGAGGTCGTGCTGCGCACCTGGCAGACGGCGCACGTGATGAAGCAGCGGCGCGGGGCGCTTCCCGGGTACGGGACCGTGACGGGCGACGCGGCTACCGGCGACCGGGCGGCCGACAATGCTCGCGCACGGCGCTATATCGCGAAATATACGATCTGTCCGGCGGTGGCCCACGGGCTGGACGAGCACATCGGGTCGGTGGAGCCAGGGAAGCTGGCCGACCTGGTGCTATGGCACCCGGCATTCTTCGGGGTGCGGCCGCATGCGGTGCTGAAGGGCGGCTTCGTCGCGTGGGCCGCGATGGGCGACGCGAACGCGTCGATCCCGACCCCGCAGCCGGTGCTGCCGCGGCCGATGTGGGGAGCGTACGGGGTGGCGCCGTCCCGGACGTCGCTGACGTTCGTCGCGCCGGCCGCGCTGGAGGACGGGCTGGCATCGCGGCTGGAACTGGACCGGGAGCTCGTTCCGGTGGCGGACGTGTCGCGGCGCGGCAAGGCCCACATGGTCAACAACGACGTCCTGCCGGACGTTCGGGTGGACCCCGACACGTTCACGGTGCGCATCGACGGTGACGTGGTGGAACCCTCCCCCGCCGTCTCACTGCCGATGACGCAGCGCTACTTCCTGTTCTGATGGTGCTATGACGCCGGAAAACCCCCAACGATCTCGGGCTCCCTTGCTGCTTCTCGCGGACGGGCGGTTTCCGGCTGGGGGGCACGCGCATTCCGGCGGACTCGAAGCCGCAGTGGCTCTTGGCACGGTGCGGGATCTGCCCGCGCTGGAGCTATTCCTCCGCGGCAGGCTGCGTACCGCGGGGCTGGTAGCGGCGGCCCTCGCGGCGGCCGCGTGCGATCCGCACGCTGACTGGCGGGCACTGGACGCGGCGGCGGACGCGCGGACGCCGTCGCCTGCGCAACGCGACGCCTCGCGACGGCAGGGCCGCGCGCTGCTCCGTGCCGCGCGGGCCGCGTGGCCGGCGGCATGGTGGCTGGACGACCTCGCCGCTGGGCCACCTGTCCAGGCTGGGCCAGCTGTCCAGGCTGGGCCAGCTGTCCAGGCTGGGCGACCTGCCCAGGCTAGGCGACCTGCCCAGGCTGGGCGACCTGCCCAGGCTGGGCCGCCGCATCACCCGGTCGTGCTCGGCGCCGCCGCGGCGGCGGGCCGCTGCGCGCCGCCCGACGCGGCGCTCGTCGCGGCGTATCAGTCGGTCACCGGCCCGGCCAGCGCCGCGGTCCGGCTGCTGTCGCTCGATCCGCTTCAGGTGAGCGGGCTGCTCGCGTCGCTGGCCACCGAGATCGACGACGTCGCGCTGCGCGCCGCCGCCGCGACCACTACCGCGACCGAACTGCCGTACGCTTCGGGCCCGGCACTCGACGTGCTGGCCGAAGCCCATGCACGAGCGGAGGTGCGTCTGTTTGCCTCATGACCACGGGCACGGCCCCGGTAACCGCGATAGCTGGGCCGGACCCGATCACCGGCACGGACGCGATCACCGGCTCGGCCGCGGGCTGCGGCTCGGCATCGGCGGCCCGGTGGGCAGCGGGAAGACCGCGCTGGTCGCCGCGCTGTGCCGGACGCTGCAATCCGGCCTCGAGCTGGCCGTCGTCACCAACGACATCTACACCACCGAGGACGCCGACTTCCTGCGCGAGGCCGGGGTGCTCGACCCGGAGCGCATCTCCCCCGTGCAGACCGGCTGCTGCCCGCACACCGCGATCAGGGACGACATCGCGGCGAACCTGGACGCCGCGGAGGACCTGGAGCAGCGGTTCGGCCCGCTGGACCTGCTGATAATCGAAAGCGGCGGGGACAACCTCACCGCGACGTTCAGCCGCGGCCTGGCCGACGCGCAGATCTTCGTGCTCGACGTGTCCGGCGGTGACAAGGTCCCGCGCAAGGGCGGCCCGGGCGTCACCACCGCCGACCTGCTGGTAATCAACAAGACGGATCTCGCACCGCTGGTCGGGGCGAGCCTGGAGGTCATGGACCGGGATGCCGCCGCGGTCCGGCAGGGCCGCCCGGTCATCTTCACCTCGCTACGCGAGGATCCCGGCGCCAGCGCCGTCGCGGCCTGGGTCCGCGAGACACTGCGTGCTTGAGGTGGTGGCGGGTCACGCCAGCGGGATCACCGCGACGGCGTGTATCGTCGCGGAACGGGATGCCAGCGGCGCGACCCGCCTGCCGGTGCTCAGTTCGCAGGTGCCGCTCGTGCTACGACGGACACCGGACGCGGTATACCTGGTCGGCGGGGCGGCGGGCCCGCTGGGCGGCGATGACCTGACGCTAACCATCGAGGTCCGGGACGGTGCGACGCTCCGGGTGCGGACCGCGGCCGCCGCGGTGGCACTTCCAGGTGCGGACGGCCGTGAATCGGTGCTGCGCGTGACCGCGACGGTCGGCGCGGGCGCCCGCCTGGAGTACCTGCCCGAGCCGACCGTGGTGGCGGGCAACGCCCGGCACCGCGTCGACCTGTCCGTGACCCTCGCCGCCGGCGCCGCCCTGCTGCTCCGCGACGAGATCATCCTGGGCCGCCATGGCGAACGCGGCGGATCGTGTGTCACCCGGCTGCTGGTCGACCACGACGGAGCTCCCCTGCTCCGGCAGGAAGTGCCGGTCAGCGGGACCGACGAGGTAAGCCTGGGCCCCGCCGTCCTGGCCGGAAACCGCGCGTTCGGCTCCCTGCTCGTAGCCGGTCCGGGCCATCACCCGGTTGCCTCGTACGTACACGGCGCCGCGGTCATGCCGCTCGGCGGGCACGCCACCCTGGTCACCGCGCTGGCGCCTGACGCGTTCACGCTGCGCCAGCTGCTCGATGGCTGGCCGCGGATCGTCGATGGATCTTGTTAGCCTGGGCACCGCGCATCCTCGTTGCCGAGGATGCGCGGAAGAGGCTGTCCACCGTGATCGCGCTTGCCACGCTCGCCGGAGCGGACGGCAACGCGACCCTGGAGGCGAATCCTCCCACTAGCCCAGCTGCCGCCGCTGAGAATAGCTCACGGTGTTGGCTCGACGCCCCAAATCAGAACTCCGTTGAGGTACAAGGTCACAGTTTGCGTGTCTTTGTACACGAAGCTCGGGTCTGAGATAAACGAGTAACTATCAGTCGTGATGAAGTTCGACCAGTTCATGTGGTGGATTCGTATCTGGATCTCTCCGCTGCTCTGGCCGGGCGCTATGGAACCGGCCGCCGCCGAGAATCCGATCTGAAGGTACGTGTCCGCCTTCGTAACCGGTGCGGGAAGGGTTACGAATGTGGACGCGATGTTGCCGCAGTCCACCAGCGCGTAGTCACACTCGAATATCAGGGGGTCGGTGGGCGCCTCGTTGGTGAACCAGTATCGCATTGTCAGAGAACTCAAGGGCACAGAGGTCGTGCCGGTGTTGAATATCTGGAAATGCGCGTACAGCTGGTTATCTGGATTGTCGTTGTCATGTGAGCGATCCTGAACTTTCAGCGCCACACCGCTTTGCGCAGCCGGAACGACACTGCTCTGCGCAGCGGGAACGACGCTGAAGGCAAACGCTGCTACCAGCAAGCCGATGCTCAGCCTGGCCAGCCGCTTGCCAGCCATTATGGCCACGTTTGATCGCCGTTTTCTCACCTGTGTATTCCTTCCTGACGCTCACGACTGCCGCTCCCACGGTCACCCGGACTGTAACCCGGCCTTATCCCAGAGGGAACGGATAGCTATGGCCCGGTGACCCCTGCTTGATCGATAACGGCGCGGACAAGCTGTCCGCGCACGTCGGGACATTGATCAATAACGGGGTACCGCCGCGGCACTGGCAGAACTCGTGAAAGCTTCACCGACCGCGACAGCCCCGCCTATACAGGTACCGGCCGTGAACCCCGGTCCGGGGGGCGTATCGTCGGCGCATGGGAATCGAGGTACTGGCGGCCAGCGGGCGATGGGATGACTTCGCCTCGTTCATGGTGCCGCGCAAGCCGGGCGGCGGCGGGTGCGTGTGCATGACGTACCGCGATTCCAGCCTCGATATGCCCGGCCGTATCGCGCACATGCGCGGGCTGTGCGCCGGCGAACCGGGCCCGGGCGTGCTGGCCTACGTCGACGGCCAGGTGGCTGGCTGGTGCTCGGTCGCGCCGAAGTCGACCTACCGCGCCCTGGTCAACTCCCGGACGATCCCGCATGTCCAAGACGAGGACGCGTGGTCGGTGGTCTGCTTCGTGGTGCGACCGCGGTTCCGGCGGCGCGGGCTGATGCACCAGTTGCTGGACGGCGCGACCGGGCACGCGCACGCGATGGGCGCGCCGGTGCTGGAGGGGTACCCGGTTGACCCGGGCGGGGAACGCATCGACCAGACCAGCGGCTATGTGGGTACGGTCCAGCTATTCGAAGCGCACGGATTCACCCGGGTCCGGCAGACCGCCGGCCGGCGTGGCGGCAAGCCCCGCTGGCTCGTGCGACGCGAGCTTGTCCGCGGGTAGCGCTCCGGAACGGAGGACCACACCAGGAGCCGTGTCAGCCGGTCTTGGCGGAGCGGGGCACGTCGTTCGGGACAATGATTATGCTCGGCCACCGGCGGAGGCCCGCTCGCAGGCCCTTCAGGACCGACGCATCTGCCCCGGATTGCCGGGGCGTGGCGGAAATCTGCGTCCCGGTCACGATGATGCGGTAGGGGGTGAAGGCGAGCGTCACCGGCGTGCAGGTGATCAGGGTGATCACCGGGTGCCGCGGCCGCGCGCCGGGATGGCCAGGCACGGCGGCGAGGACCGCGCCGTCGGTGTAGCGCACGACGTGCTCGCCGGTGATCTGGTAGCGGAAGACGGCGAACCGGGTCGTGACGATGACATGGTCACCCGGACGTAGATCCCGCAGGTGCAGGAACGGGTTCCCGGCGGTGATGTCGTGCGCGGCCACGGCGAAGTTGCCGCGCTGGCCCGGAAGCTGGGTACCGGACACGTGCCCCGGTCCCGACGCGAGCTGGGCCAGCGAGGTTCCTTCGACGATCGTGAACCGCCAGTGCGGCCCGAACCTCGGGATCTGGATGAAAGCGAACGGCTGGCCCTTGACCAGACGCGGCTCGGCAGCGGTCACCTGATCATGGCGAAGCGGCTTCAGCCAGGAGTTCTCAAGCTGGGAGGCGAGCTGGTGCTGCCGTGCGGCAGCACCAGGATCCCACACCAGGTAACCCGTATACAGGAGCAGCGACACGCCAGAAGCCAGGGTGGCCGCTATCACTAGGTTGACAAGCCGCCTTCTCGTCATCGGTCTCGCTGCTCCTGTTCTCAGACCCGGCGCATGAGGCGGCTCCACAGGGTGGTTACGAGCCCGACCGCAACCAGGACAAGGCCGACGGCCGCGTAGATGGTCGCGGTGAACCCCGTGGTCGGCAGGTTGCTACCGTACATTCACTCATCTTCCTTTCTCATAAATAACCAGGCCGTTTGACAAGCCCAGCGGCACTAGGATCAGCTCTACGATCAGAGCCTTCCACGCGTAGTAGGTATTGAAAGCCTTATTAAAATACACACACGGTATGTTGATTAGCACCCGTGCCGGATTAAGCCTGCGACGTACGCACGCGTATAGCAGCGGCGGCAGTAGCATTGCGGTCTCCAGCCCGAACCACCATGACATTACCCCGACGAATGACATGTGAAACACCAGTGGCAGCAGCACGGGCGATACCCACCATATCGGCGCCGTGCAGATTTCGACGAGCGCGAGGGCAATCCATAGCGCAAGCATGCGCTTGCGCTTGACTAGATCGCGCCAGTGAATTCGTACGTTCTGGAAAAAGCCCGACATCCATCGCCACACCTGCCTGCGCAGGAACTTGACGGAAGCCGGATCGGCCGCCCAGGCAACCGCGCCGCTGACATAGACGGCCTTCTGGCCGAGGATCTGCTGTGACCAGGTGTAATCCATGTCCTCGACGATGGTTCGCTCCGGGAACCCGCCGAAGGCGGCCAGGGTGTCGCGCCGGAACGCCGAACAGCAGCCCGAGCACACCACGACAGAGTTGGCCAGCTGCTGAACCGGCCGGTAATAATGGAAGCCAAATAGGTACTCGATGGACCGGCCCCGTTCTGTGAGGGTCCGGGTGATTTTCGTCTGTACCGCGCCGGAGGCCACCACGACTTCCGGATCCGCGAAAGGGCGCACGATCCGCTCGATGTAATCGTCGGCCAGCACCGTATCGGCGTCCACCGGCAGTACAAGATCGGTATCGCAGTGGGGCAGCGCGTAGTTCTGTGCTCGTGCCTTGCTGCCGAGATTCGTCGGGGTGCGCAGGACCGAGACTCCGTAGTCGCGCGCCATCTCAGAAGTCCGGTCCGTTGAGCAGTCATCGACCACGATGATTTTCGCTGGCGGATGCGTCTGCCGCGCGAGCGCGTCAAGCGTGTCCCGTATTCCTGATTCTTCGTTAAAGGCCGGGACTATCACGGTCACCGACAGGGATGCCGGCGCGAGGGGCGCCGCATGCGGGTCGCGCAGCTCGCGCTGACGAACGTGAGAATCGTTGAGCAACGTCCTGTTTCTCCTGGTTCCACCCAACTTCGCCGCAACCTTGGCTTACTATGAGTGAGGATACTGAGGCTTTAAGTAATCAACTGACAACTAGCGTGACTCGGCGTGTCGGCGCGCGCAGATCGATCAGCATCGATCAGCATCGGTCAGCCGAGGGCGCCCGCGATGATCTTGGTGGCCGCTATCAGGTCGGATTCGGTCGGATAGGCGAACCCGAGCAGCAGCGCGGAGGGCGATGGCGCGCTGGTGGTGCAGTGCCGGTGCAGCTCGTGCAGGCCCACTCCGGCCTCGCGGGCGCGCATGGCGGTGCCGCGCTCGTCGGTGCCCTCCGGAAGCCAGGCGAGCAGGTGCAGCCCTGCCGCGGTGCCGCTGACCCGGGCCGCGGGCAGGTAAGCGCGCAACGCGCCGACCAGGACGTCACGTTTGACGCGGTAGCGTCTGCGCATCGACCGCAGGTGGCGTTCCAGCGCGGCATCTTCGATGAACATGGCCATGGCCAGCTGATCAATCGTCGGCGGCGTCACGCCGGTGGCCCGCATCACGTCCGCCACGTCGTCGGCCAGCCGGGCGGGCGGGACCATCCAGGCCAGCCGGAGCGCGGGCGCGAGTGTCTTGCTGGTAGTGCCCACGAAGGCGACAAGATCCGGCGCCATGCCCTGCAACGAGGACACCGGATCGCGGCCGAACCGGTATTCCACGTCGTAGTCGTCCTCGACGATCAACGCCCCGCGCTGGCGCGCCCACGCGATCAGCTTCGCGCGGCGGGCCGCCGTCATGATGACACCGGTCGGGTAGTGGTGCGCTGGGGTCATCACTACCGCGTCGACATCCGCGGCGGCGAGTTCGCTCACGACCATGCCGTCGGCATCGACCCGGACCGGGACCGCCGTCATTCCCCCTTGCTCGACGGTGTACCGCTGCCAGCGCCAGCCAGGATCCTCCACCGCTATCCGGCGTGCGCCCCGGGCGCGCAGTACCTGCCACAGCACGGTCAGCGCGTGCGAAACGGCGCAGCAGATCACCACCTGACCGGGTTCGGCCACCACTTCGCGCACTCGCGACAGGTATCCCCCTACCGCGTTCCTGAGTTCGGCGACGCCGCAGTTGTCGGCGTAGGTGAGCCCGTGATCGGGCAGCTCGCGCAGCGCCCGCAGCAACGCCGCCCGCCACTGAGCACGCGGGAACTGATGGAAGTCCGGCGTCCCCGGCCGCAGTTCGTACCGGAAGAATCCGGGCGGGTCCACCTGCCGCTGGTGCGGCACGATTCCAGACGCCGTCAACGCGACGCGGGTGGCCGCGACGCGGGTGGCCGCGCCTCGCCTGGCCGTCAGGTAACCCTCCGCGGTGAGCTGCGAATAGCTGCGGACCACCACACCACGTGAGATACCGAGCTGCTCGGCAAGGTGACGGCTCGGCGGCAGCGCGGCCCCCGCCTCGAGCCTCCCGGACCGGATCGCCGACCGCAATGCGTCCTCGAGCTGGCGGCGCAGCGGGACACCGGGCTCGAACGCGATATCCAGGTCCACCCCCTGGAAGCTACCCCACGTGGATCGGATTGGTCCCAGATTTCGTGGCTGCGATTGGTCCCAGCCCCGGCGCCAATGACCGATTAGGCTGGCCAATGCCGAGGCAAGCGCGGTGTGTCTTGAATCCAGCGTGGCGCCACGAGCGACGGGGCGTTTTACCGGGCTGCCGCCAGAGCCGGCGAACAGCCGGAACACGAACGGCACGCCCGGACTTGGGCCGTGCGCGCCGCCAGCTGCGCGAGCACCGGCACGTGAGGCTGCGCGATCACCTGATCATGGAGGAACAGCAATGTCTGCAGTAAGCGGCACGCTGCTGCCAGCGGACTCCCGGCCGGCGCCAGCCGGCGCCGAGGGTCTGCGCATCGGTGTGCTGGGGCCGCTCCAGGGGGCATGCGACGAAGCAGAGATCAAGTTGCCGCGTGGCCGGGTCGGCGTGCTACTGGCGGTCTTGGCGATGTCCGCCGGACACGCGGTCGGCATTGGCCGGCTCGCCGAGCTGATTTGGCCGGAGCGGCAGCCGGAGCGCGTGCGCGCAAGCATGCAGACCTTGGCCGCACGGCTGCGCGCCTTCGTACCCGATGTGATCGTCAGTGCCGGGGAGGGCTACCTGCTCGACCTGGATCCCGACCACGTCGACTTGCTGCGGTTCCGCCGGCTGGTCCGCGTCGCTGAGAGCACGAGCGACCCAGCTGCCGCCCTAGGGCTCCTGGACTCCGCGTTGGGCTTGTGGCGTGGTGAACCGCTGGCAGACCTGCGTTCGGCAGCTCTGGAGCGCGACGTCGTGCCCACCCTGATCGAGGAGCGTCTGGCTGCTATCGAGCGGCGCGCCGGCCTTCATCTAGCGGCGGACCACACAGACCGGGTGATCGCCGAACTGCTGCCTTTGACCAGCCAGTATCCGTTGCGCGAATCGTTGTGGGCGCAGCTCATCCGGGCATTGCACGGTGCGGGGAGGTCGGCGGAGGCGATCCAGCACTACCACAAGGCCCGCGAGCTCCTGGCCGGGGAACTCGGCGTCGATCCGTCTCCGGACATGCAGGACCTCTACCTGCGGCTGCTTCAGGCAGACCGGCCTGGAGCAGCGTCGGTACAACCGCCGGCCTCGACCCCGACCTCAACCCCGGCCTTTGTCCCGTCCCCCGGCCCGACCCCAGCCCGGGGCACGGCGCCGGCTGTCGAGCCACGCCCCAAGGTGCCTCATCTGCTGCCGGCCGCCGCGGCGGGCTTCGCCGGGCGGGCAGCGGCCCTGGCTCTGCTGACCGAGCAGGCCCAGGAAGTAACGGCGAACCAGGCGATCATGGCCATCGCCGCCATCAGCGGCATGGCGGGCGTCGGGAAAACCGCGCTGGCTTTGCACTGGGCACACCGGGAGGCCGCGAGATTCCCGGACGGACAGCTGTATGCGGACCTGCGTGGCTTTGATCCCTCTGGTGCTCCCGCGTCGCCCGCCGAGGTGATCCAAGCACTCCTGGGGGCGCTGGGGATTCCAGCTGACCGCCTGCCCGTCGGCATGGACGCGATGGTAGGCCTGTACCGGACCGTGCTGGCCGGACAGAAGATACTCATCGTCCTGGACAACGCCCGGGATGTCGATCAGGTCCGGCCGTTGCTGCCGGGCTCACCAGGCTGCATGGTGGTCGTCACCAGTCGCAGGCCCCTCATCTCCCTAGCCGCCAAGCACGGCGCCCGGCTGATCAACGTCGATGTCCTCACCGACGGCGAATCAGCCGAGCTGCTGACCGCGCGGATCGGCGCTGAGCGAATGGCCGCCGAACCGGACGCCGCCGGCGAACTGGTCAACTTGTGCGGGAGGCTGCCGCTGGCGCTGGCGATCAGCGCCGCGCGGGCCGCCGCGTGCCCGCAGCTGCCGCTCACCGTGTTCGCGGCAGAGCTGCGAGATGCCCGCCAGCGGCTTGACGCGCTGGACGGCGGGGACGCGATCACCAGCCTCAGGACGGTATTCTCCTGGTCCTTCCGCCATCTCAGGAAACCGGCCGCGGACCTGTTCATGCTGCTCAGCGTCCATCCGGGCCCGGATATCTCGGTTCCCGCGGCCGCGAGCCTGGCGCGAACCGGGCAGGCGGAGGCAAATGCCGCCCTCCGCGAGCTAGCCGCGCTCAACCTGATCTCCGAGCACCATCGTGGCCGGTATGTGCTCCACGATCTGGTCCGCGTGTACGCGGCGGAGCTCGTCGCCGGCGTGCTGCCGGCCGAGCTGACCCGCGCGGCCATCGGCCGCACACTTGACTACTACCTGCAGACCGCGCACGACGCCGACGCATGGATCAACCCGCAGCACCATCCGCTTCCCTTCCGCCCGCCGGGCGGAAGGTCCGCGGATTTCACCTGCAGCCGGCACGCCCTGCAATGGCTCGACGCGGAGTACCAAGTCCTCATCGGCGTCACCAGCCTGGCCGCGCGCACCGGATTCGACGGCCACGCCTGGCAGATACCAGCGGCATTCGCGCGTTACCTCGACCGCCGCGGGCACTGGCACAGCCTGGCCGACGTCCAGCAAACCGCCCTCGCCGCCGCCGAACGCCTCTGCGACAAGAAGGCGCAGGCCTGCCTGCTGCGTATCGGCGGGCTGCTGTGCCTGCGCCTGGCGGCCTACGACGAAGCTCGCGAGCAATTCGACCGCGAGCTCGAGCTGTATTCAGCTCTCGATGACCACGTCGGGCAGGCCCGCGCGCACGGCGACATCGCGATGACCTACTCGATCCAGGAGCGCTACCGCGAAGCGCTGGTCCACTCCGGCCAAGCCCTGGAACTGGCCCGTTCGGCTGGCCACCCGCACGTCCACGCGCTCACGCTGAACAAGGTCGGCTGGCACTCCGCCCACCTCGGCGACTGCGAGTACGCGCTCGCGTGCTGCCAGCAATCGCTGGACCTGCTCCACGGCCTCGGCAACCGTTACGCGCAAGCCTTCGTCTGGGACAGTCTCGGCTATATCCACCAGCGGCTCGGCCATCACGCCGAGTCCATCGACTGCTTCCAGCGCGCAGTCGCCCTGTTCCGGGAAGTCGGGAACGATTTCGAGCTGGCCGCCACGTTGAACAACCTCGGTGACGCGTTCGACGCCGCCGGACGGCCGGTCGCCGCCCGCGACGCCTGGCAGCAAGCTCTCACGATCCTGACCGGCCTGCATCATCCTGATTCGGCTCAGCTCCGGTCCAAGCTCGGTCTGGTGCCGCAGGCGGACCTTCACCGTCCGCTCCGGCCGACCGTTCCGGCCGATCGTTCCGGCCGAGACGCGGCCAGCGCTGGTGCGTCTCGCTGACAGCGGGTGAGTCATGGCTGATGCTCCGGGGTAGCCGGACCATTTCGCACACGATCAGCGGACCTGGGCCCCAAAATCGGACAAAAAGGATGGCCCTCAGCGGGCGGACCAGGATTGTGGATCGTTGTGTGCGGAAAGCCGGACACAACGATCCACGATCTTGCTTCGCGGCCCGGCGCGACCCGCCAGGCGGCCCTGCGCGACCCGCCAGGCGGCCCGGCGCGACCCGCCAGGCGGCCCCGCGCGACCCATGGCTCGCCCAGAAGGCAGGCGCGACCTCCGCCCAGGTCGAGCTGTCGTACTGCCTGAGCACCACGCCATCTTAGGCACATATAGTGACCAGCGTGGCGAACCCCGCGCGCATCCGCCCGGCAACCCTGGACGACGCCGAAGCCATCGCCAGTGCCCACGTCAGCTCCTGGCAGGCGGCCTACCGGGGCCTGCTGCCGCAGGACGTCATCGACCGGAACGACCTGGATTCCCGCACCGCGACCTGGCGCAGGATCCTCGCCGCGCCCAGCGACGTTTTCGTCGCGGAGACCGCCGACCGCACGATCGTCGGCTTCACTGACCTCAGCGCCAGCCGCGACGAGGACAGCGACCCGGTCACGACGGGCGAGGTCCGGGCGATCTATCTCGCCCCGCGGGCCTGGGGCCAGGGCACCGGCCGCGAGCTCATGGCCGTCGCGCTCGCCCGGCTCGCCATCAAAGGATTCACCCGCGCCACGCTCTGGGTGCTCGACACCAACGCCCGCGCCCGCCGGTTCTACGAGGCCGCCGGCTGGTCGCCGGACGGTGCCACGAAGCGCGACGACCGCCACGGCACCCCGATCACCGAGGTCCGCTACGCGCGGCCCCTCCCGCCCCACGCGTCCCAGGCGGGCACCTGGCGGCTGGGTGACCTCACCGTGCGCCGCCTGGGCTTCGGCGCGATGCGGCTCGGCGATGACACCGACCGCGCCATCGAGGTGCTCCGCCGCGCGATCGACCTCGGCGTCAACCACATCGACACCGCCGCGTTCTACTTCTCCGCCAACGAGCTGATCAGCCGCGCGCTGCGGCCCTACCCGGACGATCTGGTGATCACCACCAAGGTCTGGCCCGGCCGGCACGCGTCCGGCGAATGGTACTGGGCCTCCCCCGCCCAGCTGCGCGGCCAGGTCGAGGAGAACCTCCGCGTGCTCGGCCGCGACCGCCTCGACGTCGTCAACCTGCGCGTCCCGCCCAGCGGCCAGACCCGCTCGATCGCCGAGCACTTCGGCGCTCTTGCCGAGTTGCGCGAACAAGGCCTCATCGGTCACCTCGGCGTCTCGAATGTCACCCCGGCGCACCTGGCCGAGGCGCTGGCCATCGCGCCGGTGGTCTGCGTGCAGAACCGCTACGCCGTCGGTGCCCCGGCCGCCGAGCACGACTTCCTGGACGCGTGCGGCGCCCAGGGCATCGCGTACACCCCGTTCTTCGCGATCGCCACCAGCGACCCCGAGCCGGCCGCGGTCACCGAGGCCGCCGTCACCCACGACGCGACCGCCGCCCAGATCCGCCTCGCCTGGACCCTCCAGCGCGGCCCGCACGTGCTGGCCATCCCCGGTACCGGAAACCCCGAGCATCTCACCGAGAACGTCGCGGCCGCTGCCCTCCGTCTCAGCGACGACGAAATGGCACTCATAACGACAGTGGTTAAACCTCCGGGCCCGTGACACCCGCAAGCCAGTCCTCGAACGCGGGCCCGGCCAGCTTGGCGTGCGGTCCCGGGAGCAGCGAACCATCGGCGGCGGCCTGGCTGTCCGGGTCCTCGCCCGTCACCTCCTCGATCCGGACCTGGTCGCCGCGCCGGGCCGCGACCAGCCGCGCCAGGCTGGCGAAGTTCTCCTCCCGCGGTCCCGCGAGCTCCGGGACCGGCGCCCCGGCGGACTCGGCCGCCCGGGCGGCCGCGAACTCGGCTTCGGGGCTGGTGGCCATCGCGGCGAGCTCCGCGGCGACGGTGCGGGCGGCGACGATCTGGGTGCGCATCTTCGGCAGGTAGATCACTTCGCCCGGCCGGCCCATCTCCATGAGCACGCCGACGAGCTCGTGGAACTGAGCGACGCGCAGGATCCTCGCCGGCACCGGGCCGGCCAGCACGGCCTGCTCGTGGGCGAGCTTGGCCGCGCCGTAGCCCCCGGTGGACTTCTGGATCCCGATGATCGAAACGACGACGTACCGGGCCACGCCGGCCCGCTCCCCCGCCTGCTGGAGATTCCCGGCGGCGGTGGTGAAGAAGTCGGTGGCGGACCGCTGGTCGGAGCTCGGGCCGGCGGCGGCATCGATGATGACGCCGGCGCCGGCAAGCGCCTCGGCCAGGCCTTTCCCGGTGATGACATCGACGCCGCCCGACCGCGAGATCGGGGCGACCTCGTGCCCCGCGGCACTGAGCACATCGACGACATGGCGCCCGAGCCGGCCGGTCGCGCCGGCCACGGCGATCTTCGCTTGCTGCATGATTGCCTCCTGTGGATGGCTGAACGAACACAAGATGCCGGCCATCCGATCGATGTGACACTCGATCGCGGGTGTCACACAGCGGCCGGGACCGGCGTCTTGTGCAGGGCACACGAGAACCGACAGGCAGGAGCCAGCCGTGGACGAGTCCAGCGACTCAGCTACCGAGGTGTTCGTCGCCCACCGCAACCTGCTGTTCACCGTCGCCTACGAGCTGCTCGGCTCGGCCGCCGACGCGGAGGACGTCCTGCAGGAGACCTGGCTCCGGTGGGCGGGCGTCGACCTGGGGACGGTGCGGGATCAGCGTGCGTACCTGGTCCGGATCGCCACCCGGCAGGCGCTGAGCCGGCTGCGCACGCTGGGCCGCCGGAAGGAGTCCTACGTCGGGCCTTGGCTGCCCGAACCGCTGCTGACCGCACCCGACGTGGCCGAGGATGTCGAGCTGGCCGAGAGCGTCTCGATGGCGATGCTGCTGGTGCTGGAGACACTCGCCCCGACCGAGCGGGCGGTTTTCGTACTGCGCGAGGTGTTCGACCTGACCTATGACGAGATCGCCGAGGCCGTCGGCAAGAGCCCGGCCGCGGTTCGCCAGGTCGCGCACCGCGCGCGGGCGCACGTAGCCGCGCGCCGGCCGCGCGGCATCGTTTCCCCGGCCGAGACCCGGGACGCGCTCGAGGCGTTCCGGCAGGCGATCGAGACCGGTGACCTGCAGGGCCTGCTCGACATCCTGGCCCCGGACGTCGTCTTCCTCGGCGACGGCGGCGGAGTCGCGCAGGCCGCGCTGGAGCCCATCGTGGGGGCCGGCCAGGTCGCCCAGCTGGCCGCCGGGCTGGCCAGGTTCGGCTCCGCGGCGCTGCGCCCGGCCCAGGTCAACGGCTACCCGGCGCTGGTTCTGCGGCTCGATGACGAGGTCGACACGGTCATCGCGGTGCGCATCGACGACGGGCGGATCACCGGGCTCTACGCCGTACGCAATCCGGCGAAGCTGTCGCGGATGGAGCGCGAAACCGCCCTGCGCCGCTGAGGCAAATCCCGAGGTGAGAGTATCGGAGCGTGTCGGCGTGGCTAGAGGAGCGTGAGGTAGCTCGGCGGGCGCCCGAGCCGATCGGGGAGCGGCCGCGGCCGGACCTGCCCGCCGGGCGCACAGCTGGACGCGCTTGACCTGACTTCGCCGCCGGCGTTCGGGGTTCCGCCGGAATTGCCGGCTCCTGCTCTACGCTGGGGCTCGTGGTAGTTTCCCGCGGCTTTCACGGCAGGCGCCGGCCGGGTAAGGCCGGCCGGGTGCCGCCCGGGCAGTACGTGACCGAGGACTTCCCCGTGCTGTCCGCCGGCCCGACGCCCCGTGCCAACCTGACCGACTGGACATTCACGATCGAGGGCGCGTCGTCGGGTCCGCGCCGCTGGACGTGGGAGGAGTTCCGCGCGCTGCCCGCCGAGACGCTGACCGCGGACATCCACTGCGTGACCCGGTGGTCCAAGCTCGACACCCGGTGGCAAGGCGTGTCTGTAGACACGCTGCTCGACCAGGTCGAGTTCGAGGCCGCGTACGTGCTGGCGTTCTGCGACGGCGGATACACCACGAACCTGCCGCTCGAAGCGGTCACCGGCGGGAAGGCGTGGGTCGCTTTCGGCTACGAGGGAGCGCCGCTGGCGCCGGAGCACGGCGGGCCCGCCCGGCTGCTCGTGCCGGACCTGTACCTGTGGAAGAGCGCCAAGTGGGTGCGCGGGCTGGAGCTGCGCGACACCGACACCCCTGGCTTCTGGGAGATGTACGGCTACCACAACTACGGAGACCCATGGCGGGAACAGCGGTACGCGGGCGACTGACCTGGCGGCCCGTCACGGCGGCGCAGGTTTTCACCGAGACGCCGCGGGTGCGGACGATAATTCTGGACGTCCGTGACTGGTCTGGGCACTTGCCGGGGCAGCACGTGGACGTGCGCCTCACCGCTGCCGATGGCTACCAGGCCGAACGGGCGTACTCGATCGCCTCGGCGCCAGGCGAGCCGCTGGCACTGTCCGTGGAGCGGCTTGACGACGGCGAGGTCTCCGCTTACCTGGCCGGCGAACTGCGGCCGGGCGACCAGTTCGAGATCCGGGGGCCGATCGGCGGGTACTTCGTCTGGCGCGGCGAGGGGCCTGTGCTGCTCGTGGCCGGCGGCTCGGGCGTCGTGCCGTTCCGCGCCATGCTGCGCGAGCGGCTGCGCTCGCGGCTGGATGTTCCGGTCCGGATGCTGTACTCGTCTCGGAACTGGGATGAGGTGATCTACCGGTCCGAGCTGGCGGCTCCCGAGCCCGGGGTTCAGGTGGCGCAGACGCTGACGCGCTCCCAGCCCGCCGGGTGGACCGGCTACGCACGGCGGGTCGACGCCGCGATGCTCGCCGACATCGCGTGGCCGGTATCGCGCGATCCGCTGGCGTTCGTGTGCGGCCCGACGCCGTTCGTGGAGAAGGTCGCGGGTGCGCTGACCGGGCTCGGGTACCCGCCGCGGCGGGTACGGACCGAACGGTTCGGCGGGATGGGAGGCGGCTGATGGAGCCGGTGGACGGGAACGCGATCGGCGGGCTGCTGCTGTCGGTGTTCGGCAGCGAGCAGACAGACGTCGTCGTTACGTGCGCGCACTGCGGTGCGGGCGGGGTGATGGCCGGGTGTGTCGTCTACCTCGGCGGGCCGGGGACCGTTGTGCGGTGCCGTTCGTGCGACGGCCAGCTCATGGTGTTCGTGCAACGCGGAGCCGTGACCTGCGTGGACCTGCTCGGCGTTCAGTGACGAGGACTGCCCTCCCCCTTCGTCAGCTAAATGACACCTTCAGTCCATCTGTTCGCTGCCTTCCGGACCACCGCCGTGGTTTTGATGTCTGAGGTCATTCGCAGGCGACAGTGGAGGAATCATGCGGGCACGAACGGGAGTCGCCACGGGCTGGATTGGCACCGCCGCCGCTGCCCTGTGCGCGGCGGGAGCGATCGTCGCGACGACGGCAAGCGGAGCGACGGCGGCCAACGCCGCCGCGGCCCGCACCGGAGATCGGCCCTTCCGGCTGATCCCGGGCCAGCTGCTGGTCAGCGGCAGCGACTACATTCCCGACCGCGACCTGGTCGCCGGACAGACCGTGCTGCCTCCGGGTTGCGTCACCGGCTGCGTCACCGCGACGGCGAGCGGTGCGTACCCGCAGGCGTTCAACAACGACGTTGTCGACGGGAGCTTCGGCATTACCTCGCCGATCTTCCTCGAGCAGGTCACGCCGTCCGGTCACCCGCTCTCGCGTCAGTGGGTGCCGGCCAGCGAACTGGTCACCAGCTTCCCCTCCAAGTCAGAGCTGGCGCTGACCCTGTCCCCAGACGGCAAGTCCGTGTCGTTCATGGGTTACGTGGCCAGGCCGGACGAGCTGGACGTGTCTAACTCGAACACGCCGGGCGTGGTCGACCCGACGAACCCGGTGCCCGGCACCGACTACCGCGCGGTCGCCACGCTGTTCGGGGACGGACGGATGCGGTTCACCGAGACGAACGCGTACAGCGGCAACAACGGGCGGGCCGCGGTCCTCGCCAACGGCCTGTACTACACCGCGGGCAACGCAGGCAACGGGTCGAACCCGCAGCCGAACGGCGTGATCCTGGGCGCCGGTGCTCAGCTGATCACCCCGTCCAGCCAGCCCGAGTCGGCGCAGACGCCCGGGCAGCCGACGCCGGCGGGCAGCTTCAACATCGCCCAGCTCGGCGACAAGCCCGACAAGATCGGCAAGGACGACAACTTCCGCGGCCTCGCGCTCCACAACAACGTCCTCTATTACACCAAGGGCAGCGGCGGCAACGGCGTGAACACCGTCTACTTCCTGGACACAACCGGCAAGGCATGTCCGAACGGCACCGGTCTCCCCGTCCCGGGCGCGGCCCTGCCGACCGCCGGGCTGTCGTACAACCCGGCGACACTCCAGACCAGCGGCCTGCCCAGCAACATGTGCATCCTGAAGGGCTTCCCGACCGCGCTGAAGTCGACCACGTCGTTCCCGTTCGGGATGTGGTTCGCGAACGCGGACACGCTGTACGTGGCCGACGAGGGCAACGGCAGCAACACGTTCGCCAACGGGACCTACACCGACGCCGCCTCGTCCACCACGGCTGGCCTGCAGAAGTGGGTTTTCGACTCGGCGGCCGGTGCGTGGCAGCTGGCCTACACGCTCCAGTCCGGGCTTGACCTCGGCCAGCCGTACCAGGTCCCGGGCTACCCGCCGGGCGTGAACTCCGCGACCAGCCTGCCGTGGGCGCCAGCCACCGACGGCCTGCGCACCCTCACCGGCCGGGTCAACCGCGACGGCACCGTCACGATCTGGGCCGTAACCTCGACGGTGAGCGGCGGCGGCGACCAGGGCGCCGACCCGAACAAGCTGGTGTCGGTCACCGACAAGCTGTCGTCGGCCGCACCCTCGGGCGCGAGCTTCCGCACCGTGCAGGGCGCGAGCTTCGGGCAGGTCCTGCGCGGCGTCGCATTCGCGCCCGCCCGCTAGCCGAGGTGGCAAGATAGGCGCATGGCGGACGAGAGGCTCAAGAGACAGGACATCACCGATATCGCGGGCCCGCTAGGGTGGCGGCTCGTGCTGGGTGAGCTGCTGACCCAGGTGTCCGCCGGATCGCTGGCGAAGGCCGCCGAGCTGGCGCACGGGCTGTCAGCCGTCGACTCCGGCGATCACCTGCGGATGGACATCCGAGCGGACCGGCTGCACCTCGCGCTGACCACCCCGGAAGTCTCGTTCGTCACCACCCGCGACCTTGATCTGGCGCGGATACTCTCCGGGATGATCACCGAGCTGGGATTCTCCTGCGAGCCGGCGGTCGGCGTCGCGGGAGTGCGACCGGTGCAGCGCATTGAGATCGGCATCGACGCGCTCGACATCCCGGCAATCCGGCCGTTCTGGAAGGCGATCCTCGGCTATGCCGACGAGCCCGGCAAGGACGGCCCGACGGACGCTCTCGTAGATCCGGCCGGGCAGGGACCTGCCGTGTGGTTCCAGCAGATGGACGCGCCCAGGCCGCAGCGCAACCGCATCCACTTCGACGTGGACGTGCCGCACGACGAGGCGCGCCGCCGGATGGACGCGGCGCTCGCGGCCGGCGGGAGGATCACCTTCGACGGGGAGGCGCCGGCGTTCTGGGTGCTCGCCGACCCGGAGGGCAACGAGGCGTGCATCTGCACCTGGCAGGCACGCGACGCGTGACAGCGCCCCGCGGCAGAGAATGTCCAAGGCCAACTCGCGCCGCGCGCGCCGCGTCGCCCGGTCCGGCCGGGAGGACAGCCGAGTCCCGTATCCCGTATCGGGACAGTTAGCCTTCCCGGGCTTGCCTGGTTCGCAGGCCGCGGTGAATCAGCGGCCTGCGGGCGGGCTCAGTGGCCCTCGTTAACGTGGAAGTTTCCACCTTCGTGGTAGCGGGGCCGTCGTTTACGAGGGTTAATCTGCCACGAGAGGGTAATCCTCCACATTGCTGACGGGCTTGGCAATGCGCTCCTATCCCGGCAGTCGCACCCCGCGCCGCGCACCCCGCGCCGCGCACCCCGCGCCGCGCACCCCGCGCCGCGCACCCCGCGCCTCGGCGGCGGTCCGGCTGCCGCCTGCGGAAAGACGACCACGGCCTCGTCGAAGTCCTGCGGACCGCCGACTGCGGCCTGCTCAGCTCAGCACCATCCCTGCATCACCGTGCGCTATCGATTGTGCGCGGATTGTTGCCGGCCCGGATGCGCTGACTGAGGCTGGCATCCTCGCGGATCTCGTCCTCCGACGGGGACAGCGCGATCACCAGCGTCATCAGGAACGTGGCGATGCTGACCCCGAGCAGCAGCGGGAGCAGGAAGCTCTCGGCCGACTCGCCCGACATGGTCATCGAGCCGCTGCCCGGGTAGACGCGCATCGCGGCCATCCCGGTGTAGTGCATGCCGGTCACCGCCACACCCATGACCAGCGAGGCGGCGATGGTGGACCCGAGCCCCTTGACGCGCAGCCCGGCCCACAGTGCGGCGGTGCCGGCGACGATCGCGATCAGCACCGAGAGCGCGACCAGGGGCACGTTGTACTGCTGCCTGTCGTCCATGCTCATCGCGTTCATCCCGACGTAGTGCATGGTCGCCACGCCGATGCCGATGATGACACCGCCGGCCAGGATGGGCAGCGGGCCGCCGTCGCTGTAACCGACGATGAACAGCCCGACACCGACCACGACGACCGCGAGCAGCATGCTGATCAGGGTCTCCGGCACGCTGTAGAGCATCGTCTGACCGGGGATGGTGAAGCCGAGCATCGCGATGAAGTGCATGACCCAGATGCCGGTCGCCCCCACCGCCACCGACGCCACGATCAGCCAGGCCGCCTTTGCCGGACCGGTGTGCGCGCGAGCCCGGGTGATGCAGCGCAGACCGAGGAACGCGCCCAGGCAGGACAGCAGGTAAGCAATTCCTGGATTCAGTATACCGTAGGAGAAATTGTGAACAGTCACAGTTGGCACGACAGCCCCCCAAGGGCATCCACGCTCCGATACTTGGACATATCATGACATGTCCAGCGTTGTCCGGCGGGCTTACCGCGTCAGTTGTGACCACAGATCGCGGTAGGCGCGCGCGGCCGCCGTGCGAGGGGCAAACGCGGTGACCGGAGCACGCTCCACCGACATCCGCTCGATGAGCGACAGAGCGGGGATGATCGTCGGTGAAACCACAGGTCGTTCTGATATCAAGGTTTTAATGGTTTCCAGATGCAAGCGCTTGCGGCGATCCACCATCGAGAAGAACGCGAGCACCTGCGGCTGACGGCCGTTAAAGCCCGACACGAAATCACTGAGCTGGTCCAATGTGCGGACCGAGAGCGTGGTGGGGATCAGCGGCACCACGAGAATGTCGGCGGCGTGCAGTACATTCTCCGATACCAGGGAAATGCTCGGCGGGCAGTCTAGGAATACCACGTCGTATTCGGCGGCGAGCGGGGTCAGCAGGCGGGCGAGCTTCTCGGTCGGGTGCTTCGCCGCGCCGCCAAGAAGGAGGTCCATGTTGCGGTAGGTGAAGTCGGCCGGGAGCAGGTCGAGGTCGTCGAAGTCGGTGCCCTTGATGGCCCCGTCCAGCGCCTTCGTGCCGTTGATCAGGGCCTTACCGCCGCCCTTGACCTTGGGCTTTACGCGGAACAGGAAGCTCGCGGCGCCCTGCGGGTCCAGGTCCCACAGGAGAGTGCGCTTGCCTTCGGCGGCGGCGAGGTACGCGAGGTTGACCGCGGCGGTGGTCTTGCCTACGCCGCCCTTGATGTTGTAGGTGGCATAGATCTTCACCGGGGCTGGCCTTCCAGGAGGGCACGGAGCCGTTGCTCGCCGCTGGGGCCGGCGAACCGGGTGAACCGCAGGCCGAACTCGTCGCGGGCGCGCTGCTGGCTGGCCGCGAGCCTGGCGGCTAGTTCACCCATGGCCAGGAGAGTAGCGGCCGGCGGGCGAGTGCGTTCGTTCAGCATCTGCTCGGCCAGGTCGTGGATTTCCTCGCGCTGGACCTGGCTGTCCTGGAACTCGCCGAGGCAGTCCTGTAGCTGTTTGAGGTCGCCGACGGCCTTGCGGTAGCCGGGCGGCTCGTACAGCGGGGCGAAGAACTCCAGCAGGTAACGCAGCTCCTTGCAGCGTTTGCGCAGGTCATGCAGCGATTCCGGGGCCGACTGCGGGGTGATCACGCCGCCCCGCCTGACGATGACCCGGTACGCGCGGGCGGTACGCTCGGCGGCCAGCGCGCTCGCCTTCGGCTGGCGGCGACCGCGGGGGCGGGCGTCGAGGACCTCGCGGAGCGCTTTGTCCCAGTCGTGGGTGAGGGCACGGAACCGGGTCGAGCGCAGGCCGCGGGTGAGCAGACGGAACTCTTTGGCGCGGCGGCGGGCGAGGAAGTCGCGCAGCGGCTCGAGGTCGGACGGCGCGGCGGCGGTGAGGCTGGCGGCCAGGGTTTCGTGGCCGAGCAGGTGCACGTCCAGGTCGCGGACCGGGGTGGTCAGGTCGCCGAGCCACTTGAATTCGGCCCGGTAATGGGTGGCGATCTCCGGCGGCAGCACGTCGCCGAGCAGCTTGATCGCGGCACGGGTGCGGCGCACGGACACGCGCAGGTCGTGCAGGAACTCGGTGTCGATGTCGCGGATGACACCGTCCACGTTGACGGTGAGCGTCGCGAGCAGGTCGAGCAGCACCGTGGCGACCGCCTGCGCGGCCGGCATCTGGGCGGTGATCGAGGCGCTGACCTTTCCGGTGTACTCGCCGGGCCGGTGGCCGGCCGCCGCCAGCGCCGCCACGAAGACGCCGGAACTGGCGAGACGGGCGCCGGGGAGCCTGGCGATCAGGGCCGCGGCGCGGCGCGCCTGGGCTGGGTAGCCGCGGACTTCGGCGATCGACACCAGGGGCGGGAGGACGGCGGGACTTACCGGGCCGGAAGGGGCGGCCGTGACCGTGGTGCGTTCGGCGAGCAGGCGGGCGACGGTCTTGCCGTCCGCGTTGAGCAGCCGGAGCGTGGTGCGGACGGTGACCGCCTTCGCCGCGGGCAGCAGCGCGCGCGGCGCGACGAGCCGGGTGATCGCGTCCCGGACCGGGCCTTGCGGAAGGTCGGCTGGAGGGCCGGGGCGGCTGGACTGCCAGCCGGGCACGGGCTGCTCGGTCGTGCTCGCCGTTGCCGCCGTTGTCGTGAGGATGAGGCGGCCGCCACGTCTGGTCTGCTCGTGCTCGAGGGCGAGTCCGGCGACGTGCAGCCGCCAGTCGAACGTGTCGAGCCAGGTTCGCCGGCGCGAGCCGCTGCCGGCCGTGCCGCGTTCCTCGATGACGGTAAACGCCTGGCCGAGCGCCGCCACCACATCGGCTAGCGGATCACTGGCGCCATCCAGCACGAAGGCCTGTGTTTCCGGCATCATCACCCCATGTTCATTCCTCGGTAACAATATCGTTGGGACTCCAGGATCACACCAGGGCAACTGGGTTGATTTGATCAGCCCTTGGCCGCCGCCCGTCCCATTCCATTGGCGCTATCCCCTGCGTCAGACCGGGTTCGCGGCGCCAGGGGTGCGGGATGATCGCGGCCCGGGTGCGCGAGCGCCGACGCTGTCGACCGCCGTGACGTGAAGCCCTCGACCGTCGCGGCGTCGGATGGGGCGGCCGCCAGGTCGAGCAGGCAGAGCGGCTCGGGCGAGGCGGGGCCGCGGACGGGGGCAGTCGCGGTTGCGGCCTGGGTCCTGTCCGGCTGGTGGTACGGCCATCGAATCCGGCGCATGATGCGCATGATGCGCATGATCGCGTGTCAGCGTCTGGCCTGCGTGTCAAACGCGCAGTTGAGCCCGCTAGAGCGTTTCGGCGCGCGCCCGGACAGGCTCCAACGGGCTCAGTTGCGCAATTGACACGCTGAGGCCGATCGGCGCGCGGACCGCGCGGCAGCAAGCGCCTCGGTTGGAATACACAACCTAAATGATGCCGATAACACTCGCTGAACAGCTACGTTTCAGAAAGTGAGTTGTCGCCTTGATGGGAGGTTCTCTGGGAGGATAAGCGTCCTGTATTGACTGTGCACGTGCAATCGTTCACAGTCCTCATCAGGAGCGGGCGTAGCTGAAGTCTAGGACGAAAATTGCAGAAGCACCTACCCCGTATTAACCGCAGCCCCCGATATACACGCCGCGCAACCGACATAACTGAAAGCCCGGTGGTGGAAGACGTCCCAGCGATGCTGAGCTGTGGTCCGATCCCTGGAGGACGAGGGAGGGCGCGGAGCGGCGGGTGACATCGAGGCGCGCGCGCCCACCCGGCGCGCCGGCGGTCCGGCTTGCCGATGACAGCGGAAACGCCCGCATCAATCAAACTTTTACCGAACCAAACTACAGCATGAAACGAGGGTTTATTTCGACACCCTAATGGTTGTGCTGCACAGTTGATTTCCAGGGTCAGCACAAGTTGGCGCTCGACGCCTTGAAGATTTGAAACGCCTCAGGCCAGTTCACTCAGGCCAATTAGTTCACTTAGGCAATCGTCCGTCGAATAAGCTCCTAAGAGGAATCCATGTCACAATACGGCAATCCAGTTCGCAAACGTTTGCAGCTGTTCGCCGACCAGCGCGGATTGCAGCTCACCAAGTCGTCGAGAGAGGACGTCAGAACATGAGCGTCGAGAACGGGGAATACCGCGAGAGCATGTGCCCCAGGGAACGGGGTTATCGGCCCACCCAGTCTGCGCCGGGAGCTGCTGAGCCCAGGTCTGCGCCGGGACCTGCCGCGGCCCAGTCCGGGCCCGGCATCCCCGGACCGCCGTCCGCGCCAGGCGTCTTCGGGCGACGCGCACTGTTTAAGGGCGCCGTCGGCATGGGTATCGCCATCGGGACAGTGCAACTGGCAGGCCGGCACGCAGTCCTCCCGCAGCGGATGAGGCTCGCTGCCGCCACGCTGCCGGACGTCCAGTTCGACATCGGCGCGTTCATCGCATCCCCGCATACGCTCAACGATGGCGGCGGGACCATAACAGTGCAGCTCCCGCCGGTGCACTCGATGTTCATCACCGCGCGGCTGAACCGGACGCCTACCAAGGCCGATCAAACGAACCTGACTAACGCGCTCGCGGCGCTCGAGTCCCATTATCAGTTCGCCGCGGCCGGGATCATCACGTTCATCGCCTACGGGATCCCGTACTTCAGCCGGCTGCCCGGCGGTATGAACGGCACCCTGGTCTCCTCGCATATGCCGAGGCTGGCCTCGAACAACAGCCGGTTCGCGCTGGAGGAGGCCGTTCCCAGCCCGACCGACGTCAGCTCCGCGAATCCCGGCATCACCAAGAAGACGTTCAACGTCCCGGTGCGGATCGAGAACAACGACATCCTCATCACGCTCCGCACCGACAACTCAACCATCATGTCCGACGTGATCGCCTGGCTGAGCGGCAGCAATCGCCTCAATGGCAATTCCGTCCCATCGCCCACGCTCTTCCAGGGCCTGGCCACCGTCACGTCGAGCCGAGCGCAGTTCGTAGGAATCTCGCTCCCGCGGAACATGGCGGAAACCCACGGGTTCGAATACTCCCAGCGGATCAACTCGGACTCCCCGATGTGGATGGGTTTCCTCGACCAGCAGACCAATGGCGCCGGGCCCGCCGCGATCTGTACCTTCGCCGGGAACTCCTCGGCGCACCTGACTACCGCGAAGGCCGGAGACTACTTCGACAACGGGTCGATCCAGCACCTGTCGCACGTCATCGAGGACCTGGCCCAGTTCTACGAGACGCCGGCCCAGGATCCAGCCGGGGCAGGCGAGCCGTTCACCGAGCGGTGCCAGTACATGTTCCGCTCCAACCCGATCCCGTCGGTAGGCAACTCCGACCAGTTCAACAACGGCGGCGGGCCGGCCTACTTCCCCAACGTGTTCCAGGGCACCGGCGACGCGGCCGCCAACGCCCAGGCGATCAACACGTTCAACGGCGAGCACCGGATGGGGCACCTGTCCGCGCTCCAGCGGTCCTCCCGGGCCGCCGACGGAACGCCGATTCACATCCGGATGGACGGCCCTGGCCTGGACAACCTGGACGTGCCGGACGGCTCGAACCAGCCTAAGCTGGTGTTCACAATCTTCACCCCAACCGCTGATTTCTTCCGGGTGATGCGCGTGAATCAGGCGTCGCTCGACCTGGTGAACCAGTTCGGTGTCGCCGCGGAGGACAACGGGCTGGAGCGGTTCCTCACCGCCACCCGGCGGCAGAACTTCCTCATCCCGCCCCGCCGAAACCGCGCCTTCCCTCTTATCGAACTCACCTGACGATTCGCCTCGTGACGGCTTGCCAGTTATGAGCGCGGGCAGGTCCCGCCACTGCCAGCCGCCAGGTTCTCCGGTCTCAGCGGGTCCCGGCATTAGGCCCGCTGAGACTTGCCGCGTCACTGCCGACGCCACCAGCCGCGACCGGCAGGAAAGAGATATCGGGTCTCCTGCGCCAGAGCAACATCAAGCAGACATCAACAGCGCGACTCAACCGGCCGCGGACCGGTCATCGGTGCCCGCATTCGATACAGCAGGCCCGGACATAGCCGCCGCAGTACAAGGAGCAGCGCCCAATCTGGCGGTTCCTCAAGACGCAGTACCTCAAGCGGTAGGGGTTCAAGAGACTGTAGCCTGGAAAAACCTACTGGTTCGGCTTCCTCAAGCTTCTCAACCTCAGTCCGGCGACCCCGCTAGCCTCCGCGCTGACCAGCCACACGATCGGAGCACAGTACTTCGAGCTATCGTTCAAGTCGCTCGCTGTCTACGAGTGTGGCCTCGGCATACTTTTCCTCATCCCGGCAATGACATGGATCTCCATCATCTTGCTCGTGATCCACATGGGAATAGTCTCATCGCCACTCGTTATCGTTGCGAATGTAGCGTGGATTCATCCGTTGGTTCCGACGCTGGAAGGACAGTACATCATCAAGGACCTAGCCATTATCGCCCTGGGGGTCGGGATCGTGGCGCTAAGACGGTCGTCAGCCAATCCTTCCACCCGCGGTGCTTGAGGAAGAGTTCGCTGTCAGCCGGTTACGGCAGTTGGTCAACTGCTGCCGCGGCGGTCTCGGCAGCGGGGCGGACTGACGCCAGGCCGTCGTTTTGGCCACGTCGGCAATCAACTTCGGCTCCTCGGCGTGCCGCCGATGCCGGTCTGCCAGCTCTCTCCGAAATGTCCCGGCCTGTCCGGATATGCGCGTGTTTCCGCAGCTCGGTCAGACTCCGGATGGATTTCGAAAACCTTTGCGGGGCCGTGCCGCCCGTCCGTCCGCCAGCCGCC
>Ga0207664_10000434_pt1 | contig 29862 bp, 23 predicted proteins | sample LARL83metaG_FD_184349 | JGI IMG/M metagenome (GOLD analysis project Ga0207664, IMG submission 184349) | Corn, switchgrass and miscanthus rhizosphere microbial communities from Kellogg Biological Station, Michigan, USA - LAR L8-3 metaG... | ecosystem: Host-associated > Plants > Roots >... | reverse complement strand
AGTACCCGGTGGTGTCCCAGGTCAAGCTCATCGCCGAGCCGTGGGACGTCGGTGAGGGCGGCTACCAGGTGGGCAACTTCCCGCCGCTGTGGTCGGAGTGGAACGGCAAGTACCGGGACACGGTGCGCGACTTCTGGCGCGGTGAGCACGCCACGCTGCCGGAGTTCGCCTCCCGGCTGACCGGCTCCAGCGACCTGTATCTCAGCGACGGCCGGCGCCCGGTCGCCTCGGTCAACTTCGTCACCTGCCACGACGGGTTCACCCTGGCCGACCTGGTGTCCTACAACGACAAGCACAACGAGGCCAACGGTGAGCGGGGCGCCGACGGCTCCGATGACAACCGGTCGTGGAACTGCGGCACCGAGGGCCCGAGCCAGGATCCGGGCATCACCGCGCTGCGTCACCGCCAGCAGCGCAACTTCCTGTCTACCGTGCTGCTGTCCCAGGGCGTGCCGATGCTGCTGGCCGGCGACGAGCTGGGCCGCACCCAGCAGGGCAACAACAACGCCTACTGCCAGGACAACGAGCTGTCCTGGGGGGTGCGCTGGCCGCCTGCCGCCGAGCCGGGCGGCGAGCCGCCCGGCGACGACCTGCTCGAGTTCACCCGCACGCTGATCAAGCTGCGCACCGATCACCCGGTGCTGCGCCGCCGCCGGTACTTCCGCGGCCAGGAAGCGGTCCGCGGCAGGCGCGGCGGCCCGGACCGGCTGAGCGACATCGCCTGGTTCACCCCGGCCGGGGAGGAGATGACCGATGACGACTGGGCGGCGGGCTTCGCCAAGTCGCTCAGCGTGTTCCTGAACGGCGACGCGATCAGCGAGCCCGACCCGCGCGGCGAGCGGATCGCCGACGATTCCTTCCTCCTCCTGTTCAACGCGAGCGAACTGGACCTGGAGTTCTGCATCCCGCCGCAGCGCTATGGCGAGCAGTGGCTGAAGGTGCTGGACAGCGCGGTCCCGCTGAGCGCGCTGGCGGACACCCCAGCGGCCAAGCCGGGCGACGGCGTCCCGGTGCCCAGCCGGTGCCTGCAGGTCTTCAGCCGTGCCTGAGCCAGTCTCCACCTACCGGCTCCAGCTGCACGCCGGGTTCGGCTTCGCCGAGGCGGCCGGGATCGCCAGCTACCTGGCCGGGCTGGGCGTCAGCCACGCCTACCTGTCGCCGATCCTGCAGGCCGCGCCGGGTTCGATGCACGGCTACGACGTGGTGGATCACACCCGGGTGTCGGCCGACCTCGGCGGCGAGTCGGCATTCCGGGACATGGCCGCCGAGTTCCGCCGGCACGGGCTCGGCGTCGTGCTGGACATCGTGCCCAACCACATGGCCGTCCCGGTGCCCGAGTCACTGAACCGGCCGCTCTGGTCGGTGCTCCGGGACGGCCTGGGCTCGCCGTTCGCGTCCTGGTTCGACGTGGACTGGGCCGCGCAGGACGGCCGGCTGCTGCTGCCCATCCTGGCCGGGCCGGCCGGGGACTGCCTGGGCGACCTGTCGGTGGACCGGCGGGGCGGCCAGCCGGTGCTGCGTTACTTCGACCACGTGCTCCCGGTCCGGCCCGGCACCATGGACCTGCCGCTGCCTGACCTGCTGGCCGCCCAGCACTACCGGCTGGCGGACTGGCGGGCGGCCGCGGCCGAGCTGAACTGGCGGCGGTTCTTCGACGTCAGCTCGCTGATCGCGATCCGGGTGGAAGACCCCGCGGTGTTCGAGGCCACCCACGAGGTGATTCTCCGCCTGGTGGCGGACGGGCTCATCGACGGGCTGCGGGTCGACCACCCCGATGGGCTGGCCGACCCGCGTGGCTACCTGGCCCGGCTGGCCGGGCGGGCCGGCGGCCTCTGGGTGGTCACCGAGAAGATCCTCACCGGCGGGGAACGGCTGCCCGCCGGCTGGCGGTGCGCGGGCACCACCGGGTACGACGCGCTGGGCGCGGTCGGCGGGCTGTTCCTGGACCCGGCCGGGTCCGGGCCGCTGACCGCGGAGTACGAGCAGTTCACCGGCGGTCCCGCCGAGTTCGCTGGGGTGGCCGAGGCGGCCAAACGGGACGAGGCCTCCCGCGCCCTGGCGGCCGAGGTGACCCGGCTGGCCCGGCTGCTGGCCGGGGCCGGGCATCCCGCCCTCGCCGGGCTCACCGGCGGCGACCTGACCGCGATCCTGACCGAGCTGCTGACCGCGATGCCGGTCTACCGGGCTTACGTGGTGCCCGGCGAGCCCGCCCCGCCCGAGTCGGCCGCGATCGTGGCCCGGGCGGCCGACGCGGCCCGCGAGTACCTGCCGCCGCGGCTGCACGACGGGCTGGCCGCGGTCACCAGCCTGATCCTGGGTGCCGGTGACCATCCGCGGCTGGTCACCCTGTTCCAGCAGGCGTGCGGGCCAGTGATGGCCAAGGGCGTGGAGGACACCGCGTTCTACCGCTGGTCGCGGCTGGTGGCGCTGAACGAGGTCGGCGGCGACCCGGCCCGGCTCGGCTGCTCCCCGGACGAGTTCCACGCGTTCGCCGGCCGGCTGGCCCGGGACTGGCCGGCCACCATGACCACGCTGTCCACGCACGACACCAAGCGCCAGGAAGACGTCCGGGCCCGGCTGGCCGTGCTGGCCGAGATCCCCCAGGCCTGGGCGGCCGAGGTGGCCCGCTGGCACGAGCGGGCGGTGGCCCAGACCAGCGGGGCGGCGCCGGACCCGGACACCGAGTACCTCATGTGGCAGACGCTGGCCGGGGCGTGGCCGGTGGACGGCGAGCGGCTCACCGGGTACCTGCGCAAGGCGATGCGCGAGGCCAAAACGCGCACGTCATGGACTGACCCGGACCCCGAGTACGAGTCGATGGTGCTCACGTTCGCCGAGGCCGTGCTGGACGACGACGAGCTGACCGGGCAGATCGCCAGCTTCGTGGCCGGGCTGGCCGCCGACGCCGCGGCCAGCTCGCTGGGCATGAAGCTGGTCCAGCTGACCATGCCCGGGGTGGCCGATACCTACCAGGGCTGCGAGCTGGCCGGGCTGTCCCTGGTCGACCCGGACAACCGGCGGCCGGTGGACTTCGCCCGCCGCCGTGACCTGCTCGCCGCGCTGGACGCGGGCCAGCCAGCGGCCGGCCTCGACGCGGCCAAGCTGCTGGTCACCTCGGCCGCGCTGCGGCTGCGCCGGGCCCGACCGGGCTGGTTCACCGCGGGCGGCTACACGCCGCTGCCCGCCACCGGCCCAGCGGCCGGGCACGCCGTCGCGTTCGCCCGGGGCGGGTCGGTGACCGTGGTCACCCGGCTGCCCGCCCGGCTGCGGCAGCGCGGCGGCTGGGCCGATACCGCGCTGCCGTTGCCGGATGGGCCCGGCTGGCGCGACGTGCTGTCCGGTGCCACGCTGGCCGGCCCGCGCCCGCTGCTGTCCGCGTTGCTTGAACGCCATCCCGTGGCGCTCCTGGTCGCCTGCGACTCACTCCCGGGCCATCTCGACGTGGCCACGCCGCCCGCCGATGATGGGTCGTGAGGTGCCACGGTGAGCTGCTTCCGGGTCTGGGCCCCTGACGCGGGCCAGGTCGAGCTGCAGACCGCGCGGCCCGGCGGCCCGCCGGCCATCCGCGCCATGCGGCCGGCGGCCGCCCCGGGCTGGTGGGAAGCGGACGCACCCGACGCGCCCGCCGGGACCGACTACGGCTACCGGGTGGACGGTGGGCCGCCACTGGCCGACCCCAGATCGCCGCGCCAGCCGTTCGGCAGCAATGGTCTGAGCCGCAGCTATGACCATTCCGCGTTCAGCTGGACGGACCGCGGCTGGCGGGGCGGGCCGCTGCGCGGCGCGGTGATCTACGAGATGCACCTGGGCACGTTCACCCCCGGGGGGACCTTCGACGCCGCCATCGAGCGCCTCGATCACCTGCGTGACCTGGGCGTGCGCGTGGTCGAGCTGATGCCGGTGGCCAGCTTCCCCGGCACGCACGGCTGGGGCTACGACGGGATCCACCTGTGGGCGGTGCACGAGCCCTACGGCGGGCCGGACGGGCTCAAGCGGTTCGTGGACGCATGCCATGCCCGGCAGCTGGCCGTGCTGCTGGACGTGGTCTACAACCATGTCGGCATCGGCAACCACCTGAACGCGTTCGGCCCGTACTTCACCGAGGCGCACGTGACCCCGTGGGGCCCGGCGGTCAACCTGGACCAGCCCGGCTCCGACGAGGTCCGCGAGTTCCTCATCGGCAACGCGCTGATGTGGCTGCGCGACTTTCACGTGGACGGGCTGCGGCTGGACGCGGTGCATGCGTTCGAGGATCACCGGGCCCTGCACTTCCTGGAGGAACTCGCGGTCGAGGTGCAGGCGCTCGGCGCCCGGCTGAACCGCGACCTGGTGCTGATCGCCGAGTCCGACCTCAACGACCCGCGGCTGGTCACCTCGCAGGAAGCCGGCGGGTACGGGCTGAGCGGCCAGTGGAGCGACGACTTCCACCACGCGGTGCACGCCGCGATCACCGGGGAACGGCAGGGCTACTACTGCGACTTCGGCTCGATGCGTGCCCTAGTCAGGACGCTGACCAGGGTGTTCTTCCACGACGGCACCTGGTCGGCGTTCCGCGGCCGCAGCCACGGCCGGCCGGTGGACCTGCTGCGCATCCCGGCCTTCCGGTTCCTTGGCTACCTCCAGGACCACGACCAGATCGGCAACCGGGCGATGGGCGACCGGATCTCCGCGCACCTGCCCACCAGCCTGGTCAAGGTAGGCGCGGGCCTGGTGCTCACCGCGCCGTTCACCCCGATGCTGTTCATGGGGGAGGAGTGGGCCGCGGCTACCCCGTGGCAGTACTTCACCGACCACACCGACCCGGCGCTGGCCGCGGCGGTGGCCGAGGGCCGCCGGGCCGAGTTCGCCGCGCACGGCTGGGGGGCGACCGTGCCCGACCCGCAGGACGAGGCCACCTTCCGGCGCTCCAAGCTGGACTGGTCCGAGCTGGACAAGCCCGCCCACCAGGAGATCCTGGCCTGGTACACCGAGCTGATCGCGCTGCGCCGGGCCTGGCCTGAGCTGACCGACCCGCGGCTGGACCGGGTCCAGGCCGATTACGACGAGCGCGGGCGGTGGCTGGTGGTCACCCGCGGGCGGCTGTGGATCGCGGCCAACCTGGGCGGCGGGGCCCAGGTGCTGCCGCTGGACCGGCCGGGGACCCGGGTGCTGGCCGCGTCCGCCGCGGGCGTCCGCCTGGACGGCGCGGAGGTCAGCCTGCCGGCCACCTCGTTGGCGGTGCTGGCCAGCTGAACGCCGCGCGGCGGCCTAGGATCAGGCCATGCAGCAGCGCGTTGAGTCCGTACCAGCCCCAGATGGTGCCTTCGACCTGACCGTGTGGGTCCCGGACGGGGGCAGCGGCCCCGGGCTGCTGCTGATCCAGGAGATCTACGGGGTCAGCGACTACATCCGGGCCGTGGCCGAGGATCTGGCCGCCCTGGGCTACGTGGTGGCCGCGCCCGACCTGTTCTGGCGTATCCAGCCGGGCTACCAGGCCAGGCACGACGACGCCGGGCTGGCCTCGTCCCTGGAGATGGGCCAGCGGTTCGACTTCGCGCAGGGGGTGGCCGACTCCATCGTGGCCCTGGGCGCGCTGGCCGCGCTGCCCGAGGTGGACGGCGGTATCGGCATCATCGGCTTCTGCCTGGGTGGCTCCATCGCCTACCAGGTCGCCGCGCAGACCCCGCTGGACGCGGTGATCTCCTTCTACGGGTCGGCCGTGCCGGACCAGCTGGATGTGCTGGCCCAGATCACCGCGCCGCTGCTGCTTCAGTTCGGTGGCAGCGACCCGTACATCCCGCGGGACAAGGTCGCGGCCGTGGAAGCGGCGGCGGCCGGGCAGGCCAACGTGCAGATCGACGTGGAAGAAGACGCCGGGCACGCGTTCCACAACCGGATGGCGCCGATGTTCAGCCAGCCCGAGCCGGCCGCCCGGGCCTGGCAGCGCACGATCGAGTTCCTGCGCCGGCACCTGCCCGCCCGGCGGCACGTGACGTAGCGGTGTCCTGCTAGCTGGCGCGGGGGCCGGGGTCGTCCGCCGGGCTGTCGCGTGACGCGCTGGGCTGGCGGGCGGTCGCCGCCAGGACCAGCGCCGCCCCCAGGATGAGCGCACCCGCGATGCCGGTGGCGCTCAGCCCGTCGCCGAGCACCAGCCAGGCCAGGACGGTCCCGGTCAGCGGTTCGAGCAGGGCGAGCAGCGCGGCCAGGCTGGCCCGGGCGGTGCGCAGGCCGCGAAAGTACAGCGGGTAGGCCACCGCGGTCGGGCCGGTGCCGAGCAGGGCCAGCAGGCCGAGACTGGCCGGGCGGGCCGGGAACGTGATCCCGCCCAGCGCCGCGGCCAGTGGCAGCAGGACCAGCCCGCCCGCCGTGAACCCGAACCCAGTCGCGGCCAGTTCGCCCAGCCCGGCCACGGGCCGGGAGCCGATCAGGGTGAGCGCGGCGAAGCCAGCCGCGGCCGCCACGGCCAGGCCCGCGCTGGCTGCCACCGCGGCCTCCGGGAACCGGCCGGCGGGCAGGCCGACCAGCAGGCCCAGGCCGGTCAGCGCCAGGCAGGTGGCCAAGCCAGCCCGCCGCCCGGCCCGGTGCCCCCCACTGGCCCGCTCGGCGGCCAGTACCAGGACTGGGGAGCTGCCGATGGTGACCAGGGTGGCCAGGCTGACCGAGGTCAGCGAGACAGCCAGGAAATAGCAGCTCTGGAACAACGCGGCGAGCAGGCCGATGACGGCGATGCGGGCCCAGGCGGCCCGGCCGGCCGGCCAGCGGCGGCCGGTCACGGTCAGGAACACGACGATCAGCGCGCCCCCGGCGGCCAGCCGGTAGGCGGCCACTGACAGCGCGGGCAGCCCGGCGGTGCGGCCAAGCAGGGTGCCGGTCAGGCCGCCGGTTCCCCACAGCAGCCCGGCCGTGGCCAGCAGGATCAGATCGGTGCCGCGGCGGGCCGCCGCGGGCCCGGTGGTGCTAACGGAAGTGGCGCAAACAGGCGTGGTGCCAGCGGTCATGGAAACATCGCTCCGGCGACGAGAAGGGAAGGGTCGCGGGAGCGGGGCGGGCCAGATCAGCCCGTCGGCCAGGGCGCGTCAGTTCAGCTGCCCTGGTGTGTGGCGGCGGCCGCCCCGCTCAGGGGCGGGGCGGCGGGGTGATGGGGAAGAGCCGGTGCACGCCGGGAATGCTAACCCGGCCCAGCGGGCCGGGCCAACCTGATTTGCCGCTCAGCTGGACGGGGTCACGATGCCGTACTCGTGGATCTTCCGGTAGATCGTGGCCCGGGACATACCCAGCGACTTGGCCGCCTTGACCTTGTTGCCCTGGTAGTCGAGCAGTCCCTGGACGATAGCGTCGCGCTCCATCGACTCCAGCGGGGACAGCAGGCGCCTGCTCACCGTCCAGCACTCGGGCGGGAGATCGGCCGCCTGGATGGCGCCGGTGCGCCGCTTCTGCACGACCCGCTTGAGCACCTGGTACAGCTGCTCGGTGTTGCCCGGCCACTTCGACCGCAGCAGCAGCTGCATGGCCTCGGGTGAGCAGGTGAGCCGCCCGTGCTGGCCGAGCTTGGCCACGAAGAACGGGACCAGGGTGTGCAGGTCCTCGATGTGATGGCGCAGCGGCGGCAGCTCCACCGTGCTCGGGAAGAAGCGCATCACCTTGCTCAGGTCCCCGTCGCTGGCGGCCTGGTTCAGGGTGACCGCCACCCACAGGTTGCGCTGGCGCCCGGCCGCCCTGGCCTCGCCGATGGCGCCGGCCAGCCCGTTCAGCTGCCGGGCGGTGAGCACGTCCAGGTGCCTGATCACCAGCGCGCCCTCGCCGTCCATCAGCTCGCGGCGGGCCCGCACCAGCCAGTCGGCGTCGGTGGCCTCGGCCGCGTCCAGCACGTAGAACCGCTCGGCCGCGTGCCGGCGCTGGTGCACCGCCCGGACCACGGTCAGCTTGCCGACCCCGGGCTCGCCGTCCAGCGCGAGCCATTCGCCCGAGTCGTAGACCGCCTCCACCTGACGGCAGCCGCGCAGCCACAGCGCGCCGCCGCCGACCAGGCCGGGCAGGGCCATGGCCGGCTTGGCCGGGGTCTCCACCAGCGGGCGGGTGGCCTGCTCGATCAGCTTCACGTGCACGACCCCGCCCGCGATCCGGTCCTCGCCCTGCACCGGGCGGCAGTACATCCGGGCCTGGATGCCACTGGGCAGCTCGACCGCCACCGTGCCGGCCTGCCGGCTGGCCAGCACCTCGGCGGCCTGGGCCAGCAGCACGCCCTGGTCACCGGGGTCGAGCACCTGGCGGGCGTGCTCGTTCATCATCACCACGTCGTTGTTCAGCGCCAGTACGATCCCGCTGGTCCGGCGGCAGGCCCGCAGGTACTCCTGCATCAGCAGGAGCTCACGCGCGCTGCTGTCGGCCAGCATGGCCTGGGTGATCTGATCGGCCGTGGTCTTGGCCAGCGCGATCAGCAGCGGGTCGGCGTCCCGGCGCCAGCACGTCAGGTCGACCGCGCCGACCGTCTTGCCGGAGATCGGGTCGTGGATCGGCACCCCGGCGCAGGCCAGGTCCTCGAGATCCTCGGCGTAATGCTCGTGGCCGAACACGTGCGCGGGCTGGCCGCCCTCCAGCGCGGTGCCGATGCCGTTGGTGCCGACGTACTCCTCGGCGTAGCTGAAACCGGGAACGAGCTGGACCCCGTCCAGATGCCGCTCAAGATCATGGTCAGCGGTCATCCGGGTCAGCACGACGCCCGCGGCGTCGGTGAGGATGACGCTGATCGGCTGCCCCTCCAGGTGCTCACGCAGGTTGCGGAGCACGGGCATGGCGTTGCGGGTCAGCGGGGTGTCGAGATCGGGATCCCGGACATATGGCAGTGCCACGCGGTCGGCGGCCACCTTGAACTGCCTGGACCGCCACCAGGACGCCAGGATCGGCTCACGCACCTCGCTCGGCTTGACGGACTCAGCCGTCAGGAACCGTTCACGGGTCTCGGCCAGCCCCTGGCTGTCGGCCAGGGCTGGCTGGTGCACTGCTGCGGGCACCATAGCGCCTCCGTACCTCACCTCCCGGTACCGCGGGCTAGAGGCTCAGCCAGCGGCTGGGTATCCGGGTTCCCCTGCTACGTACCCAAGATATGCGCGGGGTTACCGACCCCTGTCTCAAGTTGAGACCGGCGGGGCCGGTGTGGCGGGGTTTTTATCGAAGCACACACCGGCTTACTTCCGCGCGCCCGCAGACGAAACCGGAGTTGCCTCATGGACCAGCCAGGTGAGACCTACAACCCGTGGACTGTGGTCAACCTGGTCTTCCACCATCTAGCTGACCAGGGACTGCACCCGGTCCTCGGGGAGGCAGGCGACCCAGGGGCGCCGGCCGCCGATCTGCTGCGGGCGTTCGGGATCAGGCCGGCCGCAGAAGGCAATCAGCGCATCGCCGAGCACGTCCGGGATGAGCTCGCCGAGCTCCGGGACCACTACTTCGGAGACCGCTGAATGGCCTGCCCACGAGGGCACGGGAGCAGCACGGGCCTGTCTCATGTTGAGAGCCCGCCAGCTGCTTTTACAGGTTGTTATTCGGCACATAGGGACTTTCCGGGCCAGAGGGCTCGTGCATCCGCCACCAGCTGAGGCCTGGCGCCGGAGAAGACAGGACCGCAGCACGCTGCCTCAGCAAAACCCACGAAGGGGAAGGGGTGACCATGAGTCGCCAGAGTGTGGCCAAGGCCCACGCGAAAATCCAGGAGCTGTCCTGGGAGCCGCAGTACCACGAGCCGGTAGCCCAGTACGGTACTGACTACTCGTTCCGCAAGTCCCAGAAGAAGGACCCGCTGAAGCAGGTCCTGCGATCGTACTTCCCCATGCAGGAAGAGAAGGACCACCGGGTCTACGGTGCCCAGGACGGCGCCATCCGCGGCAACATGTTCCGCCAGGTGCAGGAGCGGTGGCTGGAGTGGCAGAAGCTGTTCTTGTCCATCATCCCGCTACCGGAGATCTCGGCGGCGCGGGCCATGCCGCTGCTGTTCCGCACGGTGCCCAACCCGGAACTGCACAACGGCCAGGCGATCCAGATGATCGACGAGGTACGCCACTCGACGATCCAGCAGAACCTCAAGCGCCTGTACATGAACAACTACATCGACCCAGCGGGCTTCAACAACAGCCTGCGCAACTTCCAGAACGACTACTGCGGGACGATCGGCCGGCAGTTCGCCGAGGGCTTCATCACCGGTGACGCGATCACCGCGGCGAGCATCTACCTGACCATCGTGGCCGAGACGGCGTTCACCAACACGCTGTTCGTGGCCATGCCCGCCGAGGCCGCCGCGAACGGCGACTACCTGCTGCCGACCGTGTTCCACTCGGTGCAGTCCGACGAGTCGCGGCACATCAGCAACGGGTACGCCACCCTGCTGATGGCGCTGGCCGACGAGGAGAACCACCAGCTGCTCGAGCGCGACCTGCGCTACGCGTGGTGGAACAACCACCGGGTGGTGGACGCGGCCATCGGCACGTTCATCGAGTACGGCACCAAGGACCGGCGCAAGGACCGTGAGTCCTACGCCGAGATGTGGCGGCGGTGGATCTACGACGACTACTACCGCAGCTACCTGGTGCCGCTGGAGAAGTACGGCCTGGTCATCCCGCACGACCTCATCGAGGAAGCGTGGAACCAGATCTGGAACAAGGGCTACGTGCACGAGGTAGCCCAGTTCTTCGCCACCGGCTGGCTGGCGAACTACTGGCGGATCGACCCGATGACCGACGCCGACTTCGAGTGGTTCGAGTACAAGTACCCGGGCTGGTACAACAAGTACGGCAAGTGGTGGGAGAACTACAACCGGCTCTCGATCCCGAACGGGCACCACCCGATCGTGGCCGAGAACGTCGACTACGTGTACCCGCACCGCTGCTGGACCTGCATGGTCCCGTGCCTGGTCCGCGAGGACATGGTCATGGCCGAGGTGGACGGGCAGTGGCGGACCTACTGCCACAAGGAATGCCAGTGGACCGACGAGGTGGCCTTCCGGCCGACCTTCCAGGGCCGCGCCACGCCGAACATGGGCCAGCTCATCGGCAAGCGCGAATGGGAGACCCTGTACCACGGCTGGAACTGGGCCGACGTGGTCTCCGACATGGGCTACGTGCGCGACGACGGCAAGACCATGACCGCCCAGCCGCACCTCAACCTGGATCCCAAGAAGATGTGGACCCTGGATCACCTGCGCCGGATGGGGCCGGTGCTGAGCCCGAACGTGCTGCTCAACGAGATGACCGACGAGCAGCGTGCGGCGTTCCAGGCCGACTACAACCGCCAGGGCCCGGCCGGCCGTCCCGCACCCGCGGACGCCTGAGCCGTCTGGCACCACGACCGGGAGGTGGGCCGCAGGCAACGCTTGCGGCCCCCTCCCCTCCAGTAGCGCGCGCATCGTGAGGGAGTAATGGCGGACGACAAGCATGTCGTGCGGTTCGAGCCGGTCGGCATCGAGATCGAAGTGGCCGAGAAGCAGACGATCCTCCGCGCCGCATTCGACCAGGGCGTCATGCTCATGCACGGCTGCAAGGAAGGCCAGTGCACCGCCTGCAAGTCCTTCGTGCTGGAGGGCGAGGACATCGAGCTGGACAAGTACTCCACGTTCGCGCTGCCCGACTTCGAGAAGGAGGAAGGCTACACACTGCTGTGCCGGGCGCACGTGTACGAGGACGTGACGATCGAGCTGCTCAACTACGACGAGGACATGATCCGGTCGGGACTGCCGATCATCGACGCGGTGGCCGAGGTCGTGGCCAACGACCCGGTCACCCACGATCTGCGGCGCCTGGTGCTGCGGCTGGTGGAGCCGACCGAGATCAAGTTCTTTCCCGGGCAGTACGTGGACATCACCGTCCCGGGCACCGAGGAGACCCGGTCGTTCTCGATGGCGAATACCTCGGCCCGGGAGGGGGGTCTGCTCGAGTTCGTCATCAAGGTCTACCCGGACGGACTGTTCTCCCACTTCCTCGACTCGCAGGTGCAGATCGGGGACCGGCTGGACATATCGGGCCCGTTCGGCGTCTTCACCCTGCGCGAGGGTGAAGACATCGATCTGGTCTTCGTCGGTGGCGGGGCCGGGATGGCGCCCATCCTGGCCCTGCTCCGGTCCATGGCCGAACGCGGCATCAGCCGCAAGGCCACCTACTACTACGGTGCGCGGGGCCGCCGCGACCTGTGCTTCGAGAAGGAACTGCGCGGGCTGGAAGAGGCACTGCCCAACTTCCGGTTCGTGCCCGCGCTGTCCGAGCCTGCCGACGGCGACGACTGGGACGGGGAGACCGGCCTGATCACCGACGTGGTGCAACGGCACGAGAACGACCTGAAGAACACGCACGCCTATGTGTGTGGCCCGCCGCCGATGGTGGAGGCGGCGATCCCATTGCTCGAGCGTCTCGGCGTCCCGGAGAAACGCATCTACTACGACAAGTTCACCACAACTGGCGAGCCTGGCGAACAGTAAGGGAGACCCACATGACAACCGCGCCAGCAGAACGCAGTGTTCCCAAGCCGGTATTCACCGACGCCGAAGCCGGTGCGAAGGAGTTCCCGGACTCGAACTCGCGCAGGTTCAACTACTACACGCCGGCCAAGCGCAAGCAGAGCCACTACGAGGACGTGACCGTCGAGGTCCAGCCCGATCCGCGGCACTACCTGGCGCAGGGCTGGCTGTACGGGTTCTCCGACGGCCGGGGTGGTTACCCGCTGGACTGGACAGCGCTCAAGGCGTGGGGATCGGACCGGCCTGAGCCGGAACGCTATCCGGGATCGGGCGGCAAGGGTTACGACTGGCCCGCGCTGGGCTGGCATGAGTTCCGCGATCCGAACGAGGAGTGGGAACTCACCCTCTACCGGTACAACGCCAACGTGGTCCGGCAGCTGAACCAGAACGTCGACGCGGCCCGGGCGGCCAAAGCGTTCGAGCAGTGGAGCCCGAACTGGGTGCGCTTCGTCGAGCGGAACATCGGCGCGTGGATGCACGTCGACCACGGCCTGGGGCTGTACCTGTACGCGAACGCCAACCGCCGGGCGCCGACCAACATGCACAACAACGCGATCTCGGTGAACAGCATGCACCGGATCCGGTCGGCCCAGGACCTGGCGCTGTACAACCTGACCCTCAGCGAGGAGATCGACGGCTTCGACGGCTCGGCGCACCTCGACTCCTGGAACAGCGACCCGGCCTGGCAGGGCGTCCGGGAGACCGCCGAGCAGCTGACCGGCATCGACGACTGGTGCGAGGCCATCTTCGCGGCGAACGTGGTCTTCGAGCCGCTGGTCGGTGAGCTGTTCCGCAGCCACCTGGTGCAGCACGCGGCCCCGCGCAACGGCGACTTCGTCACGCCCACGGTGGTCGGTGCCGAGGAGTACGACTTCGCAGAGCGCGACCTGCGCTACACGAGGGCCATGTTCGAGCTGCTGACCAGCGACCGGGAGTTCGCCGCCCACAACAAGGCGCTGCTGCAGCAGTGGATGTCGGCCTGGGTGCCGCGCGCCATCGGGGCGGCCCGCCGGCTGCAGCCGCTCTGGTCGCAGCCCGACGCGAAGCCCCCCCGTTTCGAGGATGGCCTGGACGCGGCCAAGGCCCGGTTCCAGGGCATCATGTTCGATCTCGATCTGGAATCACCGAAGGAGCTGGCGCAGTGACCACGTTCACCACGGCGGAAAGCCCGTTCAAGTCCGATAACACGGCCTCCAACATGTGCGGATTCACCCTGATGAACAATCAGGTCGGCGCGGTCGTAGCCCAGGTCATGAGCGCCGAGCCCAATGTGAAGGTGACGCCCCTGCCGTCAATGATCCGGGTCGACGCGGTCCGGCGCATGGACGTCGTCTACGACGAGGTCTCCGAGGCCCTGGGCGAGGAACCCGGTTACTTCGACGCCGCGGAGTTCGAGGAGAACATGTCGACGCACTACGGCCGCATGATCCACCTGGACGACCGGACGATCATGTTCGCTAATCCTGAGGACGCGGCCGAGTACATCGATTTCGATCTGCAGGCGCGTTAGGGCTTGCGGTAGCCGGGCCCAGCGGCTCTGCTGGTACCAGCACTCTCGCTGGTACCAGCGGCCGCGGGGCCCGCAGCCGACGGGGCTGGCCGCCTCACCCGCCACCACGCTACGCACGACATTCGGCCCACAAGGAGGCATTCGTGTACGAAAAGGATGGCGAGAAGTATTTCGTTGTCGATAGTCATATGCACTACTGGAATGCGGCCCCGGACAACTGGGTACCGGGCGCCGAGCAGTACGCCAAGGGCTGGATCGAGTGCTTCCACGCTTACCAGGGGCTAGGCCCGCCCGAGACCCACTGGACCATCGAGCACTTCCAGAAGTACTCAGAAGACGACCTGATGAAGGACGTCTTCGAGGACGGGCACGTGGACGTGGCCATCTTCCAGCCGACAGACCTGAAGGAGTGGTACAAGGAGGGTTTCAACACCACCAAGCGCAACAGTGAGATGGGCCGCAAGCACCCCGGGAAGTTCATCTACAACACGAACTTCGATCCCCGGGACAGCGACGCGGGCCTGGATGAGCTCAAGCGCAATGTGGAGGAGTACGGCTCCAAGGGCGTCAAGCTGTACACCGCGGAGTGGAACAACGGCTCGCGCGGGTACAAGCTGAGCGACCCGGGGGCGTACCGCTACCTGGAGGCGGCGCAGAACCTCGGGATCAAGAACATCCACGTGCACAAGGGCCCGACCATCTGGCCCCTGGACAAGGACGCGTTCGACGTTTCCGACATCGATCACTGTGCGACCGACTTCCCCGACCTGAACTTCATCATCGAGCACGTGGGCCTGCCGCGGATCGAGGACTTCTGCTTCATGGCCACCCAGGAGCCCAACGTGTACGCGGGCCTGTCCGTGGTCATCGGCGGCCTCATGTATGCCCGGCCGGCGTTCTTCGCCAAGGTCATGGGCGAGCTGCTGTTCTGGGTCGGCGAGGACAAGATGACCTTCGGCAGCGACTACGGCATCTGGGAGCCGAAGTGGCAGATCGAGGGCTTCGTGGACTGGGAGATGCCGGACCGCGAAGAGCTCGCCGAATACCCGAAGCTGGGCGTCGACGGCAAGAAGAAGATCCTTGGCCTCAACGCGGCCAAGCTGTACAACATCGACGTGCCGCCCGAGTTCCAGCTCAAGAACGGCGGCACCCCGGGCGCCCATGAGGTGCTCGGCGGCCAGGACGCCGATGACTCGCACGTGGCTGCGGGAGCATGACGGTCTCTGCCACCAGCGGATCAGGCGGTGCGGCTCCGGAGGGACGTCCCTCCGGAGCGCACCGCGACCGTATCCTGGCCGCGCTGGACACGGTGCGCGACCCCGAGCTGGACCAGCCGGTTACCTCGCTCGGCTTCGTGTCCGGCTGCACCGTGTCCCCGGACGGGGACGTGCAGGTCCGGCTCCGGCTGCCCACGTACTTCTGCGCACCCAATTTCGCCTTCCTGATGGTGGCTGATGCCTACGACGCGGTGACCGCCGCCCCGGGGGTGCGCCACACCGAGATCGTGCTGGAGGATCACTTCGCCTCGGACGCGATCAACGGCGGGGTGGCCGCCCGGGCGGGATTCGCCCGGTCCTTCGACGGGGAGGCGGTCGGCGAGCTGCATGAGCTGCGCGCCGACTTTCTGCGTAAGGCGGTGATGGCCGGCACCGACCAGGTCTGCCGGCCGCTGCTGGCCGCCGGGACCGAGCCGCCGCAGCTGCTCGGCATGACCCTGGGCGACGTGCCGGCGTCCCGCGCCCTGGACCGCCTGCGGGAGCGCCGCGCCGAGCTCGGGCTGCCCGCGGGCGACGACGCACCACTGCTCATCGACCCGCAGACCGGCGCGCCGGTGGCCGGGGACGCCGTACCGCTGCACCTGCGGCGGGCCCAGGTGACCCGGGTCAGCATCGATGCGAACGCCGGCATCTGCCGCGGCATGCTGCGGCACAGGTACAACAACAGCTCAGGGCTAGGCCAGGAGGACCAGTGAAGGCTGTCCGCTTGCATGCGTTTCACTCCCAGCCGCAGATCGATGAGGTGCCGGAGCCGGTCATCAGCGGCCCGCTCGACGTCATCGTGAAGATCGGCGGCGCCGGTGTCTGCCGCACCGACCTGCACATCATCGAGGGCCAGTGGGACGCGGCTATGCATACCCCGCTGCCCTACATCCTGGGTCACGAGAACGCGGGCTGGGTGGAGCAGGTCGGCTCGGCCGTGACCAACGTGGCCGTCGGCGACACGGTGATCATGCACCCCACGCCCACCTGCGGGCTGTGCCGGGCCTGCCGGTACGGCGACGACATGCACTGCGAGAACAGTGAGTTCCCGGGCCTGTCCCGGGACGGTGGGATGGCCGAGTACCTGCTGACCTCGGCCCGGGCCTGCGTCAAGCTCGACCCGCAGACCCAGCCCCAGGATGTGGCCGCGCTGGCCGACGCGGGGATCACCGCTTACCACGCGGTCCGCAAGGCCATCCCAATGCTCTACCCCGGCACCACCTGCGTGGTGACCGGCGCGGGCGGCCTCGGTCACATCGGCATCCAGTGCCTGGCCGCGCTGACCGCGACCAGGATCATCGTGGTGGACCGCAACCCGGACGCGCTGAAGCTAGCCGAGCAGCTGGGCGCGCACCACACCGTGGTCGCCGACGGCGGGCAGGTGGACGCGGTACGCAACCTCACCGGTGGCCGCGGGGCCAACGTCGTGCTCGACTTCGTGGCCGAGCAGGACGCCGAGGCCGACAGCTGGGAGATGACGGGCGAGGCCGGCTCGTTGTTCGTCATCGGCTACGGCGGCACGCTGCACATCCCGACTCTGGACATCATCTCGACCGAGCGGAACGTCATCGGCAACATCGTCGGCACCTACAACGACCTGGCCGAGCTGATGGCCCTGGCCCAGGCGGGCAAGGTCACCCTGCACACCAGGACCTACGCGCTGGACAGCGCCGTGGAGGCATTCGCCGATCTCGACGCGGGGCGGGTCCGCGGCCGCGCCATCCTCGTGCCCTGACCGGGCCGGAATCCGCCACTAACTGAAGACCCCAGGTCAAGGAGGACTGATGGCTAAGGAACTGCGTTTCGGTGCGGACGCTCGCGGCCTGCTGCTGGCCGGAGTGGACAAGCTGGCCGAAGCCGTGAAGTCAACGCTGGGGCCCAAGGGGCGCAACGTCATCCTGGAGAAGATCACCGGGTCACCCGTGGTCACCAACGACGGTGTGACGATCGCCCGGGAGATCCACCTCAAGGACCAGTTCGAGAACATGGGCGCCCAGCTGGTCAAGGAAGCCGCCATCAAGACCAACGACATCGTCGGTGACGGCACCACCACGGCGACCGTGCTGGCCCAGGCGATCATCCAGGAGGGCATGCGGGCGATCGGGGCCGGCGCCAACCCGGTGCTGGTCAAGCGGGGCATCGACGTCGCGGTGGATCGCCTGGTCAGCCACTTGCAGCAGGCCGCGCACCCGGTGCAGACCGAGCAGGACTACCAGCGGGTCGCGGCTATCTCGGCCAACGACGACGAGGTGGTCGGCGGCGTGATCGCCAGGGCCGTGCACACGGTGGGCGAGCAGGGCATCGTCACCGTGCAGGAGTCGGCCGCCAACGGGATGAGCGTCGACTTCATCGAGGGGTTCGAGTTCGACAACGGGTACCTGTCGCCGTACATGGTGACCAACCCGGCCAGCCTCGAGACGATCGTGGACGAGCCCTACCTGCTGCTGTGCAGCGAGAAGATCACCAAGGTGCAGCAGCTGATGCCGCTGCTGGACAAGATCATGCGGGCGCCTCGGCCACTAGTCATCCTGGCCGAGAACGTCGAGGGCACGGCGCTGTCCATGCTGGTGCACAACCACGTCAACGGGATATTCCAGTGCGTGGCGGTGCGGGCCCCCGGTTTCGGGGACCGCCGGCTGCACAAGCTGGAGGACATCGCGGCCATCACCGGCGGCGCGGTGTGCAGCAAGCACTCGGGTTTCACGCTGGAAACGATGACCGTGGACCAGCTGGGCCGGGCCGCGCAGGTCCGGGTCACCGCCGACGAGACCGCGATCATCGGCGGCTACGGCTCCGCGGAGGACATCGACTTCCGGCTCGGCCAGCTCCGGGCCGAGCTGGAGCGGGCCACGTTCGGGGTGGACGAGGACGTGCTTACCGAGCGGATCGGCGCGCTCTCCGGCAAGGTAGCGGTGATCAGGGTCGGCGCGCCGACCCCGGCGGAACTCAAGGAACTCCAGCACCGGGTGGAGGATGCGCTGGCCGCGACGCGGGCGGCGATGGCCGAAGGCATCGTGGCCGGCGGCGGGGCAGCGCTGCTGCACGCCTCGGGCGCACTAGATGACCTGCAGGTCAAGGACGACTACGCCACCGGGGTGGAGATCGTCCGCCGGGTGCTGACCGCGCCTGCCTTCCTGATCGCCGCGAACGCTGGCTACTCGGGCGAGGAAGTCGTGGCCCGGCTGGCCCAGCTCGGCCCGGACGAGGGCTTCGACGCGCTGCAGGGCCGGTATGGGAACATGATCGATATGGGCATCATCGACCCGCTGCGGGTGGCCCGCTCGGCATTGCAGAACGGGGCCTCGGTCGCCGGCCTGCTGCTCACCACGAATACCCTGGTGGCGGAGGAGCAGACGCCGTGGGGTGGCAGCGCCGCGCTGATGACGGAGTACGGCCCGCTGGACGAGGGCCTGAACCAGCCGTCGCCGGATTCCAGCACGCCGCAGTCACTCGGACTCGGCCCGTCGGTCGGTTAGGGCACCGGCCAATGGCGGCAGATCCCGCGCTGCCACTGGCCGGTTCCCCCGAGCCCGCACAGGTCCAGAGCGGGCTGCGCGTACTGCGCTCGCGCGGCCGGGTGCGCGGGATTGTGGCCCTGCTCGGCCCGGCCTTCGTCGCGTCGGTCGCCTACATCGACCCCGGTAACTTCGCTACCAACGTCTCAGCCGGGGCCGAGTTCGGCTACACGCTGGCCTGGGTCATCGTCGCCGCCAACCTGATAGCCATGCTGGTGCAGTACCTCTCGGCCAAGGTCGGCGTGGCCACCGGCCAGGACCTGCCCGAGCTGTGCCGGGCCCAGTTCCCCCGGGCAGTGTCCCGTGGCCTGTGGGTGCAGGCGGAAATCATCGCGATGGCCACCGACCTGGCGGAGTTCGTCGGCGCCGCCATCGGCCTGAACCTGCTGTTCCACGTGCCGCTGCAGGCTGCCGGGCCGATGACCGCGCTGGTCGCCTTCGGCATCCTGGCCCTGCAGCAGCGCGGCTACCGCCGGTTCGAGCTGGCCATTGCCGGACTGCTCGGCATCGTGTTCCTGGGCTTCCTCTACGACCTCACCGCGGTGCACGTGGACCCGGCCGCGCTGGCCAGCGGCCTGATTCCGGGGTTCGCCGGGTCGGGCGCCACGCTGCTCGTCGCGGGGATCATCGGGGCAACGGTCATGCCGCACGTGGTGTACCTGCACTCGGCGCTGACCAAGTCCCGGGTGAGCTGCAACGGCGACGAGGAGCGTCGCGAGCTGCTGCGCTTCCAGCGGCTCGACGTGATCATCGCGCTCGGCGCGGCCGGGCTGATCAACCTGTCCATGCTGGTGATAGCGGCCGCGATGGCCAGCCAGGCCGGTGGCCTGGAGCTGGCCTCGATCGCCGCCGCGCACGATGGCCTGGGCCGGCTGGTCGGCGGCGGCGCGGCACTCGCCTTCGCGGCCGCGCTGCTCGCCTCCGGCCTGTCCTCCTCCAGCGTCGGCACCTACGCCGGCCAGGTGGTCATGCAGGGCTTCATCAACCGGCGCATCCCGCTGTTCCTGCGCCGCGCGCTGACCATGCTGCCCGCGCTGGTGGTGCTGGAACTCGGCCTGCCCCCCACCGGCAGCCTGGTGATCTCCCAGGTGGTGCTGTCCTTCGGCATCCCGTTCGCGCTGGTCCCGCTGGTGCTGCTGACCCGCCGGGCGGACGTGATGGGGCCGCTGGTCAACCGGCGGGTCACCACGACGGCGGCGGCGCTGGTCACCGCGATGATCGTGGTCCTGAACGGCTACCTGCTGTACGCCACGTTCAGCTGAACCCGGCCCGGCCCGGCGCGCCCTGGCCGGGTACGCTCATCCGCATGACGTCAGGGCAGGCGGAAGTGGACCAGGCGATGATGACGGCGGCCCTGGCGCAGGCCGAGGCGAGCCTGGCGGCGGGCGGCGTCCCGGTCGGCGCGGTGCTGGCCAGCGGCCCGGATGTCATCGCCGCCGGGCACAACGAGCGGGTCCAGCTCGGCGACCCGGTGGCGCACGGCGAGATCGCCTGCCTGCGCAATGCCGGCCGGCAGCCGTCCTACCGGCAGATGACGCTGTACACGACGTTGTCCCCGTGCCAGATGTGCACCGGTGCCATCCTGCTGTTCCAGATCCCGCGGGTGGTCGTCGGCGAGGCCGGGACGTTCGCCGGTGACCTGAAGTTCCTGGCCGACCGCGGGGTCTACGTGACACTGCTGGATGACCAGCGCTGCATGGCCGTCATGCGGGAGTTCCAGGAGCGTTACCCGGCAGTGTGGAGCGAGGATATCGGCGGCCGGTAGCTGGGACGACAATCGGCGGACACCCCCAGACAACCCGCCGCCCTGGCCGCCACGGCGGGTGCCCGCGCGGCGGGCCGGGTCCCACCCCCCCCGGGGACTCGGCCCGTCGCCCCTGGGCTCAGCGGCTGAAGTCCACCGCGGTGGTGTTGGCCCCGCTGATCACCACCGCGACCGTCTCGCCCGGGCCCGGCTCATACTGGCCAGATAGCACCGCGGCCAGCGCGGCGCAGCCACCGGGCTCGGCCACCAGGCGGAGCCGGTCCCAGAGCAGTTCCTGCGCGCGGCCGATGTCTTCGTCGCTGACCAGCACCACCTGCCGGACCACAGCCGAGATCACCGCGAACGTATGCTCGCCAACCCGGCGCGGGGCCAGCGAGTCGATGGCCACACTGCCGACCTCAGCATCCACCGGCTGGCCCGCCGCCAGCGCCCGGGTCAGTGTCGGCGCACCGCGGGGTTCCACGCCGACGATGGCCGGCCGGTCCCGGCAGTGCTGGTAGGCGGCGCAGATCCCGGCCAGCAGCCCGCCGCCGCCCACGCTGGCCAGCACGGCCGGGGCCGACGGGACCTGGCGCTGGAGCTCGGCGCCGAGCGACCCGGCCCCGAGCACGGTCTCGGGCTGGTCGAAGGCAGGCACCGGCAGCGCGCCGGACGCGACCACCCAGGCCTCGCAGGCGGCCAGCGCGTCGGCGTAGCTGGCCCCGCCGACGACCAGGTCCGCACCGTACCCGCGGATCCGCGAGATCTTGGCCGGCGAGGAGACGTCGGGGACGAAGATGCGGGCGGGCAGGCCCAGCGCGCGGGCCGCGTAGGCGACCGCCGCGCCATGGTTGCCACCGGACGCGGCCGCCACCCCGGCCGCCGGCACCGGGCGCAGCAGCAGGTTGGCGAACGCGCCCCGGACCTTGAACGAGCCGGAGTGCTGCAGGTGCTCCAGTTTCAGCACCAGCGGCCCGGGGTCCAGGCCGAAATCTGCCCGGTCGGCGGCGAGCACCGGGGTGCAGCGCACGTACCGGCGGATAAGTGCTTCCACGGAGGCGATCGAGGGGCTGGTGCTGGCGCCGGCCACGGCCGGCGCACGACCCGGATTGCTCACAGCGCTCCCTTCCTGGACAGCATGTTATGCACTTGGGCCGGCGGCGCCGCGGGCTGTACCGTTTGCCCATGCCTGGCTCCCCGGCCGCCGTGCCGAAATCGCCGTCCCCGCGGCTCTGGCGGATGCGCCGCGCTCAGGTCGCGGTGACCGCCGGGGTGGTGGCCCTGGCCGCCGGGACCGGGGCCGGGTTAGCGGCCGGCGATGCGGCCGCCGCCGCGGCGATAGCCGCCGCCGCGCTGGGCGGGCTGGCCGCCCTCTGGTTCGCCCGCAACCGGGTCCGCGCCTGGTCCTACACCGAGCGCGACGAGGATCTCATCGTCGCCCGCGGCGTCCTGGTCCGGCGGCTGTCGGTCGTACCGTATGGCCGGATGCAGTTCGTCGACGTCACCGCGGGACCGGTGGAGCGCGCATTCCAGCTGGCCACGGTGAAGCTGCACACGGCGGCGGCAGCGAGCGACGCGCGGATCCCCGGGCTGGAGCGGGCGGAAGCCGCCCGGCTGCGGGACCGGCTGGCCGAGCTGGGCGAGGCGACGGCAGCGGGCTTGTGACCCGCATCGCGGCCGGGGGCTGGCACCGGCTGCACCCGGCGTCACCGCTGGTCCGCTCGGGCCGGGCCACCCTGGGAGTGCTGGTCCTGATCGGCATCTCCGCGACCGGTGAGTTCGGCCGGAGCGGGTCGCATCTGTACGACGGCATCCTGGCCACGGTGATCGCGCTCGGTGCGGTGGTCAACTGGCTGGTCACCCGCTGGAAGCTGGACGGGGCCACGCTGTGCATCGAGACCGGCCTGCTGCGCCGCGATTCCCGGCAGCTGCCGGTGGCCCGGATCCAGGCGGTCGACGTGGCCCGGCCGTTCCTGGCCCGCGCCCTGGGCCTGGCCGAGCTGCGGGTCCGGCTGGCCGGCTCCAGCCACGCCGACGGCCGCCTGGCCTACCTGACCGAGCAGGCCGCGCTCGACTTGCGGGCCCGGCTGCTGGCCGCGCACCACGGGCTGGACCCGGCTACCCCGGAGCCGGACGAGGCGGTGCTGGCCAGCGTGCCGGCCGGCCGCCTGGTGGGCTCGGTCCTGGCCTCCAGCGCGAGCCTGCTGCTCGCCCTGCTGGTCGCCGAGGTGGTGGTGCTGGTGACCTGGCCGGCGGTGACCGCCGCCACCGGCGGCATGCTCGTCATCTGGCTGCTCTCGCTCGCCCCGCTGGTCTGGCGCCGGGTGTCCACCGAGTACGGCTTCACCGTGGCGCAGGCCCCGGACGGGATCCGGATCAGGCGCGGCCTGCTCGGCACGGTGGCCGAGACCGTCCCGCAGCGGCGGGTGCAGGCGGTACGGATGATCGAGCCGCTGCTGTGGCGCCCGCTGGGCTGGTGCCGGCTGGAGATCGACGTGGCCGGCTCACCCGGCCGGGACTCCGCCGACGGGCCGGGCCGGATGCGCAAGACCCTGCTGCCGGTCGGTCACCCCGACCTGGCCTGGCAGCTGATGCGGCTGGTGATCGGCGGTGCGCCGCCCCCGCTGAGCAAGCCACCGCGCCGGGCCCGGTGGAAGGCCCCGCTCAGCTATCACTTCCTGGCCGCCGGGCACGATGGCGCCACCGCGATGGGCGTCACCGGCCGGATCCGGAAGGTGACCACCTGGCTGCCGCTGGAGAAGGCGCAGAGCGTGCGGATGGTCACCGGGCCGGTGCAGCGTCACCTGTCACTGGCTACCGTGCATGTCGATGCGGCCGGCCGGGACGTCCGGGCCCAGTTCCGGGACTGGCCGGCCAGCCGGGCCGCCCGCCTGCTCGAGGAACTCGCCGCGCGCTCGCGGGAAGCCCGCCGCCGGGTGCCCGAGCGCGGCGTGCCGCCGCCAGCCGAGCCGCCAGCTGCGCCGCAGGTGCCGGTACCGCCGCCGCGCTAAGCAACCAGGGCGGCCCCGGTGAACGCCGCCCACAGCGACGCGTACGCGCCGTCGGCGGCCAGCAGTTCCTCGTGGGTGCCCTGCTCGACCACCCGGCCGCCGTCGATCACGGCGATCCGGTCCGCGCGGGCCGCCGTGGTGAGCCGGTGCGCCACCAGCAGCGTGGTGCGCCGGTCGGTCAGCCGCTCGGTCGCGTCGATCACCGCCGCCTCGGCCGCCAGGTCGAGCGCGGCCGTCGCCTCGTCCAGCAGCAGGATGTCCGGGTCGATCAGATAGGCGCGGGCCAGCGCGATCAGCTGGCGCTGCCCAGCCGACAGGTTGCGGCCTCGTTCGGTGATCTCGTGACCGAATCCGCCGGTCAGCCGGCCGATCATGTTCAGCGCGCCGACGGCCCGGGCCGCGGCCACCACCTCGGCATCGCTGGCGTCCGGCCGGCCATAGGCGACCGCGTCCCGGACGGTACCCGCGAACAGGTACGGCTCCTGTGGCACCACACCCAGCCGCCGCCGGTAGCTGGCCAGGTCGTAGTCCCGCACGTCCACGCCGTCCACCAGCACCGCGCCGCTGGTCACGTCGTAGAACCGGGCTACCAGCTTGACGATGGTGGATTTGCCCGCGCCGGTCTCCCCGACCAGGGCCACCGTCTCGCCCGGCGCCACCACCAGGTCCACCCCGGTCAGCGCGGGGTGCTCGCCAGCCGCGTAGCTGAAGCCCACGTCGCGGAACTCGATCCGGGCGCTGGCCCGCCCGGCCGGGCGGGGGTCCGCGGATTCCGGGGTGCTGGTCGGCGTGCGGAGCAGCGCGCCGATCCGGCGCAGCCCGACCGCGGCCTGCTGGTAGCCATCGAACACCTGGGACAGCTGCTGCACCGGGGAAAACAGCATGTCGATGTACAGCAGGTAGGCCACCAGTGCGCCGGCGGTGAGCAGGCCGCTGCGCATCTGGCCCGCCGCGACCAGCAGAACCAGCGCGCTGGCCGCGGTGGACAGCGACTGCACGAACGGGAAGTACACCGCGATATAGCGCTGGGCCCGCAGCCGCGACCGCCGGTAGGCGTCGCTCAGCCCGGTGAAGGTGGCCAGGTTGTCCGCCTCGCGCCGGAACGCCTGGGTGACCCGGAGCCCGGCCACGTTCTCCTGCAGGTCCGCGTTGACCGCTGAGACCTTTTCCCGCGCGTCGGTGTACGCCCGCGACGACCGGACCCGGAACAGCGCCGTGGCCAGCGCCACCAGCGGGACCAGGGTCAGCACGGTCAGCCCGAGATTCAGGTTGATGATCAGCAGCGCGATCATCACACCGATGAAGGACAGCCCGGAGTTGACCATGGTGATCAGCCCGGTCTGCAGGAACGAGGACAGCGCGTCCACGTCTGTGGTCATCCGGGTCATGATCCGGCCGGACATCTCGCGCTCGTAGAAGTCCAGCCCGAGCCGCTGCAGCTGGGCGAATATCTTGACCCGCAGCGTGTACAGCACGCGCTCGCCGTTCCGCCCGACCACCACGGTCTGGACCGCGTTGATGGCCCAGTCCGCGGCCACGATGGCCAGCGCGATCCCCGCGATGAGCAGCACGGCGCGCAGCACGCCGGTCTCCACGCCGTGATCGATGCCACCCCGGACCAGTGCGGGCATGGCCAGGCCGGCCAGCGCGTCCAGGCCGTCCAGCACCAGCCCGGCCAGCAGGCCGACCGCGAACGGGCGGAGCACCTGGCGCAAGGTGAAATGCGGGGCGGCGGCCCGCGCCCAGCCCAGGTTCACCCCGGGCTTATCGGCGGCGGGCGGCAGCGCGTCCACCCGGGCCAGCAGCTCCGGTGACGCCGGGATGCCAGCCATCATGCTGGTCACCGCGCCACCGCCGCCACCGCCCCGGCCACCGGTACGCCCGCGCGCGCCGACCCGGCCGGCGGGCCGGGCCGGGCCGGGCCGCGAACCCAGCCCGGTCAGCTCCGCGGGCCCGGCCGGCGCCGGGCCGGCGGGCCCTGGAGCAGCGGGCACGACAGCCAGTTCCACCGCGTCGGTGCCCTCGGCGTCGTCGTCCGGGCCGGTGATCAGCTGGCGGTACAGCGGGCAGCGCTCCTCCAGCTCGTCATGCGTGCCGCAGTCGACCAGGCGGCCCTCGTCGAGCACGGCGATCCGGTCGGCCAGCTGCAGCGTGGACCGGCGGTGCGCGATGAGCAGGGTGGTCCGGCCGGCCATCACCTGTCGCAGCCGGTCGTGGATGCCCGCCTCGACCTTCGGGTCGACCGCTGAGGTCGCGTCGTCCAGCACCAGGATGCGGGGGTCGGTGAGCAGCGCGCGGGCCAGCGCCACCCGCTGCCGCTGGCCCCCGGACAGGGTCAGCCCCTGTTCCCCGATCACGGTCTGGTACCCCTGGGGCAGGTCGGCGATGAACCCGCCCGCCTCGGCCGCCTCCGCGGCCGCGGCGATCTGCTCCTGGGTGGCGCCCGGCCGGCCGTACCCGATGTTCGCGCTGACGCTGGCGGAGAACAGGAAGCTGTCCTCGCTGACCAGGCCGATCGCGGCGCGCAGCGACTGCTGGGTCAGGTCGCGGACGTCCTGCCCGCCGACCCGGAGGCTGCCCCCGGTCACGTCGTAGAAGCGCGGCAGCAGCTGTGCGATGGTGGACTTGCCCGAGCCCGACGGGCCGACCAGGGCGATGGTCTCACCCGCCGGGACGTGCAGCGTCAGCCCGCGCAGCACCGGCTGGCCCGGCTGGTAGCCGAAGGTGACGTCGTCCAGCTGCACGCCGGCCGGGCCCGCCCCGAGGGGCACCGCGCCCGGCCGGTCGGTGATCACCGGCCGGGAGTCGATCACCTCGAACACCCGGATCACGCTGGCCCGCGCCTCCTGGCCCATGGTCACCAGGCTGGCCAGCGCGCGTACCGGCCCCACCATCTGCATCAGGTAGGAGGAAAAGGCTACGAAAGTGCCCAGCGTGATCGAGCCCTGGATGGCCAGCCAGCCGCCCAGCGCCAGCACCCCGACCTGGCCCAGCGCCGGCACCGACTGCAGGGCCGGGTTGTACCGGGCCATCAGCCGGACCGCACGCACCCGGGACGCGTACAGCCGCCTGCTGGCCCGCTCCAGGCGGCCGATTTCCTGTTCCTCCTGGCCGAAGCCCTTGACCACGCGCACCCCGGTCACCGCACCGTCGACCACGCCGGCCACCGCGGCCGACTGCTGCTGTGCGTCCCAGCTGGCCGGGAACAGCATCCGCCGGGAGGCGACCGAGATGAGCCACAATGCGGGTCCCACGGCCAGCGCGATCAGGGTCAGGACCGGGGACAGCACGGCCATGATGGCCAGCGAGACGACGAACAGGACCGCGTTGCCCATCAGCATCGGGACCATGCCGAGCAGGGCCTGCACCATGTTCAGGTCAGAGATCGAGCGGCTGACCACCTGGCCGGTGTGCAGCTGGTCCTGCCGGGCGCCGTCCAGCCGGGACAGCGACCGGAACATGTCCGTCCGCAGATCGTGCTGCACGTCCAGGGACACCTGGCCGCCGCGGTACCGGCGCAGGTACAGCCCGGCGAAGCTGGCCAGCGCGGCGCCGAACAGCGCCACCGCCAGCGGCCACACCGCCTGGTGGCCGTGACCCACCAGGTCGTCCACGATCTGCCGCTGGATCAGCGGGATACCCGCGGCGACCGCGGTCACCACCAGGGTGCCGCTCAGGGCCAGCACCACGTTGCGCGGGTACCGCCAGCAGTACCGGATCAGCCGGCGCAGCCAGCCGGCGCCAGCGGCCACCGTACGGTGACCGGTCCCACCGCGCTTAGCCACCGCCTTTCTGCGGGGGAGCGCTGCCGGGCTGGGGTGCTGCTGCGTGTTCGTGACCTGGTTCCTTTCCGTCCCGGTGGGCCGCGTTGTGCGCGGCCCGGTGCGCCTCGGCCAGCTGGCCGAGCGCACTCAGCACTGCGGCGGGCTCACCGGTCTCGTCCAGCAGCCGCCCGAGCCAGGCCGTGTAGGCCGCGTCGGCCCGGTCCAGCGCGGCCCGGCCGGCCGGGGTCAGCGACAGCCGGACCACCCGGCGGTCGCCCGGCTCCGCGGTCCGGCTGGCGTAGCCCGCGGCGACCAGGCCGTCCGCGATCGCGGTCAGCGTGGGCTTGGCCACGGCCAGCCGCTGCGCGAGCCGGGTAGACCGCTCACCGCCGGCCGCCGCCAGCTTCATGATCCGGTACTGGGACGGGGTCAGCCCGGCGTCGACGCACTCCAGCCCGCGGTACAGCCGGAGGATGGCCAGCACCGCCTGGGCGATGTCGGCTTCCCCGGATGCTTGGTGCGCTCCGCTCACAGTTAGCTAGTCTAACAACTGGCCATCCCCGGTTCATCCCGGCCAGCGCTGTGTGATACTCACCGTGCCCAGCACATCGCGGGAAGCCATAAGTCATGGGGGCAGCTGTGCCGCACCGAGCCAGCCGGCCGTGGATCAGGAAGCCGGCCGTGCTGGTCGCGGTGGCGGCGGCCGTGCTCGCCGTGGCCGGGGCGGCGGTGACCGTGGCCGCGGTGCGGCACTCGCCGCCGCGGCCTGCCGCCCGGCCGGTGCCGTCCGGCCTGCCGGATCCCGGCCGGCTGACCGCCGGCCAGCTGGCGGGCCAGCGGGTGATCTACAGCTATCCGGGGCTCACCCCGCCGGCCGCCCTGCTCCAGCTGATCCGCCGGGGCGAGGCCGCTGGGGTGATCTTCTTCCCCGGCAACATCTCCGGCCCGGCCCAGCTGGCAGCGGTGGCACGGCGGCTGCAGCGGGCCAGCATGAGCCCGGGCAGCCCGGTGCGCGAGCCGCTGCTGCTGATGACCGACCAGGAAGGCGGCGAGGTGCGCCGCCTGCCCGGCGCGCCCGGGCTGTCGGAGAAGCAGGTCGGCCAGTCGCCGGACCCGGCCGCCGCCGCGCGCGGCGCCGGCGCGGGCGCCGCGGCCAACCTGCGCCGGGCCGGCCTGAACGTGAATCTCGCCCCAGTGCTCGACGTGTACCGCGCCGCGGGCGACTTCATCGACCAGTACGGCCGGTCCTACAGCCGTGACGCGCGGCAGGTGGCCACGCTCGGGGCCGGCTTCATCCAGGCGGAGCAGGACGCTGGCGTGCCCGCCACGGCCAAGCACTTTCCTGGCCTCGGGGCGGCCGCCCGCGCCCAGGACACCGACCATGTCCCGGTCACGGTGAACGTGCCCGCCACCACCCTGCGCCAGGTCGACGAGCTGCCTTACCAGGCCGCGGTCAGAGCCGGGGTGCGGCTGGTCATGCTCTCCTGGGCGGTGTACCCGGCGCTGGACCCGGCCTACCCGGCCGGGCTGTCGCGCACGGTGGTCCAGGGTGAGCTGCGCCAGCGGATCGGCTTCCGGGGCGTGACGATCACCGACGCGCTGGGCGCGGGCGCGCTGCGCCCGTTCGGCGCGGTCGGCCACCGCGGCCAGCTGGCCGCGGTGGCCGGGATGGACCTGCTGCTGTGCTCGGGCGGCACGGTGAACCAGGGTGAGCAGGCCCGCCGTGGCCTGGTGGCCGGCTACCAGGATGGCCTGCTCAGCCATGACTCCTTCCAGGCGGCCGTCCGCCGGGTCCTCGCGCTGCGCGCCAGCCTGGCTCAGCCGGCCAGTTCCGGGTCGCGGAACCCGTAGCCGATGGCCGCGCTGGTCACGATCAGCGCGAACAGCAGGAACGTGATCACGTGCACGCTGGTGCACCACAGGCAGATGGCGTTGAGCGTGAACAGCTCGGTGTAGATGAGGTAGAGCACGAACACGATGCCGATGATCACCGAGGCCAGCCGGGCCCACGCCACCGCCGGGAACGGCAGCCGCCACGCCCACGGCGAGGTGGCCGCGGCCAGGAACACGAAGAAGGCCAGGCCGAGCACGGCGACCGGGAACACGCCGAACACCACGGACTCCGGGCTGGTGGTCACCAGCGCGCAGTTCACCGTGCCCTTGTCCGAGCAGGCCAGGATCGACGAGCTGGTGTAGTGCGCGACCGTGAGGTAGGTGGACACGCCGAGGCCGAAGATGGCCAGCGCCCAGGTGGTCAGCTGGAACCACAGCGGGGCGATCCTGGTGGCCGGCCGGGCCTGGCTGGCCGTGGCCGCCGCGGTAGCCGCTTCCCGGCCATCCGGGCGCGAGCCCCGCGGCGCCGGGCCGGGACGGCGGGCCGGGCCGGCTCCTGACCGGGCCGCTGCTGGCCGGGCGGCCTCCGGCCGGCCGCCGCGGGTGCCCTTGTCCTTCTTCGCGCTGGTGCTGCCGCGGCTGGCCGCGGCAGCGGTGCTGCGGGCCTGCTTGGGGCCGGCCATCAGAGCTGCCCCTGCAATGCCTTGATAGCGGGCGAGGTGCACACACTGGACGGCTGGTTGCCGGT
>Ga0207664_10000433_pt1 | contig 29867 bp, 26 predicted proteins | sample LARL83metaG_FD_184349 | JGI IMG/M metagenome (GOLD analysis project Ga0207664, IMG submission 184349) | Corn, switchgrass and miscanthus rhizosphere microbial communities from Kellogg Biological Station, Michigan, USA - LAR L8-3 metaG... | ecosystem: Host-associated > Plants > Roots >... | reverse complement strand
GGCCGGCGATCCGGGCACGAGCGGCAGTGCGCCGGGGGCGGCCGGGAGGTCGGAGATCAGCGCGGCAAGCTCACCGTAGGTGCGGGCCGTGAGGGCCGCGCCCACGCGCTCATCCAGTTCTTCCGCGGTGATCCTGCCATCACCGGCGGCGACCCGCAGCACCTCGACCGCCCGGTCCCTGTCGTCATGCGACGCGCGCAGCCCGGTGCCGCCCGGCACCGTCTCATCGCGGGCTGTCACCTCGCGCTCATCCCGGGGCGTCAGATCGCCGCCGGGCTCGGGAACGGATGCCTCATCAGCCATGGCCAGACTTTACGGGCGGGCTACGGCGCGGTCGCGGTGGCCACGACCCGGCGGGTCAGGTCGATGACGGTGGGGGAGCGCAGGGCCTCGTTGCGGAACGAGATCAGCGCCGGATCGTCGCCGGGGTCCAGCGCCGCGGCTTCCTCCCACATCGCGCGCTCCGTGGCCTGCCACTGCGGGTGGTCGCGGACCTCGACCTCGCCGAACTCCGCGGCGGTCAGCCCCGCGGCCAGGTCGACGTGCCGCAGCCGGGCCGGCAGGCGTTCGTCGCCGGGCTCGCGCGGTTCCCAGCAGGTGAGCACGGCGCGCCCGCCGGGCGCCAGGATCCGCCGGATCTCCTGGTAAGCGGCCGGGGGCGCGGTGGCGAACTGGATCGCGTCCACGCACAGCACGCCGTTGGCCGCACCGGCCGCCAGCCCGGTCGAGGCCAGGTCGCCGACGCGGAACTCCGCCGCGGCGCCCCGCTGCCGCGCGTGTCCGGTGGCCTGGCGCACCGCCTCGGCGGAGAAGTCGACCCCGATCAGCCGGGCGCCGGTGCGCTCGGCGATCTCCAGCCCGTAGCCGCCGCGGCCGCAGGCCAGGTCCACCAGGGTGGCGCCGCCGGGCAGCCGCAGCGCCGTGACGACCTCGGCGATCCCCTCCCAGCCGAGCAGGCTGGTTGACAGCAGGTGCGGCGGCAGGCCCAGGTGACGCTGCTGAATCTCGTCCTTGACCGGCGAGACGGCCATGTCCGCGTACCAGTGGTCGAAGTACTCGGCCATGGAACCAGGCTCGGGAGGCTGCATTCGACCAGTATCGCCGGGGAAGGGATCGGGCGCGCCGCGCGTTGACGAGGCCATGCAGGTGGAGATCTGGTCGGACGTGGTGTGCCCCTGGTGTTACCTGGGGCGCCGGCACCTCGAACTGGCGCTGGAGGGATTCGCACACCGCGGCGAGGTGGAGGTCACCTACCGCTCGTTCGAGCTGGACCCCGCGGCGCCGCCCGGGGTAACCACGCCCACCGTGGAGATGCTGGCCGGCAAGTACGGGATGACCGCGGCGCAGGCGCACGACGCGCAGCGGCAGATGGAGCACCGCGCCGCACAGCGCGGGCTGACCTTCCGCATGGACGGGCTGCGCAGCGGCAGCACCAGGGACGCGCACCGGCTGCTGCAACTGGCCAAGGCGCGCGGCAGGCAGGCAGAACTGGCCGAGAGCCTGCACCGGGCCTACTTCACCGAGCAGCGGTCGGTCTTCGACCACGCCGCGCTCGCGGACCTGGCGGCGGACGCGGGCCTCGACCGGGATGAGGCGCTTGCCGTGCTGGCGGGCGATGACTACGCGCGCGACGTCGACGCCGACGAGGCGATGGCCCGGTCCCTGGGCGTGACCGGCGTCCCGTTCTTCGTCTTCGACCGCCGGTATGCCGTCTCCGGCGCCCAGCCGCCTGAGGTGCTCACGCAGGCGCTGGACCGCGCGTGGGCGGAGACCGCGGCTACGGGCGCGGATCTGGCGTAACGGCCCGGTCGGCGTTCAGCGGATGGTGGCAGGCCGCCATGTGACCTTCGTTCCCGTGTGCCACCAGCGGCGGCTCCTGCTCGGCGCAGATCTCGGTCGCATACCGGCACCGGGTGTGGAAGTGGCAGCCGCTCGGCGGCGAGATGGGGCTGGGCACGTCGCCTTCGAGCACGATCTGCTTGCGCTGCTCGGACAGGTCGGGGTCCGGGATGGGCACCGCGGAAAGCAGCGCCTCGGTGTAGGGGTGAATCGGGCGCGTGTACAGGTCCTCGGCCGGTGAGATTTCCACGATCTTGCCGAGGTACATCACCGCTATCCGGTCGGACACGTGCCGGACCACGCCCAGGTCGTGGGCGATGAAGATGTAGGTCAGGCTCAGCTCGTCCTGCAGGTCGTCGAGCAGGTTGATCACCTGTGCGCGGATCGAGACGTCCAGCGCCGACACCGGCTCGTCCGCGATGATCAGCCTGGGGTGCAGCGCGAGAGCGCGGGCGACGCCGATCCGCTGCCGCTGGCCGCCGGAGAACTCGTGCGGGTAACGGTTCACGTGCTCGGGTGACAGGCCCACCAGTTCGAGCAGTTCGCCCACCCGCCGCTTGATCTGGTCGCGGGTGCCCCAGTTGTGGATGCGCATCGGGTTCGCGATGACCGCGCCGACGCGCTTGCGCGGGTTGAGCGAGGCGTACGGGTCCTGGAATACCATCTGCAGGTCTCGGCGGACCGGCCGGAGCTGGCGCCGGGTCAGCCGGGAGATGTCGCGGCCCTCGAACACGATCGAGCCGCTGGTCAGCGGGAACAGCCGGGCGATGCACCGGGCGAGGGTGGATTTGCCACACCCGGATTCTCCGACCAGCCCCAGCGTCTCCCCGGCGCGCAGTTCGAAGCTGACGTCGTCCACCGCGTGCACCCGGGCTATCTCGCGCTGGAGCAGGATCCCCTTGCGGACCGGGAAGTACTTCGTGATGTGCTCGGCCCGCAGTAGCACCTCACCGTTCCCGGGAGTCTGGCCGCCGGCATCCGCCGCAGGATCCGGGGCCGTCATCGAACCTGTCCCGGCCACCGGGTCCTGCGCGACCGCGGGATCCGGCGAAGCCGCAGAACCGGCCGTCACGTGGCCTCCTCGATCAGCTCCGGATGGATGGTGGTCTCCCGCAGTTCCCGCTTCTGCCCCGGATCGAGATGGCACGCGTCGAGGTGCCCGTCGCCGACCTTGTCCAGCAGTTCGGGGCGGCGGTCGCAAAGGGCGAACCGGTGTGTGCAGCGGGGCCCGAACGCGCACCCCTGCGGCAGGCGGAGCAGCGAGGGCGGCAGGCCGGGGATGGCCGCGAGCCGTCTCGGCTTGGGCCGGTCCAGCCTGGCGATCGACCCGAGCAGGCCCCAGGTGTAGGGATGCTGCGGGTCGTAGAAGATGTCCCTGCGGGTGCCCTTCTCGATGATCCGGCCCGCGTACATCACCGCGATCCGGTCGGCGAGGTCGGCCACCACCCCCATGTCGTGGGTGATCAGCACCACGGCGGTGCCGAACTCATCCTTGAGCTTCCTGATCAGGTTGAGGATCTGCGCCTGGATCGTCACGTCAAGCGCGGTGGTCGGCTCGTCCGCGATCAGGATGTCCGGGTTGCACGACAGCGCCATGGCGATCATCACCCGCTGCCGCATGCCGCCGGAGAACTGGTGCGGGTAGTCGTTGACGCGTTCGGCGGCCTGCGGGATACCGACCGCGGTCAGCAGTTCGACCGCGCGGGCGTGCGCGGCCTGCCTGGAGATCTTCTCGTGCTCCCGGACCTGCTCCTCGATCTGCCAGCCCACCCGGTACACCGGGTTGAGCGAGGTCATCGGGTCCTGGAAGATCATGGCGATTCCCGCGCCCCGGATCCCGCGGATCTGGGCCTGGTCCAGCTTCATCAGGTCGCGGCCCTTGTAGAGCACCTCGCCCTCGAACCGCGCGTTCGGGTCGTTGATCAGCCGCATCACCGACATCATCGTCACGCTCTTGCCGGACCCGGATTCGCCCACGATGCCCAGCGTCTCGCCTTCCGAGAGTGTGAGCGACACGCCGTCGACCGCCCGGATGATCCCGTCCTCGGTGCGGAAGGAGACCTTGAGGTCACGCACCTCGAGCAACTGTTCGGCCGTCATGCGGGCCGAATCCTCGGGTCGAGCCAGGCGTAGGCGATGTCCACGATGGCATTGATCAGCACGATGAAGAACGCGCCGTAGATCGTGGTTGCCATGATCGTCGGCAGGTCGAGGTTTTCCAGGCCCTGCCACGTGAGGTAGCCGACCCCGTGGATGCCGAACACCACCTCGGTGAGCAGGGCGCCCCCGGCCACCAGGGCGGCGAAGTCGAGCCCGAACAGGCTGACGAACGTGATCATCGATGTCCGCAGCGAGTGCCGGAACAGGACCCGGCGTTCGCTGATTCCCTTCGCGCGGGCGGTCCGGACGTAGTCCTCGTTCTGTACCTCAAGAAGATTGGCGCGCAGCACGCGCCCGTAGAAGCCGATGTACAGGATGGACAGCGTTATCCACGGGAGCACCAGCCCCTTGAACCACAGCACGGGACTCTGCGTGAACGGTGTGTAACCGAGCGGCGGCACCCAGCTGAACAGGAACGTGCTGTGCAGGGTCCCCTGAGAGATCATGTTGACGATCTGGCCCACCCAGAAGACCGGCGCCGAGATGCCGACCAGGGCGACCACCATGATCAACGGGTCGAAGACCGTGCCCCGGAGCAGGGCAGCGGCGATTCCGACCCCGATCGCCATCACCACCCAGAGCACCGCGGCGCCGAAGACGAGCGACAGGGTCGCCGGGGTGGCCGCGAAGACCTCCTGGACCACCCGCACGCCCTGGTTGGAGTAGGACACCAGGTCCCGGGTGATGAAGATCTTCTTCATCATGATGCCGTACTCGATCGGGAACGGCCGGCCGAGCCCGAGCTGTGCCCGGATCTCCGCCAGGGTCTGCGGGTTCGGGCTGCGGCCCGCGAGGGCGCGGGCCGGGTCGACGCCGGGGGTCTTGAAGAAGAGGATGAACACGACGACGGTGATCACGAACATGACCAGCACGGTCCACAGCAGGCGCCGGATGATGAACGTCAGCATGACCGGCGGCTCTCGCCTCGCCCGGCTCTCACTTAGCCCTCCACCCGCAGCTTGGCCCGTGGGTCAAGGGCGTCCCGGACGCCGTCCCCGAGCACGTTCAGTGACAGCACCGTCAGCAGGATCATGAGCCCCGGGGCGATCGTCACCCACGGCCGGGTGTACACCAGGGCCGTGCCGTCCTGGATGATCGTTCCCCAGCTGACGTTCGGCGGCTGGACGCCGACGCCGAGAAAGGAAAGCGCTGACTCGGTCAGGATCGTCGTGGCGATCATCAGCGGCATCAGCACGATCACCGTGGACACCACGTTGGGCAGGATCTCCGAGAAGATCAGCCTCAGGTTGCCCGCCCCCTGCGCGGTCGCCGCCTCCACGAACTCCTTGTTGACCACCGCGAGCACCTGGCCACGCATCGGGCGGTACACGTACGGGATGTAGATGAACGCGATGATGATCGTGGGCAGCCACAGGCTGGTCGGGTCGATGTGCACCGGCCCGAACTGGAACCCATTGGAATGGGTGAGCAACTCGGTCCCGATGCATATCGCCAGCAAGAACACCGGGAAGGCCCAGATCACGTCCATAGTGCGGGATGCTATGGAGTCGGTGACGCCGCCGAAGAAGCCGGCGATCAGGGCGATCACGGTGGCGGCCAGCGAGCAGAGCACCGCGGCCCCGATCCCGATCAGCAGCGAACTCCGCCCGCCGTAGAGGAGGAGGGCGGCGACATCGCGCCCTGTGCTGTCCGCGCCGAGGAAGTAGTGGCTCGGATCCCAGGTCGGCCCGATCGGCGTCTCGCCCAGCTTCAGGAGGCCGCCGCCCTGCTGCATCACCGGTACCACCTTGCCGTTCACGACCGTGTGCCCGTTGAGGTTCGGTACGAACGGGTTCACGTGCGCCACGTCGTGCGCGTACAGCGGTGCGGCCAGGCACATCACCACGATGACCAGGAACAGCAGCAGCGCCGCCATCGCGATGCGGTTGCGCCACAGGCGCCGGGCGGCCAGGGCCCACGGGTTGCGGCCGGCGATCGCCGGCCGCAACTCCGTGTCAACCTGGACCTGCTCCAGGAGAGTGGCCATCAACTACCCTTCGCGGGCCCTGCCTGCACCTACGAGAGCCAGAGCCTGTCGATGAGGATGTACCACTGCGGGCTCCAGGAGTAACCGTGGACGTTGTGCGACAGGACGTCGATCTGCTTGGGGTTGAACAGGTCGACCCAGGCCGCCGCGTCGGTGTCCGCATGGTCGACCTGCGTCCACAGCGCCGCCGCCCCACTCGGGTTGGTCGCCGCCATCGTCTCGGCTTGGTTGATCTTCGACTGGATGGACTGATCGCAGAACGCGGCGATGTTCGGGCTGGCGTCGCTGTTGGGGTGGATGCTCCCGCAGCCGAGCAGCACGTTCAGGAAGTCCGACGGCGCCGGGTAGTCCTGGTACCAGGACGAGTAGGCGACATTCCACTTGCCGGAGTTGGACGAGTTCTGCACGAACGGGTACTGGACGCTGGACGCCAGCAGCTGGGGCGTGGCCTTGTAGCCAATCGCGTTCAGGTCCGCCACCATCTGCTCGACGAACGCCTTGTCGACCTGGTCATTGAGCCCGTTTACGACCACCTTCATCCCGGCCGTGCCCGACTGCTGCACCAGTTGCTTGGCCTTGGCCAGGTCGGGACCGGTCCACTTCGCGTGGCTGGATCCCGCGGTGTACGGGCAATACGGCGTATAGGAGGGGAAGCCAGGCGGCAGGATCTGGCAGGTCGGCACCGCGAGCGACGGGCCGCCGTAGATCTTGACGTACGCCGTCCGGTTGGCCGCGTAGTTGATCGCCTGCCGGGCCTGCAGGTTGTTGAACGGCGGGCGCCGCGTGTTCAGCGCGAAGTAGTAGTCGGCGGTGAGCGTGTTCACGTGTACCTGGCCGGCGTACTTCGAGCTGTTCAGCGTGCTGAGCTGGTCGGACGGAATCGAGTCGCCGTCGAACACCTCGTTGGCCTGGCCGTTCAGCACCTCGGTCACCTCGTCGGAGACCTGCAGCCCGTACTTCTCGATGATCTCGTTCGGGTACCCGGCCGGCTGGGCTTCAGCGCTCCAGACGTGGAAGTACGGGTTGCGGACCAGCACGGCCTGGGAGTTCGGGTTGTACGACTTCCACATGTACGGCCCGGTGCCCGGCGGGACGTTGTTGCCGGTCAGCTTGGGCGAGGTGCCGGCCGGCACCGCAAAGGCGAACGGCAGCGAGAGCTGGTCCATGAACTCCGGATCCGGCGCGGTCAGGTTGATCGTCAGGGTGTAGGCGGAGTCGTTGGCGACCACGCCCTTGCTCAGGTCGCAGCCCTTGGTGCTGCACTTGCTCGCGCCGACGATGCCGGAATAGAAGCTGGTCGGGCCGGGCACGGTGAACTGCCGCTCGAACGTCGTGACGAAGTCGCTCGGCTTGAGCGTCTGGCCGTTGGAGAACTTGATCCCCTTGCGGATATGGAAGAGGTAGGTCTTGCCGCCATTGGTCGGCACAGGGACGGAGGTTGCCAGGTCGGGCACGATCTTGTTCCCCGCGGCGCCGCCTGACTTGGCGAAGCCCACCAGGCCGTCGTGCGTGTCGATCAGTAGCTGCCACTGCTCCAGCGTGTAGTTCTGCGCCGGGTCGGCGACGCCGAAGGCAGAGTTGGCGAGGATCGTGAACGTGCCGCCCTTGTGGCCGGTTGCCTGAGTGCTCGGGGTGGAGGACTGGGTCGACCCGCCGCATGCCGCGGCGGTGACAGCGAGGGCGGCGATTGCCGCTCCAAGGCCCATCTTGCGCAGCGGGCGTGCCCTGCAGCGCGCCGCGATGGTCTCTACGGGGGGAAGTTTCATCGGGACGCCTCCTTTGCGGGCAGCCTATATTCGCGCGGACATTTGATATCAGATGCGGCCAGATAACGCTTTGGGATCAAATGAAATCGTGAGCATAGCGGGGTCGTCACTGTATGTACACAGGTCAGCCGGTCCATAGCGAGCTGAGGTCGGCGTCGATGCGAGCGCGGATCTGGCCGGTAGCGGGCAGTAGCGGTACGGGCGGCGCGGCCTCGATGGTCTCGCACGCCGCCAGCGCGCCCTTGCCGAGGAACCGGGTCAGCTGCCCGTAGCCGTGCCGGTCGTCGCTGGCCAGCCGGTGGTGGTGCAGCCGCATCGGCGCGTACAGGTAGAGGCTGTCGCGGGCTCGGGTTACTGCGACGTAGAACAGCCGCTGTTCCTCGGCGAGCCCGCCCGGGGAGCTCAGCGCCATGTCGCTCGGCACGGCGCCGTCGACCAGGTGCGGCAGGTGCACCACCGGCCACGCCAGGCCCTTGGCCGAGTGCATGGTCGAGATGACCAGGAAGTCCTCGTCGCGGCGGGGCGGCCCGGCGAAGTCGGAGGCCGATACCGGCGGGTCGAGCGCAAGCTCGACGAGCGCGTCGTGCAGCGACGCCCGGCTGGCGGCCGCGTCGGCGAGCCGCTCCAGGTCGGCGATGCGGATGTCGGCGTCGGGGTAACGGGCGCGCAGCGGGTCTTGCAGTGCGGCCAGGATCCTGGTTGCCCGCTGCGGCGTGTCGTCCGCGACGGCGCTGGCCAGGCCGGTGATCGTGGCGGTCAGGCTGTCCCGCGCCCGCCGCGGCGCGGCGCCGGCGGCGGCGGGCCACCGCTCGAACGGGCCAGGCTGCGCCGGGTCCAGGATGTCGAGGACCCGCCGCGCGCTGACCGCCCCGACGCCCTCGTGCAGCCGCAGCACCCGGAACCAGGCGATGTCGTCGGCAGGGTTGGCGACGATACGGGCGGCGGAGAGGAAGTCCTTGACGTGGGCCGCTTCGGTGAAGCGCAGCCCGCCGTACTTCACGAACGGGATGCTACGTGCGGTCAGTTCAATCTCCAGCACGTCGCTGTGGTGCGCCGCGCGGACCAGCACTGCCTGGTCGCGCAGGTCCAGGCCGGCCTCGCAGGCAGCCAGGACCTGGGCGCAGATCTCGCGCGCCTGGGTCGCCTCGTCATAACAGCGCACCAGCGTCGGGGCGGCCCCGGCCTCGCGGATGGCGGTGAGCGCCAGTTCCAGCCCGGAGGACTGCGGGCGCACCTCGTTGGCCAGCCGGAGCACCGCCTGCCGGGACCGGTAGTTGCGGCCAAGCCGCACCACGGTCAGGCCGGGGAAGGTGGCCGCCAGTTCGCGCAGGTGCTGCGGGTCGGCGCCACGGAAGCCGTAGATGGCCTGAGCGTCGTCGCCGACGCAGGTCAGGCTGCCCCCTTCGGGCATCAGCAGCCGGACGATGTCGGCCTGGACGGTGTTGACGTCCTGGTACTCGTCGACGAGGACCGCATCGAACATGCCGCGCAGGACCGGCCCCGCGGCCGGGTCGGCCAGCGCGGCCCGCCACAACAGCAGCAGGTCGTCGAAGTCGACGAGCCCGTGGCTGCGCTTGTGCGCGACGTAGCCGCCGAACAACTCGCCGAGCTGGGCGGTGTAGTCGGTGCACCAGGGGAAATCGGCACGGACCACCTCGGTGACGGGCTTCTGCGCGTTCACGCACCGGGTGTAGATGTCCGCGCACACTCCGGCCCGCGGCGCCCGCCGAACGGTCGGCGTCAGGCCATGGTCGGCTCGGCGAGCGTCGAGCAGGTCCGCCACATCCGAGGGGTCGATGACCGTGAACTGCGGCGGCAGCGAGAACGACTCGGCGTGCCGGCGGATGATCCGGTGCGCGATCGCGTGGAAGGTTCCGCCGGTGATCCGGCCGCTGGCCGCGCGGGCGCACCCGGCGGCGCGGGACAGCATGTCGTCGGCGGCGCGCCGGGTGAAGGTCAGCAGCAGGATCCGGGACGGCTCCACGCCCTGCTCGCACAGCCAGGCCGCCCGGGCCACTAGCGTGCGGGTCTTCCCGGTACCGGCCCCGGCGAGGACGAGCAGCGGTCCGCCGGGATGCACCACCGCCTGGCGCTGCTCGTCGTTCAGCCCGTCAAGCACATCCGCCGACTCGAACATACAGACGAATGTAACCACGCCGGCCGCTGCTGTGGGGCCGCCACGCTTAGCCGTGTGCTGCCCCTGAGTAAGTCGGGCGCAGGGCTGGTGCCGCCAGCCTGGGCCTGAGGCAGGGCCGATCGGTAGAGTCTTGCGCGTGGACGGCATCCATGACCTGGGCGGCATGCAGGGCTTCGGCGCGGTTGACCATGCTCCGGCGGAACCGGTCTTCCACGAGCCGTGGGAGGGGCGGGCCCGGACGCTGATGGAGGTCGTGCTCGGCGCGGTGCAGCCCAACGGGGGCGAGTTCCGGCACGCGATCGAGCGGATGGTGCCGGGGCACTACCTGACGTCGAGCTACTACGAGCACTGGCTGACCGCGGCCGCCACGCTGGCCGTCGAGCACGGGCTTTTCACCCGCGAGGACCTCGAGGCGCGGGCGGGCGGAGCGTTCCCGCTCAGCGGCCCTGTGCTCGCGCCGCCGGTCACCGACCCAGGGGCCGATCGGGGCGAGCCCCGGTTCGGCGTCGGTGACCAGGTGCGGGTGCGCGAGTGGCACCCGCCGGGCCATACCCGCTGCCCCCGCTACATCCGCGGCAAGACCGGCGTGGTGGTACGGCTTGACGGCAGCTATTCGGTGCCCGACGTGGAGGCGCACGGCAGCGCACGGCGGCACGAGCCGACCTACTCGGTGCGGTTCGACGCCGGGGAACTGTGGTCCGACGCGCAGCACGGCGTGTGCGTGCACGTGGACCTGTGGGAAAGCTACCTGGAGCCGGCATGAGCGAGGGCGCGCATCACCCGGCGACGTCGCCGGTGGAAGACCGGGTCGCGGCGCTGGAGGCGCTGCTGACCGAGCGGGGACTGGTCCCCGACGGGTTCATCGAGCAGACCATCCACCGCTACGAAACCGAGATCGGCCCGATGAACGGGGCCAAGGTGGTGGCCAGGGCCTGGGCCGACCCGGACTACAAGCAGCGGCTGCTGGCCGACGGCACGGCCGCGATCGCCGAACTCGGCTTCGGCGGCGCGGAGGGCCACCACATGGTGGTGGTGGAGAACACGCCCACCGTGCACAACGTGATCGTGTGCACGCTGTGCTCCTGTTATCCGTGGCCCACGCTGGGCCTGCCGCCCGCGTGGTACAAGGACCCTCCGTACCGGGCCAGGATGGTCCGCGAGCCGCGGGCGCTGCTTGCCGAGATGGGCTGCGAGCTGCCCGAAGACACCGAGATCCGGGTATGGGACTCCTCCGCCGAGGTGCGTTACCTGGTGCTGCCGCAGCGCCCGGCGCAGACCGAGGCGATGAGCGAGACGGACCTGGCCGGCCTGGTCACCAGGGATTCGATGATCGGCGTGGCCCGCCTGTGAGCAGGCCATGAACATCTCGGATCTGGGCGTGCCCCGACGGAACGGGGAACTGGTCTTCGACGCGCCCTGGCAGGGCAGGGTGTTCGCCCTGGCGGACGCGGTCGTGGAGCAGGCGTTCGGCGGCGACAGGGAACCATTCCGGCAGGAACTGATCAAGGCGATCGCCGCCGAGCCGGACCGGCCCTACTGGGAGAGCTGGACCGCCGCGCTCGAGGCCCTGCTGCCGGCCCTGCCGCAGCGGCCCGCGACGTCACCCCGCCGCTGACGCGGCGCCGGCGCTCGCCGTGCTGGCGGGCGCGGCGGAGGTGGCACCGGGCCGGCTGGACCTGGCGCAGCTTTCCCGGCTGCTGTACCTGTCCGCGGGGGTGGTGCGCATCTCGCCGCGGCCGTTCGGGAACTGGCTGTTCCGCGCGGCGGGGTCGGCCGGCGGCCGGTTCCCGCTTGAGCTGTACGTCGCGGTCGCGCAGGGCGGGCCACTCCCGGCCGGAGTGCACTGGTATGACCCGCTGGACCACGCGCTGGTGACGGTCGGGCCGCCGCCGCGCCCTACCTCCGGTTCCCCGACGTGCCGGTGGCGGCGCTGGTCGGGGCGGACCGGGTGCACGAGGTGCCGGTCGCGGTGGTGAGCCTGGGGGAGGAGGCGCCCGCGGTCGAGGCGGCCGGCCCGGCGGCGGAGGGCAACACCGACCGCGCGCCACTTGAATTTCCCTTCGTTACGGCGGCCCAGCAGGCCGGGGAGCGGGACAGCCTCGGGCTGCCACGACCGCGGCGCTCAGGCCGACGTCCCGCTCCTTGACTCGCCGCCGGTCGAGGAGGTGATCGCCAAGCGCGGGTCGGCGCGGCGGATGCATAGCGGCCAGGGCCTGCCGGAAGCCCTGCTGCGCACCTGCCTGGGCGTGGCCGTCCGCGGCACCGGCCTGCCGCACCGGGTCGTGGTGCACGACGTCGCGGGCCTGGCACCGGGGGTGTACCGCTGGCCGGACCTGGCCGCCCCCGCGCGGCCCGGCCAGCTACGGGCCGAACTGCGCCAGGTGTGCCTCGGCCAGAGCCTGCCGCACGACGCCGCGTTCGTGGTCATCGCGGCGGCGCGGCTGGACGGGCTGGACGACCGGGAGTACCGCGCCGCGCAACTGGCGGCCGGGCTGGCCGAAGGGCGGCTGCACCTGGCCGCTTACGCGCTGGGCGCCGGCGCGTCCGGGATGACGTTCGTGGACAGCGAGGTACCTGGCTTGCTCGGCGAGCCGCTGGACCCCCTGCTGTTCACCTGTGTCGGCGTGCCGGAGTACACCTCAGCACGGGCCGGCCGGCCCGGCGATCCGGCCGAAGTGCGCATGGTCATGCCGCGTGCCAGGGGACCACAGCCGCGCGGGCAACGGCCGCGGCGCCCCGCGCCCATCCACCCGCTGCCCCGCTCCGCCCGGCCTGGCTGAGCGGCTTCGGCAAGGTCTGATCGGACCGGACGGCTAACGTAGCGGCGCGGCCAGTTCGTCGCGGTGCCGGGCGACCCAGTCGAACTCACCGCGCACGGAGTCGGCGGCGCCGCTGTCGCGCAGCCGGATCATGGCCGGATCGCCGTCCCCGGCCTTGGCCAGGATGCCGCGCCAGCACCGGTCCTGCCACCACAGGACGCTGTCGATCAGTCGGCCGGTGTCGCGCAGGCCGTAGGCATCGCAGATCAGCCGCATCCGCTGCCCGGCCGCGGTGGCGTCGGCGATGCCCGGGCCCAGGCCGACGTACTGCCAGCACACGTGCGCCACGTCGTGAATGCGGGCGCCGGGGGCGGCGATGTCCCAGTCGATGAACGCGACCGGCCGCAGGCCGGCACCGGCATCCCGGTACACGGTGTTCTGCGGTGCCAGGTCGTTGTGGCACACCACCTCACACCCCGCGGCCAGCGGCGTGCCCGCGGTGAGGTCGTGGAACTCCCGGACGAGTTCCGCCACCCGCGCCAGGCTGGCCGCCCCGGTCACGCTCGGCGGCTGGGCCTGCTGCCAGGCGACGTGGCCGTCCAGGTAGCTGAGCACCTCGCGGCCCTGCTCGTCGGTGCCGAGGAAGCGTGGCGCGCCGTCCCATCCGCGCCGCTCGAACAGGCCAAGCAGCGCGTGGACGAACGCCGGGTCCGGCGGCGGCGCGCGCCGCACCGTGTTCCCGGCGCGCGTCACGGCCGTGACGGCGCCGCCCGGCAGCGGTTCCTCGGCCATGTGCCAAGCATGACATCGGGCCCAGGCGGCATGATCGGGGTCATGCCCGCGACACTGTCCTTTGCGGAGAAACCCACGATCACCGGGAAGCGGGTGCTGTTGCGCCCGGTCGCGCCGGCCGACGCCGCCGGGCTGGCCGCCATCGATGACGAGGCGCTGCGGCTCACCGGCACCCAGGGCAAGGCCAGCCGGAAAAAACTCCGGCGCTGGTACGCAAGCCGGGCCAGCCACACCGACCGCCTTGACCTGTCCATCGTCGACCGGGCGAGCGGCCGGTGGGCAGGTGAGGTCGTGCTGAACAACCTCGATAGCGCCAACCGGTCCTGTGGGTTCCGCATCCTGCTCGGCACCGCCGAGTTCCGCGGCCGCGGCCTGGGCACCGAGGCGAGCAGGCTCGCGCTCGCGTATGCCTTCGAGCAGGTCGGCGTCCACCGGGTGGAACTGCAGGTCTACGCGTTCAACCCCGCCGCCAAGCACGTCTACGACAAGCTTGGCTTCCGCTACGAGGGCACCAGGCGGCAGGCGCTGTGCTGGGACGGACAATGGATCGACTCACATGTCATGGCGATGCTGGCCAGCGAATGGCAGGCCGGGCGTGGTACCCGCGGGGTTTGAGCCGGGCCTGGCGCGGAAGCTAGCCATCCGCAGATCCCGGGAGGGCCCGTGCCAAGACGACCGCCGCGGGCTCTCCCGGCTTACGTTCCGCGGGACAGGCGGGCCAGCGACAGCACGAAGATCGAGGAGAGCACCCAGCCCAGCAGCGTGGCGGCATTGAGCCACCACTGCATGAAGGCGCCGTAGCGCAGGCTCGGATCGGGGTACCAGGTCGATCGCTGCTCGAGCGAGACGAGCGGGACCACGGTGTCGATGGCGTAGAGAACCGGATTGAAGCAGCGCACCGCGCCGCCCCCGCAGGCGTCGGAGCGTGCCGCCGGGGGGAGGCCGGGGCCGGCCGGCCCGGTGCCCGGCGCGGGACCGTGCGTGCTGAATACCAGGCCGGCCGCCGTGGTGGCGCGCATGGTCGCCTGGGTGGCCGGGGCCTCCAGCGAGGCGATGACGAGGATGAGCAGGATGGCCAGCAGCCACAGCACGCGGCGGGGCCGGTAGCCGTAGCCGACCGTGGCGCTGTAGGCCCGGTCCAGGGCGCGGCGCAGCCGCACCCCCGGCCCGGCGATGACGCGCCGGGCGTGCCGCCGCTGGGCGATCAGGATCACCTCGGCCCCGGCGGTGTAGCCGTGCTCCCGAAACACCCTGGCGGCCTGCTCGTACGGACCGGCGTCGTAGATCGCCTGGCGGCTCAGCCAGGCGGCACGCGCCGCATGGTCCCACGGCCACCGGGCGGCGCCCTGGGGCTGCTCGAACCGGTCGTAGATGAAACCTACGATGACGTACCGCGACGGCCATGTCCCCGGGTCATCGGCCAGGAACGACGTCCGGGTGTTGGTGAAGTCCACCCGGGGCGAGATCGACTTCCACCCCAGGTCCATGCCGCTGCGGATGGTGGCGGAGATGGCCTCGATGGCATCGGGTTCCTCGCCGGGCCCGTGCGGTCCAGGCTGGTGGAAGGTCCCCGCCGTGCAGATCAGCCGGCCCTCGATGGCGGCGCGGTTGAGCACTACCTCCCCGGTGGACTCGAATCCGTCGACCAGGCGTACCGAGCCCTTCACGTTCGCCTGCACCAGGTCCATCGTGTAGCCGCCCGGGTTGTGCAGTTTCGCACCCGCCGCGTCGAGGAAGCTGCCGATGGTGGCCGCCCGGAACCCCAGATCCCCACCGGTGGCCCGCAGGTTCTGCAGTTCCGCCTCACCGTCGACGGTGACGCCCTGGGCGGCCAGCAGTGATCTGCCTTCCGGGGCGCTGAGCACGGCGCCCCGGAGGCGGAGGTTGCCGTGAATGCGCGCACCGCTGAGCCGCAGCGTGCCCTGCACGGGCACCCCCTCGCCCACGGTGAACGTGGACAGCAGGTCGGTGTTGGTCAGGTCGAGCGCGGTGCGGCCCGGAGCCAGCAGCGAGCAGCCCGGCCCCACAGAAACGCTGCCAAGCTGGCTCATGGACAGGTCGATGCCGCCGGTCACCTGGCAGGTTCCGTCGAAGGTCAGCTCGGCGCCGACCGTCAGGCGGGGTGCGCTCAGCGCCGTGCCGCCAGCCCGCGACCTGGAGTAGGCGCTGCCGACCGGCGCGCCCGCGCGTGCCTCCAGCGAGGCGTTGCGGACCAGGAACTGGCCGCCGATGCGCGCCTGGCCCATGTCGATGCGGCCGCGGATGAGCGGGCGCCGGCCTCCGGGGGCGTCGATCAGGAACAGGCTGGCCTCGATCACCGCCTCGCCCAGGTCGAGTGCCAGCCCGGTTCCTGGCGACTCGATGCTGGCGCCGGTGAGGTCCAGGGAGCCGCCGATCCGCGCGCCGATGAGCCGCACCTCGCCGTGCGCGGTGAACCCGTGCAGCAGCCTGACGTTGCCGAGGACGTGCAGCCGGTCCGCCTGGATGGACCGGTCGCCACCGTGGATCACGGTGTCCACGCACAGCAGCCGGCCGCCGATCTCCGACTCGCAGAGCCAGATCGCCGACAGCTTGGATGTGCTGGCGCTGGTGCTGAGCGCGCCGGTGACATGGCTGCGGGACAAATCAAGGTCGCGCCGGATGCGTACCCCGTTGGCCAGCAGGCCCGGCACCTTGTCGCATCCGGTCAGCGCCAGCTCGGCAAGCTGGGCGCCTTCCACCATCACCGGTGAGGCGAACGAGCAGCCCTCGAACCGCAGCGGGAACGGCACGTCGAGGCCGGCCAGGTCCAGGCGGCCGGTGACCTCGGCGCCGCTCAGCCGCACGCCCCGCGGATCGATCTGGTCCCGCAGCTCGCGGCAGCAGCGGCGGAGCAGATCCGCCGGAACGCGGCGCCGTGCGCTGCCGTTGCCGCACACCAGGACCTGCCCGGCGGTGGCCGCCGCCAGGAGTTCCGCCTCACCGACCTGGTCCATCCTGCGCGCGAGGCTATCAGTGGCCGACGCGGCCGCTCAGCTTGTCCCGCCGGCCGCGATCAGGGCGACCGAGGCGGCGGCAAGACTCAGCCCGGTTATCCTCAGCGCGGTCAGCCGCTCGCCGGAAACGACCCGGGCGAGCACGATCGTGACGGCCGGGTAGAGCGAGGTGATCACCGCGGTGACGGCCAGCAGGCCGTGATGGGTGGACAGGAAGAACATCGTGGTGCCCGTCGCTCCGATCACCCCGGTTATCACGCTGAGCCGCCGTGCCCCCGCGGGTGGCAGCCCGAGGTCGCGGGTTGCCGCAGCGACGCAGACGACCGTCACCAGCGCTGCTAGCTGGGAGATGACGATCGGCCACAGGTCGTTGACCGAACCGGCCTGGTTGAGGCCGATGAAGAACATCCCGAACCCGGCGCCGGCGGCCAGCCCCAGCCCCACGCCCACCGCATGGCCCTGTCGGCCTGGGGCGGCAAGCCGCCCCCTGGAACCCCGAGTGCTAGTCCGGGGGGGCGACCCCCCGGAACCCCCCGCTGGCTCAAGGCCCCGTTCCTTCGTCACGGGGCCTTGGCCCTGCTGGCGCGGGAGGGCGGCGTCCTGGGCCTGTCGGCTTGCCGGGGCGGACACGGCCACGATCGCCGGCAGGGCGAGCGCGATGCCTGCCAGCGAGAGCGCGCTGGGCTGCTCACCCAGCGCCACTCCGGCCAGCACCGAGAAGGCGGCCGACCCGACCGCGCTGATGGAACTGGCCACGCTGAAGGCCGCATGCCTGAATCCCAGGTAAAGCGCCATCGCCCCGGCGACGCCGCTCGTCCCGGCAGCGATTCCCCAGAGCACGGAGGACAACGACGGCGTCTGGCTGCTGATGAACGGAATCACGCACATGAGCAGGGCAGCGCTGGTCAACTCGACGAGCACGGTCACCCGCACCACGCTCGCCCGGCGCGCCGCCAGCCCGGCCGCGTAGTCGGACCCCCCGTAGCCTGCCGCGGCGGCCAGCGCGAGCAAGACAGCGAGCATCGGCAAGTTCCTCCTCAGGCGCCCTGGCCAGCGTGGCAGGAATCCGGGGCGTCCGGGAAATCTTTAACGCTGCGCGTCCGGCGAGCCTCGCGCCCTTCAACCCGCCCGGTCGCAACAACCGCCGGGAGGACAGGGCCGGGGCACGTGGCGGTGTCGAATTCGTGAAGCAGGGCGCGGAATCCGCGCAGCGCTGCCGCGAACTCGCCAGCCAGGGGCTCGCCCCCGCGGCCCCGGTCGGATAGCCGCCGGAGTGCGTTAGACGCCGGGCTGGCGCAGCACCGCCTGGTCGGCGAGCGCGATGGCGAGTTGCCCCGCCGCAGTCGGGTGGAACGGCGCCGCCGCCCCCAGGCCCTGCACGTAGGGCTGTGCTGAGCACAGTTCGTGGCCGGTGAAATCCGGCTGCGGTGAGGAGAACCGGAACTGGGCCGCCCCCTTGGCGAGCACCGCGTTCAGCGTGGCCAGACGGGAGGTCAGCGTCTGCAGGTTCGCGATGGTCAGCCCGGCCGGGGCGAGGCATCCCGGCTGGGTGCCGAACGGGTTGTAGTAGCGGTTGATGATCACCTGCGGGTGGTTGGGCAGCGCCGCCAGCCGGCTCAGCAGGTCCAGGTAGTCCTTGCTGAACGAGGCAAGCTGCTGCTGGAAGTAGGCCTGCGTGGCCCGGTCGTTGCAGTTCGGCGTGACCGAGCAGTAGCGCAGCACCGCGGCCCAGTTCAGGTCGTCGGCGCCGACGCTGACGATGATCACCGACGCACGTGAGGCCCGTTCCGCCTGGCCAAGCTGCGGTGGCAGCCGGACCCCGTTGTGCACCTGCGGCCCCAGCAGCCCGTGGCTGATGGTGGCGCTGTCACAGGCGAGGTTGAGCACCTTCCACCGGTTGACGCTGGACAGGTCGGCCGCATAGGAATCGGCGCTGCGCCCGCAGGCACGGGCGGTCGGGCCCGGCGCCAGGGCAAGCCCGGCGCCGGCCGCGGTGGAGTCCCCGATGACCACGGCCTGGACCCGGCGCAGCGGCCGGCCGGGCGGGTCGATCCGCGGTTGGCGGTTCTGGGTGCCCACCAGTGCGCTGAGCGAATGCACCTGCCGCAGCAGGGCGGGGGCGGTGTAGGTGGTGGCCATGATGGCGCCCACGTTGAGTGCTTCGGCGATGAGCAGCCCGGCGGCCAGCAGCTTGACCGTGGTGCGGTGCGGCACCCGGCGCCAGCCCGCGAGCGCTCCCACCAGGATCAGCATGCCCGCCCCGGTGACCACGGTCTCCCAGGCGAAATAGCGCTTCCACCCGTCGGCAAGCTTGGCGCCGAGTATGCGCTCCGCGCCGGCCGCCTTGGTGCCCTCCACGAACGTGGTCAGCTCGCTGTTGATGGAGATCTGGGAGAGCTGCAGCCTGGGCCGCACCGGGCCGGTGAACTGGATGTTGGTCGGCAGGCTCTGGCCGAACAGGTCGATCTCGCCCGGCCCGGACAGGCTCAGGCTCGGCGCGGTCGCGCCCACCTGGATCACCTGCCCCGCCACGGTGACCGTCTGCATCGGGGTCACCTGCAGCGCCACGGCGATCGCGCCGCACGCCAGCACCACCAAAAGCACCAGCCCAGCCAGCCACCGTAGGGTCAGCGTGGCCCACCGCGCCAGCCGCGGCCCGTCTTCTGTCGTAGTCATGCCCCCTCGACGCTAGCAACGGGTAGCAAGTGCGGCTACCGCGTGCCAGCGCGGCTACCGCCGTCACGCGGGGCTACCGAGAAGCGGCGCCGTGCGCCGGCCTTCAGGCCGGCGGTGAAGCGCCGCGTGCGCGGTCCAGGCTGAATCCCCAGCCTTCAGGCTGGAGAGCGCGTCAATGCGCGCCGAGGCCGAGCAGCAGGCCATCCGCCGCGACAGCCGGCGAGCTGGTGATGAACATCGGCACGCCGGCTGCGGGCGCGGTCACCGACTGGAGCACCTCCGCCCCGTCCAGGCTGCTCACCGTGCCGAGCGCCTGCCCCTCGGTGACCTGCTCACCAGGGCGGACGGCCGGCTCCCACCAGCCCTCGCTGACCGACCGCAGCCAGAGGAAGCGCCCCAGGTGTACCGGCGCCGCGGCCGGAGCCGCAGTCGGGCCGTCGGTCATGCCGAGCACCGCGAGCACCCGGTCCAGGCCGCGGACATGGGCCTCTACCGCGGCCGCCTCGACCAGGCCGCACCCACCGGCTTCCGCGATGATCGCCGGAATGCCGATCTCCGCGGCCGCCGTGCTGGTCGTGCCGCCGACGGCGCGTCCGGGGCCGGGCTCCTGGCGGATCACATAGCCAAGCCCGTAGGCGGTGGCCAGTTCCAGCGCCCTGGCCTCGGCGGGGCCCCTGTCGTAGAGCGCGAACGGCTCCAGCGCCTCCACCATGTCCCCGGCATGCACGTCGATCAGCGCATCGCTGCCCTGGATGAGCTGCGTGAACGCCGCGTGTGCGAGCCGGTCGGCCAGGGTTCCGTCCGGGTCACCGGGGAAGCACCTGTTGAGGTTCTTGCCGTCGTCGGGGACCAGGAACGGGGTGCGGGCGCGGAACGCGGGCAGGTTCAGCACGGGGACCGCGCGCACGCTGCCGCGCAGTTCCCGCCCGGCCAGCGTCTTGGTCCAGCGGCGCACGGCGGCCATCGGGGCGTACTCGCATCCGTGCACGCCGGCCACGACCGTGAGCCGTGGGCCGTTCCCCGCGCCGGTCAGTTCGACCACAGGGATGTCCAGGCCGGCCAGGCCGAGCGTGCGCCGCAGCACCGTGGGTGGCATTCGTCAGTCCTCTCTCGCGCGCGCAAACAGTTCCTCTGCGGCCGCGACGGCCGCAAGCAACGCCAGGTCGGCGCCGCGCCGCCCGGCCAGTTGCAGGCCGATCGGCAGCCCGGCCGCGGGCGCCGGGATGGAGATCGCCGGGTGGCCGCTGAGGTTGTACGGGCCGGTGAAGCGGGACTCCGCCGAGTCCGCGCCGGCCCCGAACGGCGGGTCCTGCTCCGGTGCCTGATAGCCGACCGTGGGGCCGGCCAGGACATCCACCCCGGAAAGGCTCGACTCGATCGCGGCGCACAGTTCCGCGCGCTGTCGTATCGCAGCGTCGTACTGATCGCCGGTGACGGACGCACCGTATTCGAGCAGGGCGCGGGTGCCCTCGGCGTAGGCATCCCAGCGCCGGCCGCGGTGCACCGCCGCCGCGTCCGCACAGACGATGACCGCGAGGGTGTCCTCCCACTGCGGCAGGTCCGCCAGCCACGGGGCGGTGATCTCCCGCAGCCGCCATCCGGCCGCCGCCAGCGCGGCCAGCGCCCCGGTGACCGCCCGGTGCACCTGCGGCGTGACCGAGGGATCGGTGAGCTGGGCGGCCAGGACGCCGACGGTGAACCGGCCGTCCCCGCTGGCCGGGGGCGGCGTCAGCGCGCCCGGGTCCGCGAGGGCAGCCAGCAGATCCGCGGCCCCGGCCGCCGTGGCGGTGAGCGTGCCCACATGGTCGCAGGCCGGTGACAGCGGGAAGACCCCCGCGACCGGCAGCAGCCCGTGGGTCGGCTTGAGCCCGGCGATGCCGCAGTACGCGGCCGGGATCCGGATCGAGCCGCCGGTGTCGGTGCCCAGGGCCAGCTCGCAGGCGCCCGCCGCGACCAGGGCGGCCGAACCGCCGGAGGACCCACCCGAGGTGCGCGCGGGGTCCCTGGGGTTGCGGGTGTCGCCCACCTCGGGATGGGCGAACCCCGCCGCGTACTCCAGGCACTGGCTGGTGGCGAAGACCTCCGCGCCGGCGGCCCGCAGCCGGGCCACCACCGCCGCGTCCGCCCCGGCCGGCTCCGGGCTGCTCGCCGGGCTGCCGCACCTGGTGGGCACGCCGGCGACCGCGATGATGTCCTTGACCGCGACGGGGCGCCCGGCCAGCGGCCCGCTCGCCGCGCGCTCCGGCGCGCCGATCACGCAGACCACGGCGTTCAGCGGGCGCCCGAGCCGCTCGGCCCGCTCGGAGGCCGCGAGCAGGTCCAGGTTCTCCCGTGCACAGAAGCGCCGGCCCTGCTCGATGGCGCGGACCAGATCCACCACCAGGGGCGGCAGCGAGCCGGTGAGGCCGCCGAGGATCGCGGGCACCTCGGTGGGGCGGTGCAGGACCGCCAGGTCCCGGTAGATCCCGGTGTGCGTCTTGGCCGAGGCCCGGTTGAACGCCGTCAGGCGGTCCAGCGAGCCAGGCAGGTCGCTGGCATCGAACCCGTCTAGCGGCATCGTGGGCACCGGTGCCTGCGCGACCACCTGGCGGGCGAGTTCGGTCAGCAGCGGCCGGTAAGCGGGCTCGGCGAGCACCTCGGCGATCGGCAGGTCGCTGACTGCGGTGGCGGCGAGCAGCGCGCCGACCGCCAGCTTCGCCCACGCGTAGCCGAGGATGCCGGCGGTGGCCACGGCATCGGCGATGTCGGCGGCGAGCGCGCGGGCACGGCCGGTCAGGCGCCCGTCCGGTTCCCCGACCATGAGCGTGGCCCGGTTGCCGCGCAGCACGACGCCGGGCTCGGTCATGTCGGCGCCGAAGTTGACCACCGCTTCCACGACCCGCTCCGACCCGACGGCGGCGGCCAGTACCGGGGTGGTCAGGCCGTTCTGCAGACTGACGGCGAACCCGTCGCCGGACAGCCGGCCCGCCAGCAGCGCGGCGGCGGCCGCCGTGTGGTGGGCCTTGACCGCCACCAGCACCGGGCAGTCGAGCCGGTCCGGGAGATCACTGGGCGTCACCGCTGGCAACGTTACGGTGAAATTCTCTACCGGCCCCTCGATCCGCAGCCCGCGCGCGCCGATCGCCTCGACCACAGCCGGATCGGCGTCGCAGGCCAGCACGTCATGGCCGTCCCGCACCAGTCCGGCGGCCACGGTGCCACCCACCGCGCCGCAGCCAAGCACCACGTACCGCACGGCCGATGAGGTTACAACGTAATAAAGCATCTCCTCCAGAGGTTCCGCCGCTATTTACAACTGCGTCTTTTGCCGGCATCTTGGCTAGGAACAAAGGTTTGTTCTCCTGAGGGTGCCCTGACCTGCCCTGTCGATTCCCAGCGGGAGTGACCGTGACATACCGAACCACCGCAGCGCTGGCCCTGATCGCGGCCGGTGCCATGACGCTCGTGGCCGCCTGTGGCGGCTCAAGCTCCAGCGGGTCAAGTTCCGGCGGCACCAGCACCGGGGGACCGGTGCACGGCGGCAATCTGGTGATCGCCCGCACCGCCGACTCGCAGTCGATGAACAACACGACCGTGTTCGACAACGAGTCGATCTGGATCTTCGAGCAGATCATGCAGCCGCTGTACACGGTGACGCCGAACGGCAAGGGCGTGATGCCGTGGCTGGCCACCAGCTACACCGTCTCGCCGGACAAGAAGGCCTACACGTTCACCCTGCGCAAGGGGGTGAAGTTCTCCAACGGTCAGCCGATGACGTCGGCCGACGTGAAGTTCTCCATCGACCAGGCGAGCGCCGCGGCCAAGGGCTGGGGCTACATCAACACGGCCATCAAGTCGGTCGACGCGCCCTCGCCCGGCACCGTGGTGGTCAATCTCAAGTACCCGTGGGCGCCGCTGCTCGCCGACCTGTCGCTGTTCTCCAACGCGATCGTCCCGAACAACTACGGCGGCCAGACCGAGGCGCAGTTCTACCAGCACCCGGTCGGGACCGGCCCGTTCAAGTGGGAGTACTGGCACAAGGGCTCGGCGCTCAAGCTGGTCCGCAACCCGTACTTCTGGCAGAAGGGCAAGCCCTACCTGAACAGCGTCACCTGGACCGACGTGCCCAGCGACAACACCAGGGAGCTGCAGCTCAAGGGCGGGCAGGCCCAGGTGGATGAGTTCCCGGCCTGGTCCACGGTGGCCAGCCTGAAGGCCACCTCGGGCATCACCATGAACCTGTTCAACTCGACCAGGACTGACTACCTGGCCTTCAACGAGACGGTCAAGCCGTTCCAGGACGTGCACGTGCGCCGGGCCATCTCGTACGCGGTCAACCGGGCCGCGCTGGTCAAGGCGGTGCTGTTCGGCAACGGCAGGCCGGCCAACTCGATCTTCCCGCCGCAGGTGCCCTACTACCAGCCGGCCACCAAGGGGCTGCAGTACAACCTGGCCGCGGCCAAGGCCGAGATCGCCAAGTCCTCCGTGCCGCACGGGTTCACCACGACGATCCTGGTGTCCAACGGCTTCTCCGACGACCTCACGATCGCCACGATCCTGCAGTCCGAACTGAAGCCGCTCGGCATCAACCTGAAGATCCAGCAACTGGACCCGAACACCGCCAACCTCAACCAGCAGAACCTCAAGTACGACATGACGCTGACCTACTGGACCATGGACATCCCCGACCCGGACGAGTTGGCCACGTTCGCGGTGGACCCGAACTCGGGCGCCCGGTCCTTCTTCACCGCCTACAACAACCCCACGGTGGTCAAAGCCACCCACGACGCGGAGCAGACCCTGACCACCGCGACCCGGCAGGCCCTGTACAACACCGTCCAGTCCGACTCGGCCGCCGACGCATTCATGGCATTCCTCTACTACTCGCCCTACGCCTACGCCACCACTTCCAACGTCCACGGTTTCTTCGTCACTCCGCTCGGCAACTACCACCTTGAGAACGTCTGGATGAGCAAGTAGGCCGCGGCCGGGGCCCGGGCGTGATGCTGTCCGGGCCCCGGCGCACGGCCGGCCGCATCGGCGAACCTGGCGGTCCAGCGTGCGAGGGAGGTGAGCGGCGCCCATGGGGCGGATGACGTTTGTGCTGCGGCGCCTGCTGCAATTGGTGCCTGTGGCCATCGGATGCACGATCGTCGTCTTCTTCATGATCCACCTGATCCCCGGTGACCCGGCGCGGACCATCCTGGGGATCCACGCCACCCCGAAGGCGGTGGCCCTGCTGCACCGGGAGTGGGGCCTGAACCGGCCGCTGATCAGCCAGTACTGGCTGTTCATGGACCGGCTGCTGCACGGCAATCTCGGGGTGAGCCTGTTCTACGGCGGCTCGGCGCTCAGCCTGATCCTGACCCACCTGCCGCCGACGCTGTGGCTGATCACCTACTCCTCCGTCCTCGCCGTGCTGATCAGCGTGCCGCTGGCGATGATCGCGGCCAGCCGCAAGGACGGTGCCCGCGACCACGCCGTGCGCGTGGTCCCGCTGATCGGCCTCGGCATGCCTCAGTTCTGGCTGGCGTTCCTGCTGATCTACGCGTTCGCGATCAAGTTCCACTTCTTCCCGGTCAGCGGGTGGGGAACCGGGTTTTTCGGTCACCTGCGGTCGATGTTCCTGCCCAGCCTGACCGTGGCACTGGCGCTCGCGCCGGTGGTCATTCGCAGCCTGCGCGCCAGCATGCTCAACGTGCTCGGCGCCGAGTTCGTCACCACCGCCAGGTCCAAGGGGATCGCGGGGAAGCGGCTCTTCCTGCGGCACGTGCTGCGCAACGCGGTCATCCCGGCGGTCACGGTGCTCGGCATCAACATCGGGTTCCTGATCGGCGGCACGGTGATCATCGAGAACGTGTTCGCGATCCCCGGCCTGGGCCAGCTCATGATCAACTCGATCTTTCAGCGGGACTTCACCGTGGTCCAGGGCATCACCCTGGTCTTCGCCATCATGGTCATCCTGCTCAACCTGGCGGCCGACGTGGCCTACGCGGCCCTTGACCCGAGAGTGCGGTTCTCCCGGTGAGCGCCATCCCGCTGACGCCCGAGCCCGGCCTGCCCGGGGCCCCGCCCTCGCCGGCCGCCGCGCCCGGAGCCCGGGCGGAACGGGGCGAGGCCCGGCGCGCCCGGCGCTGGTACACCCAGCCCGCGCTGATGACCGGAATCGTGATCATGACCGTCATCCTGATCATGTCGATCGGCGCGCCGCTGTTCACCTCCTACAACCCGAACGCGCAGAACCTCAACGCGACGCTGCTCGGGCCGAGCGCCCACCACCTGCTCGGCACCGACCAGCTTGGCCGGGACACCTGGACCCGGCTGCTCTACGGGACGTGGCTGGACGTGCGGATCGCGTTCCTCGCGGTGCTCTTCCCGTTCACCCTGGGCACCATCCTCGGCAGCGTGGCTGGCTACTCCGGCGGGTGGGTCGACACCGTGATCATGCGCGTGGTGGACGTCGTGGTGGCGTTTCCGTTCTACGTGCTGGTCATCGCGCTGGTGTTCGTGCTCGGCCCGGGCGTGCGCAGCATCATCATCACGATCACGCTGGTGGGCTGGGTCTCCTACGCGCGGATCATCCGCGGCGAGATCCTGGTGGCCAAACGGCAGGAATATATCCTCGCCGCGCAGTCGGGCGGCCTGGGCAGCGTCCGCATCATGCGCCGCCATCTGCTGCCCAACGTCATCACCCAGGCGATCATCTATTCCATGTCCGACATCGTCCAGGACATCGTGGCGATCGTCACGCTCGGCTACTTCGGCCTTGGCGTGCCGCCACCGACCGCGGACCTTGGCTCCATGATCAACGACGGCCAGAACTTCCTGTCCACCCACTGGCAGCTCACCACCTTCCCCGGCCTCGCGGTGGTGCTCGTGGGCCTGGGGCTCTCGCTCATCGGCGACGGCCTCGCCGACATCCTCCGGCCGGGCCAGGCATGACCGCGCCAGAGGAAAGCCAGCCCGCGGCCCCCAGGCAGGCCCGGGCCGGCGGCGGGCCGGCCGGGACCGTGCTGGAGGTCCGCGACCTGCACGTGCGGATCGCCAGCCGGCAGGGCACGGTGCGCGCGGTGGACGGCGTGTCGTTCGACGTCAGCCCGGGCGAGGCGCTCGGCCTGGTGGGGGAGTCGGGGTCCGGCAAGAGCATGACGCTGCGCGCCGTGCTCGGCGTCCTGCCCCCCGAGGCCCGGGTCACCTCGGGCGAGATCCTGCTGGACGGCGTGAACCTGGTGGCCCAGACCCAGAACGAGCTGAACCGGATCCGCGGCACGAAGATGTCGATGATCTTCCAGGAGCCGATGAGCGCGCTCAACCCGGTGATGCGCGTGGGCTGGCAGATCGCCGAGGGGCCGCAGGTGAACCTGGGCTTCAGCCGGGCCAAGGCCGCGGAGCGGGCGCTGGAACTGATGCGCCGGGTGGGCATCCCCGACCCGGAGCGCCGGTTCCGCGCCTACCCGCACGAATTCTCCGGCGGCATGCGCCAGCGGGTGATGATCGCGATCGCGCTGTCCTGCGATCCGGAGGTCATCCTGTGCGACGAACCGACCACCGCCCTTGACGTCACGATCCAGGACCAGATACTCCGGCTGCTGGCCCGGCTGTGCCGAGAGTCCGGCGTCAGCCTGGTGTTCGTCACCCATGACCTGCCGGTCGTCGCGCAGATCTGCCAGCGGGTGTCGGTGATGTACGGCGGCCAGCTGGTCGAGAGCGGCGCCGTCGGCGACGTCCTGCTCGACCCGCGGCACCCTTACACCCTCGGGCTGGTCCGGTCCGCGCCGGACTTCGACTACGTCCGCGAGTCGCTGATTCCGATCCCCGGGGCGCCGCCCAGCCTGATCACCCCGCCGCCGGGGTGCCGATTCCATCCCAGGTGCGAGTTCGCCGAGGAGGACTGCCGGGTGAGCGAGACGCCGTTGCGGTTGCTGCCCGGCGGCCGCGCCACCGCCTGCCTGCACTATGAGCGCGTCCTCGACGCCGTGGCCGCGGATCGGGCCCAGTCGTGACCACGGCGGACAGCGCGGCCTCCCAGCCGGCGGCGGCCCCGCTCTCGGCGCGCGGGGTGTCGGTGTACTTCCCGGTCGGATCGCAGGTCGTGGCGCGCGTGCAGGGCGAGGAACGGCGGCTGCGCGCGGTCGACGGCGTGGACCTGGAAATCGGCCGCGGTGAGGCGCTCGCCCTGGTGGGCGAGTCAGGCTCAGGCAAGTCGACGCTTGCTCTTGCGCTGTGCGGCTTGCAGCCCGTCAACAGTGGTGAGATCAAGCTGAACGGAAAGGCCGTGGGTGCCCGCCGCTCGCAAGCGGACCGGCGCCGGGTCCAGATGGTGTTCCAGGACCCCTATTCGTCGCTGAACCCCCGCCTGACCGTCGGAGGGGTGCTGCGAGAACTGCTGCGGGTCCACCATGTGGTGCCCAGGGGGGACGTGGCTGCCGAAAGCAAGCGGCTGCTCACCCTGGTCGGGCTGCCCGAGGAGGCGGTGGGTGCCTACCCCCGCCAGTTCTCCGGCGGCCAGCGCCAGCGCATCGCCATCGCCCGCGCCCTGTCACTGCGGCCCGAGGTGCTGATCGCCGACGAGCCGGTGTCCGCGCTGGATGTCAGCGTCCAGGCCACGATCCTCAACCTGCTCGCCAGCCTGCGCGCGGAACTCGGGCTCTCGCTGCTGCTCATCTCGCACAACCTGGCCGTGGTGCGGCATCTGTGCGACCGGGTCGCGGTGATGTACCTGGGCCGCATCGTCGAGGTGGCGCCCACCGAGCAGCTTTTCAGCGACCCCAGGCACCCGTACACCCGTGCCCTGCTCGCCGCCATTCCGCGGCTGGCCGTTGGCGCGCCCGACGCCGGGGCGCCCGCGATCTCCGGCGATCCGCCCAGCCCGCTGCGCATCCCGGCCGGGTGCCGGTTCCGCACCAGGTGCCCGATCGCCCAGCAACGGTGTGAGGAGGAGGACCCGGAGCTGACCGGCGCCGCGGAGGCTCCGGGGCACCTGGCGGCGTGCCACTTCGCCTTCGCGCCCGCGGGGACCGGCCTGGCGCGGGCCTGGGAGCAGGCATGACGCCGGGAAAGGAGCAGCCATGAAGGTCTTCCTGTCCAGCGACATGGAGGGCACGGCGGGCGTCGTGGACTGGGAGCAGTGCGTCGGCGACGGTCCGCAGGCCGCCGCCGGGCGCGTACTCCTGCTGGCGGAGGTGAACGCGGCCATCGAGGGTGCCGTGGCGGGCGGCGCGACCGAGATCGTGGTCAACGACTCGCACTCGACCATGCGCAACCTCCCGCCCGGCGCGCTGGCCGGCGGGGCGTCCTACATCTCCGGCAGCCACAAGCCGCTGTACATGATGCAGGGCCTGGACGGCAGCTTCGACGCGGTGCTGTTCGTGTCCTACCACGGGTCGATGGGAGCGTCGGCCGGGCTGTCCCACACCTACAACCCGCGCGCGGTCATCGAGGCCAGGCTCGGCGGCGTGGTGACCGGGGAGGCGGGCATCAACGCGCTGGTGGCTGCGCACTACGGGGTGCCGGTCGTGCTGGTCACCGGGGACCGGTGCGCGTGCGAGGAAACCGCCGCGCTGATCCCCGGCGTGCACGCCGCGGTGGTCAAGGAGCACGTCAGCCGGCTCGCCGCGCACAGCCTGCACCCGGACCGTGCCTGCGCGCTGATCCGGGAGACCGCGCAGCGGGCGGTCGAGGGCGCGGTAAGCGCCAGCCCTCCGCCGGTGGGCTCGGCCCCGCTGGAGATCTCGGTCCGCACCACCGATATCGCCGAGGCGGCAACCTGGGTCCGCGGCGTGGAGCGCGCCGGGCCCCGCGAGCTGCGCTTCACCGGCGAGGATCCGCTAGCCGTGTACCGCAGTTTTTGCGCGGCGATCCTGCTGACCCGCGCGGTTGCGGATGTGGTGTGACCGGGGGTACGCCCAGCAGCCAGCGCCGCGCGTCCCGCCTGGTCGATATCGCCGAGGCGGTCGGTGTCCACGTGTCCACCGTGTCCCGCGTGCTCAACGGGGATCCCGCCCAGTCGATCCGCCCCGAGGTCTATGAACTGATACTCAAGACCGCCCGGCAGCAGGGTTACCGGCCGAACGCGCTGGCTCGGGCGCTCAAGCGCCGCCGCACCGGCGCCCTGGCGTTCGTCATCCCGCTGCTGCGCAACCCGATCTGGGTCCGGCTGCAGCGCGGCGCCCTGCAGCGCGCCGGGGAGCGCGGCTACGTCGTCATGATCATGGAGGAGCCCGGCGAGCACGCCAAGCCGCCCGACGACCACAGGTACCTGGTGGAGGAGAGCCGGGTCGACGGGCTGCTGCTGGCCACCGCGCTGCGGATTCCCGAGCACGCCGGGGGAGTGCCCGCGGTACCGCACGTATACGTGAACCGCCGGGGGCCCGACCGCGGCAACGACGTGGTGATGGACGAACCGGGAGCGGTCCGGCTGTTCCTCGACTACGTGACCGGCCTCGGCCACCGCAGCGTGCTGCTGATCGACGGGCCGCCCGAGGTGGACACCGTGCACCGCCGGGTGAGCGCGGCCCGGCGGATCTGTGCCGCGCGGGGGATCCGGCTCACCGTGCGCCACGAGGCGCCCACCGAGGAGGGCGGCTGGCGCGCGGTGACCCGGTTGCCGGGGCGAGAGGGCCTGCCCACCGCCTGCGGGGTCGGCAGCCTGAACCAGTTGTTCGGCGTGCTCGCCGCACTCCGCCAGTCGGGCATCGGGGTACCGTCCCAGATGTCGGTGGTGAGCTTCGACGAGGACGAGTGCCTGGCCTTCCTCGACGTCCCGGTCACCAGCGTCGCCATGCCCCTGGCCGACCT